>WNGG01008164.1_pt1 | contig 12478 bp, 19 predicted proteins | sample 5400661 | NCBI WGS metagenome assembly WNGG01 (sample SAMN13153372, study PRJNA577476) | soil metagenome | isolation source: 100 cm soil or saprolite under Garry oak tree replicate 1 | place: USA:California | collected 2016-06-15 | reverse complement strand
GGCGCAGACCTAACTACATCCGCTATTAACAAGCCTTGGGTCTCCGGCAATCGGACGAGGTCGTGGACTTGGTCATAGGCGGGCATATAGACCCCAACGATCTGGTATTTCCCCGGCGTGGCAGGGCCGTCAACGTTCCCGCTCCACGTCTCTTCTTTGCCCGGTCTCAAGAAGACAAATTCCTCTTTGAATCTCTCGGACGGAGGCGGAGGCGGACCCCAACGGTCGGCAACGCCACCGTGGCCGATGGGATCAGCATTTTTGCCGCTTAATGTCAGGACGAAAACATCGAATCCCGAAACATTGCTCATGGAACGACCCGATGAGAAATCCCGCGCATCACTCGAAGAAACCCTGCTCCACCTAGACACGTATGCTCCACGCGGACCGGCTCGCAGAGTCAGAGTAACCTGAATACTTCCCCCACGCCTGGAAACAGCTTTGTCGATACGCGCCGTAAGCGTCGCCCGCGGCGGCTCGGTTGGCACCTCCTGCGACCTGGTCTCAGCGTTAGGAAAGCAGTTCAGTAAAAGGAGAAAAAGGGGAACCAGCAGTCTCAATCGTATGGCCTCCGGCACCTTTCGGGCAGTTAGACACTATCCCGCGATTTCGGGTTGCAAGCGCAAATTGCTTCAGTAGAAAAAAGCAGCAAAACCAAAGCTATATCCATTTTCGGAAACTGGAGTGGTCTGAGATTGTTAGCGATAGTTCTTCTCGGGGACTTTGGGACGCTAACTTCCGGCAAAGATCACCATTTCACGGTTTGCGATGAATTTCCAGCCCCCATTTTTCTTTTGGACGAGCTCAAATCCTGTATCTGGCGAATTGTTACCGGGGGAAATCTTATGAGTAATCGGACCGGGAAGGTGAGCTGGTCTAAAATTCAGAACGCATTCAGTTGCAGTGACACGGTAGGAGCCGCGTAGGGCTTTGTGATGCAACACACCTAATGGTTTCTTGGAAGTTTTGTAAAGGTCTACCGGATACCACAGGCAGCACGTGTCTTTGGAAAATCGCGCAGCCATGGTGTCTGACCTTTCAAAGACTTGGGCTCGCTGCGGTATCCGGTCAACGTCGGCAGAAACTCCTAATGAAATCATTCGGTATTTGAGTTCCGAATCGTAGCGCGTTTCGCGGATCCGATCGTTTCACTGCCACCGTATCGATTCGCCAGAGACAGCGAGTGTCGGTCTGGCGTCGGCAAATCGCGGTGGCGACAGCACATTGTTTATGGCTAGCGCGAACATGTGCGCTGCGACCCTGTTCTGCACACCCCTTGACTATCTACAATACGAAGGGTAGATAATCATAGTATGGGAAAACCGAACGGTCTCGTGCAAGGAACTCTCGACTTATTGATTCTGAAAACCGTCGCGCTCGAGCCAAGACACGGCTGGGCCATCGCCAAAAGGATTCAACAAATCTCGCGTGACGTGCTTCAGGTTCAGCAAGGATCTCTTTACCCGGCTTTGCATCCCCTACAACAGAAGGCTTGGATTAGAGCCAAATGGGCGGAAACCGAGACGGGAAGACGGGCCAAGTTCTATTCGTTGACCGCTGCAGGACGCGTGCAGCTGGAAAACGAAGCCGCTAATTGGGATCGCTTGTCTTCCGCAATAAACCTCGTGGTGCAAACCTCGTAGGAGGCTGTCATGGCGTGGGTTCATAGACTGTGGCTTCGGTTGCAAAGCTTATTCCTCCGCAAGGGCTTGGCTAAAGAACTCGACGGGGAGATGCAATTCCACCTCGATGAGCTGATTGCCGAGAATATCGGCGCCGGCATGAGTCGAGAGGAGGCCAGGTCCGCCGCTCTGCGAACCTTCGGCAATGCCACCGCCCTTAAGGAAGAAGCCCGCGAGGCCTGGGGCTGGACCTGCCTCGAGCAACTCCTCCAGGACGTGCGTTACGCCATCCGTCAACTCAGAAAGACGCCGGGATTCACGGCGACCGCGGTTCTGACCCTAGCGCTGGGCATTGGCGCCAACGCCGCCATCTTCACCCTGATGGACGCCCTTATGATGCGGAGCCTGCCGGTCGCGGATCCTAAGACCTTGGTGCGTCTCGGCGACACCAGCGACTGCTGTGTGAACTCCGGGTCAGTTGAAAACGGCAGCTACGCCCTGTTTTCTACGGAAATGTACGAACGCCTGAAAAAGTATGCGCCGGAGTTTGAAGACCTCGCGTCCATGCAAGCAGGTTTCCCGTACCGACCGGTGGTTGCACGGCGCGACGGAACTCAAGAGAACGCGCGATCAGTGATGGGAGAGTTCGTCTCCGGAAACTATTTTCAGACCTTCGGTCTGCGGCCTGCTGCGGGCAGGCTGTTTTCTGACTCGGACGACGTGAAGGGCGCAGCGATGGTCGCAGTAATGAGCTACACGGCTTGGAAACGCGACTATGCGGGCGACACGTCAGTCATTCGGAGCACGTTCTGGATTAACACCAAGGCCGTAACCCTTGTGGGCATCGCGCCTGAGGGATTTTTCGGCGACCGCTTGTCCACGTCGCCCCCGGATTTTTATCTTCCAATCGAGACCCATACCCTGATTTCGAACGCCCCCTATGTGCACGATCCGGACGTGAGATGGCTCTATATCGTCGGGCGGGTGAAGCCTGCGACTCAGCTCGGACCGCTCCAGGAAAAAACAAGCGTGTCCGTAAGACAATGGCTGAAAGAAACAAGAACATTCTCCTCGACTCCGGACAAGAGCCTGCCGGAAAAAACACACGTGGTCTTGACGCCGGGCGGCGCCGGCATTCAGGACCTGCGAGAACAGTATCAATCGAACCTAGGCTTGTTGATGGGTGCGTCCGGCCTCGTGCTGCTGATCGCTTGTGCCAACATTGCCAACCTGCTGCTGGTTCGGGGCATGCGGCGAAAGACGGAGGTATCCCTCCGCGCCGCGCTAGGCGCTGCGCGAAACAGAATCGTCCGCCAGCTTCTCACCGAAAGCGTAGTCTTGGCGGGACTCGGCGGAATCGCCGGGCTGGCTGTCGCTTATCTGGGAGCGCGCATGCTTTTGAGGCTGGCGTTCTCCGGGGCGGAAACCATTCCCATTGACCCTCGTCCGTCAGTTACGGTGCTGGGCTTTGCATTTGCACTTTCGCTGCTGACGGGGATTTTGTTCGGCGTGGCGCCCGCCTGGATGGCTTCACAAACCAACCCGTCGGACGCACTTAAGAGCGGCGTTCGGGGAACAACCGTCGGCGCCTCGCTGCTGCAGCGCAGCTTGGTGGTGTTGCAGGCTGCGCTCTCGCTCGTCTTGCTCGTGGGGGCAGGATTGTTTGCGCAGAGCTTGACGAAATTGCAAGCCACGGACTTGAAGCTGGATTCGAGGAACCGCTACATCGCGCACATCAATCCACAAGGAGCGGGATATTCACCACGCGAGTTGGAAACCCTTTATCGCACCATCGAGCAGCGCTTTCACGAGCTGCCCGGCGTGAACAGAGTTGGCATTTCCAACTACACGCCGATGGAGGAAAACAACTGGAGCAACGGAGTGCAGGTGCAAGGACAGCCCTATAGCGGCCGCGACGCTTCGTTTATCAAGGCCAATTCCGAGTATTTTGATTCGGTTGGAACACACGTAATCATGGGCCGCGGAATCCGCACGCAGGACGTGCTCGCGGCGCCTACGGTCGCGGTCGTAAACCAAACGTTCGTGAAAGATTTCCTTCCCAACGGAGAAAATCCCATCGGCCGGCACTTTGGTTCTCCGCTTCCGCCGGAAGCCAACGGCGACTATGAAATTGTCGGCGTCGTGGAAGATTCTGTGTACACCAGCCTACGCTGGAAAGACCACCGCATGTACTTCGTTCCGATCACGCAGAGGCCGTCTAGCAACAAAGAACCTATCGACCAAGATCTCTCGCTGTATGCCGGGGCGCTGGTGCTGCAAACGCAGTGGCCCGTCAACAATATGGAAGAAATCGCCAGGAAAACTCTGGCGGAGATCAATCCGAACCTCGCCGTCGTCAAATTCCAGACCTTCGATCAGCAGATCGCCGATCGTTTCAATCACGACCGTCTGGTGGCTCAATTGACGGCACTGTTCGGCGGCCTGGCGCTGCTGCTGGCAACCATCGGACTGTACGGTGTCACTGCCTACACCGTCGCCCGGCGCACTTCGGAAATTGGCATACGGATGGCCCTGGGAGCACCGCGTGGCGGAGTGATCGCGATGGTCATGCGCGGGGCGATGAGCCAGACTGCGATAGGGCTGGCAATCGGGATTCTCGCAACGCTCCCATGTGCACGGCTTGTTGAGTCGCAATTGTACGAATTAAAGGGTGTCAATGCGACTGCGCTGGCGGCGTCTGTCCTGACGCTGGCGGTTGCATCATCGCTGGCGGGGCTGATTCCGGCGCGGAGGGCGGCTTCGACGGATCCGGCGCAGACGCTAAGGGCTGAGTAGTTCGATTCTTTATTTTTCATCGCGGCGGCGAGCCATCCGCGAATTTAGAAAATCCTGGGCGCGAGCGACACGGCAGGCGGGTGTCGCCGGCACCCGCTACCATGACATGCGGCGCAGTTGCGCGAGAAATCTCACCCAAGCGGGAGTGCCCCGCGAAGTCGCCAAGCAAGTCACCGGGCACGTTTCCGACTCGATGTGGGAACGCTATAACATCGTCATCGTTGCGGATAAGATCTCGGACTTCACCCGAAAGGACAGGTCGTCCGGGTTTTCTGCGGCACCTTCCAGGTCCAGAACAGACGGAAGCCAGCGCGATGCCAAGATACGACCGTTTCCGGCCTGTCCCTGGCGAATTGGTACGGTATCAAGGTACAACGCAATGTTACATCGAAGCAAAACAACAATTCGCCAGCCACAGGACCCCCAGTGCGCTCGTGCCTGGTGGTATCTTTCTGACTCGTCATTACACCCTCCGACCAGACGGGAACTAGGACGGTTGGTACACGAGTTGGTACACGCGATAGCGATTGGCTGTCGTTCGCCAAGACTCTGGCCGACTCTGAATCAATTCGCCAGGGACACCAGCCGCTGGTGATGACGCAGTTCAACCATTGGCGCTCCTCCGCCTGGCTGCGGGTTCTTGTCCCTGCATGCGCTCGCGCAGATGTTCGCGGTTCTCGGCAGCCAGTGCACAGGCCACGTCCCAAAACTCCTTCCAGGCGGCCTGGGCCTGACGAGCCTGCTCGGCGTGTTCGTGCGGTATATACAAAGCGCGGCTACGATAGGTCAGGTAGAGATGCCGCAAAATGCGCCGCACCCAGCAATCTTCGCGCGACTGATGAATTCTGATCCCGCTCATATTTTCGTGACAGTGCCTGATTCCGATAGCAATGCGCGCCAAGGGGGAAAAGGTTGGGCAGGCCGCGTGTTGCGGTGGATGGGGGCCGATGTACCACTGGACCGATCAAAAGATTCGCGTGCATGCCTTCTACTGCATGCTGAGAATTCTCTGTTGCAATATATCTACAAGAAAGCGCAGGCCGCCTGGGCGGGACAGTCGATGGAACAGTTGATCGAAGAACTCGAACAAATCATGCAGTTCGCGGTGCTCTACCATCCTCAGGACGAAAAAGGACCCAACCGTGTGGCCCTGGTTCTCTCGAAAGAAACCCTCGCCCAGCAAGGCTTGGCCAAAGAGTTGGGCTTGGACGCGCTGCGCGGAAGCGAAAGAGAGTAATACACTCGGTATGCATCGGGGAGGCAATTGGCATGGCTCGGCGTATGGTTCCTTCGTCGTTTGAGTGCGACTGTGGTCACCAGTCGCATTTCTGTGAGGGCACCGTGCGTGACATGGAGGCGGACAGCCGTCGCCGCCACAAACGGATGCATCTGCTGGATTCAGATGCCGAGGAACACGCTATCGAGTTCGAGGAAGGAGTGGCAACTGCGGTTATTTGTCCGAAGCTAGGGCGGCGCAAAATCAGCGGCCGGTCCTGACGCGCAGTAGCCGGTGAGCGGCCAGCTGCACCGGCGGTAGACGCAGAGAAAAACACGTGGATCAAGCCCAAGCAGGCGGGTGCAGGGCCTACTTTGTCCAATCCTCGATTTTCAATTGCTTCAATCGACGAAAAGAACGATCGTTCGTTACCAGAACGGCCTCGGTGGCCAGCGCATGAGCCGCGATCATCATATCCAAATTTCCCATGGGGATCCCCTCAATCTCAAGGGCGGCCCGCAAATCAGCGTAGCGCCTCGCCGCGTTGGAATCCCACGACAGCGAATCCACTCGCAGTAGAAATTCATCGATGGCGGTTTTCAATCGTACGGCTTCGCGCTTCCGTGCCGCTCCAAACAGCAACTCCGCTTCTGTAATTGCCGAAATCAGAACTTGCGACATGGGCACCTTCAGCAACCGTTCACGAACCCGCGGAACATTGCCTTTAATGATGTAACTGGCAGTATTCGTGTCCAGCAAGTAGCGTGAGGGCATCAGAGGAGCTTGCGCTTCTGCGGGGGCGTGTCGTCACGCTCGGCCAGAAAATCCGAGGGCACGTCGATGCTCTTCATCAACTCGAAGAAATCCTCCCACGACTCGGGACGCCGCGAGAGGATCACATCTCCTGTAGCCGGATCGCGGCGCACGTACACCTCGGAACCCTCGAACCGATAATCCGAGGGAAGGCGAACCGCTTGGCTGCGGCCGTTGCGGAACAGTTTGGCGGTACGGACCGTAGCACCTCCTTACGGTATATATCATGATATATCACTGATTGCAATCTATCAAGATATGGGGAGCGAGTCATGCGAGTTACGTGAGGGACAAGAGGCTCGAGGTCCCGGAGCTCCCGCATGGTGAAAAAACTCGTCCTGGTCGCTGCCACGAGCAAGAACTCATTCCTCTGCGCACCTTGATGATAAATCAGGCCCGGGAGGCCCTCTTATAGTACTTCAGCAGGCCCCCCAGTCGTTCTCGACACCGCACTGCTCCCAGGTTCCTTCTTGCCTCCAGCCGCGAAGGAAACAAGATCCGATTGTCTTTGCCTTGATGGTTGCGCTCCTCGTGGTACGAGTCGACAACGCAACACCCATAATATTGAATTGCGAGAAGTCCGTTACCCTTGGCACACTTGGCACGCTCGCACTGTGGCGGTCCACGAAGCTCTCACCAGGAATGGGCGAGCTGTGTGTCGGTGCGGCGTCGATGAGAACCCAGGAGGTCGGCTCCTGGAAATCCCGCAATGGATGTTTGATTCGGTGGCCTGCTGCCGTATGCGCATGGCGGCGGTGCCCACGGTCAGCTGCGGTGCATTGCTGGATTTGAAGGCGCTGCTTCGCTGCGCGTTGTTTCCTGACAGTGCTGTTGTGCTACAAGATCAGCATCGTTCCTTGTTATCTCCGGGAGGTGCTGATGCGAGAATCATCCGAGAATCACTAAGCCGGCAGAGAGTCGCTCAATTCAGACTATTTCATCCGCCCCAGAAGCGCCCGCCTTGGCAGGTGCTGCCTCCAGAAACCAAACGGAAAACAGTACGGTTGCTGGCGCGACTGCTGCGCGAGCACATCGGGAGAGTCCGCGCCTCCGGCAGCAGAAAGGAGGCAAGCGATGAGTGACAAGATCAAGCCACACCACCTCGAGCGAAAGGCGATCCTGTATATTCGCCAGTCCTCTGCATACCAGGTCAGCCACAACCTGGAAAGTCAGAAGTTGCAATATGCCATGCAAGAACGTTTGCAGCAGTTGGGCTGGCGCGAGATCGAAGTTGTGGATGACGATCTGGGTCGGTCGGCAGCCGGGACGGTCACCCGTGCGGGCTTCGAGCGCATGGCGGCGGAAGTGTGTCTCGGCAAGGTGGGGGCCGTGGCGGCTCGGGAGGTGTCTCGCTTTGCGCGCAACAGCCGGGAGTGGCAGCAATTGGTGGAAGTTTGCCGGATCGTGGACACACTGTTAGTTGACCAGGAGACGGTTTATAGTCCGCGACAAAGCAATGATCGCTTACTGTTGGGACTGAAGGGTAGTTTGAACGAATACGAACTGGACTTGTTGCGCCAGCGTACCTTAAGGCCACCAACGTCCGCCACTCGAAATAATCGCTTGCCGCCTCGATCTCCAGCGATAACTCAGCAACCACCGCTTAGTGTATACATCCAAGTGAAAGGGGTTGGGCTTGGGTGCAGCATCAGCGATCCCAGCGGCAATGCTTTGGCTCGTCGGGTAACCGACATCTGCCGAGGTGATCTCGGGCAATTTCACTGCCGAACAATCGCGGATACCGCGCCGTGCAGCTCGAAGCTGGCATCTCGAGCGGCAAGCTGTATCTTGCCGCTTACGCCCAACGCTTAGGTGCCACGGGTCTGACGTTTTACGACGATGAAGTGATCCAGTTCTTTTCTCCTCACTCTCATGACAAGAGCGTGATTATGTTGGTAGCCGGTAGGCAAGAACGCCAAATTTGCTCAAGCCTAGCTTAGCTATTGATATATCCCTTGTCACCAGCCAGAGGATACTGAACTTCGCTTCTGCGATCGCTGAGGCCCATTGCAAGGGAAAGCTTGTGCTCGCCCATCCTTCCAGGATCAGCGAAAACGTGAGATTGTGCTCCGCACTTACCGCAAGCCAAGCGTTTTTTTGGGCTGTTTTTAGACAGAGAAGCTGGCGACGGCGACTGCTTCCGTGTTGCAGACGCAGAATACCGTCGACAGCCTGGTGATTTGCAGGACTTCCTGGAGCTTGCTGCCCAGGTGGCAGAGCTTGAGCGCAGCGCCTTTGGATTTCGCGTTCAAATGCGCGGCGACCAATGTTCCCAGCCCCGCGCTGTCGATATACTCAATGTTGTTCATATTCAGGACGATTTTCTTCTTTCCTTCGGCGACCAGCTTCTGCAATTCCTCACGCAGGGCATCGCCTTCAGCGCCGAGTACGACGCGACCGTCCAGCGCGAGCACCGACGCGCCATCCACTTCGCGGTTCGTCATCTTCAATGCCATGTTGATTTCCTTCCTGCCAGTGCACGACGAAAAAAAATGTCGGGTGGTCCTGAGCCTTTCCAAGCCTGACGAAAAGGGGCAGGCGACATCGCCAGCCCCTCGCCGCTTCGCTTTCGGTCCAGGTCTCTTCAGCGAGCCCCTGGCCCTGCCACGGCCGCCATGGCACGCGCCGGCGTTCCCGCAGCTTGCGTTCCCAAAGTCTGCGTTCCCACATTCACCTTGATCTGCTTGGGCTTTGCTTCCTCGCGCTTCGGGATGCTGAGCGTCAGCACTCCATTCTGATAATCGGCTTTAATCGCATCCGATTTCACGGAGTTCGCCAGCGAGAAGCTCCGGCTGAATGGGCCATACGCACGTTCGACACGCAAGTAGTCTTCCCCGTTAGTTTTATTCTCGAACTTGCGTTCGCCGCGAATTGTGAGGATGTTGTTCTCGACGCGGATATCCAGATCCTGCGGATTCACATCCGGCAGGTCCGCCTTCACGACCAGTTCATGCTCGGTCTCGAAGATGTCCACGGCTGGCGCCCAGGGGGTCAGATTCGATTCGTCGCCCGCACGCTCCAGCATATCGCCAAACACGCGGTTGAACTGCTCTTGCAGCGTCGTAGTCCCGCGGGATGGTTCCCAGCGATTCAGTGTTCTCATTTTTGCTACCTCATTAAACCTTTTCTGTCTTGGACAAGGGCAATTTCAGATGACTCACGTCCCTCAGATTGCCGTCAGCCTTTATGTGTACGTAATCACCCTAGGCCACTTAACTTATGTTGTCAAGTTAAATCGTAAAGTATTATCGTTGCTTAACCATAAGAAGTTAACGCTCGCTGAGAGATTCCGTGAAGCAGCGTAGGCTTTTGTCGGCGTTTATGTGCACGAATTTCCAAAACACACCGCTCTGCAGTCTTCAATAAGCCTTTGGAATCCTACTCTTGCAAACTCCAACCCGCCGGACTCAACCAACGCGCGCCAACGCAATGCATTTGCTTTATCTGGATAGATGTCACAAGCGTTCAGGATGCTTGCAACCTCCTCCCTTGTGAAAGGAGCTGTCGGCGGCTCGGTGATCCTTGGCGGCTTTAAGTGACTTGCCGGATTCGTCGAAATCCAACCGCTCTCATGCACGAATCGAAAGAAAGCATGGAACGCTTCGAGTTTCTTGAGCGCCGAAATGTTCTTGTTCTTCCAGGAGACGCGGAATCGGCGCGCCCAATCTATGTCGAAGTCTGTGATGCACGGCAGTCCATACATAGCCGCGAAATCTTGGAACTGTCGGAAGAACAAACGGTATTTGCAGAGCGTAGGCTCGCGCAAGTTTCGAGCCGCCGCGTCTGCCACAAACTTATCGTCGATGGTGACATCTTTCAACGTCGTTCAACCCAGCAGCGGTGTATAATTCCTTTATGGCTAAGGACGTGATTCACATCTCCGAGGCGGAAGCAGCGAACGACTATTGCTTCGTTGATGGCACGTGTGCGTGCAGGCGCGAAGGTCATCATCGAGAATGGTGCGCGGCCCGTCGCGGTCCTTCATACCGCTGAGCCGGTGCGCCGCAGCATCTCCGAGTGCATCGCGTTGGCCAAAGCACACGAAGAAGAAACCGGCAAAGCCCCGGTCCTCGATCCAGACTTCGCGGAAGACGTTGAAGAAATTCTCAGCCACCGCAAGCCTTGGAACCCGCCAGCGTGGGAATAGTCCTCGACCCAAGCGTCATTATCGCTGCCGAACGCAGAGGCCATACCGTTCGGGAAATCCTAGAACAGGTTAAAGCATCAAGGTGAGACCGAAATCGGCATCTCGGTGGTGACTATCGCCGAGCTGGTCCATGGAGCCTATCGCAGCAAAACCCAGGTGCAGCAGCAGCGAAGGCTGGAGTTCATCGAGCGGCTGTCGAGCGACGTGCCGGTACACCCGGTCACACTCGCCATTGCGCGGCTGGCCGGGCGCATCGAGGGCCAACAGGAAGCGGTGCGCGTCCAATTTGCATTTGAGGATTTACTGATCGGCGCGACAGCGTTGCATCTCGGCTACGAACTCGCGACGCTGAACCTCCGCGATTTCCAGAAAATCCCCGGCCTTTCCGTGATCCAACCCTGAACGATTGGCCGCCAACGAAATTTCCCTTCGTTCTCGCGGCCCCTCAACGAGCACTCCACTAGCTCGGCTCCCTGAATTTTGCACGCTTTGGCAGTGAGGGCCGCTTCCTCTTGATGCCGGTGAACAGACCAGCCTAGCCTTGGCCCGATCTTCCTCGGAGGTATCCCAATGACCATTGGGCCAAACGACGTTCGGAAAAAGAGATACGAAACGGCAGATGCCTACACGCATGGTGTGTGGACTCTTTGCACGAGGATAGCGGGATTATTTTTCCGGTGGCACGAACCGTGCCATAGGATAGCTAATTGCCCCCCCAAAGGATCCAATGAAAATCCTACTGTACAATCCCGACAACGGCGTGACCCGCAACTTCATGCCACATCTTTGGATGTTTCTGCTGCAAGCACTAACTCCGCCTGGCCACGAAGTGGTGCTGATTGACGGCAACGCGCAGCCAATGGATGAAGAAAGTATTGCGCAATACGTGCGTGAACAAAATGTGGGACCGTAATGGGCGGCCCTCACGTGACGGAAATGGCCGATGAGGCGCTGGGGCGTGAGGGCGGCGCGCGCCACGCCGACGCGGTTGCCCTTGGCGAGGCTGATGAGACCTGGCCCAGAATTGTAGAAGATGCCGTGCGCGGCACGCTCAAGGATATCTACGCGCCAGTGGACGACTTTGGCCAAGAGCGCAAACCATCGCTGCAGTCCTATCCGGAGATTCCCTGGGACAAAATCAAACTGGACCAATTCAATTTGCTCCCTGGCATATTGCACCCACTACTCAAGCGAGTGGGCGCTGGCTGGGGAACCTTTCGAATTATTCCCGTGGAGTCCGGGCGCGGCTGTCCTTACGGATGCGAGTTTTGCACCGTGACGGGATTTTTTGGCGATTCGATCCGCTTTCGGACCAATGAAAGCGTCGTGAACGAACTCTTGCTGCTGAAAGCGCGCGCGCGGGAGGAGGGCGGGCAGATTGCAGTATTTTTCATAGACGACAATTTTGCCATCAACGTAAAGCGCACAAAATCATTGCTGCGAGACATCATTGCAGCTGACGCGCAAGTGCATTGGGTCGCCCAGATCAGCGCCAATCTGCTGCGCGATGAGGAGCTAGTTGATCTGATCGCGGCCGCGGGAGGCAAGTGGATCTTCATCGGAATGGAATCCATCGATCCGGCCAACCTTGCTGACGTAAAAAAGGGCTTCAACAAGCCAGGTGAATATGCCGTGGTGCTCAATCGGCTCGCCCAGCGCAACGTTTTTGCCATCACCTCTTTTATCTTTGGCATGGACAATGACACGCCTGGAGTGGCCGAGCGAACACTGAAGGAAATTCGCAGTTGGCCTCCGGGGCTGCCTATCTTTGGCTTGATGACCCCTCTTCCTGCGACGCCCCTGTACAAAAAGCTGGAAGCCGCGGGGCGGCTCACCCGCCCGAAGCACTGGCAAGAGTTCATTCCCTTTGCGATGGCCCATACG
>WNGG01009952.1_pt1 | contig 12480 bp, 10 predicted proteins | sample 5400661 | NCBI WGS metagenome assembly WNGG01 (sample SAMN13153372, study PRJNA577476) | soil metagenome | isolation source: 100 cm soil or saprolite under Garry oak tree replicate 1 | place: USA:California | collected 2016-06-15 | reverse complement strand
CCGTCCGCGGGCGGGCCGACCGACCCGCCCGGCAAGGCCGACGAGCCGCGCGGCAGGCGGGGCCGCCCGGCAGGACCCTGCGGCTCTCGCGCCCGCGCGCCCGGGAGTTCGCCGATAGCTGATCCGGGAAGATCCCCGGCCCGGCCGAGGTTGCTCTCCGCATGAACCCGGCGACCTGGCAGACCATGCGGTCGTTCACGCGCGATGCCGCCGTCACCCGTCAGCGGCTGAAGCCGGGCACCGTCCGCCGGGTGGCCTCCTATGCCCGGCCGTACCGGCGCGACCTCATCATCTTCATGATCGCAACGGCGCTTGACGCCGTGGTCACCGTTGCCGTGCCGCTGATGCTCGGGCTGATCGTCACCAAGATCCAGAATAAGGACACCGCCGCGGTGCTGGCGATCGCCGGCGGGGTGGCCGGGATCTCCCTCTTCGACGCGCTGCTCAGCATCGTCCAGCGCTGGTACTCGGCCCGGGTCGGCGAGGGCCTGATCTACGACCTGCGCACCGAGGTCTTCACGCACGTCCAGCAGCAGCCGATCGCGTTCTTCACCCGGGCCCAGACCGGCTCCCTGGTCAGCAGGCTGAACAGCGACGTCATCGGCGCGCAGCAGGCGATCACCTCGACGCTGTCCGGGGTGGTCTCGAACGCGCTTTCGCTGATCCTCGTGCTGGCCGCGATGTTCTACCTGTCCTGGCTGGTCACCGTGGCGGCGCTGGTGCTGATCCCGCTGTTCATCCTGCCCGCGAGGCTGCTCGGCCGCAGGATGCAGCGGCTGACCAGGGAGTCGATGCAGCTTGATGCCGCGATGGGCTCCAACATGACCGAGCGGTTCAACGTGGCAGGCGCGATGCTGGTCAAGCTGTTCGGCCGGCAGGGCGAGGAGGCTGAGACCTTCGCAGGCCGCGCGGCGAGGGTGCGCGACATCGGCGTGGTCATCGCCATGTACGGCCGGGTGTTCTTCATCGCTCTCACGCTGCTCGCCTCGATAGCCACCGCGCTCGTGTACGGCCTCGGCGGCAGCCTGGTGATCAGCGGCAGCATCAGCCTGGGCGGTCTGGTGGCGCTGGCCAGCCTGCTCAGCCGGATGTACGGCCCGATCACCGCGCTGTCGAACGTGCAGGTCGACGTGATGACCGCGCTGGTCAGCTTCGACCGGGTCTTCGAGGTGCTCGACCTCAAGCCGCTGATCCAGGACCGGCCCGGCGCCACCGCGCTGCCGAGGACGCAGCCGGGCGCGGAAGCCGCGCCGGGCGCCCCCGGGCTGGCGGCGCCGGACATCGAGTTCGACCACGTGTCGTTCCGTTACCCGGCCGCGTCGGAGGTCTCGCTGGCCTCGCTCGAATCGATCGCGCTGCCGGTCCCCGAGCACGCGGGCGCGAACTCCGAGGTGCTGCGGGACGTGGCGTTCCTGGCGCCGGCGGGCCAGCTCACCGCGCTGGTCGGGCCGTCCGGCGCCGGCAAGACCACGATCACGCACCTGGTGTCGCGGCTGTACGACCCGGTCCAGGGCGCCGTCCTCATCGGCGGCCACGACATCAGGGACGTCACCCAGGCCTCGCTGCACGACGTGGTGGGCGTGGTTTCCCAGGACGCGCACATGTTCCACGACACGATCAGGGTGAACCTGGCGTATGCCCGGCCCGGCGCGACCGAGCGCGATCTCGAGCAGGCCTGCCGGGCAGCCCAGATCTGGGACATGATCGCGACGCTGCCGGACGGGCTTGACACGATCGTCGGCGACCGGGGGTACCGGCTGTCCGGCGGCGAGAAGCAGCGGATCGCGCTGGCCCGGCTGCTACTCAAGGCGCCGTCCGTGGTCGTACTCGACGAGGCGACCGCGCACCTGGACTCCGAGTCCGAGGTGGCGGTGCAGCGGGCGCTGAAGACGGCGCTGGCCGGGCGGACGTCGCTGGTGATCGCGCACCGGCTGTCCACTATCCGCGAGGCCGACCAGATACTCGTCATCGATGACGGGCAGGTGCGCGAGCGGGGCACGCACGAGGACCTGCTGGCCGCCGGCGGCTTGTACGCCGAGCTGTACCGGACCCAGTTCGCCAGCCAGGAACCCCTCCCGGCGGCCTGACCGGGCGGCAGGACGGGCTCACGGCCCGGCCGCGCGGCGGCCACGGCTGCTCGCCGCCGGCGAGAGCACGAACGCGGCGACCCGGCCGAATTCCTCCGGCTCGCCGTACCTGCGCAGCGGGATGGCAAGCGACAGCGCGGCCCTGACCTCGTCGGGATCGCCGCGGCGGGCATCGAGCTCGCGCACCCGGCCGGTCGAGATGCGGCCGGGAAGCAGCCCGTTGACCCGGATCCCGCGGGGGCCGAGCTCGTCGGCGAGCGTCTTGGTGACGCCGGCCAGGCCGGGCCGCAGCCCGTTCGAGATGGCCAGCGAGTCGATCGGCGAGCGCACCGACGAGGACAGCACGAACGCGATCGAGCCGCCCTGGCCGAGTTCGTCGCCGAGCGTCCTGGCCAGCCGCACCGCGCCGAGGAACACGCTCTCGAACGCCGCCCGCCAGGTCTCGTCCGGGGTGCCCATCACGGTGCCGCCGGGCGGCCCGCCGACGCTGATCAGCGCCCCGTCCAGCCGCCCGAACGCCTCCCGCGCGGCCGCGACGAGCCGCTGCGGCGCAGCCGGGTCGGCCAGGTCCGCGGGCTGCCCGGCGGCCTGGCCGCTGCCCAGGCCGGATACCGCCGCGGCGACCCCGGCGGCATCCCTGGCGCTGAGCACCAGCCGGGCGCCGTCGGCTGCCAGCGCCGTCGCGGTCGCCAGGCCAAGGCCGCGGCTGCCGCCGGTTATCACGTAGGCGCGGTCACGCAAGCCAAGATCCATGGGGGACATCCTGCCGTACCACCGCGCCGGTGCCCGCCGCGGCTTACTGCCGTGGATTCTTAACGGGATTTCCCGCCCCGCTGGGCACCGCCAGCCTGATCAGCCCCGCCCGGCTGCCGACTGCGGCCGCCGCCCGGCCGTGTTAGCTGCCATAGCCGACCCGGCGCAGGTCCGTGCCTGCCACCTTCTCCACCTCGCTGACCTGGACCGTGCTGAGCAGCCGGCGCCAGCCGCCGGACTCGACCTGGTGCCCGGGCGCGGCGCCGTTCAGCGGGATGGCGGCGATCTTCGCGCCGATGAACTCGGACACCGCGCCCGCCGTGGCCCCGGGATGGCGGATCACCTCCTCGTAGCGGAACGTGGTGAGCTGCTCGGCCGCCATGCTGCTGCGCAGCCTGGCCATCTGCCGGACCGACCCGCGCCAGCGCAGCGCGCACTTGGCCGCCAGCGAGAGCCCGGGCCAGGCGGTCAGGTCCTCCCTGGTCTCGATGCCGAAGAACGGGTTGGGGAACTCGTTCTCGACGTTCGCGATGCCCGGGCGCAGTGCCGAGAGCACCGCGGAGTCGGCGAGCATCCCAGCGACCACGTCCCTGCCGTCCCTGATGATCTGCAGGATCCTGGCGTCCGGGAACGCGTCGACCAGCCCGTCGGCGCAGTAGATGAGGTCCTGGCTGCCGTCGCCGTACCTGGTGATGTCGCGCTCGGCGACGCAGACGCCCGCGCCGGTCACGCCGCCCGCCGCCCGGCACGGCGGCGAGCAGGCCATGCAGCCGTACGGGGAAACCTGCCAGGCCTGCGCGAACGCGTCCCGCAGCACGGTCACCGCCGCCTCGCCGCGGCCACGCTGGATCGACGGGCTGCGCGCGAACGCGTGCACCACGCTGGCCACGGCGGGCTGGCCGATCGTGACGTGGAAGCCCGGCGATTGCTTGAGGGCGCGGGCCAGCAGGTCCGTGCCCGAGTGCGGGGCGCCGATCACGAAGACCGGCTGACGGACCTTACGGCCGTTGACGACCAGAATGTGCGGACGGGCTGCCATGGCTAGCGCTCAGTCTGGCAGGACCCGGGCCCGCGGCGGCGCGACCTGACAATGTCCGCCGCCCAGATCACCGTAGGTGACGGCACCGGGGCCGGAGTTTCCGTTACCCAGAATAAGGCTCTCACTACTGCGGATGACCGGCTCGCCCGGCGGGCCGCCGGCAGTGGTGCCCGGAATGACTCTCCAGGTTGAGCGCGGACAGGATCAGCGGCATGTGGCTGAACGCTTGCGGCGTGTTGCCGACCTGCCGCCCGTACCGCGGGTCGTATTCCTCGCTGAGCAGCCCGACGTCGCTGCGCAGCGCAAGCAGCCGCTCGAACAGCCGCACCGCCTCGTCGTAGTCGCCGGTCAGGTGCAGCGCGTTCACCAGCCAGAAGCTGCACGCGAGGAACGCGCCCTCGCCGCCGGTCAGTCCGTCGACCGCTGGCAGCCTGGCGGCGGGGCCATCAGCGGCGGGCCCGCCGCCCGGTCCGTCCGGCCTGGTGGCCGGCAGCGAGTAGCGCAGCACCAACCCGTCGCGGACGAGCTCGCGGCGGATCACCTGCACGGTGGAGACGACCCGGGGGTCGTCCGGCGGCAGGAACCCGACCTCGGGGATCAGCAGCACCGCGGCGTCGAGCTCGGCGCTGCCGTAGTACTGGGTGAACGTGCCCCGGTCGGCGTCGTACCCCTTCGCGAGCACCTCGGCGTGAATCCGGTCGCGTACGTCCCGCCAGCGCTGGATGGGGCCGGGCTGGCCGAGCTCGGCGAGCCGGATTGCGCGGTCGAAGGCGACCCAGGCCATCACCTTGGAGTGCACGAAATGCTGCCGCGGCCCGCGGACCTCCCAGATTCCCTCGTCCGGCAGGTGCCAGTTCTCCTCAAGGAACTGCAGCAGCGCGCGGACAAGCCGCCAGGTGTGCCGGTCGAATCGCAGCCCGGCCTGGCGGCCGAGCGCGAGCGCGTCGATGACCTCGCCGTACACGTCGAGCTGCCGCTGGTTTACCGCGGCGTTCCCGATCCGCACCGGGGCGGAGTTTTCGTAGCCTGGCAGCCAGTCGGCCTCCCACTCGGCCAGCCTGCGCTCGCCGGCCACGCCGTACATGATCTGGAGATCCTTCGGCTCCCCGGCGATCGCCCGGCCGAGCCATTCCCGCCATGCCGCCGCCTCGCCGGTGTACCCGGTGCGCAGCAGCGCCTCCAGGGTGATCGTGGCGTCGCGCAGCCAGCAGTACCGGTAGTCCCAGTTCCGCACGCCGCCGAGGTCCTCCGGCAGCGAGGTGGTCGGGGCCGCGACGATGCCCCCGGTGGGAGCGTAGGTCAGCGCCTTGAGCGTGACCAGCGAGCGGATCACGGCATCGGCGTACCTGCCGCGGTAGCTGCAGCCCGCCACCCAGTCCGCCCAGAACTGCTCGGTGGCGGCCAGCGCCGCGGCGGCGTCGGCCGGCTCAGGCTCCGGCAGGTGCGACTGCTGCCAGCACAGGACGAACGGCACCCGGTCGCCGGCCCGGACGGTGAAGCTCGCCTCATGCGCCAGCTCGTGGCCGGTCAGCTTGACCGGGGTGCGCAGCCAGACCGAGTCCGGGCCTGCCACGGCCAGCACGGCGCCGCCGGACCGGCGGACCCACGGCACCACCTGCCCGTAGCCGAATCGCACCCGGAGCACGCACTCCATCTCCACCGCGCCGTCCAGGCAGTCGACGATCCGCACCAGCGCCGGCGTCTGGCCGGCCCGCGGCGGCATGAAGTCGGTGACCAGTACGGTCCCGCCGGCGGTCCGCCACTGCGTCTGAAGGATCAGCGTGTCCCCCCGGTAGCGCCTGGTCACCTCGCCGCGGCGGGACGGCGGGCCCTGCGACGCGGTCGGCGCGATCAGCCAGTGTCCGTTGCGCTCGTCGCCGAGCAGGGCAGCGAAGCAGGCGGGCGAGTCGAACCGGGGGAGGCAGAGCCAGTCGGCCGAGCCGTCCCGCCCGATCAGCGCGGCCGTCTGCATGTCGCCGATCAGCGCGTAGTCCTCGATCAGGCCAGCCACGGTAGACCCTCCTCGGTGCGCCCGGATCCGCCCGGGTCCGGGTCCTCGCGGTACGCTACCCGCCCGTAAGCTGACGGGCGTGCCCGGATCCGCGCGCCGTCTGATCCGGCCGCTGCGTGCCGCGGCGGCCACCGCCGCTGCCGCATCGCTGCTGACCGCGGCGGCCGCCGGCTGCGCCAAGTTCGATGCGGCCCTGGGCAGGCAGTGGGCAATCGTGCATTTCCGGCCGTCCACGCCGGTCGCCACGCTGCTCAAGGTCAGGGCCGCGTGCTCGCATGTGCCCCATGCCCGCCCGGTGGCGCTGCCGCGATCGGGTAGCGGGCCGGGCATGCTGTACTCGGTCCGGTTCCGCACCGACGACGCCAGCGATGCCGACCTGGCCCAGCTGCAGCAGTGCCTGCAGCGGTTCCCCGCGGTCACCGGCATCGAATTCCAGGACGTCGGCGACGGCTGACCGCGGCCTCAGCCCGGCCCTAGCATCGGAGCATGGCTGAATTCGCCGGGATCGTGCTGGCCGGCGGGCGGTCGTCGCGGATGGGAACGCCCAAGGCCGCGCTCGAATGGCACGGCTCGACCCTGCTGCGCCGCACGGCCGGGGTGCTCGCGCGGGTCGTCGACGGCCCGGTGATCGTGGTCCGCGCGCCGGGGCAGGCGCTGCCCGCGCTGCCCGCGCAGGTCGAGGTCGCCGAGGATCCGCGGGAGGGCCTCGGCCCGCTGCAGGGGCTTGCCGCCGGGCTGGCCGCCGCGGCCGGCCGGGCCGGGGCCGCCTTCGCCTGCTCCACCGACCTGCCGTTCCTGCACCCGGCGTTCGTGCGGCGGGTGCTGCGCGGGCTCGGCGGCGGAGCGGACGTGGCACTGCCGGTCGCGCACGGCCACCCGCAGCCACTCGCCGCCGCCTACCGGACGGCGCTCGCCCCGGCCGCCGCCCGGCTGGTGGCCGCGGGCCGGCTGCGGCCGGCCTTCCTCTTCGAATGCTGCACGGTCGTCCGCCTTGACGCCGGGGCGCTGCTGGCCGACCCCGTGCTGGCCGCGCTGGACCCCGATCTCGACTCGGTCGTGAACGTCAACGAGCCTGCCGATTACGCCGCGGCCCGCGCGCGCGCCGCGCCCGAGGTGACGGTCAAGCTCGCGGACGGCCGCGGGCCCCGGCTGGCCCGCGCGGCGACCGTGGCGGCGGCCGCGGCGGCGGCCGCGGTCACGCTCGGGGGCCAGGTGGTCGCGGCGGTGAACGGCGGCCAGCCCGCCCGCGATGGCGAGGTGCCGCTGGCGGCCGGCGACACCGTGTCCTTCCGGCCGGCCCGGGCGGGCGACTGATCGCGGCGGGCCTGCCTTGCGGCGCCGCCGCCGGCGTGGTCACATGCGTTACGGCGGGTTTTACATCGGCGACGGAGGTGCACGGTGACAGAGGAGATCCTGCGGCAGCGCGCGACGCTGGAGAAGGCCGCCGAGGGCCTTACGCTCTGCGACCGGCTGCGGGCAACGGCTGAGTCCTGCGGCGACCTGCCCGCGTACTCCGACCGGGACGGCGGCCCATGGCAGACCATCACCTGGCAGCAGACCAGGGAGCAGGCGCTGCAGCTCGCGGCCGGCTTCATCGCGCTCGGCCTGCAGCCCGGCGAGCGGGTCGCGCTGATGCTGCCGAATAGGCTCGAGCACGTCCTCGCCGACTTCGGCGCCGTGCACGCCGGGGGAGTGCCGGTGACGTTCTACGCCACCCTGGCGGCCGACCAGGTCGGCTACATGGCTGCCGACTGCGACGCCAGGGTGGCCGTGCTTGACGGCGCCGACCAGCTCGCCCGATGGCAGCCGGTGCTGGCCCGGCTGCCCGGGCTGAAGAAGATCATCGTGCGCGACGCCGCCGCATGCCCGCCCGGGGACCTCTACCTGACCTGGCACGACTTCGCCGCGCTGGGAGCCAGCCGGCTGGCCGCGGCGCCCGGCGAGATGGCCGGCCGGGTGGCGGCCGTCACCCCGTCGGATCCGGCCACCCTGCTCTACACCTCGGGCACCACCGGCAACCCCAAGGGCGTCGTCATCACGCACGCCAGCATCCTGTACGAAGTCGGCACCGCCACCGACTCCGGGAACGCACGGCCGCACGTCCGGTGGGTTTCCTACCTGCCGCTTGCGCACATCGCCGAGCGGATGTTCACCCTCTACCTGGCGACCTGCAACGCGGGCCACACCTACTTCTGCCACAACGCCGCCACCGAGCTCGTCGGGTGCATCGGCGAGGTGAAGCCGACGGCGTTCTTCGGGGTGCCGCGGGTATGGGAGAAGATTCAGGCCGGCATCCGGGCCCTGCTCGCGGCCGAGCCGGACGAGGCCAGGCGCGCGGCGGTGGCGGCGGCGATGGACACCGGGCTGCGGTACGTGCAGAGCTGCCAGTACGGCCAGAGCACGCCGGACGAGCTTGCCGCGGAATTCGCCAGGGCAGAAGAGAGCGTGCTGCGGCCGATCCGCTCGCTGCTCGGGCTGGGCGACGCGGAGATAGCGGTGAGCGCGGCAGCGCCGCTGCCGCCGGAGGTCGGCGCCTTCTTCGCCGGGCTCGGCATGCGGATACTTGATGTCTACGGGATGACCGAGACGACCGGCGCGTTCACCACCAATACCCTGTCCGCCTTCAAGCTGGGCACGGTGGGCCAGCCGGTGCCCGGCATGGAGGTCAGGATCGCCGACGACGGCGAGATCCTAGCCCGCGGCCCGCTGAACTCGCCCGGATACCTCAACCTGCCGGACAAGACCGCCGAGCTGATCGACGCCGGCGGCTGGCTGCACACGGGCGACATCGGATCGCTGGACTCCGACGGCTTCCTGTCCGTGGTCGACCGGAAGAAGGAACTGATCATTACCTCCGGCGGCGAGAACGTCTCCCCGGCGGCGATCGAGAACCTGCTCGTCGCGCACCCGCTGATCGGCCAGGCGCTGGCGTTCGGCGACCGGCGGCCCTACCTGGTCGCGCTGCTCACCCTGGACGGCGACGTCGCGCCCGGCTGGGCCAGGGCCCGCGGGATCGAGGCGGGCTCGCTGGCGGCGCTCGCCGAGGATCCCGCGGTACTGGCCGCGGTCGGCGAGGCGGTCGCGGCGGCGAACGCCCGGCTCGCCCGCGTGCAGCAGGTGAAGACCTGGCGGCTGCTGCCGGTGGAGTGGACGGCGGAGAGCGAGGAGCTGACGCCCACGCTCAAGCTCAAGCGGCGCATCGTGCACGCCAAGTACGCCGACGTCATCGACGCGCTTTACGCAGGCTGACCGGACCCGGCCGGGCTGACCGGGCTGACCGGGCTGACCGGAGCCGGCCGGAGCCGACCGGACCGGCGGAACCGGAGCTGACCGGACCTACGGAACCGGAGCTGACCGGACCGGCGGAACCGGCCGGGCGGGGCCGGGCCGCGTCACGCCTTCCCGGCGAGCGCGGCCGCCGGGCGGCGCGGCACGGCCGGCCCGGGCATCAGCGACGGGGCGGTCAGGGTGGCGCGGATCAGGACGGAGTCCCCGGTGTAGTGACGGCGGGCGCCCGGCCAGTGCCGGTGGATCATCGCCAGCACCCTGGCATTGCCGGGCAGCACATCCATCTCCGCGATCCGGGCGCCGCGCGCGAAGGCGCGCGCGAGCAGCATCCGCATGAGCGCCGATCCGACCCCGTGCCGCTGGATGCCGTCCGCGACGACCAGGCCGATGTTCACAGCCGGCGTGCCGTCAGCGTCGGCGCCGTCGGCCGCCATGGCGTGCCCGACGATCGGCGCGCCGCCGGCCGGCTCGCTGCCAGCCGGGCCGCGACAGGTGGCCACGACGATGTCGGCGCCGTTGCCGGTGCCGGTCAGGCCGCGCAGCAGCGCCGAGCCTGGCGGCGCGACGCCGGCGAAGAACCGGAGGTACTGGGTACGCGGCGAGAGCCCGGTGATGAACGACCTGATCGCCGCAGCGTCCGCGGGGCCGCCGGGCCGGATCTCGATCAGCCCGCCCGGGCAGCGCAGCACGTCATCCTGCTGAGTTCGGCACACGAACCCAGCCTGCTGCATCATTGCTAAGTCTGTCAACTAGACTTAACATGGCGGACATGAGCGGGTCCTGGGCACTCGACTACGACACGCAGAACTGCACGATCGAGGCGACGTTGCAGGTCGTGGGGGAGAAGTGGACATTCCTCGTGCTGCGCGAGGCCTTCAACGGGATCCGGCGGTTCGAGGACATGCGGCGGCGTACCCGGATGCCACGGCAGATCCTGAGCAACCGGCTCGTCCGCCTGACCGATGAGGGGCTCCTGCGCAAGGTGCCGTACCGCGAGCCAGGCCAGCGCAGCCGCAGCGAGTACCGCCTGACCGAGCGGGGCATTGACCTGTTCCCGGTTTTCGTCGCCCTGCTTGAGTGGGGCAACAAGCACGCTGCCTGCGGGGACCGCCCGCTGGTGCAGCTAAGGCACCGCGACTGCGGCGCTCCGGTCCAGCAGCAGCTCCGCTGCACGGCCGGGCATCAGCTTGCCTCCGCCCGCGAGGTCACGCCCGTCCCCGGCCCGGGAGCGCGCAGGATCGCCTGACTGCCGGGCGGCAGCCGACGCCGGCGGCGTGGGTGGTCCGCACCGCGCCGGGCGGGAACTGGCAGGCCTGCCGCGGGCAGGACTCTACGCCTCCGGGCTGTACCGCTCCTGCTCAGGGCTGTACTGGTCCTGCTTGGCCGGGGTGAACAGCCCCCGCTGCGGCGGGGTGTAGCTGCTCCGTTCGGCCGCCGGGAACCGGCTCGTGCCCGTCGTCGCCTCTTCACGCTCGCCGCCATGCTCGCCGCCGTAGGCACCGTCGGCCGGCTGGAAGCTCTCTTCCGTGCGCGGATACGAGTCGTCGGAGGCCTGCGACGCCGGGCCGGCCGATGTCGAGCCTGCGTAGCTGGGCACTGTCGCGGCCGGCGTCGGCGACGTGTCGAAGGTGCCGGCGGGCGCCGCGATGTCTTCGCGCTCCGCCAGCGCGGCGTCCTTGACGCCGACCACGGCGCAGCGGCCGAGCGCAAGCGCGGCAAAGAAGACGATCAGCACGCCGAGGCCGGTGAAGAAGCCGAGTTCCTCAAGCGCCAGCCGGGTGATCGATGACCCGGTCGGCACGCCGGCCAGCGGCGTGCTGCCGTGCCACAGGGTGCTCACCAGGTTGCCGACCACGAACCAGGCGCCGCCGAGCGCCGCCACGAAGGCGCCGAACATCGCCACCGGCCGCCTCGCGCTCGCCAGCAGGATCAGGCCGCCGAGCAGGGTGGCGACGCCGGGCAGGATCTCCAGCCACAGCCTGCCGGTGTTGTAGCTCCATGCCTTGTCCGGCGTATAGGCGTAGTGAAAGTACGGGCCGATGAACGGGATCAGGCCGCCCCAGATGCCCAGCAGGATTAGCAGCAGGCCGCTCAGCACGCCCCGGCTCCGCGGAATCCGCGATATCCCAGTCATATGAAGCCACATCCTTCGTTAGTGGAGGATTAAGACTGGCATAGCTCGGGTACCCGGCGTGCGCTGCACTATGCAAAGCGCAGCTCAACGGACAGGCCAAGGATCCGGGCTTTTCGCCGCACCAGCCTCACCGGCCCGGCCAGCACTACGGGACGCTGCGGCTCAGCCGCCGGTGTGGCTGCCGAACCGGGACGCGGCCCAGGTGGCCGGCTCCGCCGGCGGCCCGCCGCCGCCGATCCAGCGGGCCAGGACCGCCGCGGTCATCGGGGCATTCAGGATCCCGGTCCGGAAGTGCCCCGAGGTGAGCCAGGCGTTCTCAAGCCCCGGAACCCGGTCGATGACCGGCCGGCGGTCGGGATGCCGCGGCCGGAAGCAGCACCACTGATAGGCGATGCCCAGACCGCGCAGCGCGGGCAGGGTGGCCGTGAGGCCTGCCTTGATCGAGTCGATCACCTCCGGCTGCACCGCGGGGCTCTCGTCGCCGACGTCGAACGTGCCGCCGGCCAGCAGCCGACCGTCCTCGATCTGGGTGGCGATGGGAGCGACGATGCCCGGCAGCCGCACCGGCGCCGGGTCGGTGACCAGCAGGTGCCCCTTGACCCGGTCGGACGGCAGCCGCAGCGGCAGGCCGTCGAGCATCGGCGGCAGCCCGGTGGCGAACACCACCGCGCCGGGCTGGATCTCCCCGGCAGACGTGCCGACCGACCGGATCCGGTCGGCCCGGATGGTCACCGTGGTGGCGGCGACCGCGGTCGCGACCGAGGGCAGGCCCGCCGCCAGCCTGGCCACCGCGCGCAGCGGGTTGATCCTGGCCTGGCGGCGGATGAGCGCGCCCTCCATCGGCCTGGCCAGCCCCGGGATGAGCCGCGCGACCTGGCCAGGGCTGAGCCACTCGATGGCCGGCGGCTGATGCGCGGCGAAGCCGCCGGAGCTCGGCGCGAGCCCGATCCAGTCAAGCTCGACCAGCCCGACGCCGCCCGGCACCGCCTGCTCAAGGTCCCGCCACCGCTCCAGGCTGGCCCGCTCCAGGTCCACGAACGGCTCCGGGTCGCTCCACTGGTGCGGCTCGGGGATCAGCAGGCCGGTGGCGCCGCCGGTGGCGCCGGCGCCCAGGCGGCCGGTCTCGATCAGCAGCACCGAGCCGAGGCCGGCCTCGTGGCAGGCAGCC
>WNGG01013984.1_pt1 | contig 12485 bp, 10 predicted proteins | sample 5400661 | NCBI WGS metagenome assembly WNGG01 (sample SAMN13153372, study PRJNA577476) | soil metagenome | isolation source: 100 cm soil or saprolite under Garry oak tree replicate 1 | place: USA:California | collected 2016-06-15 | reverse complement strand
AGTCAAGTCCCAGTCCGAGCATTATTACTAGTAGCATGATCGGTAGTATCCAGATCAGTTCCATCCCAATGTACGTGTGGAAGATGTAGATGACTGCGGCCATCGCCCAGGAAATGCTGAGAAGTATCGTGAAGATGAGTCGTAAGGGAGTGAAGATCGAGCCTAGGGCGATCATGAGAACCACGAAGACTCCGACGAGGACGAGCGCTGTCATATTGAAGTAGTCGGCGGCACTTGAGTTGGCAAGGTCTGCGACGGAGGCGGTTTCTCCTCCGACAAGCATTGTTGATGCAGCGAGTAGCTTGTCGTTGCTCTGGAGACTGTTGATGTTCTGCCGGATTTTCGTGAGCGTAGTGATGGCCTGGTCCGTATAGGGCTCGTTGGACAGGTTCGCCCAGACCATGGCCGATTTCCCATCGCTCCCGAGGAAGGGCTTCATGCTCCTGATCATTGCTTGCTGTTGTGCTATGTTTAGCTGGTTGAACGATGAGTATGGGATCGGATCGCCTGAAGGATGTGTAAGCCCATAGACTTTTGATACGCCAGAGAGAGACAGTGTCGAGTTCTCGGCATACGATAGAGATCGCAAGGCGGTAACGTTGATCCAGTTGTCAGTTGCAAGCAGGACTGGCGTCTGCACAATCGTGTAGGTTGGAGTTATTGTGCCGGGGCCGAAACCTTGGACCATGCTGTTGTAGCCGGCCCTGCTCTCAAGAGAATTGGGAACTTGGGATATTAGGTCGTGGCTTGTCTGGCTGGAAAGGACTGTACTCGTGGCCGGCAGACTGACGGCCAAGGCGACAATGAGGATTAGCTTCGAGTGCTTTGCCGTGAATTTTGCGGCACGGGCGTAGTAGCTGCTTCCTTTAGCTTTCTTCTTTCTCCATAGACCTAGCCCTCCTGGCCAGAATATCTTGTCGCCGAACATCGACAGAATTGCTGGCACGAGAGTGAGGGCGACTAGTAGTGCTGTGGATATGCCCATCATCACAGCAATCCCGATAGAGCGGAGCATTCCAAAGCCAGCAATAGCTAGGCTTCCGAATGCTATGACGACGGTTGCTCCACTCGTGGCGATGCTCTCGCCTGCCCAAGTCACTGCTCGTTCAACTGCATCCTTTTTTCCTCTTCCCAGCCGCCTTTCCTCAGCGTATCTGCTAACGAGAAATATGCAGTAGTCTGACCCTGCCCCGAACATTGCGACCGGCAAGAGCGTTAGGATTAGGAAGTGTACGCTGGTGAACCACGTGCCGATTACGTAGACTAGACCGAAGGCTATGCCCACTGATATTCCGATGGCGGATACAGGGATTAGTGGGGCTGCGAGTGATGCGAAGAATATGCCGACGATGACGATTATTAGGAGGACGGTGATGGGGTCAATCCGTTCAACATCTCTGATCGATTCTGTTTCAATGTCATAGTTGAACGCTGGAGCGCCTGTAACGTAGACTAGGAGGTTTGTGTTGCTGAAGACGTTCGCATGTTGAACGTCTGTTCTTATGCTGGCGATGCTGTTTTTCGGGTCGGGTCCGGTTGTCTTGAAGTCGAGTATGACCAGCATGGTATCGTTGGAGCCTGAGACGAACTGGGTGTAGACGTCCTTGCTCGGCTGGACGGGGTAGCTGTTGATGTTATAGTTTCGCAGGAGCGTGCTCGCTAGACTTGTAAAATCCCCGAAACTTGCCGAAGAGCCCAGGAAATAGATCTCGCCGATGATAAAAGTCTGGGTTGGAGTTGCGTTCACCGCTTCCGAGAGGCTGTCGACAACGAAGGTCTGAAGCGTAGCGGGGTCGTTCCAGTAGTTATTGGGACACGTGCTAGGGCAGAAATTGAATAGGTTGAAGAATCCGGCGGAATCGACAAAGAGAGCGCGAGTTGCAGGGTCTGTTACGCTTGACTGGAAGAATGGCAGAGTGATATTGTAGTACGCTGGCTGATTAACCAGCAGAGGGTTTCCTTTGGTCACATTTTGAGCTCGGGCTAGCGGAGGAGCGACTATTGCAAGCTGTGGCTGGGTATACGAGGGTGCAGTGAAGGTCGTATTCCAAGACTGGTAGAACCGGTTCTGGTAGGCAAGAGCGAGAGGAAGGTACGCTTGGGGCGTTTGGGAGGATACGGTTAGCCATGTGGACTGGTTGGCTTTCTGGTTGTAGGCAGCGACCTGTGCTTGTGTTATGTTAAAGGGTCCGGAGTTTACTAGTGTTGTCCACTGGGTTACGTAGATTGCAGGTATGCCGAATTCGAGAGATGTGGCAAGGCTGGTCAGGTTCTTCTCTTGATAGAGCTGGAGGTGAACCACGCTGGTATAGCCAACGAGTAGCTGGTAGTAGATATCGTAGATGCTTGTGACGTTGCTGAGGTTTGTGATAGTTCGATCGTTATGGAGGGTCTTGTTGAACGTTAGAGTGAAATCGCGAACATCGTTGCCTCTCACATCGGTTGATGTGATTACCACGACGACGCTGTTGCCCTGGCTGATGCTGAACTCTTTGCTAACGATGGATTGAGCGATGCTGGACTCTGAGGTCTTGGGGTTGTATGCTGTCTCCGTGTAGACGATAACGCTCTGGACCTGGAGAATGGCTGGGACGCTTAGCGCGAGGGCTACTAGCCAGATTACGAAGACCGCCCGGTTGTGCTTGATTATGGTACGGGCTAGCCTTGTGAATAGCAATTCATTCCCTCTCTGAGGGTGTGAAACGAGCCCGAAACGGGCTGAGCGTAATAAAGCCGTACTGTAACCCTGAACGCGGAGCAGGGGCTAATCCGGGGCGTTGGCTATGTCTATATGGCGAAACTGTGCCCGAATCTAGTCGAGGCGAGCGTGGATGAAGCTGGTTAGCCTGCTCCTAGCTCAAACTGGTCCCAAAGTTGGGAACAAGGAGCGAAACCTGAGGCAGATCTCGGAACAGGCTGCCAAGGCTCGGAAGAAGAACGTAGATCTATTGATTTTTCCTGAACTTCACCTGACGGGCTATACGATGCGGGATGAGGTCTCCCATATGGCAGAGCCAATCCCAGGTCCCAGCACGCGGAAGGTCGAGAGCGTTGCGAAAGAGCACAGTGTACACATTATCTTCGGCATGCCTGAGGAAAGCGAGGTCAAGGGAGTAATCCACAACACCGCGGTGCTTGTCGGCCCTAAGGGCTTGATTGGGAGATACCGGAAGATCCATCTTCCGACACACTCTGTTTTCGAGGAGCGTCGCTACTATCGTCCTGGACAGGAAGTGCCAGTGTTCAAGACGACGCTGGGAACTATCGCCTTGAACATCTGTTACGATCTCTACTTTCCCGAGCTGACTCGCCTGCAGGCTTTGCAGGGCGCACAGCTGGTCATCTGTATTTCCGCGAGCCCTGGGTTGCGGCGGAGGTTCTTCGAGGGATTCTGTCTGAGCCGGGCGATGGAGAACGCTGTCTACCTAGCCTACGTCAACCGTGTTGGCATTGAGGAAGGCTTGCAGTTCTGGGGTGGAAGCAGAGTCATCGCGCCTAATGGTTCTGTCCTAGCCCAGTGCAAGTATGATGTGGAGGAGTTTCAGACTTGTAAGGTGGACCTGGACGAGGTTTCGCGGGCTAGGGCGTTCATTCCGACGATAAAGGACCTGGAACCGGGCCTCTTTGACCTGCTGAGAGTCAAGAGTCGAGAAGCATAGGATCAAGGTTTCATGAAGGGCGGGGCGCGCGAAAATCGATCACCCCCGGGGGTCACCATGAAAAAGAATGTTTGGGAAAATAGTTGGCGAGAGAGAAAGGCTACGAAACCAAGTGTTATGTCGTCTAACAACAATACCGCGACTTGAGGTAGGCCAAGGTTCGCGCCGAGACCCTTATTCCAGTCATCACGAAACCTCCTGAAAACCAGGCGTAATCGGCGCTTGCCGGAGCTAAGTCATTGGCCAGAGAGCATGTGCAGATTCGTCATAACGCGCTGGAATCTGCCCGTGTATCCGCTAATAAGGTTCTAACCGACAGGTGGGGAGAAACAGGATACCGATTACAGCTGTGCGTGTACCCGCATATTATTCTTCGAGAAAACAAGATGATCGCCACCGCCGGAGCTGACAGACTACAGGAAGGAATGCGGCGAGCCTTCGGAAAACCCACCGGCAGAGCAGCCAGAGTCGAAAACGGTCAGGACCTCTTCATCATCTACGTTCCCGAGGACGGCGTCGAAACCGCAAAGAAAGCATTGGAGGTCGCCGGAACAAAGATGCCGATGAAAACCCGGATCATAGTCGAAGAACCAGTCGCACCACAAACGCCAGCAGGAGCCTAACCATTTGCCCAGGCCTGACGCTGTAGTTGTCCGGCTTGAAGATGTAAGAAAAGACGACATTTCACTAGTCGGTGGAAAATGCGCAAACCTCGGCGAGCTAACCGCAAAAGGAGTTCACGTCCCTCCAGGATTCGCAGTCACCGCAGAAGCATTTCGACGATTTCTGGAAGAGACAAAGATCGGCGAGATCATTCACAAGACTCTGGGAAGCTCCAACGGTTCCCGTGACCCGAAACAATACGAGGAAGCGTCCGAGGAGATCCGAAAGATTCTAGAATCGGCTCCTATGCCCGAGGATATCGCAGGCAAGGTCCGAACCGCATATCGAGAGCTCTGCGAGAAAACAGGCGACAAAAATGTAACTGTAGCAGTCAGGTCCTCCGCCACCAGCGAGGATTTACCTGACGCATCGTTCGCCGGGCAACAGGACACCTACCTCAACGTGCGAGGCGAGGATCAGCTCGTACACTACGTCCAGAAATGCTGGGGCAGCCTCTACACGCCACGTGCAATATTCTACCGGGAAGAGAAAGGCTTCCCGCATGATAAGGTGCTGATCAGCGTCGGGGTTCAGAAGATGGTAAAGTCAAAATGCTCAGGAGTAGCCTTCACACTAGACCCGATCAACGGCGACCCATCTAAAATCGTCATCGAATCGACATGGGGGCTCGGAGAAGCTCTAGTCGCTGGAATCGTCCGGCCTGACCGGTTCATCGTCGACAAGGGCACCATGCAATTAATCCACAAAGAAATCGTCCCAAAGATGATCGAGCACATCCCGAACGATAAGACCGGGCTAACAATGCAGAGCGATGTCCCAGCTGAGCGCCGTAATGTTTCGAGCCTAACCGACGAACAAGTTATTGAAATTGCAAAGGTTGCCGTAGACATTGAGGATCACTACCACACCGCGCAGGACATCGAGTTTGCCATTGAGCACGGAACCACCGGAAGCTCGCTCTTCGTTGTCCAGACCAGGCCCGAGACATTCTGGAGCAAGATGAAGAGTCCAACCGGAGAAACGGATTCCCACATCGTTCACAGAGTCGCGGTCGTACACGGTCTGCCCGCGAGCCCAGGAATGCACGCAGGAAGAGCCAAGATCGTCCCAACCACACTTGAAGCAGGACGCTTGATGAAGAACAAGGACATTCTCGTCACTCGAATGACGAACCCAGACTGGGTTCCCTACATGAAGATCGCAGGCGCGATCGTCACAGAAGACGGAGGAACAACCTGCCACGCGGCCATCGTCTCCCGAGAGATGGGTATCCCATGCATCGTCGGCGCAAGGAACGCGACAAAACTGATGCAGACGGGGCAGGAATATACTGTTGACGCGAAATCAGGAGTCGTCTACAACGGCCTCGTCGAAGAAATTCTCAAGGCAACCCAGCCCCAACATGAGATTCCTACCGTTATCCCAATAACCTCAACAAAGATCTACGTGAACATCTCACTCCCAGAACTTGCCGAGAAGGTCGCACGGGAAACACACGCGGACGGTGTAGGTCTCCTGCGCGCAGAACACATGATGCTGTCAGTCGGGAAACATCCTCGACTACTGATAGAAGAGGGAGGCGGCGAGAAAATGGTCGATGCCTTCGCCGAGGGAGTGCGAAAGGTCGCGACGCCCTTCGCTCCAAGACCAGTCGTATACAGATGTCTCGACTTCAAACCTGACGAGTTCCTCGGCCTTCCAGGCGGTGAAAAATACGAACGGGAAGCAGGACATGTCGGGCCCAACCCACTCCTTGGATTCCGGGGCACCTTCCGATACGTCAAGGAGCCTGACATTTTCCGATTAGAATGCCGCGCAATCAAGAAAGTCAGAGAGGAATACAAGCTCACCAACGTCCACGTGATGCTACCGTTCGTCCGGACGCTAGAAGACTTCAGGAACGCAAAGAAAATCCTCGAAGAAGAGGGACTGAAACGAGGCCCCGACTTCAAGCTCTGGATCATGGTAGAAGTTCCCGCAACAGTATTGTTGATCGATAAGTTCGTCGACGAGGGAATCGACGGCATATCCTTCGGCACCAACGACCTGACGATGCTAATCCTCGGCATTGACCGGGACGACGCATCGATTCAGGAAATCTACGACGAACGCAATCTCGCAGTACTGCGGGCAATGAGTCATGTCATCAGGGTCTGCAGCGAGAAAGGCGTGACAACGTCGATTTGTGGTCAAGCACCATCGAACTATCCTGAAGTGGTCGAGTTCCTGGTCCGAGAAGGAGCCGTCAGCATGAGCGTAAACCCCGACAAGGTCATTGAGACAAAATTCTTGGTGGCTGCTATCGAGCAGAAGCTAATCCTTGAAGGGATGAGGAAGATGCGTCAGGCCAACGGGGACCAGGGAGCTATGCAGCCGCGCTGGCCTAAGTAACCCCGCGACCTATTCAGGATCTTGTTCGAACAGCTCATAGACTGGATCAAACAGAACTACAGCGACGCAGAAAAAATCGTAGAAGTTGGAGTAGGTCACCGGATTGACGTGGCAGAGCGAATATCCGAAGTTCTCCCACGTGCAGAGATACTCGTGACTGACAAGGATGAGGCATGGGTGCGCTCGCGAAAACCCGGACGGATCAGAGCAGTAGCAGACGATGTCTTGATTCCAAACTTCAACGTATACCGCGGTGCATCTCTCATGTATTCCCTCAATCCACCGGGCGAGATCATACCCGCCCTTGAAAAGTTGGCGAATAGAGTTGGCGCAGACCTCTTAGTAGTTCCAATAAGCGACGAACAACATGAGCTTCGAGAGGACAAATGGCAAGAACTGGTAGTTCGTGGAAGAATCATCGGCTGGTTAGTCAACAAGGGTATTTGATCTCTAAGGGTTTCAACTAGTAACAGAAACAAGCCCCCCTTGGTATTAGACGACTAATAGTGTGGACCCCTGCTTCTCGTGGTCTCTCGAGGTATCTCCCTTGAGTACATGGTACCCACAGGTCACGGAGAAAAAGGGGCGTGTAGCTCGGATTATCAGTTACCTCAAGGCGCATCCACTGCTCTGCTTGCTGATTCTAAGCCCAGGGATTCCAGAATATCTCTCAGGTTCAAGCAACATGGCTTTCCTGATTCTATCTCCTCCAGTATTCTTTCTACTTCTCGCCGCGAACCTTGGACTCTATGGCCCAGGTGTCATATTGATCCGTGAGGCCAAGATTCGCTGGAACAAAGGCTGGGCGTCTGTCTTCCTCCTCGGTGCAGCCTATGGGATTGTAGAGGAGGGGCTAGCCTTGCGAACGCTGTTCAATCCAACGTCATCAGCGGTCGGAAATCTGGGCGTCTACGGACACTGGCTCGGAATTAACTGGGTCTGGACCGTTGGACTGGTTATCTTCCATTCAGTCTTCAGCATTGGCCTGCCAATCTTCATCTTTGGACTAGCCTTTCCAGATCTGAAATCAAAGAGCCTCGTCTCAATAACGGGGATACGACTCAGCATACTCACCTTAGCTATCGACTGTGTCCTCCTTTCGTTACTGGTCAATTATTGGCCAGCTGAGATATGGGGTCTGCTACTTCTTTCAAGCATCGTAGTAGCATTGCTCGTTGTGGCGGCGAGGAAATTGCCTGCTGATTTTCTGAAGACTGTCAGAGCGGAGCCGAGGTGGAGGCCTCGTGCATTCTTCCTACTTGGAGTGGCGTTCTTTCCGATATGGCTGCTCGCAGGAGGCTTCGCAGCTAGCGCTAACCTCTTCCCGCCTATCGTCGTGGTTTTCTATATCGTTGTCTCGCTCTGGATACTTTGGCTTGTATTCAGGTCAATGGGAACCAAATTGAATCAAGCCCACAAGGTCGCGTTCGCCTTCGGCCTGATCTCTCCGATCATAATCTTCGGGATCGCCGCGAGCGCATCTTTCCCGCTCGTTATAATGAACGACGTGCTGGTCATCCTCTTCTCCAAGAAGATGTGGACGAAATGGAAGGCATGGACATTCACCCAGCATTATTCGCTCATGCAAGACCTTCCAAGGTTGGGCGGCGATGGAAGCTCAATGCCCTAGCCTTATTGGACCCGGCCTCAAGAACCCATAGGATTGTTTCAAAACCTGGGCGATGTCCGCTGTAGTCTTTGAAGACCTCTTAACAGAAGAGAGGAACGCTTGAACCAGTGCGCTTTGCGATCGTTTCCGCATGAGCTAATCTAGGCGGGAACGTCGATAGGCTTGAAGAACCTGTATATGCCCGAGATAGATTGAGCCGGAGAAGTTAGAAAGAATATGAGCGCCAAGAGTATGAAGACAGCTCTCAAGGGGACCAGTATCGAAGAGAAAGACGCGAAGGAGATCATTTCGGGGGTCCAAGCAATGTACGACAAGGTTCCAGGATTCATCCGGCCCATGCTGCCAAGCCTGCCCGACATTCTCAAACGGATCCCTTCGAGCGCTGGAAAGTATACTCTCAACGAGATCATCCAGCTTCTAGACTGGGCCTATGAAAGTGGGCAATTGAAGAAATAGAGAAGCAGGTCGGAAATGACCCACCCGTCCAAGGACATCACTGGAACTTCTGGCACCCAACTCTCCGGCAAAAAGATAGCACTCCTAGTGTCAAGCAGCGTTGCCGCGTTCAAAGTTCCCGAGATCGCGCGCGAGCTGATGAGACATGGAGCAGATGTATACGCGGTAATCTCTCCATCGACCGAGAAGATGATCGGATCCGATCTTCTCGAGTGGGCCACAGGAAATCCAGTAGTCCGGGAGCTTACCGGCAAACTGGAGCACATTGCCCTTGCTGGAAAGAGTTCTGGGCACGTCGATCTAGTTCTTATCGCTCCTGCGACTGCTAACACGATCGGGAAGCTTGCATCGGGAATTGATGATACGCCAATCACGACTGTGGCTGCGACCGCTATCGGTTCCAAGCTGCCGGTCCTAATTGCTCCAGCGATGCACGAGCCACTCTATGACCACCCAATAGCCCAAGAGAACATCGCACGTCTAAAAAGGATAGGCGTGGAGTTTGTCGAACCGGAGATCGTGGAAGGAAAGGCGAAGATCGCATCAACCGCCAAGATTGTCCAGGCTGTCATCACACGCCTCTCATCTCAGCTCTCCTCTCAAAGGAGAGATCTTGAGGGACATAGAGTGCTGGTCACCGCGGGTCCCACGATCGAACACATCGACCCCATCAGGGTGATCACTAACCGGTCTTCAGGAAAGATGGGCGTAGCAATTGCGGAGGAAGCCTGGTCAAGAGGTGCTGAGACAACATTGATTCTGGGACCCGGCTCAGTCATACCTCCTCCTAGCGTCAAGACTGTCAGGGTTGAAACCACGGAGGAGATGCTTGAAGCTACTCTGCGCGAGTTGAAGAAGAGCAAACACGATCTGGTTTTCGCCGCTGCAGCCCCAAGCGACTATAGGCCATCAAAGCCGGCTGGCAGAAAAATAAGCACGCGAAAGGAGAAGACCGTCGAGCTGGAGCTAGAAACCACCCCAAAGATAATACGAGAGATTCGCCTCGCAAGCCCAAACTCGTTTCTTGTGGCTTTCAAGACGGAACACGGCGTCTCGAACGAGCAACTCGTGACAGAAGCGTTTGAGATACTCAACGAGAAAAGCGCCGATCTCGTGGCAGCCAACGATGTCTCGATCGAGGGTGTGGGGTTTCAGACCGACACCAACGAGCTGTTCGTTGTCGACGAACGAAAGAAGGTTACGCATATCGCGTTGGCACCGAAGCGCGAGGTTGCACGGCAGCTGTTGGATATTGCGGTTAAGAGATTGAAAGGCTAGGGTTAGGGGTCCCTTCTAACGTCGAAAAGGATTGTTCGAGCAGTAGCAGTGCAGACCAGACCTGTGGCAACCTCAGTCAAAGAAACGATTTTCCGAGCTGTCAAGCAGGCAAAGCGGGCAGCTGAGAAGGAAGCAGACATTATCTGCCTACCAGAGCACTGGTTGCCTGAAAAGACGATTCCATCACCCATGAGTCCTCTTCCAGGGCTGCAATCGATCGCCGAGGAGTACGGTGTTGTCGTTGTCGGAGGAGCTTTCTACGAAAAAACCAAGGGGCAATTATATCTCAACAGCCCAGTCATCGGTCGCGACGGAGAAATCATAGGACGACAACCGAAAGTCCACCTGTTTCATTTCGAGAAGAAGATTGCCCGTCCAGGAAACGATTACAAGGTCTTTGACTTGGACGGGTTCAAAATCGGAGTCCTTGTTTGTTATGACGTTGACTTTCCGGAAGCATCGCGGATCCTGACCCTTAGAGGCGCGGACATGCTGATGTGTCCCTCAAGGATTGTGAGACAAGGAGTTGAGCCGTGGCATGAGTACGTCACGATTCGATCACTTGAGAACCGGATAGCAGTTGTTGCGCCCAACGTCTATTCTCCGCCCCTGTTCACCGGATACAGTATGATTGTCAGTCTCAAGGAAGACCCGAAGATGAAGATATCTCATCCGAGGATGCACGTGCTCAAAGAGCGGCGAGAGGGAATGATCGTTGAGGATATTGATCTCGCGCTTCACGCTCGACTGCGCAAGGAACGGTTCGCTGATCGCCGGCCAGAAACATATGTCTGGAATTGAAAGAGACTGACCGAGAGGAAGATTCGAGGAGTTGTCTTCGACCTAGACAACACTCTCATCCAGTCCAAGAAGGGCGCTCGCCACGGCCTCCGGACAGTCGCAACTATCTTCGCGAAACGGTTGAGGAGGGAAGGATATCAAATCACCGAGGTGAACCTATTCAGAAGGCTCCGGCTTATAGATCTGGAAATGCATGGCCAAAAATTTCTGTACAATAGGGATGTTTGGTGGGAGACCCTGCTCAAACAGCTCGGCCTGTCTAAGCTGAAAGGTCCGCGGATTCACAGGACAACCCTCCAATATTGGAAGACGTACGCCCGGGCAAGTCCGATGTTCTCCGACACGATGACGACGATCCATCGACTCAAGAAGGCAGGGTTTAGACTTGGAATGGTCTCCGACTCGGACGGGACTCCGGGAATGAAAATGAAGAGAATCCGCCGACAGCCATTTCTGAAGTTTCTTGAGACAATAGTTGTTGCTGGCGAGGATACGCCGAATGTCAAACCGAGCAGGAGACCCTTCACTCTGGTCGCAGAACAACTCGGCTTACGACCAAGGAATTGCGTCTACATTGGCGACAATCCAAATACCGACATTCAAGGAGCAAAAAGAGCTGGTATGATGGTGATACTTTTGAAACGTCGAGGTCCGAAGGGCGGACATCCAGACTATCTTGTTCGATCGTTGACCGATGCCGCTACGCTTTTAATTCGCTGATCTGTTCAGCCACAGACTGTTTTTGGAAAACGATTCTTTCTGAATCACGGCCCATCCGTTCTCTAATGATTCCCGAAAAATCCCCCAGCCTCTCATATCCAATGAATCGTCGGCCGAGGTCCATCGCGGCCTTGAGAGTGGTCCCGGATCCTAGAAAAGGATCTACGACCAAGTCTCCTTCAATAGAGAACATTCGGATGAGTCGTCTTGGAATCTCTTCGGGGAATGCCGCGACGCGCCTCTCAAGCCCTCCGTGTGTTTGTCTTGCTCCTGTAACGGTCCAGACTTGGGAGAACCATTCGTCTCGCTGTATCTTGGTGAATTTGCTTCTGTAACGCTTCGGATCCTTTGGCTCGAACGTTCTCAGGGTTCCGTTGCGAAAGATCAAGATGTATTCCATGTCCAGTGTTACGTAGGCGTTGGGAGGAAGGAAACCTGAGCCTAGAAATGCTCCTTTTCCCTTGTATCGAGGCTTCGTGGTAGGCTTCTTCCAAAGTATGTAGGGCAGGGTGATTAGATCCATTCTCTCGAAGGTCTCTATTACCCGTGAGTGGTTTGGATAGAGATGGAACACCCCGTCCTTTGTCCGAGTCGCGTCGCCAATATTGACGCAGGCAATTCCTCCGGGGACAAGGACCCTCTTTACCTCCTTCCATGTCTGGTTGAGGTACATGTGCATCGCGTCATAGGACTCTGCTGCTTCCGCTCGGAAGAAATCGTCCCAGATGCCAACCATCGGGTACGGTGGTGAGGTGACGACTAGATGCACCGAGCTATCAGATAGTTCTTGCATTCGACGGCTATCACCGATGATAACGCAGTAGTCGGTGTTCGCCTTAGGCAAATCTCAATCATCCAATATATTCAGAACTGCCTGAAGATTCTGAATCTCTGTCGCCGCTCTGTTTGAGCGCGGTCTCGATCTC
>WNGG01021690.1_pt1 | contig 12486 bp, 19 predicted proteins | sample 5400661 | NCBI WGS metagenome assembly WNGG01 (sample SAMN13153372, study PRJNA577476) | soil metagenome | isolation source: 100 cm soil or saprolite under Garry oak tree replicate 1 | place: USA:California | collected 2016-06-15 | reverse complement strand
TGTGCGCTGGCGCGCACGAACTATCGTTCAACGGCTGGAGCGCCGGCGGGCGAGTTGCCCGCAGCTTAAGCGCGATCCGTTAGACAGCGACGTCCATCTCGACCACGATGGGACTCCTCGACCGCTTTCGCTCCGCTAGGGGGACGCTCAGTGCCGCGGACCTCCATGGGTCTTGGCACCTTGTCCGCAGCGAAGCCAAACTCGACGCAGGGAAGGGCGTGGAGATGGAGTTTCGCCCCGCGGGCGAGCTCGTCTACGCAATCGACGTGGGCGATCGCTGGCAGATCATGCAACTCACCTATCGTCTGGATGGTGCCCAACTCATCACTGATCAGCCGTCGAAGCCTCGCGAGGAGCGGACACCGATCCTCCTCGAAGCCGACGACACACTAGTGCTAGGTGAGCTGGGAGCGCGCACCTGGTTTCGCCGTGGTAAGAAGAGTGCCCCCGCTGTCTAACAAGCGCTTGAAGCTGTCGGCGCCGCCTTTCAAGGGAACACGTATGTTTGTGACCGACCAAGTTGTGCGCCGCAGCTTAAGCGCGGTCCGTTAGGCGGAACGCCCCACGCCATGCTGCTAGCGGTTGCTTTGTCCCTCCAACTCGGCCTCGCGCCTGAGGGATACCGCATCGCCCACACCATTGCCCTGCCGGGCACCGGGCCGAGGAGCGCCAGGCGCCTTGAAATCCTCGAGGATCGTCGGCTGACGCCCGAGGTGTTGCCACGGCTCGGACTCACCAGCATGTGGTTCCCGGACAGCAATTGCGCTCCCCTCTGCGCTTCCATCGCGGCACTTCCGCTTCGACATGCTGTCATCCGCGTCACTGACAGCATCGGTGGCCAACTTGCCGCTGACACGATCAGTGGCCCCGTAGCGAACATTGCAGTCGAGCGACTGCGACTGGACGGCGAGCGCACCTACCTCGTCACCTTCACGCTGACTGGAGCCAATTCGCACGACTACACGCGGTTCATCGAGGTCCACGACGCAACGCTCGTGACGGTCAGCGAGGTCACGGCAGATATAAGGAGTTCGTGGCGCCTCGCAGCCAGCGACAATGGCGGACGAGACATTCTTACCGTCTACGGCGACTGGATGGATAGTACGGTCACTCTTGTTCGGTATCACTTCGCGAATGGGCGCTGGACGAAACGCGAGCGCATGCGGCCGGGTTATTGGGAGAACGGCATGACCTTTCCCGGGCAGAGCGAATTTCCTTGAGGGCGTCCGCCTAACAAGCGCTTGAAGCTGACGGGCGGTGATCGCTCTAAAGGAACCGGCGTGTTGTGCCCCTGGCGGGGCACGGACTTCGTCCACGTGCCTTGCGCCGGCGGGCGGGTCGCCCGCAGCTTAAGCGCGATCCGTTAGGCCGCGCATCCAGCCACCATCTCTGCCTGCACCCGCACTGGAGGACTCTATGAACGCGCCGTCGCCCTCCCCCCTCTTGCGGCCAGTCCTCAGGATCTTCGGCCTCATCTTCATCTTTGGCATATTCGTGTTGAACCGCCTCTGGCCGAGCGGCTGGGCCTGGGAGCCGGAGCAGCCGGCTTATCTGCAGATGATTCTCGCTATCTACGTCACTCTAGGCGTCTTCCTCCTCCTCGCCGCACGGGACCCCATCCGCCACTTGAGCCTCATTTGGTTCACCGTCTGGTCTAGCATTGTTCATGCCGTCGTCATGGCGGTCCATTCCGTCACTGACCCTGGCCAGATAGGTCATCTCTGGGGTGACGTGGCGGCCTTGCTCCTTACCGCGGCGGTGCTGGCTGCGTTGACTCCGCGCCAGTTGTCAGCGCCCAGCCCGACGTGAGAGGCCGGCCTGTGCGCGGCCTAACAAGCGCTTGAAGCTGGCGGGCGGTGATCGCTTCAGGGGAACCGGAGTGTTGTGCGCTGGCATGCACGAACTATCGTTCAACGACATTGAGCCCTGCGAGCGAGTCGCCCGCAGCTTAAGCGCGATCCGTTAGGCTGACGCAACGAGTTCATTCGCCAGGACACCGTGCGCGCCATCAAACAACCCTTCTTTGTGGGCGTTGCGGAGTAAGGGAATTCGGTGTTGTCCCAGCCTAACAAGCGCTTGAAGCTGACGGCGCCCGGTCTGGGGAGGAATTGCGTTTGTGCACCAGCGGGCCCTTTGGTAGTCCCAATGAACGTGGCGCCGGCGGGGGTCGGCGCCGCAGCTTAAGCGCGATCCGTTAGGCGGCGGCTTGCTGTACGTGCTGCGCGCTGGCACTGTTAGCGCGTGTACTTCCGTATTCTCGGTCGAATCACCGATGTGGAGACGATGGCCGTCGGTTCCGGCATCCGTGAGCGAGCACGCCTTCGACGACGCTACGGGCGCGGGCGTTGGAGGAAGCGCAAGGGAAAGGCCCGAGTGGAGCTGCCGGACGGGGCGATCCGGCTCGCCGAACTGCACTGGTATGAGGCAACTGGCGTGGGCAAACACGAATTCAAGATCAAGCGTTATCTTGACTAACATGGCCACGATCACACGACAACTAGCCCTCTGCCTGCGGAACAAGGGCTACGAAGCTTCTTTAGAGCGCCGCAAGATCTACCAGGTATTACCTGACCGGGATGCGGCCACACATGGACAGCTCCGCGTGATAGATGAGTCCGGAGAAGACTATCTCTATCCGGCGACCTTCTTCGCGATCGTCAAGCTTCCGCGAACCCTGCGTCGCGCCGTTCTCGCCGCCGCCTAACAAGCGCTTGAAGCTGACGGGGCCTGCCTTCAGAGGAAGCGGAGGTTTGCGCGCCAGCCGGCTGATACCGCAAGGCGGGGCGCTTGCGCCGGCCGGCGCTCGCCCCGCAGCTTAAGCGCGGTCCGTTAGGCAGCGTCCGTTTACGATGCCACCATCTCGAACGATCGTCACGTTCCAAAGCGGTGCGTTCAATACAAGCGAGCGCCGTCCCTACTTCATCAACGACGGCTGCTATGGCGATGACGTCACTCGGTGGATCATCGGTGAGCTTCACTCCCGCGGCATTCCCTCCGAGCCCGAGCCCCAGCAGGAGGACTTCGGGTGGTATCTCACATATCGCCCAGGCAAAGCCGAGCATCAGTTCGTTCTCGGGTATCGCCCCGGGGACGAAAAGGATCCGCCCGTCTGGCTCGGATGGGTCGAGCGGAACGCTGGCCCAATCGCATCGCTATTGGGCGCACGGCATCGGGGAATTGAGCCCGCAGCGGTCGAGGTGATCCACGATGTGCTCTCGAGCGCTGAGTTCGTTTCGAAGGTACGATGGCACCGGAAGGCGGACTTCGACGCCGGCAGCGAGACCACCGCGAGCACCCGGCCGGACGCGGCCTAACAAGCGCTTGAAGCTGGCGGGCGGTGATCGCTCCAAAGGAACCGGAGTGTTGTGCCCTGGCGGGCACGAACTAGCGTTCAGGTACACGGCGCTCTGCGAGCGAGTCGCCCGCAGCTTAAGCGCGATCCGTTAGGCAGCGAGATCCCATTGGCCAAAATCGAGCTTTACGACGAAGCCGGCGCGTACTACTTCGGCAAGGTCAAGGAAGGCGGAAAGGTCGATCTATACGATCAGGGCGGCCAATATTGGTACGGGAAGGTCAAGCCGGACGGCAAGATCGAGCTCTGGGATCAAAACGGCGGATACTACTGGGGCAAGGTCAAGGATACCGGTAGGATCGACCTCTACGATCAGAACGGGAATCATCGATGGTACGGGAAGGTGAAGGACTGATCTCGACCGCCTCGCTGCCTAACAAGCGCTTGAAGCTGACGGCGCCCGGTCTTGGGAAGAATTGCGTTTGTGCGCTGGCGAGCCCTGTGGTAGGCTCAATCAACTTGGCGCCGGCGTATGTCGGCGCCGCAGCTTAAGCGCGATCCGTTAGACAGCGGCGAATCTCCCGCGTCGAGCAAGGGACCTGGATGAAAACCATTCTCACACTCGGCGCGCTCGTCACGTTCCTAGTTTCGGCTCCTGGATGCGATCCCTACTTTCAAGTAGTCGTGACGGTACCTATGGCGCGCCCGCTGCCGACAGTCTGCGCTGACTCTACCTTTGACGCGATTGTCCACCCACGGCGCGTGAATCCCGCCGACCCTCAAGGACCACCCCTCCGCGGTACCGCGTTCGTGGATGGGCTACCGTACACGGACCTCATGCAGCACCAGTACAAGGACACCACCGCCACATTGGAGACGTCTGTGGGACGTTTTGGCCCCTTCGGCGGCCGATTCAGCAAAGGCGAGGCAGACACTATAGGCCGGGAGCTCAGCGCTACGCTCACCAGGGTACGCGAGGCGTGTGGAGGCTCAGCATTGCCGGGTGCGCCTCCCTACCGTGTCAAGCAGAGGCCGCTTTAGAGCCAGGGAAACATGCCGCTGCCTAACAAGCGCTTGAGGCTGACGGCGCCTCACAAGTAGGGAAGAGTTGCGCTTGTGCGCCGCCGGACTGCGGTGCAAGCTCCATTATCGGCGCGGCTGCTCCGCTTGTTGCGCCGCAGCTTAAGCGCGATCCGTTAGGCAGCGGCTTACTCTTACCTGGTGCATCGGATGTCAGCAGGACTCACCGAGATCCAGTTCCAGCTCCTCGCCTACTTCGGCGGGTACGACGGATCAGATTGGCCGAAGGGCGCGAGTGATCGCAACCTCAAGGCCTTGCTGCGAAAGAGATGGATCAAGCGCGTCGCACGGAAGCGGGACTTCTATGAGCTGACTTCGGAAGGCGACCGTCTTCTCAACGAACAGTGGGACTCGCTGTTGAGAGCGCAGAGACACCGTCGCCAAACCCCCGGCCCAGATGCCTTAGATCGCACGGTTCCAGGATCGTACGGTTGTGCAAAGGGATACTGACTCTGGCCGCTGCCTAACAAGCGCTTGAAGCTGACGGGCGCGTCCAACCAAGGTAGAATTGCGTTCGTGCGCCAGCAGCGTCACGATAACGGAGCTGGTGTGCGGTACGCCTGCGGGCTTTGCGCCCGCAGCTTAGGCGCGATCCGTTAGGCGGCGGATACCCCTCGTTGGAGATTCTGAGACATGACCGAAACCAGGTACTACCCAAACTGCCCCACGTGCGGCGACGTCGTTTCGCTCTTTGACGACGTCTTGCCATGGGGCCACATTCCGGACGATCCCAGGCCGTGCATCGCCCACACGCGGTGCCGAACGATCATTCCGACCGTCCTCGTCACCCCCTTCGCACATTTGGTTTCGTCATGGACCGAATCAAGCGCGTCGTAGCTCTTGCTTTCGGTCTGCTCCTTCTCTGGGGCGTCATGGCCTCTCGAGCGACATGGCTTTTTCTGTTTCTCTGGGTTGCGTCCGTCCTCTTGGCTCTTGCGGGGGTTCGATACGTCGCCAAACGCGAGCGGGAATCGTTCGGCCATTGGCAGGATTACACCGTGGTGGGGCTCTCGGGCACCGGGGTCGCCACGCTCGCCTGGCACCTAATCGCTGGCGCGCCAGTCTTATCGGCTCTGCTATCGTCCCTAGCCCCAGCCCTCGAAGGTGGGGGTGGACTTGGTGCAATCGCGTTTGCGTTCCACTCACGGCGACATTCGGCAACGTCAGGCGGGGGCGCGTCGCTCGCTCCGTGAGCATTGCTGGCATCCGCCGCCTAACAAGCGCTTGAAGCTGACGGCGCCCGGTCTTTGGGAGGAATTGCGTTTGTGCGCCAGGTGACTTCGGTATTGCTCTCAGTCTCGGTTGCGCCAGCAGCGGTCGGCGCCGCAGCTTAAGCGCCAGCCGTTAGGCTGCTACCATCTTCAGATGCCGATTCTGCCTCCAGGGGACTTCTCTCAGCGCGCTCGTGAAGTCGCGGAGGACCTCTTTGAGGACATCGCGGAGGACCTCAGCCCTCTCGCTACGGACCAGGCGCAGTACCATCTGGACGGTAGCGACGTAACGTTGAACTACGAGGAGGCGGTGCAGTGGGTCAAGGAGTCGGTTGACGCGGGCCACCCTAACGTTCGCCACTTCATCGAGCAACTGGCGCCCGTGGTCATCGTCAACTTAGCGGCGTTCGAGGATCCTGACTCCCAGTTTCATCCCTGATACGAGGGGCGAGCTGAACAGTTCAGGTGATAGGTAACAGGTTGTTATCAGCTGATGGGTAACACTTTCCCCTTGTGATTCCCGCCTTCGCGGCGGGCGGCGCGACCCAGATGATCGACGATCCGGCACGTCGTCTCGTGTAACCGGCCGAGCCACACGGGGCCGAAGTACACCTCCCAGAGTCCGTCGTCAATTTCCTCGAAGCCCACATCCAGTTCCGCGAGCACGTGGCTCACGTTCACCCAGCGACTGCCCCAGCGAATGCCCCCGTTGCGACTCACCCGCCGCACTTCATAATGCCCCGGGTACGCGATCGGCAAGAGCGTGGTGGGGTAGGGGCGCGGCGATGCCTGATACAGGCTCGCGGGCAGGCGCTGGCCGAGCGCTTCGTGCGGCCGCTCGTCGTTGTACCGGTGGCGAAACCAGTCAAAGCGGCGCTGCTGGGCGGCCAGCGTGCGCCGGGGCGGCCGTGCGGTCTCGGCCTTGAGCGTCTTGTGCATGCGCTCGTGCCGCCCGTTCTGCTCCGGATGCGCGGGCTCGATCAGCTCGGGGCGAATCCCCAGCTGGACCCACCACACTGAGAGCGTCGAGAGCCGGCCCAGGGCATTCGACGCAAAGGGCGCGCCGTTATCGGTGCGGATCCGCTCGGGCAGGCCGTAGCGACGAAAGAGGCGGGCAAACACAGGCCCGCTGGCCTCGATCGTCGGCTCGAGCAAGCCGCGGCAGCCGAGCAGGAAGCGCGTTGCGCCGTCCTGGACCGTGAGCGGGTAGCAGTACACCCCATTGCCGGTGCGGAATTGCCCTTTGAAGTCCGCGGTCCAGATCGCATTGGGCCGATCGAACGTGGCGTCCGGCCGTCCGGCGTGAAAGCGGCGGTGGGCGCGCCGGCGTCGACCGGTGCGGCCATGGCGCTCGAGAATGCGGTGTACCGTGGCGACCGTCGGGACGAGGTCCAGCGGCACGCGCTTGGCCAGCAGCCACCGCACCTTCCGCGCGCCCCAGCGGTACCGGCGCTGCAGGGCGAGAATCTGCTCCACCACCACCGCCGGCGTCGCGTGCGGACAGCTGTAGGGTCGATGCGAGCGATCGACGAGCCCTGCCGGGCCCACCTTCGCGTAGCGGTCGAGCCACTTGTAGCCGGTCTTCCGGCTCACCTGGTAGCGGCGACACACCTCCGCGACCGACCAGCCTGGGCGATGGATATCCTGCACGAAGCGCAAGCGCACATCCATGAGCGACCTCTCTTCCCACGGCATGGCACCTCCTGGTGGAGGCACCTAGGTTAGAGAGTGTCACCCATCAGCTGATAACAACGTGTTACCCATCAGGTGCGAATGTACCGCGCAGCAGCCCAACAAGCGCTTGAAGCTGGCGGCGCCCGGTCTTGGCAGAATTGCGTTTGTGCGCCAGCGTACTGTCGTGAACAACTCAATCACCGCAGCGCCCGCGGGCTGGGGCGCCGCAGCTTAAGCGCGATCCGTTAGGCCGAGCGTGAGCTATGAGAAAAGGAAAGAAGCCTCAGAAGAACAAGCGGCCGGGTAAGAGCCAGGGCCCGGTTGAGAACAAGGATTCGGGTAGCGAAGAGGAGTTCGAGCGGCAGACGCAGGAAGATGCTGAGCTCGTCCCTCCGGCGCGCCGGCCACCTACCGCCGTCGGGGCAGGGACTCCTCCATTGCCGCCTCGCCCCTCGGGCCCATCACGCTCCACCCCGGAGCCGCACCGTCGGCCGGCCCTGTTCCGCTTGCTGCAGACTGTTCGGGCTGCCGTGGGCGCGGTGCTCGACTTGGCGGATGCTGCGGTCGACGCCGTCACGAAAGGCCTGCAAGGTCGGGCCTGAGTGCGCCGCCGGCCTAACAAGCGCTTGAAGCTGACGGGCGGTGATCGCTCTAAGGGAACCGGAGTGTTGTGCGCTGGCGCGCACCAACGAACGTTCACGCACACTTGCGCATGCGGGCGAGTCGCCCGCAGCTTAAGCGCGATCCGTTAGGCGGCGTGCGCCGACCATGAAGCCACATTGGGTCGGTTGGATCGTTTCGAGCGTACTTGCGCTGTTCGCCGCTTGAATAATCATCTTCAACTACGCGACAGTCATCAGGTGGTATCGCCACCGTGCGGCCTCGTCTCGCAGGTGAGCAGCACCGGCGTATGACGGTTAGCTTGAGGGTGACCCGTCCGATTCTGAGCACTCTTCACAAGAGGGAAACATGTCATCTCACGGAGGTTCGGTTCCTTCCCAGGCCAGTCCCATTCTGGTCGGCATCCTCTTCGCGCTGGTCACGCCGCTTATCGGACAAGGGACGCCAGGCCACTTCTATCACGTCAATTACTATCAGGTGCAACAAGGCCAGGAGAAGGCATACGATTCCGCCCTCGCGCACGTCGTCTCCCCGGTGTTCGACGAAATGGTGAAGCGCAAAGCCGCCGTGTCATACCTCTTGCTGAAAAAGGTCGCCGGCTCTGGCGACTACACCCATCTCGTGATTGTGGAGGTGGCAAAGCCATCTGCTGCTGAGGGCATTTTTCAGCGAGCTGCGGCGCTTCGTCCACGCCGAGCAGTACACGACCGTGGGCCAAGGGCACTGAGATACGCAGCGCGCCGGCAAAGTCGGGTATGGAGCTCAAGCCGCGTCCCTATGCACCGTGCCCGGGCGCATCGAAGGGCGATAGTGTCGCGCAGCCCGGCGGGACCCGAGGGTAGCGGGCGGTAGGCGTGGGTTGCGTTAGTAATCGACTTGGGGTGTCCGGTAATGGTTGTGGAATTCCCTTACGCAGTGATATGGCAGCAGCTATAGTGAAGGGCACGCCGCCTAACAAGGGCAATAACATACTTGACACACCAAGCCCCCTAGAGTAAGTTTGGGGCATGAAAACCAAACACCTGCCCAATTCGCTGACCGAGGCCGTCCGATACTTCGCGGATAAAGAGGTGGCCCTGACCTTTCTGGCCTCGCTCCGCTGGCCCAACGGCGTGACCTGTCCCGCGTGCGAAGCCAAAGACCCCGGCTTCCTCAAGACTCGCCGCATCTGGAAGTGCCGCGACTGTGGGCGGCAGTTCTCGGTGAAGCTCGGCACGATCTTCGAGGATAGCCCCATCGGGCTCGACAAGTGGCTGCCCGCCCTTTGGATGCTCGCCAACTCGAAGAACGGCATCAGCTCCTACGAATTGGCGCGGGCGCTCGGCGTCACGCAAAAGACTGGCTGGTTCATGCTCCACCGCATCCGGCTCGCGATGCAGACTCGGACCTGGGCGAAGATGCGTGGCGCCGTCGAGGCCGATGAAACCTTCATCGGGGGCAAGGCCAAGTTCATGCATTGGTCTAAGCGCAATCGGGTCATTCGCGGGACCGGCGGCATGGACAAGACTCCGGTGCTCGGCATCTTGGAGCGCGGCAAAGACGGAAAGCCTAGCCGCGTCCGCGCCACCGTCGCCAAGAACCTGAGCCAGCGCGGGATTCGTGGGCACGTCGTGGCGAACGTCGAGAAGGGCGCGAATCTCTACACCGACACCACCCAGCAGTACGGCAAGGGCAAGCTGCCCAAGCTCTACCAGCATGAGATGATTAACCACGCGCGGGAGTATGTGCGCGGGCAGCTCCACACTAACAGCCTGGAGAACTTCTGGAGCCTCTTGAAACGGGCGATCAAAGGCACCTACGTTTCCGTTGACCCGTTCCACCTGTTCCGGTATGTTGACGAGCAGGTGCGCCGCTTCAATGAGCGCACCGGCAATGACCGCGCGCGATTTGTCAGCGTGCTGGCCGATATCGTGGGCCGTCGCATCACCTACCGCGACCTGACAGGCGCGGACTTGAGCCCCGCTACGACGCAAGGCTAAGAGCCGCAGGCACCGGCTCCGGGGCCGGAGGAAGAAGCAATGACCCCGAAGCCAAAGCCCAAGACGCCGCTTGAGCGCATGATCGACCTCACGCGGCGCTTGGTCGCCGTGCCGAAAGCGGAAATCGCCAAGCCCGCCAAGGAACGGAAGCGCAAGAAACACAAGCACTAAGCCGATTTGCGCCGGTCCCTCCCTCGCTTGCTTACTTGACCACACCTTGCGCCGCTTACTTCCAGCGTCTAGCTTACTGCGCATGCTTACTGGTGAGCAGTAAGGATCAAACCAAGGAGAAGTAAGATGGCTGAGATCAAGGCGGTCAAAGACCCGGTGCCAGACCCGAAGGCCGGGAAAGCAAGGCCAAAATCGGGCGCGAGCTTCCCCTACTACAACTTGGAACGCTCCATCGAAGTAGCCAAGGTCATGCACGAACGGGCTGGTGGTGTGTGTGACCGCCCCCAACTCGCCGCGTTTCTCGGTTATAAGGGGACTAACAACGGCGGATTTCTGAGCCGTGTCGCAGCGGCGAAGATGTTCGGCCTCATCGAGCAGGACGGCGACAACGTGAAGGTGTCGCCGCGCGGGCAGTCCGTCGTCGCGCCGATTTCGGAGGCGCATGCAGAGCGCGCAAAGGCCGAAGCGTTCTTGACTGTGGACCTGTTCAAGCGCGTGTTTGACCAGTTCAACGGCGCGACCCTCCCCGCCGAGGCTGGCCTGAAGAATCTCCTCGAAACACAGTACAGCGTCGTGAAAGATCGCGTGGCACCAACCGTGAGCATCCTTCTGCAGTCGGCGGAACAGGCTGGCTTCTTCAAGGCTGCTGGCCCAGGCAGGATGGTCAAGCCGGTGGCGGCGACTGGCGCTCCCCTTTCCTCTCCCGAACCCGCTGTTGTTCCGCGCAAGAACGGCGGCGGGGGAAATGGGGGTGACGTACCTCCCACGATTCATCCCGCGATTGTCGGCCTGCTGCGTGAATTGCCAGCCGCTGGCACTCCCCTGACTGAGAAGCGCCGTAGCGCCCTGATCGGAGCCTTTACGGCGATGGTCGGATTTATCTACCCTGAGGCGGAGACTGAGAAGTGACGTAAGACGGGTCCGCCACCCCACGGCCAGCTCGCAGACACGACCGAGCCGCAGGGTGGCGGGAGACCGCTGACCGGATCGCCGGAGCCGTGTAGGCCGGAAATGCGACCAGCGGGACGGGCGGGGGCGTGGTGACAACGTGGGCCACCCCCCGTTACCCCGTAAGACACGGCCCAACACTAGGTAGTTCCCTTTCCCGACGCAATAGCATCGTCCTAGATCGCACCCGTGCAGCACCTTAGCGACTGCCCCTAGGTGCGTCAAGTATGTTAATGCCCTAACAAGCGCTTGAAGCTGGCGGGCGGTGATCGCTTTAAGGGAAGCCGAGTGTTGTGCGCTGGCGCACACGAACTATCGTTCAACTACAGATGCGCCGGCGGGCGAGTCGCCCGCAGCTTAAGCGCGATCCGTTAGGCGGCGACAGCCGACATATCGCGCACGCCGTCAGGTAGTTGGGATCCCAACTCAATCCCTCCTAAGCAAATGGCAAAAGGCTACTGGATTACGTTCTATCATTCGGTGCGGGATCCGGCCCGACTGGCAGAGTACGGCGCTCTAGCCGTACCAGCGATCGAAGCTGGAGGTGGCCGCTTCCTGTCACGGGGACCGGCGGCTAGGACCTTCGAGGGCGTGGAGAAACAGCGTACAGTGTTAGTCGAGTTCGACAGTGTGGCACGCGCCGTGCAGACGTATCAGAGCTCGCAGTACCAGGCGGCGCTGGTACTCCTAAAGGGCGCTGTGGAGCGCGACGTGCGCATTGTTGAGGGGGTTGGCTGAGCAGGTGCCGCCGCCTAACAAGCGCTTGAAGCTGCCGAGCGCTCTCGTTCTAAAGGAAGCCCGTTGTGTCGTGCCCTGGCGGGCTCGGATTGTCGTCCACCACTCTTGCGCCGGCGGGCGGGTCGCCCGCAGCTTAAGCGCGATCCGTTAGGCAGCACGGACTCATCCTCATTTATAGGTGAAGAGTCGCGCCGCAGGAGGATGCCATCGGCGGCTTCATCATTGGGTCCGTTGCCGGACAGTTCGCCGGATCTTGGGCGTATTGGCGCGCCCTTGGGGGGCGTCCATCAGCGACCAGATCCGAATGGGTCGCGGCGACCGTCGCCGGTCTTGTGGCCGCCGTCGTAGCCAGTGTCATCTACATTCCTCTTGGGGTCCAGACCTGGCTCCTTGGTGAGGGAGCTTCTTGGGGTGTTTCGGTCTTCTTGGCGGTGTGTATGGGCCTCTGCCAAGGCGTCCTATTCCGCGGCAGACCATTGCGCCGTCCACCCGCCATACCGCCTTCCTAGCAGCAGTGCTGCCTAACATGCGCTTGAAGCGGGCGGGCGGCGATCGCTTTAAGGGAAGCGGAGTGTTGTGCGCTGGCGCGCACGAACTATCGTTCGACGACACGGCGCCCGGCGGGCGAGTCGCCCGCAGCTTAAGCGCGATCCGTTAGGCACCCCCATCCCCACGATGCAACGCACGATTACGCCTTCGGTCTACTCTGCCCTAGCTTGCACCCTGCTACTGCTCGCCAGCCGAGCAGCAGGCGCCCAAACCGCTCAGGACG
>WNGG01007035.1_pt1 | contig 12486 bp, 7 predicted proteins | sample 5400661 | NCBI WGS metagenome assembly WNGG01 (sample SAMN13153372, study PRJNA577476) | soil metagenome | isolation source: 100 cm soil or saprolite under Garry oak tree replicate 1 | place: USA:California | collected 2016-06-15 | reverse complement strand
GCCGGGCTTGACCGGCCGGGCCGGCTGACGCGGTACCCGCCGCACGGTCGGGGTCATCGGGATCACAGTCGCGGTCATCGGTGGTCCTCCCACACCCAATTCCCGCGTCGACATCCGTCGCCCACAGCGACATCAAGGGATCGACGGAACACGACACAAGGTCGCAACACTGCCGGGGCGCCCAGTTCTTGAGCACCACCACGACCCAACCAGGGCCGGCCACCGGAAACCGCGGCAACGCCAGCGGACATTTCCCAGCGTCCTGACCATACCGCAGATCGGGCGGGACGGACAGTTTCTAGCCGGATCCGTGTCCCGGAAACACCGGTGGCCTTTGATGCTCATCTATGGAAGCGTGGGGCCGTCCAGCGGTCCCGCCCGGCCGAGCTACGACAGCGTCGAGCTACGACAGCGTAAGGAGTATGTGCATGCCTCGTCGTCCATTGTGGATGCTGGCTGCGGGACCGGTGCCGGCGGCCGTCGTCGCGGTACCCGCGATGAACGCGTCTGCCGGTACCGTGGCCAAGCCGGCGGCCAACCCGTACGGTGACCCGAACCTGATCAGCCTGGCCGAGCCCTTGGCGCTGGCTCTGCTCGCGCGGCTCGGGGCCTTTCAGGGCGACGCCTTCGCTCGTCGCATCGCTCCTCAGCCCAGACGCCGCCGGCCCCGAGCAGCGCGCCGACCTCGGCGCCTGGGTCGGACCAGCAAGGCGGCGCTCTCAGTGGTGAACGGTATGTCCTTCCGGCACGGACCTAGAGTATGTGGGGTGCTGACCGACGCCGAGGTACCCGGGTTCTGGGGCGGCCTCGGCCTGCCCGGTCTCGTGGACATCCACGTGCATTTCTATCCGGAGCGGATGCTGCGCAGGGTCTGGCAATACTTCGATGCGGCCTTCTGGCCCATCACGTACCGGTGGCCGGACGATGCACGGGTGGCGCACCTGGCCGCGCTGGGCGTGCGCGCGTACCCCGCGCTGAGCTACGCGCACCGGCCGGGCATGGCGGCCGACCTCACCGCCTGGGCGCTGGACTTCACGGCGCGCACGCCCGGCTGCCTCCCGTCCGGCACGTTCTACCCGGAGCCGGGGGTGCTCGCGGAGATCGACAAGGCGCTCGCGGCCGGGGTACGGGTGTTCAAGGTGCACGTGCAGGTCGGCGACTTCGATCCGCGGGACGAGCTGCTGGACCCGGTGTGGGGCCGGCTGGCCGAGACCGGTACCCCGGTGGTTGTGCACGCCGGGTCCGGCCCGCTGAAGGGCCAGCACACCGGACCCGGGCCGCTCGCGGACGTCCTGGCCAGGAACCCCCGGCTGACCGCGGTCGTGGCACACCTCGGGGTACCGGAGTATGTCGAGTTCCTCGACCTTGCCGAGCGGTACCCCCGGGTCCACCTCGACACCACGATGGCCTGCACCGACTTCCTGGAGCGCATCGCGCCGTACCCGCCGTCCTTGCTGCCACGGTTGGGCGAGCTGGGCCGCGCGGGGCGGGTACTGCTCGGCAGCGACTTCCCGAACATCCCGTACCCGTACGCGCATCAACTGGAGGCGCTGGCCCGGCTCGACCTGGGTGACGACTGGCTGCGCGCGGTCTGCTGGGACAACGGTGCGGCGCTGTTCGATGTCGCGCGCATCCGCCCGGCCGACGCCGGCGACCACAAAGCCCTCCAGGACATCGAGCGCGCCGCCGGCGAGCTGTTCCGCGACATCGGCATGCCGGAGATCGCCGACGACCCGCCTTTCACCCGGGCGGAACTACTGAACTACATGGATGAAGGACGGGCCTGGGTGGCCGTGGACGGCGCCGGCCGGCCGGTGGGGTACCTGCTTGCCGACCTGGTGGACGGCGCGGTACATGTCGAGCAGGTGTCCGTCCACCCGGATGCCGCCCGCCAGGGCATCGGGCGGGCCCTCATCGACCACGTCGCGCGATGGGCGGGCCGGAAAGGGGCGGAAGCCGTCACCCTGACCACGTTCCGCGACGTGCCCTGGAACGCGTCGTACTACCTGCGGTTGGGCTTCCGCCGGCTCGCCGAGGAGGAGCTGGGCCCGCAGCTACGTGCGGTCCGGCGCCGGGAGGCCGCGCAGGGGCTGGACCGCTGGCCGCGGGTGTGCCTGCGCCGTGACCTGGGAAAGGGATAGTTTTCGATCCAACCGGGTATCTGTAGACGACAATCCGGCCTGGTCGCACTGGAGGAGATGTGAACACGCGTGCACTGGTGGTACTCACCGCAGCCGGCCTGGCACTCGCCGGCTGTACGGCCACAAGCACCACGACCGCAACGCCCTCGGCCACCCCGTCCGCGTCCGCCACGAGCGCGGCGCCGGCCGCCAAGGACGCGTTGCTCGCCTCGATCGAGCCGTTGACCAGGACCAGCTACAAGTACACGCTCACCACGGGCGGGCTGACCGGTCAGGGCGCAAACGACCCGGTGAACAAGAAGGCCACGCTGGCGCTGACCGGCCAGCAGCAGAGCAACTCGATCACCATCAATGTGACCGCTATCAATACAGATGTGTGGATGAAGCTGGACTTCGGCGCGAACAACAACAACTTGAAGATCTCCGCCGACAAGTGGTTCCACGTCGACACGACCCGGCTCGGCGCGAACCCCACGCTGCCGGTCGACCCCAACGGCGCGGCGAACGCGGCCAACCTGCTCAGCGGAGCCGTTGACGTCCAGCGCTCCGACCCCAAGCACTTCAGCGGCACGCTGGACCTGACCAAGGCCACCGGTACCACCTGGCTGGGGCAGACCGATCTGAGTTCGGTCAGCGCGAAGGCCAAGGCGGTACCGTTCACCGCGACCGTCGACGACCAGGGCCGGCTCAGCGCGCTGCGGATCGACGTGTCCGCGGTCGACCCGGCGCTGACCCCGGTGCAGTCCACGTACTCGGACTACGGCACCACGGTCACCGCGACCCGGCCCGACCCGGCGCAGACCGTCGAGGCGCCGGACAGCGTGTACCAGCTGTTCAAGAAGTGACGCGGGCCAGCAGGAGGACCAGGCGCAACTGCTCGGCGGAGTGCACGTCGAGCGGGCCGGCGATCGTCTCCGCCTCGGCAGCGGCCGCCGCTGCCGAGGCGGTGTCGCCGAGCGCGTCGTAGGCGGCGGCCAGTACCCGCTGGGTCACCGCGGCGCGGCGCCGCTGCCCGAGTTCCAGGAGCGCGCGCACGCAGCGCCGCAGGACCGGTACCGCCTCGCCGGCGTACCCGTCGCCGAGCCAGCTCGCCGCGGTGTCGCGTAGCAGCACGGTCGCCTGGAGGGGCTCGTCCAGCAGCAGGGCGGTGGCCCGCGCCTCGGCGAGGTACCGCTGCGCCTGGCTCCGTTCGCCGAGCGCGGCGCTGATCCGGGCGAGCTGGCCGAGCAGAAGGCACACCGCCTGCTGCGCACCCGCCGACCGGAACAGCCGCAACGCCTCGCGGGCCGCGCGCTGGGCCCGCCGCGCCTCGCGTACCGCCAGCAGGATGCCGGCATGCGTACCGAGCAGGTGCGCCAGCGGCAGCGGGTCGCCGACCTTGCGGGCCAGCTCCACCCCTTCGGCCGCGGCCAGGTCGGCCTCGTTGATGCGGCGCAGCGCCAACAGGGCCAGGGCGGTCGCGCGCAGCGCCTGCGCCAGCCCGGCCGGGTCGCCGAGCGCGCGGAACAGCCCCGCTGCGCGCAGGGCGGTGCCGAGCGGCGCCTGCGGCGCCACGTCCAGCCCGGCGGAGCGTTCGTACCCGCTCTGGCCCAGCAGCGCCCAGGCCAGCAGGTCCAGGTACCCGCCCCGCTCGCTCGTCGCCACCGCGCGGCGCAGCATCGGCAGGCCGGCGTCGCCGTGCGCCTGAGCCAGCACCACGGTGGCCCAGGTCGCGGTCCGCCCGTCACCGGCCCGCTCGGAGGCATCCCGTACCGCACGGGCGATCCGGCTCAGGTCGGCGGTGCGCTGCTGGCCCAGCAGGTAGCCGCTGAGCCGGTCGATCAGCCGGGCGGCATCCCGGTGCCCGCCGTCGCGACAGGCCTCTGCCGCCAAGCCGAGCAGTGTGGCGCGCTCGGCGGACAGCCAGGCGAACGGGTCGCGGACGACCCGGTGGGGCGGCACCGGCGCCGACTCGTCGTCGAGGCCCAGCCGGGGCAGCTGCGCCGGCCGCGGTACCGCGGCCACCGCCGTATCGACCAGCGCGAGTGCGTGGCGGCGCACCTGGCTCAACGCCGTGGTCCGCTCGGCCGCGGGTGGCGCCGCGCGCTCACGCAGGTACTCCCGGACCGGCTCGGGCAGCCGGAAGCGGGACTGCCCCGCGGCATCCCGGCCCACCGGCTCCAGCAGGTGGGCCTCGACCAGGCGGCCGATCGCGGCGTCGCAGTCGGGCTCGTCGAACAGCGCCGCGAGTACCCAGTCCGCCACGTCCACCGGCCCGAACAGGCTCAGCCGGCCCAGCGCGCGGCGCGCCGGCTCGTCGAGCGCGGCGAGGCCGAGCGCGACCGCGCCGTCCGGTGCGAGGTCCGTGGCCAGGCGGTCCAGCCCGCGGTCCGCATGCGCGGCCGCGATCCGCAGAGCCAGCGGCAGGTGCCCGCAGGCGGCCGCGATGCGGTCCACCGCGGCGCGTTCGGCCGCGATCCGGGCCTGGCCGAGCGTGGTGGCGAGCAACGCCCGGGACTCGGTGCCGCGCAACGGGCCCAGGGTCCGGGTCGCCGTGGCGGTCAGCCCGGTCAGCCGGCTGCGACTGGTCACCACGACCGCCGATCCGGGGGTACCCGGAAGCAGCGGCCGCACCTGCGCGGGATCGGCGGCGTCATCGAGGACGACGAGTACCTTGCGGTCGGCGAGCCGGGCCCGGTACGCCGCCGCGCGCGCGGCCAACCCGGTCGGCACCGCGCGGCCGGTCACCCCGAACGCGTGCAGCCATTCGGCCAGCACGTCGAACGGGTCGCGGCCGCCATCGGCGAGGTCGGCATACAGCTGGCCGTCGGCGAATCCGGCCCTGGCCCGGTGGGCGAGATGGACGGCGAGCGCCGTCTTGCCCACGCCGGGCGGCCCGTCGACGGCCACCAGCGGTACCGCGGCGCCAGCGTTGCCGAGATGGGCCAGCAGGTCGGCGACGAGGGCACCGCGCCCGGTGAGACTGGGCGGGTCGGGTGGCAGCTGGCAGATCGGGAACGGGGTACGGGCGGCGACCGGCCGGGGTACCGTCACCTCCCCGCGCAGTACTGCGGAGTACATCCGGCGCAGTTCCGCACCTGGCTCGGCAATCCCGCGGAATGTGGCCGCTGCCTCGTCCACCCGTCCGCAGCGGGCCAGGGCGAGCATCAGCTGGGCGACCAGCCGCTCGCGACCGGGGTGGTGCTCGACCAGGATCCGCAGCTCGCCGACCACGTCGGCATGCCGCCCGGTGGCGAGTTCGGCGTCCAGACACTCTTCGACGACGGTCAACCGATCCTGGGTCAGCCGGGTCAGCTCCGGTTCGAGCAGCGGGATCGCGAGGTTGGCGAGCGGCTCGCCGCGCCAGTGCCCGAGGGCGGTGCGGAACCGGGCCACGGCCCGCGGGTACTCGCCGTCTCCGGCGTACTTACGACCCGCCTCGACATCGGCCCAGAACTCGGCGAGGTCGAACGCGGCGGCATCGACCTGCAAGCGGTACGCGCGGTTGTCGTACCGGACGTCGAGCCCGGGCAGGGCATGGCGCAGCCGGGAGACGTAGGTCTGGATGTTCGACGCCCACGAGAGCGGCGGCCGGCCCTGCCAGATCGCTGCGACGAGCGTGTCCACCGGTACCGCGCGGTTCGCGTGTACGAGCAGCACGGCCAGCGTCACCCGCGGCCCGGTGCCCGGCAGCACCAACTCCACGCCGTCCGCATCCTGTGCCGACAGCGGTCCCAGCACGCCGAACCTCATCAGTTTGGCTCCCGACCACCGCCGGAGCGCACCGGCGGGTTACCGATGTGCGACAGAGCAAGGCTGCCGCACCGGAGCTGATTCCGCAGTCCCGCCACGGGCCTTCGCGCATCATACTTTCACGTCGGCCAATGCGTGCTCGAGCACGGCGAGCGGCTCCTGCTCGCCCACGCCGATGTTGCGGTAGATCTCCGGCCGGCGGCTGCGCAGAATCTGGCCCCAGATCAGGCCGGCCACGAGGACCGCGACGAGGACCGCGACCGGGATCCAGGTGAGCAGGGACCCCGGCTCGGTACCCAGCAGCGAGTTGAGGTTGACCACGGTGACCACCAGGATCACCGCGAGTGCCACCGCTCCTGCGCCCGGTGCCCACACCCGCTGCCATGCACTCTCGCCGTTGCCCGCGGTTCGCCGGAAGAACCCGATCGTGGCCAGCGAGGTACCGAACATCAGCAGCCCCACGCCGATCGCCGCCAGCGTGGCAAGCCAGGTGAACAACGTCTTGAACGGGTCGGCTCCGGCCACCACGAACGCCAGGACCACCATCAGCGCGAGCGCCGATTGCAGTAGTGAGCCGCCGACCGGCGCACCACCCCGGGAGCCGTCCCGGATGCGGCCCAGCCGGGCCGGGAGGACCCGTTCGCGCGCCATGGCGAATACGTACCTGGCCACCGAGTTGTGAATACTGATCATCGCCGCCATGACGGAGGTGATCAGCAGCAGGTTTCCCAGCTTGGCGATGGCGAAGCCGTAGTGCGCCTGGAGCACCTCCAGCGGGATCGGTGCGGTGTCCTGCCGGGCTGCGCCGACTACCGCCGGGGCGGCGTCGGGGCCGGTGCCGACTGTCTGGACGCCCACCGCCACGGCCATCGCCCAGCTGCTCACCGCGTAGAACACGCCCATAAAGGCCAGCGCGCCGAGGGTCGCCCAGGGAACCACCCGCTGGCCGCGCGCCTCCTCGGCGTAGAACGGTCCGCTCTCGTACCCGAGAAACGCGGCAATACCGAAGGCGAACACGCCGCCGATGCCGTTGACCAGGAGGCTACCCGGCAACAGCGGCTTGAGCGTCACGCCCTGCGCGGCGTGGGTGAACGAGGCGAGGTCGAACAGCACGATGATGCCGATCTCGCTGATCAACAGGACGGTCAGCACGCGGGCGTTCACGTTGATGTGCAGGATGCCGAGCAGCCCGACCACCGCCCAGACGACCAACGCCCACAACCACCATGTTCCAGCTCCGTTCAAGAAGCCCTGGATGGTCACGCCGACCAGGCCGTACAGGCTGATCTGAATGGAGTTGTAGGCCGCCAGAGCAACCGTGCCCCCGGCCATTCCCCACAGCCGGCCAAGGCCACGGGCCAGCAGTGCGTAGAAAGTGGCCGCGTGCGCGCCATACCGAACCATCGCCACATAACCGATCGTGAAGAACGCCAGCGCGGCGGCGAGTACCAGGAAGGACAGCGGTACGCCGACGACGCCGGTCGCACCGTAGGTCGCGACCACACCACCCGCGATGACGATCATCGGTCCCGAGGCGCCGACGCAGAAGAAGAACAGCGGCCCGGTGCCGATGCTCTTACGGGCCAAGCCGCTCGGAGCGGTCATGCCGGATCTCCTCATCTCGGTGACGTCGGGCGTCGGCCGGTGGTCCTTCGGTCACGAGAAAGATACAGGTATCCGCGTAGATGGGTGTAGGCCGTCGGCCCGGAGGAGATTCTCTGCCGCCCCGAAGTGAATACGCGACGTGTGTATCCGGCGTGTTAACGCATCGGCATTAGAGGTCATTAATGCGAGAAGAGTCGCTGGTAGAGATCGACGTCAGCGTGGTTCATGAGGTAATGTCGGCCCGCGTATGGTAAGGGAAGAGTGTCCGTTGTGGACAGTTGTCGCGGTCACTTACAGTCGCGTGTAGATACCGATTGTTGATCCTAGGGGTTGAGCAGAAGGTTCCCGCAAGGGTACGGAGCGTTTAGCATACGGTCCAACCGCGAAGTTTCGGCATCGGGCGCAAGGGGCGTTGCGGCCGACGTCATTCCTGGGAGGCACCGTGGACAGCGCCGCCGACACTGACCGTGCCATCCGAGCGGTACTTGACGATCTGGCGGAGCGACTGGATGCGGTCCGCACGACTAACATCGGCTGGCCGGCCGCCAGCGACATGGACTTCAGCGACCTCGCTCGGTTTTTCGAGCGGTACCTGCTGAACAACCTCGGCGACCCGTTCGCCGACGGCGCCTATCCGCAGCACACCAAGAGGCTGGAGACGGAGGTCGTGAACTTTGTCGCCGACTTGATGCGGGTCCCGCCCGACGACCGTTGGGGCTACGTCACAGCCGGCGCCGGCGAGGGCAACCTGTATGCCCTGCATCTGGCCCGCAGCCTGCACGAGAAGGGCATCGTCTACTACTCTGAGGCGACGCACTACAGCGTGGACAAGGCAGTCGACGTGCTCGCGATGCCGTCGATCAGGGTGCGTGCCGACGACACCGGGCGGATGGACCTCGAGGACTTCGCCGCCCTGGTCGGCGGCAACCGGGACCGGCCGGTCATCGTGGTGGCGAACATCGGTACTACCATGACGGAGGCCGTCGATGATGTGCGCCACATCAGCCACGTACTCGACTCGATGGCGGTCCGGCGCCGGTTCGTGCACGCCGACGCGGCCCTCTCGGGGGTACCCCTGGCGCTGCTCGACCCACAGGACCGGCCCGCGTTCGACTTCGCCGACGGCGCGGACAGCATGATCGTGTCAGGACACAAGTTCCTCGGCACGCCGATCCCCTGCGGGGTGGTACTGGTCAAGGCCAGCCACCGGGTCCACCTCACCCGCACCGGTGAGTTCATCGGAAGTCCGGACACCACCATCGGCTGCTCACGCAGTGGCCATGCCGCTCTGATGATCTGGTACGCCCTTCGCCGGTACGGCGTCGAAGGGCTGCGGGCCCGCGCCGAAGAGGCCCGCGAGCTGGCCAGGTACACCCACCGAGGGCTGGTCGAGATGGGCTGGGATGCCTCCCACAACCCGCATGCCTTCACCGTCGTACTGGCCACGCCGCCAGCGCCGGTGATGGAGCGCTGGACGTTGGCGAGTACCAATGGGCGCAGCCACATCATCTGCATGCCCGGCATCACCCGGGCCCAGATCGACGAGTTCCTCGGCGACCTGCGCTCGGCGGCGCGCGCCCCCGCGCTCAGGCCCGTCCCGTCCGGCCGGCGGACTCCGGAGCTGCCCCGCGCCACCCCGGCGAACGTGGCCTAGCCGCGCAGCTTGTCGGAGCGGCTACCAGCTGGCGCTCGTCAGCCACGCAGCTTGTCGGAGCGGCTACCAGGTAGCGAGCGACCTCATACCGCCGAGCCTGCGATCGCTTCCGGGCACCATTCGACGGGTCGACCAAGCGAGCCTGGCCGACCTGCGGACGCTCCCGCTCTCGGGATCACGTCCCCGGCCCTCGTCATCAAGGGCGCCGACCCCAGGAGGTCGGCTGTGGGCCACACGAAGTGGCTGGTCGCCGCAATGGCGATCCGACGGAGCCGCTCCTACGGTAAACCCGCGTTGTCAACTGCTTCCAGAGGAAACTTGACTCAACCGGAAACGTCGTTCCGGGCAAGCGGAGCTACGCTGATCTTGAGACTTCGCTCAACATCAGTGGCCCCTTCGGGGCAGCTTCACCCGCCGGGTAGACGCGGCGCGGGCTCGGCGGTTCGTACCGTCTGAGCATGGTGGACGGGTTCAGCCAACGCTACGGGGACCTTCTGGCGGGTAGCTACGACTGCGTGGATCGGATCGTGCTCAACGCCTACTACCCGTTGGGGCATAGCCCGGGCGGGTTGCGGGTGTGGTGGCGGCGCTGGCACGAGGATTCCGATGACGACCTGGACAACGCGCACCTGATGCGCCTGGCGGGCCGGTTCGCCCGCCGGGTGCGGGCGTGGGCTGGTGCCAACGGGGTGCCGGTCATCGACTGCGGCCGTGGCGAGCGCAAGCACCGCATCGTCGAGCAGTACCTGGCCACCCACACCGTGGTCGGGCCGTCGGTGTTCCTGATCCTGGTGGCCAAGGCTCCGGCGACGGTATGGCAGGTGCGCCGTGGCGGAGCGCAGAACGTGATCGTCAACATCGCCAAGAAGACCGCGTACGTCAACCACTACTCGTTTCACATCATGGATCCGGTCTGGGGGGATGTGACGATCAAGATGTCCGGACACCCGCCGTTCGCCGCGCAGGTCATCCTCAACGGCCACGAGTACGTCGCCCGTGCCGCGCAGGTGGCCGGGATAGCCTTCACCAAGGAAGGCAACTGCTTCACCGCGGTCGCCGACCCGCAGGCCCTGGCTCAGGTCGCAGACACCTTGTCGCAGGACGCGACTGTAGGGCGCCTGGGCCAGGTCTGTGACCGGTGGATCCACACCGCCTGCCTATGTTTCGGCCTTGACCTTGATGAGCAGGCCGGTAGCGGGTTCCGCTACAACTACTCCGTCTTCCAGGTCGAGTACAGCCGCAACCTGATCTTCCGCGTGGGTGGGCAGATGGACCGGGTGTTCAACACCGTCGTGGACCGCACCCGCGCCCGGCTGGACGTGCCCACCCTGCGCACCATGTTCGGCGCGAAGAGACGCCCCGGCGTCAACGGCACACCGGACCTGTCACCGAAGCTGGCAGTCGTGATCGAGACACCTCGGTGGGACCTGACCCTGTTCAAAGTCCACTTCGGGCTGTTGACGTTGAAGGGCTACACCAAAGATGACATGAGGCGAGACCCCCTCCGCTCAGCGCACGCTTAGTGCGTAACGGTCTCAGTTCAGGAGCCAGAGGAGGTCTCGTCATGTCCATCGTAGGCGGGTTCGACGTGCATCGTCGACAGATCACGTTCGACTATGTCGACACGGACACGGGTCGGTTGCAGCGGGGACGGATCGCGCCGGCGTGCCGTGCGGTGCTGCGCCGGTGGCTGGCTGAGCGGTTCGTCGGGCGTTCTGATGTGGAGTTCGCGGTGGAGGCGTGCACCGGATGGCGTTTCGTGGTCGAAGAGCTTGAGCGGGCCGGGATCGAGGTGTCGCTGGCTGAGACGGCGGACACGGCGGCGGCGCGGGGTCGTAAGCGGCGGGCCAAGACAGACCCGGCCGACGCCGCGCATCTGCGGGAGCTGCTGGCCGGTGGGCGGCTACCCACCTCGTGGATCCCACCCGAACAGGTACGGGAGATGCGCGCGATTTTGGAGCTGTACAAGGATCTGCGGGATGAGCACACCGCCTGGGTGCAGCGCATCCACGCGACCCTGTTCCACCACGGGGTGCCGCAACTGGGCACCGGGGGTGTCGCCTCGCCGGCGGGGCGGGCCCGACTGCAGGCTGGGGAAGGTCTGTCGCCGGCCGGGCACCAAGCGACCATGGTGGCGCTGCGGGTCCTCGACGCGTTGGACACCGAGCTGGATGCGCTGCACCGCCAGATCCGCACGTTCGCCAACCAGCAGCCCGGCTGCAAGGCGCTGCAGGCCCAGTACGGGGTCGGGCCGCTGACCGCCACCGCGATCTGGGCGATGATGGGTGACACCCGCCGCTTCAGCGCCTCCCGCCAAGCGGTGCGCCACACCGGCCTGGACGTCACCGTGTACTCCTCCGACGGCAAACGCGCCCCCGGGCATCTGGCCAAGCAGGGACCGCCGCTGCTGCGCTGGGCGTTGTACGAGGCGGCCTGCCTGGCTAGCCACACCCGCGCCCCCGACCACGACTTCTACACCAGCGTCAAACAGCGCATCGACCACAAACGGGCCACCATCTCGGTGGCTCGTAAGATCGCCCGCCGCTCACATCACATCCTGCGCGAGCTCGGCGACAAGGCCTACGCGGCGGCCTGAACCCGCACGAGGAGGATGCGATGGTCACGCCCACCGACACCTGATGCGACCGCGGCCGGCTTCCCGCAGTTCGCCTGTCGCCACGCCTCGGCGTGGGCGACCTTCAAAGAACGAAGCGGCCGCATCCCCACGCGGGGACACCCTATCGATCATCATGTCGCCGGGCCAGCACCACACGGCTCGAGCACCAAGGTAAGGCTGGGCGCCACGCACCACACCCTTCGCGCAACTGCCCCGCGTGACACACAACACCCCGAGGGAGGCAATGACACCCCGACACCGCACACCCAACACCGGAACCCACCATTGAACACCTGAGGTACAGACGCCTCCTCCTTGCCCCTTGCCGCACAAGTCTTCCACGAGCGGGCAGCCGCCTCCAGGGCGCTACGCGTCGCTTCGCGATCGGGGCCCAAGGGCCGACCTGGACCCGACCACCCGCTCGCAGAACCCTGGCACCGGTCAGGAGCAAGGAGAAGGACCGGACAAACACGCCCACCAGCCAAAAACCAAACCCCCGCAAAAACCGTCAGCTCCCACCCTTGCCCGGGGGCCTCGTATCAGGTAAGGCGAACGCGTGCTGCGCTTCGAGGCCGTCGCGCACAACACCAAACAACTCGGCTGCGGCCGGACCCTGGACAAGTTCCCCACCATCCTCACCCGCCTGGCCGGCATGACCGAACGATTCACCACCACGCTGGACTGCGTCGACGTCGGGTTCATTCCCGACCACACCCTCGACGACCTGCCCGCGCCTT
>WNGG01007034.1_pt1 | contig 12486 bp, 8 predicted proteins | sample 5400661 | NCBI WGS metagenome assembly WNGG01 (sample SAMN13153372, study PRJNA577476) | soil metagenome | isolation source: 100 cm soil or saprolite under Garry oak tree replicate 1 | place: USA:California | collected 2016-06-15 | reverse complement strand
TCCGGCCGCGTCGTTGCCAGCCAGTAGCGCTTGGCATTTTCGAGGCGCTCGACTGCCCAACTCCACGGAAGCAATCCCTTGCCGCTCTTCTCGTCCAAGATTCCGTAGCCCGGCATATGCGGGCGGCTTGCTTTGGGCTTCCTGATTCCGTGCGGGCCACTTGGAGATGCCACGTTGCCTCCTTTCGCGCCAACCCGGCCCCCCTCACACGTTTGCCGAGGAGCCGGGATCAGACCTGCTGGCGGTCTCTTCCAGTTGGGCCAGGCGCTCGAGCAACTTCTGGTACTCGATAGATCGCTCGGATAGCGTGTTTTCGAGGCCGCGAACAATTTCTGCCGGCGCGCGGCTTCGGAAGGTTTCATCGGACAGGCGGCTCCGTTTCGACTCTAAATCCTTCTCCATCCGCTCTTTTTCTTTACGGAGCTTCGTCAGCTCTCCTGCCACGTCCACTCCTTCTGAGTACCCAATGCGCATGTCGAACTGCGATGTGGAGCGAATTAACCCATTCTTTGAATCGAGTTGCTTGCGGGGGATAAGCCGGATCTCCGACAACAAGGCCAGTCGCAGGATGCTTCCGGAATGCTCTTCGACAAGCCGGCCGACATGCGTGTCACCCGTGGAAAAATCAGCAGCCACCTTTCGCTTTGGATCTATTTTCAGCGTGGCGCGAATTTCGCGCGCTGCGGTGATGGTTTCCTGAAGTAGCGCGAACTGCCGCTCGGCCTCTTCGTCAATCCATTCCGGCTTTGGCGCGGGGTATTCTGCGAGCGCGATGGATTTTGCCGTCGAGGCTTGCGGCAGGCGGTGCCACAGCTCTTCGGTGAGGAATGGCATAAACGGATGGAGCAGCCGCAGGGCAGCCTCAAAAACCGAGAAGATGTTTCGCCACGCTGCCGTGGCCGCCTCGCGATCCGATGAAGTCAGCAGGGGTTTCTGCCACTCGATGTACCAGTCGCAAAAGTCTCTCCACACAAAGTGGTAGACCACGTGCGCAGCCTCATGGAAGCGGTATTCCGCGAGCGCGTCATTCATTTGCGCGGCGGTTCGCGCGGCGCGCGAGAAGATCCAGCGCTCCACCAGCGGCAACTCTCCGCGGACGTGGAAGGGCGCCGCGGCGCGAACCTCCGGCGATGCAAGCTGTTCGAGCGTTGCCCCGCCAGCCTCGAATTTGTCGAGGTTCACAAACAGAAACCGCGCCGCGTTCCAGATTTTGTTGGCAAAGTTCCGCGAGCTTTCGATCTTGTCTTCGCTCCAGATCAGGTCCTTTCCGGGCGCCGCCATCATCATCAGCGTGAAACGCATCGCGTCGGTTCCGTACTTGCGGTTGATGTCCAGCGGGTCAATGCCCGTGCCTTTGGACTTGGACATCTTCTGCCGGTCCGCGGCTCGCACGATGGGATGGATATAGACCGTGCGGAAGGGAACTTTTCCCGTGAATTTCAGCCCCATCATGATCATGCGCGCGACCCAGAAAAACAGGATCTCGTATCCGGTAATCAGCAGCGTGGTCGGGTAGTAGGTGCGCAAATCTTCGGTCTGTTGCGGCCAGCCGAGCGTCGAGAAAGGCCACAGCGCCGAGCTGAACCACGTGTCGAGCACGTCGGGGTCCTGCTCCAGCTTGCGGGAGCCGCACTTTGCGCACTTCGCCGGCGCCTCGCGCGCGACGACAATCTCCTTGCAGTCCTGGCAATGCCACGCCGGAATGCGGTGTCCCCACCAGAGTTGCCGCGAGATCGCCCAATCCCGGATGTTGCGCATCCAGTTGAAGTACACCTCGCGCCAGTTCTCGGGCGTGATGCGAATGTCCCCCTGCTCAACCACCGCAATGGCTGGCTCCGCCAGGGGCTTCATCTTGCAGAACCATTGCGTTGAGGCGCGCGGCTCGATGATCGTCTTGCAGCGCTCGCAGACGCCGATGGCATGCGTGTGCTCGGTCACTTTTTCGAGCAGCCCCTGCGCCTTGAGGTCTTCAACGATTCGTTTGCGTGCCTCGAATCGCTCCAGGCCGGCGTACTTTCCGGCGGCGGCGCTCATGTGCCCGTCGCCGGTCATCACGTCAATTTCAGGAAGGTCGTGCCGTTTACCCAGTTCGAAATCGTTCGCGTCATGCGCCGGCGTCACCTTCACCGCTCCGGTTCCAAACTCGCGGTCCACGAACGTGTCCGCCACAACGGGTATTTCTCGATTCATCAGGGGCAAAGCAACTCGTTTGCCGATCAACCGCTTGTATCGCTCGTCTTCGGGATGGACGGCCACTCCGGTGTCCCCCAGCATCGTCTCCGGCCGTGTTGTGGCCACGACCACATACTCCGGCGCGCCAACGACGGGATAGCGCACGAACCAGAGATTTCCCTGGCGCTCCTCGTGAATCGTTTCGAGGTCGCTGATCGTGGTCTGGCACTGCGGGCACCAGTTCACAATATAATGTCCGCGGTAGATGAGTCCGTCTTCGTACAGCCGCACAAAGACTTCGATCACCACGCGCGACAATTCCGGCGAAAGCGTGAACCGCTCGCGCGACCAATCGCAGCTTTCCCCGATCTGCCGCATCTGTTCGGTAATGGTTCCGCCGTACTCCTCCTTCCACTTCCACACGCGCTTCTCGAACTCCTCTCGGCCCAGTTTGTGGTAGTCAATTCCTTGTGCGGCAAGCATACGGACCACCACGCGCTGCGTTGAAATTCCCGCGTGGTCGGTTCCCGGCAGATAGAGTGTGTTGTAGCCGCGCATCCGGTGCCACCGCGTCAGGATGTCAATTTCGGTGTGCTCCAGCATGTGCCCGATGTGCAGAGACCCGGTCACGTTCGGCGGCGGAATCACAATCGAAAACACCGGCCCGGGCGCTTTCGCCTCGGCACGAAACAACTGCTGCTCGACCCAGGCGCGCGCCCAGCGCGGCTCGATTTGCTGCGGTTCATACGCCTTTGGAATATCGCGTGACATTCTTCTGTGACCCTCTGGATTCGAGCAGGTCGTCGGCGGACAGAGTGCACGGCCGGCAACGGCTGAATACATCACTATACGGGCCGCGCGTGGAAACCGTCAATGCGCGTCCGGATACGGTCTTCGGCGGGAGGGAAGAGAGGCTACCTTTTCTTTTCGAGTTCGCTGCGGACGATGGCCTCAACCACGGGCTTGAGCAATTGCTGCGTCACCGACTGGAAGATACTCGGGTCCAACCGCTCGAGGACTTTCGCGACGACCGCCTCGATGTCGACCGCGGCAGGGGGTGGCTCATGGGTCTGCGGGAATGCTCCCGGCGCAGCCGCGCGAGCCGGAGGTTCGGGGGAAACTTTCTGCGGTGTGTGAACTTCGCCTGCCGGAGTGTCTTCTACTTCCCATTCCTCCAAGGTCTGCTTTTCCGCCTGGAAGGGCTTCGCATGCTCTGCTGGAGGCGCATCGAATTCCTCGTCAGAATGTTCACTGGGCCAACTGGCCGCAACCGACTTAGCCGCCTGTCGAACCTGTTCTTCCCAAAGGTTCGAGGCCGGCGTCGCAGCCCCGGAAGCGGCGGGGGCGTGATCTTTTTCTTTGGTATCCGTCGAAATCTCCGCAAACGCGCTGGCAGCATCCGCCGAGTCATCTTCAAGACTGAGCCTCGTCGGCGGTTTCTCTTCTACAAAGAGGCCCGGGTAGGATTCCGATGTAAAGACACTCTCGTAAGCCTTCGACTGCTCCGGCAGATTTTGCGGGGCCTCCGCGTTCTCCTCAGCGGCAACTGGCTCGTGAGTCTCTTCCTGCGCGGTGTGTTCGGTGTGAGATGTTAAAAACGATTCGGCTTCCGTCGCATTGGAATTGCCGCCCGCAGGGCGGCCTTCTGAAATCTTCGGTGCAGGCTCGTGGGCACGGGAACCGCTTGTGGATGCTTTGGATTCTTCTTCCACCGGTTCCACATCGGCATGTGCCGGCGCAGGCTTCGCCGGCTCCTCAAAGTCGCGCCAGTCTTTCACGCTCCCCAGCGAATCGGCAGCGGCAATACTTTCCTCGCCCGATTCGTCTCTTCGCCAGGGCCCCTTGGGTTCCTCTTCTTCTTCGCTCTCCTCTTTGGCGGCGGGCTTGTTGCTCCATTTCCTGGCATCCACCAACGCGGGGCGCTGCGCGGGAGCGACGTATTCTTCCGCTGAGGGCTGCGCCTCGGCGGGCGTAGTACTTATGGCATTGGTTTCCAGCAAGTTGCCGAATGCCAGAGGAGGAGTTTCGCCTTCGTTGAAGGATACGGATTCGGGCCGAGGTGGGATCCCAAGTTCATCTTGCGTGGGTCCAGCTCCGGCTGCTCCAAAAGGAGCGGGTGCCGCCGGTACCGCCTCTACGTTGGGAATACCGGCGCCTGCGGGCGGAGCCGCGGGTCGCTTAGGCATGGGAATCGGACGCGGCCGGCCGGATCCACCGCCGGAACGCGACAACGCCGATTTCACCATGCTGATGAGCGGCTCGGGAGGAACGAACGGTTTCTTCAACACCCCGTCTGCGCCGACCCTTTGCGCTTCGTGCTCATCCAGAGGATCGAAGGCCCCCACCAAAAGAATGACGGGGATGTGCGAAAACCGCTGGTCTTTCTTTACAAATTCGCAAACTTCATACCCGTTTTTTACCGGCATGAACACGTCGGCCAGAACCAGGTCGGGATGCACATCCGGAATCCGCCGGACAGCAGCTTCACCGTTGCCCACAGCAACGACTTCGATGCCCTGATCCTTCAGGGCTATCCCCACCATTTTTTGAATATTGCTGTTGTCGTCAGCAACGAGAATCCTGGACACGCCCCAACCTCCGGTCTACCCATGACCGTTTGCGGAAAAACTTACCCCATTGATATACGTAGCATCCTACTGGGGGGCAGTCAACACGAACTATAAACGCATGTGTCCTTTTGAAACCGTGGTTTGCAGGATACAAGAATGCGCTTAGGAAACTGAGGTACTGAATTCTGTTACCAGGGAATGATTTTGCGCAGCTTCTTCTTTTTCTTGCTGGTGGATTCTTTGCAGCCGTCCTTCTTTCCCTTGTCGTCGCAGGGGGTCTTCGCAGCACTTGCATCCGCAGGACCACTTGCAGGCTTTGTTGCATCTCCGGTGTTCGGCGCATTTGCGGAACTCGCGGCAGCAGCCGCCGGTTGATTCTCCGCCGCGCCGGTCTTGGTCGTTGAAGACCCCGTGCCGGAGTCAGCCGCCGGTGTCGTCGTCGCCGCTTCGGCCGGGGGGGCTCCAGTTCCCGAGTTGCTCCCAGTGCCAGCTCCAGTCCCGGTTCCCGCCGCAGGTCCAGAGCCGCCCGTCGGCACCGTTTGCACGATTGCGGAATTGCCGACTGCGCCGGTACTCCCCAGTGCCGTTGTCCCGCCCGGAGTGAGTGTCTCCGTCCCGGGCGATGCTTCGCCGGACGGTGTCATATTCGGCGAACCGGACCGTGCCGCCATCCTCACTTCAGGGGTCGACCGCAAAAGTCCGGTTGCCTTATGGAACATTCCGGGGCGGCCCCGTTCGATCTCGCGTTCTCTCTTCATCCGCGCCACTGCCACAGGGTCCGGCTGAGGAATCGGCGCGCCCAACTTCGTCAGTTTGCTCTTCGCATTCGAAGCCAGCGGCGACAGCGGATATTCGCGCACAATCCTGGCGTAATAGGCCACAGCAAGGTTCTTTTGCTCGGTGCCTTCCCAAATATTCCCGAGCATCCAGTTCACCTGATCGGCTTTGCTGTACAGCGGGTAGCGGTTGGCCAGTTCGGAGAGCCGCCCGTACGCCGCGCGCTTCGAGCCTTTGATGTAGTAATAACGGCCGATGCGGTAGTCGCCCTCGGCAAGCACTTCCTGGATTTCACGCAAACGCTGTTCGGCATCGGGAGCCAGCTTGTCCTTCGGGAACTCCAGGAGAAACGTTTGGAATTCATCTTCGGCGGCTTTGGCTTCGCTTCGGTCGCGGTCCGGTTTCTCCATGCGCCGGTAATGCGCCATGCCCACCTGCATCTGCGCGTATGCCGCTTCGGGCAGGAAAGGGAAGAACGTCTTGAAGTCTTTGTATTCCTGGATGGCTTGGGCCAGCCCGGCCGTCCCGCCTTCCTTGTAGTAGGAGTCCGCAATCGCCAGTTTTGCCTTTGCCAGGTAATCGCTGTCCGGGTAGGTGTTGATCAGGGTTTGCAAGGTGAGCCGGCCGACGGTGTGCCGCCCGTGCTTGATGTCCTCCAGCGCCCGTTCGTAGAGCACCTTGTCGGGCTCCGCTTGCGTCCCGACTTCAACCGGCTTCTTCTTGTGACCGAAGGGGAAGCAGCCCGCCAGCGCCAGGCAAGCCGCGAGAGGCAGCACCAGGTAATTCAAACTACGGCTACACCTGTTGGTCGTACCCACTGGAATCTCCCATGCAGCGCTATTCTTTGCCGGTCCCCGCGCGAGTGTCTAAACCCTTTGCGCGAAGGCCCCGTCGGCGATCTGGTAGAGGCTCTTCACCGCCGCGCAAGGGTCGGGTGTGTGGAACACCGAGGTCCCTGCAACCAGAATTTCCGCGCCGGCGCGAACCACTTGTGCGGTGTTGGATGGTCCAATGCCGCCATCCACTTCAATGCGGAACCCGTGATTATAGCGCGCACGCAAGTCCTTAAGCTGCTGGATCTTGGTCACCGCCCCGGGGATAAACGATTGGCCCCCAAAGCCCGGGTTTACCGACATCACCAGCACGTAATCCACCTTGTCCAGAACTTCGCTCAGCGCCGCAGCCGGAGTCGCCGGATTGATGACCGCGCCGGCCTCCCGCCCCAACTCGCGAATCAAGTGCAGCACGCGGTCCAAGTGCGCGGTGGCTTCCTGGTGCACGGAAATCATGTCGGCGCCGGCCTCGGCAAATGCTTCCACGTATCGTTCGGGATTCTCAATCATGAGATGCACGTCCAGGGTGAGCCGGGTTGCCTTGCGCAGCGACGCCACCACCGGCACGCCGATGGAAATGTTCGGCACGAAGTGGCCGTCCATGACGTCCACGTGCAGCATCCGCGCTCCCCCCTGTTCAACTGAACGAATCGCGTCGCCCAGGGAGGCGAAATCTGCGGCCAGAATGGAGGGAGCTATTTCGACAGTGCGGAAATTCATGATCCTCCGGAATTCTAGCACATACGCGGCGCAGGATTGGACACAATTGGCCCAAAACTGCGGGAGGACGGCTCAGTTCGCGACGGTCAGCTCGGCGGTGGCTGATGCGAGGAAACGCGTGCCGGGCGCGGGAACCTGGGCGATAACCGTGGCGTGCGGCCACTGGGGTGCCGACTGGTAGGTGATCTTGCGGTGCAAATTCGCTGAATCCAGTCGCCGCTGTGCTTCCACGTCGCTCAGACCGACCAAATTGGGCATGACGTACGCTGTCTCTCTCGGCCCGGCCGAAACCAGCAGGTCCACGCGCGGGCTTGTGGCGCCCTCCCCGGGACGTGGGCTCTGCATCGCCACAATCTCCACGGGAACATCCGGCAAATGAGGCTCGGAAACCTCTCCGATCTGCAGTCCCTGGCGCAGCAGCTCGATCCGCGACGCCCGCAGCGAATTGCCTTCCAGGCCGGGGATCGTCAGTTGATGTTTCCCCAGGCTCAACACGACGTGCGCCTGCTGCGATACCTTCATTTGCATTCCCGGCGGAGGGCTTTGGCGCACCACTGCGTTCAGAGGGATGTCGCTGTAGATGCGGTCGGCCACCCGCAGCACCAGGCCGCGCGCGATTAGCTCACGGTTCGCCTCGGCCACGTTTTTGCCGATCAGGTTCGGCATGGTCACTTCGCGGCTGTGGATGGCAAACCGCATCGCCGTTATCGCGCTCAAAAATGCCGCCGAAGCCAGAATGAATACCAGCGGCGACATGCGCATCAGCCATTCCAGCCGCTCTCGTATCGTCATCGAAATCTCTCTCTCTGCGCCAGACTATCATGCAGGAGAACAGTGCTGCAATAATGCGTATCGCGCCGTCCCTTGCTGTGTACCACAGTACAGAAATCGTGGCGGTTTTAACCGGCCTCTTTGCGATCTCTTGCCGCGATAGGGTAACGGCGTTAACATCTTCATGACCCGTATCATTGACCGAGTGGAGAGCCCGAAGGAACATGAAACGAGACGGACGGCTATTCTCTCCCCGACTGTCGATGGAATTCCCGAGTAAAGGAGATCGGAATGGGTGAGCGCTTTACGATGAAACTTCTTTCCCTGATTTCTCTCATTCCTGGTGTCGTTGCCGCGCAGTCGGCCCCAGCTCGAAAGGACATACCAGCGATAGCTAAGGCTGCGAACGGAGCAATCGTAACCATCATCACTGCGACCAACGATAAACCCATAGCACAGGGCACTGGTTTCCTTGTCAGCGCCGACGGCGTGATCGTGACGAACTACCATGTCATCGAGACTGGCAACGTCGCCATCGTCAAATTCCCTGACGATACTGCCTTTCCCGTTGATGGTGTGCTGGCAGCCGATAAAGTCCGCGATCTCGCCGTCATCAAAATACACGGCAAAACCTTCCGAACGCTCACGCTCGGCAATTCAGATCATATTCAAGTCGGTGAAGAGGTTGTTGCCATTGGTAATCCGCTATCTCTCGAATCGACAGTTTCGAACGGAATAATCAGCGGAGTGCGAACATCGAAAGAACACGGCCGTAAATTCTTGCAGACCACTGCACCGATATCTCCGGGTAGCAGCGGTGGCCCTTTGTTCAACATGCTCGGTGAGGTTGTCGGGGTCAACACTATGTATCTCGAAGGCGGAGAAAATCTGAACTTCGCGATCCCGATCAATGACGCAAAGCGATTGCTTCTCGCCAATTCCTCAACACTTCAACAGTTTCCCAACGAACCTGACTCGGCCAAAGTGCAGAAACACGAAGGCGATGCTCCTCCCTCTGCATCGACGACCCCGAGTATGGCCGACCTGAAAACTACCGTTGAGTTCATGGGCCGAATGGTGCAGCCTGAACACCGCGATGTCCTACAAGGCGTATTGGAAGGAGCGGGACTCCGCTCGACAAATGGCCCGAGCATTACGGTCTTGGCTCATCAATTTATGCTTATGGCGGTTATAGACGGCCTGACTGAGAAAAACGGCTATTCGCAGTTCACCTACACAATCGCCTCCGATGACGCCGGCAAGCACGAGCAAAAGGATTATCCAAGGTACATAACGTTCGCCCTCGGAGACATTGATCCAACCTCGATAGAGTCTAAAGAGGGGGGGTACGAGCTTTACGCTCTTTCTGAGTTCTGGGACAAACATCCCAAGTGCGAGGCGAACCCGGAATGCTCTCACGAATACCTCCGTTTTCTCCATTCAGCGCCCAAACTAACGATGGTGCTATTCCACACGACGGACCTCAAGCCGCTCATTGAGCGAGGCGGCTGTTCTGGGACTTCGGGTTGTGGTCTAACCGAGACAACGGGCAACGTGCTCATTTTCTTTAAGAGCAAGGACAGAGCCGAAAGGTTTGTCACGGCTCTCACTTATGCGGTGAAGTTGGGGGGCGGAAAATCGGACCTCTTTCCTCCTACTCGCTAGTCAACAACTGAGATGGAAAGGACGAACGGAAGTGTGGGCCAGCACGGAACTGCAACTGTTCTATGGCGGACGCAATCGAATCACTCCGCAGCAATGAGACAAAACGTTTACATTCTTGGCATCGACCACGAAATTCAAACCTCTGACGGCAGGCGCTCAGCCTACGAAAAAGTTGAATTTGAGAAACTGTTGCGGGTATTGGTGTCCGAGCACCACATTGAATTCATCGGTGATGAGACCTACCTTGAGAAAAATGCGATAGCAAAATCCGTTGCGAGTTCGTTCGACATCCGTTGGGAGCCGATTGAAATGTCGCTGGCGGCTCGCGAGGCGCTGGGAATAGCCGATGAGCAACTGCGTGAACGCCACGAGCCGATCTTTAGCGGCGGCATTCCAATCGGTTCAAAGGTTGTGCGAGTTTTGTCGGATGGAATCCGCGAAGAATACATGCTCTGGCGCACACTCAGAATGGCGGATGAAGCCAAAAATATCCTCCTTCTCTGCGGATTTTCACACGTTGATGAGCTTCGTCAAAGATTCGAGAAGGCAGGCTGTCAAGTCACAACAGACAGTTTGTGCGGGCGTGAGTGGTATGTGAATCCCGAGTGTAAATAGACGGCTGATCGCGCCTCACCGAATTGCTTACCGAGGATTCGTCAGCGGTGGCGGTGGATACTCCGGCAACTTATCCTTGCTGGTGTCCGCGCGCTTCACCTCAAGCTCATCAAATAAGATCGAGGGGCTGATGACCGACGAAGGAAGGCCTCCCGGCCGGTTGCTCACCAGCGGGTCATTTCCCGCAGCCGTCAGGTTGTTGCGCAGAGTGCGGACATCGAGCTCGTTGAACACCGCTCCGCGCACCAGTTCTTCATGGCCATCCTTCACCCAGATACGGTACAGCAGGCGTGGCGACATGCCGGGCCCCAGCGTTTCCACGTAGTAGCCGTACGGGCGCCCTTGATTCCGGCACATTTCAATCATCTGCTTTTTCAATTCCTCCAGCGAGCTGGACTTTTCCGCGCGCACCACCAGGTTCGCCGTGCTCGGCAACGGGCCGGCGCCGAAGGCGGCGCGCGCGTGTCCGTTGGATTCGGGGAAATCCCGGATGGGCTCGCGCCCGAGCAGATAGTTGATCAATTGTCCCTTGTCGATGACCGTCACCGGAGCAGCCTTCACTCCTTCGCTGTCCACGTCATAGCTTCCCACCAGGCTGTGGCCCCGAAACTCCTTCATCGTCGGATCGTCCACCACTGTGAGGAAGTCGGGCAACACCTTGCTCTTGAAACTGGTTGCATACTGTCCCGTGGTCCGCGCCGGACGTCCCGGCTGCGGTTTCCGCCCGAGAACATTGCTGCCCACCAGGCCGGCAAAGACGTCGTCGGCCGCATCGGCGTAAAATACCACCGGCCCGCGATATTCCTCTTCCACAATAGGCGCCTGGCGAAGCCGCACAATCGTGTCCAGCATTTTCGCCGCATCGGCGGAAATCTCCGCGTCTGAGGGCAGCTCCTCCGGCTTTCCCACCATGTAATAAGGACTGCGCTCCAGACGCATTCCATCGAGCGCTTGTGCCGACCCGGACAGGGTCAGCGCGTAGGTTGCATGGCCTTGCCGTGTCACTGTTCCTTCCGAATTGACGAAATATTCGTTGACTGCCGTAAACCGCACGGACGCCTCGACCGATTGAATGTCGGGATACTTCCGGTATAGGCCCGTCACGCTTTCCAGCAGCTTTCGCCAGTGTTCCGGCGAATCCTCGAGCTTGGCCAGCGGGCCGACGGATTGCAGCACCGGGGCGCGCGCAAAGTCGTCCACGGGCTGGTCCACGTTGTACTGCTTGAGCATGGCTTGTTTCGCCGTCAGCGCTTCGCTCGCGGATTTGTACGCTTGGTCGGTGACCAGCCAGATCTGGTGGCGCAGCGCCAGCGGGTCGTTGTCCAGCGGCATCACTTCCGCCGCGCCCGTGCCTTCGCCGTAGTAACTATCCTGCTTGTAATCGCCCACACGGACGACCGCGCGCAGAAACCGCACGTGAAACTCTTGGTCCTCGCGCAGACCCCCGAACGCCGCCTCCGCCGTATAACCTTCCACCTCGCTCAAGCGGTACTCGATGTAATAGGGCGCTTGAACCTGATCCATCTTCAAGCCCGCCCGGGAGCGCTCGAGCTCCGTAACCATCGCGTCCAGAAGTGGATCGCTCTGCGCGGCGGACCGCCCCGCGGCTCGTACTGCGGAGGAGGTTGCGCCGGACTGCGGCTTTACCTGCAAAGGGCACGCCAAGCCGGCAACCATCCAGAGGGATACCACGCAGAGAACGCGAGTCAACGAGGGTGAATTCATTGCCGCACCCCCGCGCCCTCTGAAGTCTTCACCGATGGGGGCGGCGTCTCAAATCCCGGCGGAGGTAGAATCGGCGGGCGCGTGTGGGAATGCGCGCGCTTTTGCACTTCCATCTCGGAGAACAGCATCGCGGGAGCCGCCGCGGAAACCGGCACGCTGCCCGATTCCGCTCCGCAGACCCCGTTGAACACGCGCTCCGTGTCCCCGGTCAGCAGAATGCGCGTCAGCGCGGCCAGCGGCGTCCCCACGATATCCACGCCGCGCACCAGTTCGTCCGGCCGTCCATCGGCGTACACGCGGTACACCATCACCGGCAGGACCTGGAAGGCCTGCGGCAGCGACCGCGTCGTCAGCGTGAACCCGCCTTGCACGTCGTCGAAATAAAGCCCGTACGGCTTTCCCTGTTTCTTGATTTCCTCGATCAGTTTTTCGCGCAGCTCTTTTTCGGGAACACTCTTCGAGGATGTGACGATCAAATTTCCCTGGCGGCCCGTGGGCATGCGCCCCGGCTGACTCCGCCCATGTCCATTCGACTGGCTGAACCCCTTAATCGGCATCCGCGACATCAGAAAGCTTTTCAAAACGCCGTTCTGAATTACTTCAACGCGTTGCGCCGGCACGCCTTCGTCGTCGTACGC
>WNGG01020457.1_pt1 | contig 12489 bp, 13 predicted proteins | sample 5400661 | NCBI WGS metagenome assembly WNGG01 (sample SAMN13153372, study PRJNA577476) | soil metagenome | isolation source: 100 cm soil or saprolite under Garry oak tree replicate 1 | place: USA:California | collected 2016-06-15 | reverse complement strand
TATCAAAGCGGCCGGCGCCGGTGGCCATCATCTCAATGGCGCAGCAAGCCAGGCCAAAAGTCATCGGCCAGATCGCAGATTTACGCGCCCAGTTAACGCCGAACTGCGCCAATTTTGTGTCGATCACCGGCGCGACCATTTTGCGACGCACGAAATTCGTGATCGAATCAACTGTCGTTAAAACGAACCCTTCGTCGTGTTCAGCCATAGATCATTGCCGATTTCCGATTGCCAATTGCCGATTTTCCGTTGTTGCTGCGCCTGAGCGTCGCAGAGGCCGAGATGCGCGAACTCGCCATTATTTTCGCTAACTCATTTGCTTCGTCCAATAATGGTTGAACTAACTGTTGCTTCAAGAGCCCATCATCGATAATCAGTTCCATCCAAAAAGCGCTCTCGTCTGCTTCTTCTTCGACGATACCCAACTTAGCAACAAACTCCGGCTTCGAGCGCCCGCGACACGCTGCCCGATAGTTCGATCCGACTGAGGTCCCCGAGCGCGCAAGCTGACCTCCGATTGTCCTGCCCGCAATGCTATTTGGTAACGCTGCGACCAGCTTTAGAACTCGCGACGCGAACTGCTTAGTGCGCTTTTTCAAATCATCCGGCTTCATATCTATAAAAGTTCTTCGTCTGAGCTGCACGCCAATCGGCAATTGGCAATTGGCAATCGGCAGTGCCTAGACCCATTCCAGCGCTCCTTTGCGCCACGCATAATAATATCCGACCACCAGAATCCCGATGAAAACAAACATCTCAACCAGCGCGAACTTCGTGAACGAAAAATCGTTGCCCATGAAGATGATTGCCCAGGGCAACAGAAAGATAGTCTCAACGTCGAAGATCAGAAACAGCATCGCCACGATGTAATAGCGCACGGTAAATCGATCATGCGCGCCGGTTTCCGGATCGATCCCGCATTCATACGGCCGCATCTTGTCCTTCTGATATTTCGAAGGCCGGAGGAAGCGTCCGAGAATTAGCGGTAATACCGGAAACACAACGGCAATCGCAAAAAATACCATTACCGGCAGATAGGCCGTCGATGGTCCACCTATCGTGTGTGCAGTCGGAGTCATTGTTGCTTGTAAGAGCAGCATCGCTTTTCTAAATTATTTTCTGATCGAATATTAAGTGCGTGCGAGACCCTAAGTCAATCGAGAGTCTATGAACGAATTCGACTAAGCAGACCTCAGTGGCCACCAGGGATCCCCGCAATCAGATCTACAGCATGATTCAGGACCGGCTTGATCACTTCAAAACTCTCGCGCACGGCTTTGGGCGAGCCGGGAAAATTAATGATCAGCGCGTCTGATCGAATTCCGCAGACGCCCCGCGAGATCATAGCCATTGGGGTGTTCTTCAAAGTTTCAATGCGCATAGCTTCTGCCAGTCCAGGAGCTTCGCGCTCGACGACTTGCAGCGTCGCTTCCGGCGTATTGTCGCGCGGGCCGAATCCGGTCCCTCCGGTGGTTACGATTAGATTGACGTCGTTACGGTCGGCATATTCGCGCAGCCTATCGGCAAGCGGTTGCAGATCATCATTCAAGATCTCTTTGGCGACCACCTGCGCGCCGATCCCTTTGAGGAGTTCAACCAGCACTTCCCCCGACGCGTCCTTGCGCTCGCCGCGCGAGCACGCATCGCTGACAGTAATTACGACGGCGCGAATCTTCGTTGACATAACAATCTGAAAACGTGGAGTCAGTACCGCCTGTGTGAGCAGGTGGAATCAACGGTCAACTCTCATGCTGAGCGCTTAGCCCACCTGCTGACGCAGGCGGTACTGACTTCATGCTTTGCCCTATTTCCCTCTTCTCACATGTTCTTTCAGCCAACATCTATCCATCACGACCAGCAAACCCGCATCGACGGCCCGTTGCGCGGCTTCGTAATCAATCACGCCTTCCTGTAGCCAGACTGCCCTGGAGCCAATCGCGATTGCCTGATCGACTGCCGAGCCTGCCTCCTCGGGCCGCCTGAAAACATCAACGAGATCGATCTTCTCGGGGACGTCTGCGAGCAAGGCGTAGGCTTTCTGTCCCAGGACTTCGGTTTCATTTGGGTTCACAGGAATTACGCGGTAGCCCGCGCGCTGCATGTAAGCCGCGACTCCGTGCGAGGGGCGAAACGACTGAGAAGACAACCCAACGACCGCAATCGTCCGGCATTCGTCGAGAATCCTCGCAATCGTTTCTCTGGAGTTTATTCCGCTCAACGGTCTAAAAGGCGGCTTGGCCGCTCGATGTGCGGAAAGGCTTCGCCTTTCCGAAAGGCGATTCATTTCTCGATGAGGCTGCGCCTACGTTCGATCGGGTTGAGGGCAAAGCCCCCGCCTGAAATAAAGAGTCATTGGAAAGGCTGAGCCTTTCCACACATCAGAAGGCAAAGCCTTCAGTTCTAATGCGCGGGAGCACCAACCGCGTGCAATTCCTGCAAAGGATGCACGGCAATCCCGGTTTCGCTCGTCCTGGAAACAAGCGCCTCTACCAACGCGTGGGCGCCGGTCATTGTTGTCACGCAAGGCACGTTGTATTGCAGGGCCGCGCGACGGATGGCCTGTTCATCGTAATGCGATGCGCGCCCGAGCGGCGTGTTGATCACCAGAGCAATTTCTCCTTGCTTGACGTGATCCACGATGTTCGGTCTTCCTTCGTTGACCTTAAAAACATTTGCGACCTCGAGCCCAACTTCGCGCAAACGAAGGGCGGTGCCGACGGTAGCCATCAGATCGAACCCCAGCCGTGAAAGTTTTCGCGCCAGCACCACGGCCTGGCCTTTATCGGCTTCACTGACGCTGATGAAGGCGACGCCCTTCTCAGGCAATTTCAAACCCGAAGCAATCATCGCTTTTCCGTAGGCCTCGCCGAAACTCTCGCCGATGCCCATGACCTCTCCGGTTGAATGCATTTCCGGACTTAGCACCGGATCGACCCCCGGAAATTTTACGAAGGGAAAAACGGGCGACTTAATGTAAAAGCGATCGACACTCAACTCTTCGGGCAGATCGAATTCGCTCAGCCGCTTGCCGGCCATCACCAGCGCGCCAATCCGGGCCAGCGGGACGCCGGTGGCCTTCGACACAAACGGCACCGTGCGCGACGCGCGAGGATTTACTTCCAGCACGTAAACCCGATCGTCTTTGATTGCGAATTGGATATTCATCAGCCCTTTCACCGATAGCGCGGTCGCGAGCTTTCGCGTGTAGTGCCGCATCGTCTCGAGATGTTCTTCGGCGATGCGCACCGGCGGCAGGGCGCAGGACGAATCGCCGGAGTGAATACCCGCTTCTTCGATATGTTCCTGGATGCCGGCAATCACACAGGCGCTTTCATCGGCCAAAGCATCGACGTCGAATTCGGAAGCTTGTTCGAGAAACTTGTCGATTAAGACCGGCCGATCATGCGAGAAGTCGACGGCGTGGCGCATATATTCGTCCAGGCTGTCCTGGTCGTAAACAATCGCCATCGCCCGGCCGCCGAGGACATAACTCGGCCGCACCAGAACCGGGTAGCCGATACGCTGCGCAATTTCGCGCGCGCCTTCGATGGACGTTGCCGTCCCGTTCTCTGGTTGCGGAATTCCAAGTTCATTAAGCAGCGCGCCAAAGCGTTTTCGATCTTCAGCGAGGTCGATTGAGTCGGGCGACGTGCCGATAATCGGAACACCGGCCTCGTGCAGCCGCATCGCGAGATTGAGAGGCGTTTGACCGCCGAACTGCACAATCACTCCGCCCGGCTTTTCGACGTCGACGATGTTCATTACATCTTCAAAGGTCAGCGGCTCGAAATACAAACGGTCAGAAGTGTCATAGTCGGTCGAAACCGTTTCCGGATTACAGTTGACCATGATCGTTTCGTATCCGGCTTCGTGCAGGGCGAATGACGCATGACAACAGCAGTAATCGAACTCGATTCCCTGCCCGATGCGATTCGGCCCCGAACCCAGGATCATGATCTTCGGGCGATCGGTAGGTTGGGCCTCGTCCTCTTCTTCATAGGTTGAATAAAGGTATGGCGTGTAAGATTCGAATTCGGCTCCGCAGGTATCGACGCGCTTATAAACCGGAACCAGGCCAAGATTCTTGCGAAAGGCGCGGACTTCGTCTTCACTGCGTTTCGTCAGATAAGCCAGACGGCGATCAGACAGGGCGGCTTCTTTGAAGGCGCGGAGGAGATCGAGCGGAATGTTTTCAAGCGCAGGCGCGCCGTTTGGTCCACTCGCCGGCGCGGGTGTTACTGATTCAACTTCCCGTTGAATCTCCATTACCTGTTTGAGCTGATCGAGAAACCATGGATCGATCTTAGACAAGCGATAGATCTCATCGATTGACCAATCGTGCTCCAGTGCATAAGTAATGTAGGAAAACCTTTGCGAGTTAGGCCGGGCCAGCTTCCGCTGCAACTCATCGTTCGATACGTCTTCCAAACGCAGAGGCTTTACTGCTTCCAGCGAGCGCAAACCTTTGAACAACGATTCTTTGAAGGTGCGGCCGATGGCCATCACTTCGCCGACTGACTTCATCTGGGTACCCAGCACGTCTTCCGCTTCGCGAAACTTTTCAAAGTTCCATTTGGGAATCTTGGTCACCACATAATCGATCGTTGGCTCAAAACTGGCCGGAGTTTTTTTCGTGATGTCGTTGGGAATTTCATCCAGCGTGTAACCGACGGCAAGTTTGGCGGCGATTTTGGCAATGGGAAATCCAGTGGCTTTGGAAGCCAGGGCTGACGAGCGAGAGACCCGTGGATTCATTTCGATGACGCGAATGTCGCCGTTGTCCGGATTGACGGCGAATTGAATATTCGAACCGCCGGTCTCGACGCCGACCTTGCGAATGATCTTGATCGCCATATCGCGCATCGTTTGATATTCGCGGTCAGTCAGGGTCTGTGCTGGGGCAACGGTTATTGAATCGCCTGTATGCACGCCCATCGGATCGAAATTTTCAATCGAGCAGATGATGACGACGTTGTCGGCGAGATCGCGCATTTCTTCGAATTCCTCCGGATTGAAGGCGGTGCCGCCACCGGTGCCACCGAGTGTGAACGAGGGCCGAATGATGGCCGGATAATCGGTTTGCTCAACGATCACTTCGGCTTCGGCCCACGACCTGGCAAATCCCCCGCGTGGCATTAAGAGCCCGGCTTCGTCCATGGCCTGCTTAAAAAGCAAACGATCCTCGGCAATCTTGATTGCCTCCCGTTTTGCGCCGATCATCTCGACGCCGCACTCTTCCAGCACGCCCGCATCGGATAACGCAATCGCCAAATTCAATGCGGTTTGTCCGCCGACCGTGGGAAGTAAGGCGTCCGGTTTTTCTTTTCTTATGATGGCGGAGACTGACTCGACCGTCAGCGGCTCAATATAGGTTCGATCCGCCATCTCGGGATCGGTCATGATGGTCGCGGGATTTGAGTTAACCAGAACGACTTCATAACCTTCCTGGCGTAGCGCCTTACAGGCCTGGGTGCCGGAGTAATCGAATTCGCAGGCCTGGCCGATAACGATCGGCCCGGAACCAATGATCAGAATCTTGCGGATGTCGGTGCGCCTGGGCATCTAAAACTTATTTTCTCACTCCACTTTATTTCGCTTTGGTGTTGCACAGCGCTCTCGCGCAAACGCCAAAGCCGGCCCCGCCGCCCGCCCCCGCTGCAGAATACAACCCTGTTAATTGGAAACAACTCACGTCATCGGAAGGTGGCTTTACGATTTCGATGCCCGGAGTCCCTGCCAGTAGCACCAATTTGGTAGAAACGGCCGTGGGAAACATCGTACTTCACGATGTCAATCTTGACGGCAACGTAGGCAGGGAATTGATCTTCGAGTCATCGGGAACCATTGGCCGCCAGCGAATGTTCTTCATTAACGGCAGATTGTACGTGGCGATGCTATTCACCACTCCGAACGTTGCATTCAAACACGCAACCGCAAGTTCCAATCTTGCTGATTTCACCGATCTTTACCAAACGACCTGCGAAAGATTCTTCGGCTCGCTCAAGCTGATTCAACCGAGGTCTGCGGCTATATCAGCTGACGAAACACGGGCTGCAAACAATGGAATTCTGGCGCCGGTTACGAGCAAGACCGACCTATATCCCGCTGATGCCGATGCCCGAAAAGAGATCGACGAAGCGCTGAAGCAAGCGGCCGGCGATCACAAGCGGGTGATGCTCGTCTTTGGCGCCAACTGGTGTTACGACTGTCATGTGCTCGATCGCGCGCTCCACGAAGGCCCGGCAGGCCAGCTCATGAAAGAAAGTTTTGTCCTGGTTCATGTGGACATTGGCGAAGGCAACAAGAATCTTGATTTGCTGAAGCAGTATAAGGTTCCTCTGGAAAAAGGCGTGCCGGCCGTTGCGATCTTAGGCGCCGATGGAAGCTTGCTCTACAGCAGTGGCGAAGGCGAATTCGAAGCTGCGCGCCGGATGATGAAGAGGGATCTGATTGCCTTTCTCGAAAAGTGGAGGGAGAACTAGCCAGGAAAGCAACTGGTTATTATGGATTTGTATTTGAGAACGGCAGCGGCAGCAAACTCCTACGTCAGTGCCATAAAGGATTACTCAGACGGATCACGACCGGTTTGACTAATCTTCCGGCGATAGTCTTCCCCGTCAATCTGAATCGTCTTACACATTTCATAAAGGCGTGATCGAATGCGCGTGCCAATCCGATCCTCCAGAGTCTCCGCTTTCTCATTTTCCGCGATGTCGCGATAGTTGGTCGTAAAGATCGTCACCCGCTTTTCGTTATAGCGGGTGTTGATAATTTGCATCATGGTGTCGCGCACCCAGTCAGTCGGCTTTGACGCGCCCAGCTCGTCCAAAACCAGCACGTCTGCATTCAGCACCGGCTCCAGGACCTTTAGTTCAGAAGTCTGCGAGACCGGATTATAAGAGTTTTGAATTTCCTTAAGGAGTATTCCGAACTGATAGAACAATCCGCGCACGCCATAGCGCTCGATTAATTCGCGCAAGATAGCCACCGCCAGATGGGTCTTCCCCACTCCTACAGATCCGACAAACAACAATCCGCGACCTTCATCACGAGAGATTGAAAGGTACTCCTGGATGAATTTACTGGACCAATCGAGTGCCAAATACTTAGACGCCTCGTGCTCAACGTTATAGAAGTTGTGTATCGTGCAGTGTTCATAGCGCGGCGGAATGTGCGCTACCTCAAACAATCGGTCCCGGTAATTCCTCGTTTGGCAATCGCATCGCCGCGCTCCGGCGGCAGTAACGACCATCCCGGTGCCGAAACAGATGGGACACGTATCATCGCTGGCCCGCGAAGAAGAACCGGCCAGTTCATCAGCACTTAGTTCGCCCTTGTTAGGCTGATTGGTTACTACCCTCAGCTTTTTGTTTCTGGATTCAACGGTCATGAAGATTGACGGAGAAAGCAGCGCGCACCAAATATGATTACTGCGCGAGATTATATCACCACGGTTTCGGCCACGTGGCGATTTGCGAAGGCTCTGCTTGTTATTTTTTCGCGAGGCCAGGTGAAGTCGATGAAAGCTCGATCATTTTTGCATCGTCCATTCTCTTGGCTTGCATTTTCCAGCGACGCTGGCTAAACAATGTTCGTGAAGGCTGTGCGACTATGGGCTTTATTGGTAATTTGATGAATAAGTTGGGTCTGGCGCGACCGGCGTCCGAGCGTCATCCTATTCGCGTGTTGCTCCTGGAAGACGATGAGCGACGGTGCGAATGGTTTGCAAAACGTTTTAAGGGTGATGCCCTGGATGTGGCAATGGACGTCGAACGGGCCAGGGAGTTGCTCACTTCGGAACGTTATGACGCTATCTTTCTCGATCACGACCTGATGCCTGAGCATTACAACTCGTCAACACTTGACGACGAACGCACAGGTTACGCAATCGCCTCGTTCCTCGCCTCGCAACCGGATTTGCAGCGCGCTGCGACCATTATGGTTCACAGTTATAACGCTGACGGCGGACTGAGAATGGTGGAAGAACTCAGGCGTGCAGGACGACAGGCCGAGTACGTACCGTTTCATTTCCTCGAAGATCGGATCAGGACTTTCTGGCCGCGCTAGCAATCTACTTAGCACCCTTCATTACCGTGCTCTCTGCTTGTCACCTTCTCTTCTGCACCCTCCTTTACAGTCGGGTTTCTGCCACTGCCTTCTGCCTACTGCCTTTTCTTCTGCACCCTCCTTTACAGTCGGGTTTCTGCCTACTGCCTTCTGCCTACTGCTTTCTGCTTTCTCTAATTGCGAAAGACAGTATCCCGCTGGCAGAATTGAAGTACTCCAATCCTTTTGCTTTTTCCGTTTAACTTTTGCCTTGATTTGATGGTGGCCAGGGACGGAATCGAACCGCCGACGCCGGCCTTTTCAGGGCCGCGCTCTACCAACTGAGCTACCTGGCCGTAATCGGCAGGACTCTGCAGTATAGGAACGCACCCAAAACGTGTCAAATCAGGTTTGCGCGCTCTCGGTCTTTGCATCTTTACGTCGAGGCGTGAGATCTCGCCGCCGCCTAACACCTGTTTCACGTAAGGCCGGGCCAGGCGTAACAGGGGCGTCCTGCGTCGATTCATTAACCCTCTATTAACGGGAAATCACATGCGAACCGGCACAAAAAACCAACTCATTCACGAGGTGGACAAGTCTTTCGGAAAAAGGCGTTGACTGTCCTTAATCGAGGTGTATAATTCTCTCCGTCGGAAGGACGTCGCAAGACGCCAACCGATGCTTGAACATAGATAGTGCCCGCCAGTGCCAGCTCGGCCGCCGATCGCGCCCCCCGCAGTCGCTACCTTCGAGCTGGCACAAGTTAAAGCAGGATCAAGCGAAAGAGCGGCTTCGATCATGACGATCGAAGCCGCTCTTGTTTTGTCCGAAACCTTTTCGAGGCTAAGACCTTACATGCCCATGCCGCTCATGCCTCCCATGCCGCCCGGCATCGGCGCTTTGTCCTCCTCGGGAATCTCGGAAACCATTGCCTCGGTCGTAAGCATGAGACCGGCAATCGATGCCGCGTTTTGCAGCGCGGTCCGGGTGACCTTTGCCGGATCGATGACGCCGGATTTCACCAGGTCCTCGAACTCTTCGGTTTGAGCATTAAAGCCAAAGCTCTCGTTCTTTTCGGCCCGGACGCGTTCAACGACCACCGCGCCCTCCTTGCCGGCGTTCTGGACAATCTGACGTAATGGCTCTTCGAGCGCGCGCTTAACAATCGACACGCCGATCTGTTCATCTGAGTCGCCGTCCTTGACCACGTCAAATTTCTCCAACGCCTTCGCGGCGCGGACCAGCGTTACCCCGCCGCCAGGCACGATGCCTTCTTCAACCGCAGCGCGGGTTGCGTGCATTGCGTCCTCGACTCGCGCCTTTTTCTCCTTCATCTCAGTCTCAGTGGCAGCGCCAACCTTGATTACCGCGACCCCGCCGACCAATTTAGCCAGCCGCTCCTGCAATTTCTCACGATCGTAATCGGAAGAAGTTTCTTCTATCTGAGCACGAATGGTCTTGACGCGACCTTCAATGTCCGCCTGTTTTCCCGCGCCCTCGACAAGCGTGGTGTTGTCCTTGTCGATTGTGATTTTCTTGGCGCGACCCAAATCAGCCACCTGAACATTTTCAAGTTTGATACCCAGGTCTTCGCTAATCACCCGGCCACCAGTCAGGATGCCGATATCTTCGAGCATGGCTTTGCGGCGATCGCCGAAGCCAGGCGCCTTGACCGCGGCGATGTTCAGCGTGCCGCGCAGCTTATTGACCACCAACGTGGCGAGCGCTTCGCCTTCTACGTCCTCGGCAATAATCAGCATGGGCTTGCCCATCTTGGCCACCTGCTCGAGCAACGGCAGAAGGTCCTTCATGGAACTGATTTTCTTTTCATGAATCAGAATCAACGCGTTTTCAAGGGTGCACTCCATGCGCTCGGGATCGGTAACGAAATAGGGACTGAGATAGCCCCGATCGAACTGCATTCCCTCTACCACTTCCAGCGATGTCTCCATCGTTTTCGACTCTTCGACCGTGATCACACCGTCTTTACCAACCTGATCCATCGCCTTGGCGATGATGCCGCCGATCGTTGCGTCGCCGTTTGCGGAAACCGTGCCGACCTGGGCAATCGCGTCGCCTTTGACCGGTTTTGAAAGACGACGAATTTCTTCGGTCGCGCGCTCGACAGCCTTATCGATCCCGCGCTTGAGGGCCATCGGGTTCGCGCCGGCGGCGACAGTTTTCACACCCTCGCGAAAGATTGCCTGCGCCAGAACCGTTGCGGTCGTGGTGCCGTCGCCGGCTACATCCGAGGTCTTCGTCGCCACCTCGCGCACCATCTGCGCGCCCATATTCTCAAGCGCATCCTTCAATTCGATTTCTTTTGCCACGGTCACACCGTCTTTTGTAATCGTCGGCGAACCGAACTTCTTGTCGATCACCACATTGCGGCCTTTCGGTCCGAGTGTGATTTTCACCGCGTCGGCGAGTTGATTAATGCCCCGCAGGATCGCTGCGCGTGACTCCTCGCCGTGAACTACTTGCTTTGCCATGTGTTTCTCTTCTCCTGAGTAGAATGTTTGAATTTCACGAGCCGGTTATTTACCGCCCTTTTTTCCGGCCGCCGCACGCTGGATAATTCCCAGAATCTCGTCTTCGCGCATAATCAGAAGCTCTTCCTCGTCAATCTTGATCTCTGAGCCGCTGTATTTTCCGAAAAGGACGCGATCGCCGGCGCGCACGTCGAGCGCTTGCCGCGTGCCGTCGTCGCGATACTTACCTTCGCCAACAGCAACAACTTCACCCTCCTGGGGCTTCTCTTTGGCCGTGTCCGGAATGATGATTCCGCCGCGAACCTGTTCACCTTCTTCAATTCTACGTACAATCACGCGGTCATGAAGTGGTCTGATGTTTACTGCCATAATGCTGAAACTGCTCCTTTCGTCTCTCGTTTTGTAGAGTAATGAGAATCAGAACTTAAGAATCTTAGCACTCACTAATCTGGAGTGCTAAGAATATAAACCCAAGTCGGCGATTGTCAAACCCGCGAAGGTCGGATGAGGCGTAATGGACGCGCTTACGCGCGAAGAAGGGTGATCCGGCGGCGGTCAGTGGGCCTTTGCGTTGGTTTTTCGGGGTGTTGAGCGCGCTCGATTAGCGCGTTCTTCGGCACGATAGGAGTTTACGCGTTTGGAAATAGTATTTCGGTGGATGCCGAGGGCGTCGGCAGTATGAGTGATGCGCTTGCGATTGCGGACGTATGCTTTCTGAATATAGAGTTTTTCAAATTCGGCCAGAGCTTCGTCCAACATTATCCGGCCATCGAGCATGTCCTCGATCACTGCTTCCAAGCGGGGGCGTATCTGCATTCTCTTTCTCCGACTATCAGGAAATCATTGCTATAGTTCTCTCCCCACGAGCACGCGATATGCTTCCAGATAACGTTCGCTGGTTGCTTGCGCGATTTCCGGAGGTAACGAAGGTGCGGGTGGCTGCTTATCCCAACCCAGTTGCTCTAAATAATCCCGCACATATTGTTTATCGAACGATGATTGCGATCTTCCCACAGCGTAATCCTCAGCCGGCCAGAACCGCGACGAGTCGGGCGTTAGCGCTTCATCGATCAAGATAACCTGTCCCTCCGAATTGCGGCCAAATTCGAATTTTGTATCCGCGATGATGATCCCGCGGCGGCGAGCATAGTCGCTCGCTTCCTGGTATAAGCGCCGCGACACATCTCGTAAAAACTTCGTATCGCCTGCGCCGATAATAGACGCCATCGTCTCTTCTGATATATTTTCGTCATGTCCCGTCTCGGCCTTTGTTGCAGGGGTGAAGATCGGTTCCCCGAGCTGCTCTGATTCGCGCAAACCGGAAGGCAGCCGGTGCCCGCAAACCTCTCCAGTGTGCAGGTAGTCCTTCCATCCCGAACCGGACAGATAACCTCGGACGACACATTCGATGGGAAATACATCCGTACGCCTGACAAACATCGAACGGCCACGTAATTCGTCCGATTCTTTGCTCACATTCGGTGGCATTTCATCAACATTCGTAGTCAACAGGTGATTAGGGACGATATGCGAAAGCTTTTCGAACCAATACCGAGAAAGCGCGGTTAACACCTCACCTTTTCGCGGAATCGGCGTTGGCAGAACGCTATCGAACGCGGAAATGCGATCCGTGGCAACGATTAGCAGGTGCTTCTCGTCCACCGCGTAAACATCTCGAACTTTTCCTCGCCGTACTAGTGTGAGATGGGCAAGAGTGGTTTCAACAACGGGCGCAGCGCAAGCCATCATTCACTTTCGATCGGAAAAAATAAATTCCAAAATTTAGAGTCGAGGTGAGCGCGATTGTCTTCGCGCGCTGCATCTTTGTCAAGAAAATGCGCGACGTTAGAGTGATTTACTTTTTGCTTTATCGCGATCGTTGACGAAGAGGCAATTCGTCCCACAAGAAAACGGGGGAACACCTATGTCGCACTTGCCTTCGCGACACTAT
>WNGG01008114.1_pt1 | contig 12489 bp, 10 predicted proteins | sample 5400661 | NCBI WGS metagenome assembly WNGG01 (sample SAMN13153372, study PRJNA577476) | soil metagenome | isolation source: 100 cm soil or saprolite under Garry oak tree replicate 1 | place: USA:California | collected 2016-06-15 | reverse complement strand
GCGCTGTCGGCGCGTCTTCTGGCGCCCGGTGGCATGGTGATCGTAGAGCACCGGTCCTCCGCGGCCGTCGAGGTTCCTGCAGGACTCCTTCCGTTCCGGTCGTATCGGCACGGGGACGCGGCGCTGACCGCGTGCCGCGCCCCTGGAAATCTGCGGCCTGCATGAGCGACTGGATCGCCCGGATCGGCCTTGGGCTCCTCATCCTGCTGTGCGCCTCGTTCTGCCTGACGCAGCTCGCCGAGGTCGACCTGCACTGGCACCTGCTGGGCGGGCAGCGCATCCTGCAGGAGAGGGCAGTCCCTCGGGTCGATACCTTCACCTATGCGTCGGCCGGGCGCCCGTGGATCGATCTGCACTGGCTGTTCCAGGTGCTGCTGGCGCTGGTGCACCGCTCGGCCGGCTGGCCGGGGCTCGAGGGCCTGAAGATCGCGATCATCGCGGGGGCCTTCGGCCTGGCCCTGGTGACGGCGCTGCGGCGGGGCGTCTCCCCGGCCGTCGCAGCACCCCTCCTGTTTCTGGCCATCCTCGCCTCGCAGGAGCGGTTCACGCTGCGGCCCGAGGCCCTGTCCTTCCTGTTCCTCGCCGCTCTCCTCTTCCTGCTGGGCGAGCGCCGCCGACGCCCGGTCCTGATGCTTCTCGTGCCGCCGCTCATGGCCCTGTGGGCGAACTGTCACGCGCTGTTCGTCGTCGGTGCGGCGGTCCTGGTCCTGACGATCGCCGGGGACGGTCTCGAGACCTGGGGCAGGTCGCGCCCGGAGACGCAACCGGCCCGGGGCTGGTCCTCCCGGGGCCGCATCGCGTGGATCGCGATCCTCTCGCTCGGGGCGACCCTCCTGACGCCGTATGGCTGGGCGGGATGGGGCCTGCCGTGGAGACTCCTGTTCGAGCGGATCGCCACGGACAATGTCTACGCGCGCAGCATCGCCGAGTTCCAGCCTCCATTCGGGGGATACGATCCGACCGCGTCGATCGCCGCCTTCGCCATCCTCGCGAGTGTCGTCATGCTGGCGACGATCGTCGGCTGGAGGTCGGTGCGCGTCTCGGACGCGCTCGTCCAGACGGCGCTTCTCGGTCTGGCCCTCCTGGCGCGGCGGAATATCCCGTTGTTCGCCCTGGCCGTAGTGCCGGGCGCCGTGCAGGGGTTCGACGAGGCGCTGCGCCGGGCGGGGTCCCGCTTCGCGGCGCCCGCGCGCGGGGTCTCCATCGGGCGGCGGCTCGCGACGGGCATCGCGAGGCTGCTCCTTCCGGCCCTGACCCTGCTCCTACTCGCGGATGTCTGGTCGAACCGCTTCTTCGAGCGCGACGGGACGCAGCGCTACTTCGGACGGGGATGGGCCCCCGGCTTCTACCCCGAGGGGGCCGCCGACTTCATCCTCGAGGGGGACCCTCCGGGCGAAGTGATCCACGACATGACGATGGGCGGCTATCTCGCGTGGCGATTCCAGCCCTCCCGGCGCACCTTCATCGACGGACGCCTCGAGGTGCACGACCAGGCGCTCTTCTCGACCTACCTGGCGCTGCAGACCGATCCGGCGGTGTTCGAGGAGACCGCGACCAGGTTCGGCGCGCGCACCGTCCTCTGGAGCCACCGCCACAGCCCGGAGGCCGCCGGCCTGCTGCGCTATCTGGCGCAGGGACACGGCTGGCGGCCGGTGTTCGTGGACCTGGCCGCCTCGGTGTTCACGCGCGATGAGAGCCCCCAGGGAGTGCCCACGATCGACCTCGACGACCCGTCCCTCGCGGTCTCCATCCTGGATCAGGTCCGACGTGCCGAAGCGGCATCGGCGCGGCTCGATCCGGCCCCCGCCTTCCTGCGCCGTCTGCTGCCCCGCCGGGATGTTCCGGTGGCTGAGGTGAACGCAGCGCTGTTCTTCGGCGCCATCGGGAGCAACACGGTCGCCGAGACGCTGTTCCGGGAGGCGCTGAAGAAGGCCCCGGACAACGCGGTGGTCCACTACGACCTGGGGCTGGTGCTGGATCGCTCCGCCAGGCCGTCGGAGGCGCGCCGTGAGTTCGAATCGGCGCTTCTGATCGAGGCGTCGTTCTCGCCCGCGCGCGAAGCGCTGGCGCTGCGCCGCCTCGGGGACGGAGACCCGGAGGGGGCGCTCAGGGACTGGGAGGCGGCCGAACGCAGAGCACCACTGGCTCCCCCTTCGCTCGCGGCGCGCGGCGCCCTCCTGGCGGCCCGGGGGCGCATCGACGAGGCGATCGAGGACTACCGGCGGGCGGTCGCGCTGTCCCCGCGCGACGCCGACCAGCACGCGGCGCTCGCCCTGCTTTGCCGGCGCAGCGGTCTCAAGGAGGAGGCCGCCGTAGAGATCCGCCGCGCCCTCCTCCTCGACCCGCACGGCTGCGCTTCGCTCGTGGCGTTCGGCCGGATGAGCGCGGAGGAGGGGCGCTTCGAAGAGGCGGAACGATCGTTCCGGGAGGCGTTCTCCGCGAGCCGGTCCTGCCCTCAGGCCGCACAGGCCCTCCAGGACCTGCGCTCGCGCGGTTCCGGGCCGCCCTGAATCCTCCGCGCCCCTGCCCGATCCGGGTCGGTCGGCGGAACGGACTCCTCCGGTCTGTTGCGATTCTGTAATCGGCCCGACGGCCCGCCACACCCATCCGCCGCGCCAGTCTTGACTTCGGGACTCCGTTACATATTTTTGTAGCCGTGGCGCCCCGCCGTCCTCGACGCGGCCGGCCGTCAGGAGATACGAGAATGCACACTGGACGCTCATCGATTCTGACCCGGATGCCGGCACTCCTTCTCGGATCGGTCCTTCTCCTCCCGGCCTCCGTGTCCGCGCAGGAGAATCAGCCCGCGTCCTCCGCCGAGCCTTCGGTCGGGACACCGGCGCCGCAGGGTTCCGCGCAGGGCGCGGATCAGCCCGCGGACCAGTCCGCCCCCCGGAAGGGACCCAGGAAACACCGCGGGACTTCGAAGAAGGACGGTGTCGCTCTGGAGCCCGGCTCCACGCTCCCGCCGAAGAACCTCAAGAAGGTCGGCGATCACTGGACGCCGTACGACCCGCCCGATCCGGAGAGCTTCCCACCGGACGCCACCCTGCACATCATCGTCCCCGGTGACACGCTCTGGGACCTGGCCGACCTGGTGTTCGGTAATCCTTACCTGTGGCCGCAGATCTGGAACGAGAACCGGTACATCCAGGACTCGCACTGGATCTACCCGGGAGACCCGCTGCTCCTGCCCGCGCGCCCGACGGTGGTCGGAGAGGTCGTTCCGCAGGGACAGGAAGGGGCGCCGGCGACGCCGGAGGCGGCGAAGCCGCCGCAGCCCGAGCCGACCGAGGAGCAGCCGGAGGAGCCGGCCCGCGTGGCCGCCGAGAAGCCGCCGGCCGCACATCCGTCTCCGGGCTCGGCGCACGCGCCGCGCACCGTCCCGAAGGTCGTTCCGCTGGCCGACGAGTTCGACATTCGCTGCAGCGGCTTCATCGCGCCGCGCGAGGAGAGGCCGGACTACTTCATCTCCAATCAGGTCGAAGAGGCCAAGCTCGGCCTGACCGAGGGGGACATCCTCTACCTGAACCGCGGCAAGGCCAATGGTCACGTCGAGCCGGGGACCGAGTACAGCGCCATCGAGCGCGAGGGGGAGGTGCGTCACCCCATCACACACAAGTTCCTCGGCTACTACTACCGCAGGCTCGGGACGGTGAAGGTGCTGGCGGCTCAGGAGACCACGGCGATCGCAACGATCTCCATGGCGTGTGACGAGATCCGCACGGGCCAGGCGCTCGTGCCGCTTCTGGTGACGGTCCTGCCCGCCAAGATGGCCCCGCCATTCGACCAGCTGACCGTCGTCGCGCCGGACAAGGACACCGGCTACATCGTGCACGTCAAGGACAACCAGGAGCGGGCGTCCCCGGGCCAGATCGCCGACATCGACATGGGCTACGAGGATGGACTGAAGCCGGGTGACTTCCTCACCGTCTTCCTGCCGAGCGAGCCGTTCGACAAGCTCCCGCGGATCAAGTACAACTACCAGATCAACAACCGCCGCTTCCAGAACCCCAAGGTCTGGAAGGACGACAACAACAATCTGCCGCCCGTCAAGGTGATCGGTCAGCTGGTGGTCCTGTTCGCCGAGAAGAACACGGCCACCGTGAAGATCCTGAACGCCATCCGCGAGATCGAGATCGGGGATTCGATCGTCCCTCAGTGAGCCGGACGCTCCGGCTCCGCAAACACCTGGGCTGAGAACGCCTCGACCATCGCCCCCTGCGTCCACGCGTCGGGCGGCAGGCCCGCCTTCAGACAGGTTTCCTCGAGGAATGTGCTGACGTTCCACCCCTGCCCCACCGCAACCTGGGGCAGGAGCAGGCCGCGCCTGCGTCCCATCGTCACCATCAGACCATGGGTTCCGAGGATGAGCCGCGACGGGTCCGCGATCAGGAAAGGCGGGTCGAGGGCCGAGATCTCGATCGTCACGCGCTCGAGGTCGCTTGTCCCGAGAGGGTCGAAACGCGGGTCTTCGGTCGCGGCCGCCGCCGCGCACTCGGTCACGGTCGTGGCCAGAGGGCGCACCGGCATCACCACGCCGACGCAGCCTCGGAGCGCGCGGCCCAGGTGCAGGCTCACGAAGGCGCCCTGCGGCGCGAGGAGCCTGGGGGAGGGGTTGTCGGGCAGGGGAGCCGGCCGGGATTGCAGACGCGCCGCGACGGCGCGCCGCGCCAGGTCGAGAAGCGTGGTTTCCTGCCCGGGCGTGAGACGAGGGAGGGCAACGGTCATGCGCGCGACCCCTCCTGGGGCCCCCGCGGACCGCTAGATCATCATGATCTTGTTGCGCAGGATCAGAACCTCGAGCGCCAGGGCCGCCTTCCCGAGAAGACGCCGGAACTGCTGGACGTCCGGCGCCGTGGAGGCCTCCGGTCCGTTGTCGGCGTAGAGAATGACCGCCGGCCTGTCCGTGATCGTGAGCGGCATCAGCAGGACGCGCGCCGGCGGCGGGCAGCCCAGATCGAGATAGAACTTGGCGTTCGCGGGCAGGTCCGGCACCGGACCATAGAAATAATCTCCCCCGGTCCGGAAGAAGACGAAGAGCGAGGGCCGGTCGAGAGGCACGATCACGTTGCGGACCCGCAGCGGCTGCAGGCCGCCGCCGCGGCCGCTCCAACCGAGTACGCGGTCCGGCTGCGCCACGAACAGGGCGGCGCGCGTGAAGCGGGATGCGGTGAAGGTGAGAACCGCGTCGAACACCTCGTCGCGCGTTTCTGCCTGGCGGAGGCGCGTGGAGACCGCTTCCATCGTCGTGGCCGGCGGCTGCGTCGCCGGGGCGGTGGCAGCGCCGTCGGCGGCGGGAGACGTCACGCCTCCACGCACCATCACGGGTCGCGGCCGGGGAGGAGCGGACGGCGAGACCTCGGCATCGGTGAGCGGCGTGGCACGGGGAGGAGTCTCGGCGCGCCGTAAACGCGACGGCTCCGCGGCCGCGCCGCGCGGCCGCGCGGCCGTCTCCTGGATCCCGGCCTGCTCCCTCCAGGCTTCGAGCGAACTCGGAACAGCCTCTCCGGAGCCGACCGACGGGGGCGGAGCGGCGCCGGTCGCATCCGTGAAAGGCTGGTCGAGATCGTCGGGGCTTGCGTTGAGCGGCAGACCGTCGAGACCGACCTCGGGCCCCTGGGGGACAGGTACCGGGGCCGCGGCTCGAGTCGCCGTCCTCGGACGCGTCGGATCGGGCGGCCCCGGGGCCACCGGGATCGCCTTCGTGCCGAGACTGATCTGGTAATACTGCTCAATCGCCCGGATCAACCGGAACTCGGTCGCCACATAGGGCTCGATCGGGAGCCCCGTGAGGAAGGCGATCTCGTCCAGGGCGATCAAGTCCTTCGGATCGCGCATCGCCAGGTGGATGCGGCGAGCCTCGATGGCGATCGGCACGATGCAGTATTTTGCGGCGATCCGGGCTGGTACGGCGGCGATGACTTCGGGCGGAACACGTTCCAGGCGTCGGGCCGGTGCGTAACGCGTGCGCGACTGCTCGGCCAGGTAGTCTCCGAGAGTGTCCTCCTCGATGAATCCGAGCTTGATGAGACTGTTCCCGAGGCGCTCGCCGAAGAAGGCCTTGTCATGCAGGGCCTGCTGGAGCTGCTCCTCGGTGATCTTTCCCTTGCCGACGAGCCACTCGCCGAGCTGCTGTGTCAAGGAAGGAGCTCCTGGCTGGTGATCATCGGTTCCTAGCGGTGCCGGGAGGAATGCCTCCGGCCGTGGCCGCCGTGCCCGCCCGAGCCGCCTCCGAACGGGCGCCGCGGGCCGGACGGTCCAGGAGCGCCGGCCGCCACTTCCTGGGGCGCGGGTTCTCCGGCTTCGATCCGTTTGTCGCGCAGCACCGCCTTGCGACTCAGCCGGACACGGTCGCCGTCGACCTCGATCACCTTCACGAGGATCTCCTCGCCTTCGCTGATCTCGTCCTGGACCTCTTTGACGCGGTGCTCGGCGACCTCGGAGATGTGCAGCAGCCCCTCGAGACCGGGGAGGATCTCCACGAAGGCTCCGAAGTTGGCGATGCGCGTGACTTTCCCGAGATACGTCTTGCCCGGCTCGGCCTCCGCGGTGATCTCCTTGATGATGTCGATCGCCTTCATGGCGGAGCCCTCGTCCACCGAGGCGATGTGGATGCGGCCGTCGTCCTCGACGTCGATCTTGCAGCCGGTCCTCTCGATGATCGAGCGGATCATCTTGCCGCCCGGGCCGATGACTTCGCGGATCTTGTCCTTGTTGATCCGGATCGTGAAGATGCGGGGGGCGAACGTGGAGATGTTCGCCCGCGGCTTGGCGAGCGTCGTGTCCATGACGTCCAGGATCTGCATGCGGGCCTGGCGCGCCTGGCTCAGGGCCTGCTCCATGATCGCCTTGCTGATGCCGTCGATCTTGATGTCCATCTGAAGCGCGGTGATCCCTTCGCGCGTGCCCGCGACCTTGAAGTCCATGTCGCCGTAGTGATCCTCAACACCGGCGATGTCCGTCAGGATGATGTAGTTGTCTCCCTCTTTGACAAGCCCCATCGCCGCACCGGCCACCGCGGAACGCAACGGCACGCCGGCGTCCATGAGAGAGAGGGAGCCGCCGCAGATCGAGGCCATCGAGGAGGAGCCGTTGGACTCGAGAATGTCGGAGACCAGCCGGATGGTGTAGGGGAAATCATCCTCCCCGGGCATGAGGGGAAGAAGGGCGCGCTCCGCAAGGGCGCCGTGGCCGATCTCTCGCCGGCCCGGACCGCGCAGGAACTTCACCTCCCCCACGGAAAAGGGCGGAAAATTGTAGTGCAGCATGAAGCGCTTCTCGGACTCCCCTTCGAGCCAGTCCAGCCGCTGGGCATCTTCGGAGGTCCCGAGCGTGCTGGTGACCAGGGCCTGCGTCTCGCCCCGGGTGAACAGGGCCGATCCGTGCGTGCGCGGGAGGACGCCGACCTCGCAGGTCACCTTGCGCACTTGGTCCGAGGCCCGGCCGTCGAACCGGCGGCGCTCCACCAGGATCTCGTGCCGGCTGATCTTCTTGTGAAGATCGTTCAGGATGAGGGCCGCCTCCTCGCGCTTCAACGGCTCGGAGTCCGGGATCGCCTTGACCTGCTCGTCCATGAGGGCGGCGACGGCGCGGTAGGAGTCGATCTTCACCGGTATCTTCATCGCCTGGTAGAGACGGTCGCGGCAGGCGGCTTCGATCTGGCGGTAGAGCGCGGGATCCAGCTCGCGGATCTTCGGCGCGCGCTTGGGCTTTCCGACCTCGCGTCGCAAGTCCTCCTGCACGCCGACCAGCGTCCTGCAGTGCTGCTGGCCGAACCAGATCGCTTCGAGCATTTCGCGCTCGGAGACCTCGTTCGCGCCGGCCTCGACCATCACCACGTCGGTGGCGCTCCCCACCACGACCAGGTCGAGACGGCTGGACTCCATCTGCTCGTAGGTCGGGTTCAGGACATAACCCTGATCGCTGAGGCCGACGCGCACCGCGGCGATCGGGGTGGTGAACGGGATGTCGCTCAGGTGCAGCGCGGTCGAGGCGCCCGTGATCGCCAGCACGTCGGGATCGTTGGCGAGATCGGCCGACAGGACCAGTGCGATGACCTGCGTCTCGTACGACCAGCCCTTGGGAAACAACGGACGGATCGGACGGTCGATCATGCGCGAGGTGAGGGTCTCCTTCTCGTTCGGGCGCCCCTCCCGCTTGAAGAAACCGCCGGGGATCTTCCCGGCGGCGTAGGTGTTCTCGCGGTAATCGACGGTGAGGGGCAGGAAGCCCATGCCGGGCCGCTCCTTGCGCTCCGCGGTGGCCGTGACCAGGACGACAGTGTCCCCGTAGCGCACGGTGACGGAACCGTCCGCCTGCTTGGCGATCTTGCCGGTCTCGACGATCAGGGGTCTTCCGCCGAAATCAATGGTGCGTGTGCTCATCAAACAGTCTCCTCAGCCGGACAAGGCGCGCCACGGAGGCGTCCCGGCGTCCGATCGGGCGCATCTGGGCGCCCGGCGATTTATGGAAGGCACCATCGACGACCGACCGCGACTGTGGGCGGCGGCGGAGCGAGGACGAGGTCGAAGCCAGGGGAAGGGAAGACTGAACGTCCAGAAGTAAGTATGAAGACAGGGTTCCCTTCTGGTATTCCCCGGAGTCGGTCCTCAGGTTCGCTCGCAGCCATCCGGTTCGCGTGGATTCCGCCCGCGGGCGCGGTCGCCCGGGATCGCCGTGCCTTCCTATTTGCGAATCCCGAGCTTCTTGATCAGCTCTCGGTAGCGCTCCGCGTTCCTGTCCTTGAGGTAGTCCAGGAGGCGGCGGCGGGTCCCGACCATCTTGAGCAGGCCGCGGCGGGAGTGATGATCCTTGGCGTGCGCGTTGAAATGCCCGGTCAGATCTTCGATCCGACGGCTCAGAATGGCAATCTGGACCTCGGGAGATCCCGTATCCGACGGGTGGGTCTGGTAAGAACTGATGATCTGGGTCTTGAGATCCTTCGTCAGTGCCATGCCTCGACTCGTTGCGGTTCCTTGCATCTCCCGTTGGTCTCGATTGAGGCGCCAATCTAACACATGTCGGGGGGCCTGTAAAGGCGATCCCGGGGGAGTCCTACCCCGTGAACACGATCTGGGGGCGTATGACCGGCCGGGTCTCGGAAGGGGCCCGGAGCTGGACTTCGCCGATTCCGATGAGGCCCCCTTCGGGCCCCTTCAGGCGACAGCGTCCGGCGGGCAGAGGCGGGCCCGGCGTCGCCACCTCGCTCAGTCCGCAGGGACGGCCGTGACGGATGGCGTGCGTGCCGGCGGCCGTGAGGACCAGTGTGGGGATTCCCAGAGGAATCTCCTCCATCGGCGTGATGCGTGATGTCGCGCGCGCCCCCAGCGCGATCAAGTCGTTGGGAGTGAGCGCGTCGTCGACGGAGAACGGACCTGCGGCCACCCGTCGGAGCGAGAAAAGATGCGCCCCGCAACCCAGGATGTCCCCGAGGTCGTGCGCGAATGCCCTGAGGTACGTTCCGGCGGACACCTGGGCTTCGAACGTCACGTCCGTTCCGGAGAGTCCCAGGAACCTCAGGACCCGGAAGGTCACCGTGGTGGGGGTCGGGGACACGGCCTTGTGGCTGCGCGCCAGCCTGTACATCGGCGTGCCGCGCACCTTCTTCGCCGAGAACACGGGCGGCACCTGCGTGATGGTTCCGCGGAACCGCTCGAAACCCGCCTCCACGGCCGCCGTGTCCACCTCCACGGCGCGCGCGGGACCCGTCGGGACGCCGTCCCGATCGTAGGTGTCGGTCGCGATCCCCAGACGCAGCGCGCCGCGATAGGTCTTGTCCATGCCCGACAGGAACGTCGCCAGGCGCGTCGCCCTGCCGATCATCAGAACAAGAAGCCCCGTCGCCATCGGATCGAGCGTGCCGGCGTGACCGATGCGCCTCACGCCGAGCACGCGGCGCGCCAGGGCCACCACGTCGTGGGAGGTGGGGCCTTCGGGCTTGTCCAGCAGGAGGACGCCGTCCAGTTCGCTGCCCATGCCGGACTACTCCTCCTCGTCGCCGGGCGTCCGCGGCCCGTCCTGATCGTGGATCTCCCGCAGCACGCGCTCGATCCGGTCGCCCCGATCGAGCGACTCGTCCAGAACGAACACGACGCTCGGCGCGAAGCGGAGTCTCAGGTTCCGGAACAACGCGCGCCGGAAGAATCCCGCCGCAGCATTGAGCGCCTTGATGGACACCTGCCGGGCGGCCGGCTCCGCGAGAACGCTCACGTGCACCCTCACGCTTTTCAGATCCGGGCTGACGGTGGCGCCGGTGATGGTCGCGAAGCCGACGCGCGGATCGCGCACCTCCCGCAGGAGCAGCCGGGAAATCTCCCCCTTGATGAGATCGGATACCCGCTCGGTGCGCGTGCTCACGGTGTCTCCCGGCGCGGGGCCCACGGGGGCCCCCACCGCATCAGGTGAGGAACTCGAGGTCGCAGCTCAGGACTTCGCCGGGGACCTTGCGCTCGACCTCGCTCTGGATCGATGAGAACGTCTGCTCGAGGGGCACCCGGGCGGCCGCGATGCCGACGATTCCCAGAGTGGCGCGCTGCCAGAGGTCCTGGTGATCGATTTCGGCGACCGAGACGTTGAAGTGCTGGCGCAGCCCATCCTTCAAGCTGCGCAGCACCTGCCGCTTCTCCTTGAGAGATGCGACCGCGGGCAGATGGATCTGGATGACGCAGAGCGCGACGTTCACGGCTTCCGACCCGGGTGCGCGGGGGAGAGGTCCTCAGAGGTTCTTGACGGCGATCTTCTCGATCTTGAAGGCTTCGATGATGTCGCCGATTTTCACGTCATTGAAGTTGGCCAGGCCGATGCCGCACTCGTACCCCGCCTTCACCTCGCTGGCGTCGTCCTTGAAGCGCCTCAGGGAGGCCACCTTGCCGGTGTACACCACCACGTTGTCCCTCAGCAGACGCACCTCGGCGCTGCGCGTGATCTTGCCGTCTCCGACGTGACAACCGGCGACCGTGCCGATCTTCGGCACCTTGAAGACCTGGCGCACCTCGGCCCTGCCCAGGTAGACCTCTTTCGCCTCGGGCTCCAGGAGCCCCAGCATGGCGTTCTTGATCTCGTTCGTGATGTCATAGATCACCGAGTGCAGCCGGATATCGACCTTCTCCTTCTCGGCCAGGTCCTGGGCGCTGCGCTCGGGACGCACGTTGTACCCGACGATGATGGCGTTGCTGGCCGAGGCGAGATGGACATCGGTCTCGGTGATCGCACCCGACCCCGCGTGGATGATCCGGATCTTCACCTTGTCGGAGGGCAGGTCCGTGAGGCTCTTCGAGAGGGCCTCGACCGATCCCTGGACGTCCGCCTTGACCACCAGCGGCAACTCCTTGACCATCCCCTCCTTGATCTGCTGGTACAGGTGGTCGAGGGTGAGCCGCGAGGATTTGGCCATCGCCTCCTGGCGCAGTTTCTGCTGGCGGAACGCCCCGATCTGCCGCACCTTCCATTCATCCTCCAGCACCTGGAACGGGTTCCCGGCCTCGGGGACGCCTTCGAGACCCAGGACCTCGACGGGGATGGATGAACGGATCGCCGATCCTGATCGTGCCGCGCTGCACGAGGACCGTGGCGACCGGCCCGCGCGAGCGATCGAGCCGGGACTCCAGGACCACGCCGGACGCCAGGGACGACGGATCGGACTTCAGGTCCAGCATGTCGGCGGACAGGAGGATCATCTCCAGCAGATCGTCGATACCGGTTTTCTGCTTGGCGGAGACCTGCACCGACACAACGTCACCACCCCAGTCCTCGACCAGGAGACCCTGGTCCGCGAGCTGCTTCTTCACGCGATCGAGATTGGCACCGGGCTTATCGATCTTGTTGATCGCGACCACCATCGGCACCCCCGCTGCGCGGGCGTGGTGCATCGCCTCGGTCGTCTGCGGCATGACGCCGTCGTCGGCCGCCACGACCAGGATCACGATATCCGTGACCCTGGCGCCGCGCGCGCGCATCATGGTGAACGCCTCGTGGCCGGGTGTGTCGATGAACGTGATGCCGCGCGCACGGCGGCGGATGTGGTAGGCGCCGATATGCTGCGTGATGCCGCCGGCCTCCCCGCCGGCGATGTTGGACTCGCGGATCGCATCCAGGAGGGAGGTCTTGCCGTGGTCGACGTGTCCCATGATCGTCACGACCGGATCGCGCGGGCGCAGGTCCGCGGGAACGGCCTCCCGCGTCTGCTCGATCGACACTTCTTCCTCGAACGTGATGACCTTGGCGTCGAATCCGAACTCCCGGCACACCTCCCTCGCGACGTTGACGTCGAGGGGCTGGTTGATCGTGGCCATGATGCCCCGACCGAGAAGTTTCGTGATGATGTCCTTGGCCTTGCGATCCATCTTCTCGGACAGCTCCTTGATCGTCACTCCCTCCGTGATCGTGATTTCCTGAAGGATCTCGGGCACCTGGGGAGGCGGGGGGGGAGGAGCCGGGCGCGTCAACGGCGGCGGCACGGCCTGCGGCCGCGTCGCCTGGGCGGTCGCC
>WNGG01007030.1_pt1 | contig 12490 bp, 11 predicted proteins | sample 5400661 | NCBI WGS metagenome assembly WNGG01 (sample SAMN13153372, study PRJNA577476) | soil metagenome | isolation source: 100 cm soil or saprolite under Garry oak tree replicate 1 | place: USA:California | collected 2016-06-15 | reverse complement strand
CTTCATCCAGCGATCTGGGATCACTACCGAACTGAATACCGCCATGCTGCGTGTTCGGGCAGGAAACATTCAGTTCATACGCTGCAATACCTTCCCCTTCGTTCAGAATCTGGATTGTGTGTTCGTAATCCTCCCGCATATATCCAAATACGTTGGCAATGACAACTGTGTTCTTGATCTCGCGAAGCTTGGGCAGCTTGTCCTCAATGAAGGCGCGAGCACCAATGTTCTGGAGGCCAATCGCGTTGAGCATCCCAGCAGCGGTTTCGTAGAGGCGCGGAGGAGGATTGCCAATGATCGGCTCGCGCGAAAGTCCCTTTACCACGAATCCGCCAAGCCGGTCCAGATGGACTACGTCCTCAAACTCGATGCCGTATCCGAACGTACCACTCGCCGCGATGACCGGGTTCTTAAGCTCGATGCCGGCCAAGCTGACTGTAAGATCTGGAGTCATGAAGGCGTCCTGACTCTGCAAATGTTTCGGGGAAGCTTCATTGCGAATGCTAGTTTACACGCGGCCAAAGCGAGTCCGAATACAATCTCGACAGGAGGAAGTCTGGGAGGTTTACGTCTCATCATCGCGGCATTCCTGTTCAGCGCGTTGATGCTGGCGCTTTGGTTCGGATTTCATACCTCGGATCTCGCCATCTCACTCGGGAGCCGCTGGGCGCGAGCCTTTGCGAGTTTTGTGTTGCTGCTTGCACCACTGTGGTTCTTTGGTTTCGTTGCGGCTGAGCCACTAAAAGCAATCCCAAGTTGGGGAAAGATCGCGAGCGCCAGCGTGCTTGCGGGCCCGTACTTCGTGTTTGCCCTGGGAACTTCGGAGTTCCAGTTTCGCGCTGCGATTATTGTGATCGCGTTTCCCGTGTTACTTACAGCCTTCTTTCAGCTCCCGAACTTGCCTCAGAAGATGACGTGGCGCGATGCGACAGTTCTGGCCCTCATTGCCGCAACCTACTATCTGAGACTACTGCAGACAGCGTGGCCGCATCCATCTTTGGCGATCTTTCCCAAGCTCTTCCTTGCCGACGTCGCGCTGTATTGTTTTCTGGTGGTTCGAAAGTTGGAAGGCGCCGGTTACTCGCTGGTTCCAACCATTTCTGCGTTGCTGATTGGACTGCGCGAGTGGATATTTTATGTGCCGATCGCGCTCGTGCTCGGAGAACTCACCGGCTTCATTCATTTCCATGCTGCCTTGCCGGCTCTCGGGAAAATTGCTGCAGGTCTGCTGCTCACGTCTCTGCTCATCGCGATCCCAGAGGAGCTTTTTTTTCGCGCAATTCTCCAGAACCTTCTAGAAACGCGCTTGGCAAGGACATGGGCCCTGGTGGTCGGTGCACTCTTGTTCGGGCTATCGCACTTCAACCATGGCGTAAGCTTCAATTGGAGATATGTGGTGCTCGCCAGCATCGCGGGAATTTTCTATGGCCGTGCATGGCGAGCGAACCGCCAGATTTTCGCATCAGTTGTGACCCACACCGCGGTGGATGTTGTCTGGTCACTCTGGTTCCGGTGAACGCCTGTCTAGCTGGCATCCCACTCTGGCTCACGTGCAAACACCATATATTTCAATTACATTATTCTTCTCATGCTCGAACTGAGCTTTGTCCGCGACAACCTGCCGAGAATTGAGGAAATGCTGCGCAATCGCGGCATGGATCCGCGTACTGTTCTGAAAGACTTTCATATCGTCGACGCGCAAAGAAGGCAGGCGATCAATGCGGCGGAAACGCTGAAGGCGCATCGCAACCGGCTGTCGGAAGAAATTGCGGTGCTGAAAAAATCCGGCCAAGACGCCAACCAATTGATTGCCGAAACCAAGGACATGCGGGTACAGATCCAGGGACTGGAGAAAGCCGCGGAAGAGTATGACACGCGGCTCAGCGAAGTGCTGGTAGGGATTCCCAATCTTCCGCACTCCTCGGTGCCGGTCGGGAAGTCTTCCCCGGAAAATGTGGAGGTTCGTCGCTGGGGGACGCCTCCAATCTTTGATTTCACGCCCAAAGCGCATTGGGAACTTGGCGAGCAGCTTGGAATCCTCGATCTCGAACGCGCGGCCAAACTCTCCGGCGCAAGGTTCGCGGTTTACTGGGACGCGGGCGCGCGACTGGAGCGGGCTTTGGCGAATTTCATGCTCGATGTGCATACCCGTGAGCATGGCTATACCGAGGTATTGCCGCCTTATCTGGTGAACTCCGAATCCATGTATGGCACCGGACAGCTTCCCAAATTTGCCGCTGATTCGTTCCGCGTGCCACATGGAGAGAACGAACTGTGGCTGGTTCCGACGGCAGAAGTTCCAGTGACGAATCTCTACCGCGATGAAGTGTTCGACGGCGCCAGCCTGCCGATTTCATTGACTGCTTACACCCCATGTTTCCGTAGCGAAGCTGGTTCTTATGGCAAGGATGTGCGCGGAATCATCCGCCAGCACCAGTTCCAGAAAGTGGAATTGGTGAAATTTTCACGACCTGAGAATTCCTACGACGAGCTCGAAAAGCTTACTCACGATGCCGAGGAAATTTTGCAAACGCTTGGACTTCATCATCGGGTGGTGGTCCTGTGCACGGCCGACACTGGATTTTCCGCGGCCAAGACATACGATCTTGAGGTCTGGCTCCCCGGCCAGCAACTGTTTCGCGAGATTTCTTCTTGCTCGAATTTCGAGGCCTTTCAGGCGCGCCGGGCCAATATTCGATTCCGCCGCGAAGGCAAGAACAAATCTGAGTTTGTGCACACCCTGAACGGCAGCGGTCTGGCGGTCGGCCGTACCTGGCTAGCGATTCTGGAGAACTATCAGCAGGCCGACGGCAGCGTGCTTATTCCAGAGATTTTGCAGCCCTACATGGGGACCGACCGCATCCGCGCTGGGAAAGCGTTGAGCGGCAATTCGTAACCGATGAAAACGATCTACACTGTGAGGACGGCGAAACGGAGCTAACATTAACGTCAATCAGGATCAGGCAGTGTTAGATACGGCGAAAACAGAAGCTCCGCATGTGCCGGGGACGGGCGGCGCATGGCGCGTAATCAAGAGTTTCATTTTTTGGTCGTATGAGCGTGGAACTATTCAGTACGACGTGATGGTTACGCTGATCCTGATTTTCGTCTTTTTCTCGCCCCGCTGGATCAACTTCAATGACCGTCCGGTGGAACGCAACCCGCACTCCTCAGGGGTCGTCGTATATCCGGATGGCAACGGCGAATTTATTTACCAGGTTGAAGGCAACACCGTCCAGGGGGGAGACGATTTCAGCATTCGTTCGGGGTTACTGCGGATCATCGAGCCAATCTCCGGGGGAGTCAGCATCAGACGTTATGAAGCATTGAAGGACAAGAAGGGCAATGTCGTCGGATATAAAGTTTGGGCGCAGAGGGAATAACGAAATTCAGAGGTGAAAGATGAGAACACCGGCGTCAGTTTCGAAGTTCTCGATCTGGCTCCCGATTTCGATGCTTCTGCTTGCGCCCTGCGCTCTCGCTGAGTCGGGTGGCGAGCCGGAGCATGTACTCAAGCAGATGGATGAAGCCGCGGCAAGGTTCCACACAACTCAGGCCAGCTTCACCTGGACGCAGTACAACAAAGTTGTCGACGAGGTCACTGACACGCAGAAGGGCAAAATTTATTTTCGCCACTCTGGGACAGAGATTCAGATGGCTGCTGACATCACTCAGCCGAACCCCAAGCAGGTGATCTTTTCAGGCGGCAGAATCCAAGTCTATCAGCCGCATATTGATCAAGTAGATGTGTACGATGCCGGCACCCATCGCGAGGAATTTGAGAGTTTCCTGGTGCTGGGTTTCGGCAGTAGTGGCCATGACATGCTGAAGGCATTCGATGTGAAATACCTCGGTGACGAAAAAATCGACGATGTGAACACGGCAAAACTCGACCTCACTCCAAAGTCGGAGAAGGTCAAGCAGAATTTTGCTCACATCCTGCTTTGGATCGATCCGCAAAAGGGACTATCTGTGCAGCAGCAACTGTTTGAACCCAATGGCGACAATCGGCTGGCCAAGTATTTCGATATCCAGGTAAACCAGAAGATTTCAGACAATGTTTTCAAGTTGAAAACTTCGGCTAAGGCCAAGGTCTTAACGCATTGAAAACTTAGGGGCTTAGGTCTTCTCCCTGAATATTTCCAGCTGCAAAACCAGGAGCCCGCGTTATACTCGAACGTCATCCAACATCGATCGAGAGAATTCCTAATCAGTTCGGAGCGACATGGCCAAAGTCTTCACTATCCCTGTTCCCCCAGATGTCAGCCGCAAGAAAACCCGTGAGCGAAACTCTGATCCTCGCTATGTGGATGGCCAGCGATTCCTGGTAGACGCGATGAGGTATCTGGCGCAAACGGACCCAATCGCCAACCGGCACGCTATCGAATTACTGTCCGAACACGTGCGCACGCGGTTCCGCATGACCGATTCGCCTCTGGGCTAGATTCTCTTTCCAGCCAGTGCAGCCGCCAGAACGATCACGACCGGATACATTTCTAACGTGTATCGTGGCTCAGGATTTTCCAGCGTTCCTAAGAATGCTGAGCGCACGACCAGAAACAACAGTAGCAATCCGAGCAGTGCTGTTCTGCGTGAGCCGACCCCTCCCATGATCGCGCAGAGCACGTAAACCAGATTGATCGCACCGAGCGAGACCGCCAGCACGGACCACTTTGGCTCATCGTTGAACTCCCACCAGCGGCTATCGCTGGGCAGCATTTCGGTGCGCGGTCGCAACCACATGTCAGCGATCCGTAATACCGGAAGCCATAAGTAATATCGAGCGGGATGCGCATGAATGCGTTCCGAGGCAATCACCTCGAATTTGTCGTCCAGTTCTGTCGAGATGTGCAGCAGATTGTTGTAGTCATCGATCAACTGCGCGGTTGCGGTTTGCTGTTGTGGGTTATCAAATGCCCTTGAAGGAAGCCTGCCCGCATCTATCGCGGTCCCTGGCACCTCCCAGTAGATCTCTTCGACCGAAGTGTAGTCGGCGATCCACGTCTTCACCCAATGATTGAAGCCCATCGGAACGAATTCGTTCTCTTCGTTGGCATATCGCGGAGCCAGAGGCTGAAAATGATGAAAAACTTGCCAGTTGCGTAATGCCCAGGGGACGAGCGGCAAGCTCGCAATCAGCGCCACCAGCAATGCCGCTCGAACAAGCGTTCGCCGCAAAATGGCGGAAGTGCCAGACTGCTTTTGGAATAGAAGCTTCCAGATGAGATAGGATTCAACGGCTATCAGTAGTAGAGCACCATCGGGACGCAACAGCATCGCTACGCCGCAGGCTGCTCCGCAAGTTGCCCAGTAGCGCAGTCCTTGGTTCTGGAAAGCTAGTAGAGCCATGTCTAACGCAAGAGCAGTAAAGAACACTTCGAGCGTCTCGGTGAGCGCTGCCGCCGAGTAATTTGCCAAGAACGGACATAGAGTAGCCAGAACGAACGCGACCTTTGCGCTTCTGGGGCCCAGCAATCGGAGCGCAATGTCGGCACAAAGAAAGCATGTCCCGATATCCACAAACATCTGGACTACCAACACGGCGCGATAATGCTCCACGCCAAAAATTGCGAAAATGAATGCTAGAAATGCCGGATAACCGGGCAGTCGAATGTAAGTAGGCGATATTTCGTCCGCTCCGCTCAGCCCGTAAATGCCGTGCTGCAACCAGTTTTTTGCAATGTCGCCGTAAATGAAGGAATCAGTTACGACCCCAGGGAAGCGAAGAATGAAGAAGAGCCGCAGCCCGAGGGCGGCCACCACAAACATCACGAAGAATCGCAGGTTCCTGCGAACCAGTTCGCGCACTCTGGGAATATATCGCGTTTCGCTGAATTCTCAACTTGGCCGGCTCTACTCATCGAATCCGCAGAGGTTTGACCCTCGTCATCCCTACGGCTAGGATGGGTTGGGTCTCAGTGGCATGGCGCAACCTGTTTTCTACGATCCTCGGCGGGCCCGGTGGAAGCGGCTCCGAACACTTTTTGACGTTGCGGGCATTGTTGTCAGTACCGTCATCGTGGTGTTCGTCTACACAGCCGTGCGCAGCGAACCATTGCCCAAGCTCCTCCTTCAGTACCAGAAGCGCCCTTACCATGCATTGAAGGAAACTGAAAAGGAGAAGGCAAAGGAAAGACGCAAGCAGATGGCTCATCGCAGCCATCGGCGAACCAATACCGCGCCGTCACAAGTCGAACTGAACACGGATGAAGGAATCCGCGCGGCCTTTTACGTGCCCTGGGATGCAGCCAGTTTTTCGTCCTTGCGCGAATACGCCCGCCAGATCGACCTCCTTTATCCGGAGTGGCTGCACGTGCTTACCCCTGACGGTCACCTGCAAGGCGTGGATTCGGAAACCAACAAATTTTTCGACGTAGTCCAGAGCGGAGTAGTGCATTCCCTGGACTTCAAAGTGATGCCCTTCTTGAAGTCAGAAGACACTGGAACAGAAGTCTTTCCGCTGGTGAACAATTTCGACGGCACTAACTGGATCGACATTTCTGGCTTCCTCAGCAGTCCTGAGGCGCGCGCGAGGTTCCGGCAGGAAGTTGCAGCCGTTCTTGCCAGCGATAAGTTCCGTGGGCTGATGGTGGACTTCGAGGACTTTCCGCCGAAAGCACAGCACGGTTTTCTGGACCTGCTGAACGAGCTTTCGCAGGACCTGCATGCGAAAAGCATGAAGCTGTATGTGAGCGTGCCTGCGGGAAATTCGGAATTCGATTATCGCTCCGTAGCCAGCGCCGCCGACGGCGTTGTGCTGATGAATTATGACGAGCACTACGCGGGCAGCGGAGGAACAGCCGGCCCAGTCGCTTCTCAGGATTGGTTCACGGCAAACCTGGCGCAGGCCAAGAAAGTCATTCCGCTTGACAAGCTGATTTGCGCCATCGCGAATTACGGCTACGACTGGGTCAAGCGGCCCAAACGCGGCAAACTGCCGCCAGGCGAGAAGGACATAAACGTCTCCGTGCAGGAGGCATGGCTTGCTGCCCGCGATTCTGAGGAGGATGTGGATTTCGACGGGGACAGCCTGAATCCGCACATAAGTTATCTCGACGAACATAACCATCAGCACGATATCTGGTTTTTGGACGCCGTAAGCGCGTTGAACCAGATGCGGGCTGCGCACACATTTGGCATTCGGACCTTCGCATTGTGGAGGCTCGGTTCCGAAGACCGCTCGCTGTGGAAGATTTGGGATTTCCCGATGGAAGCCGCCGCTCCTTCCAAGTTGTATGACGTGCCACCTGGTCTGGACGTCGACTTTGAAGGGAATGGTGAAATCCTGAATGTTGAGGCGACGCCTGGAAATGGTGAGCGGAAGATCACGATTGACAACTCCACCGGCCTGGTTACCGATGAAGTCTTCGATTCATTACCAGAACCTTATCGCGTAGGCCGCTACGGCGCGAGCGCAAACCAGGTCGCACTTACGTTCGATGACGGACCCGATCCTAATTGGACCCCGAAAATTCTCGACATTCTAAAGCGGGAGCATGCGCCGGCCACATTTTTCCTGATCGGCATGCAGACCGAAAAGTTTCCATCCGTCGCTTCGCGTATTTACAAGGAAGGTCATGAGATCGGAAATCACACTTTCACTCATCCCGACGTCAGCGACCTTTCGGAGAAGCTTATAAGGCTGGAATTGAACGTTACTGAGGGCCTGTTCGCCAGCCGTCTGGGTATTCGTACCCTGTTATTTCGTCCGCCTTACTCGATCGATGCCGAGCCAGACACCGAAGATCAAGTAAGGGTGCTCGAAATTTCCGAAAACATGGGGTATCTGACCATCGGTGACAAGATCGATCCCAACGACTGGCGCGAGAACCCGCATCGAAGCGCAGAGCAGATTACGAGCTATGTGCTCGAGCACTTACCGCCGTGCTCGCCGACAGACCGCAGTTGCGGAAACATCATTCTTTTACATGATGGCGGAGGCGACCGCCGTGAGACGGTGCGGGCTTTGCCGATGATCATTGAAGGCGCCCGTGCTAAGGGAATCCAGATCGCTTCTATAAGTGATCTGCTGCACAAAAATCGTGCAGAAATTATGTCGCCGGTTCCGACCAATGAGCGCTGGTCTGCGATCCTGACATGGGTGGGGTGGTGGATGATTGGCACAGGCCAGCAGGCGATTGTGCTCATTTTCTTTCTCGGCGACCTGCTCATGACCGGGCGATTGCTTTTCGTCGGGGCCTTCGCTGTATACGACCGCTTACGACCGCGGCGCTATCCCCGCGTGGATGAAGTTGGGAGCTACCAGCCACGGGTCGCCGTCCTGATCCCTGCTTATAACGAAGAAAAAGTCATCGAGCGCACTATCCGGGCCGCACTCCGCTCGAGTTACCGCAATCTGCGCGTGATCGTAATCGACGATGGATCCAAAGACCGGACGTTAGAAATCGCTGAGAGCTGCTTTCCGTGGGAGCAAGCTTCCGGAAAGGTTCTGGTCCTCACCAAACCGAATTCCGGCAAGGCCGATGCCCTTAATTTTGGCTTGCAACATCTACAGAGAGACGAAGCGATTTTTGTTGGCATTGACGCTGATACGGTGATAGCCCGCGATGCGATTGCGTTGCTGGTGCCGCACTTTCTGGATGCCAAAGTCGGGGCTGTAGCCGGCAACGCGAAGGTTGGGAACCGGGTTAATCTCTGGACCCGTTGGCAGGCGCTGGAGTACATCACCAGCCAGAATTTCGAGCGCCGGGCCCTAAATACGCTGGGCGCGGTGAGTGTAGTTCCCGGAGCAATTGGAGCATGGCGCATTTCGGCGGTGCGCGAAGTTGGAGCTTACCAGACCGATACTGTTGCCGAGGACGCCGATCTAACAATGGCACTCCTCCGCCGCGGCTACCGCGTTCAGTACGAGGACCGGGCGCTTGCCTACACCGAGGCTCCGGTCAATGCCAGGGCGCTGATGCGCCAGCGCTTCCGCTGGTCGTTCGGCATATTGCAAGCTGTCTATAAACACCGTGAAGTTTTTGCCAGAAAAGGCGTGCTCGGCTGGGTCGCGTTGCCAAACATAGTCGTATTCCAGATTCTCCTGCCCCTAGTCTCGCCGTTCATCGATGTCATGTTTGTGATTGGCGCACTCTGGTATTTCGTCCAGAAGTACTTCCACCCGGAATCCTATGACCCTGCGAGCTTTCAGCGGCTGGTGATCTTTTTCGCTGCGTTCCTGATTATTGATTTCATCACTTCAGCAATCGCATTCGCGCTCGAACGCAGTACGCCGGATACGCGCGAAGATTCATGGCTGCTGAGCCAGGTTTGGCTGCAACGGTTCGCCTATCGGCAACTGTTTTCGTGGGTCTTATTTAAGACTGTCAAGCGGGCGGCCGAGGGCGAGCCATTTGCCTGGGACAAACTCGAACGCACTGCCGCGGTCACTTACAAAGAGTCAGAAGATTCAGTGCAAGTGCATTAGTTGTTGTCTGCGAATAGCTGCGGCTCAAAGCAGATCCTTCGTGTACTCTTGGACACCGGAGCCTGCCCTGAGCGAAGCCGAAGGGTGGTTCAATAATTTTGCATGCCCGTACCATCATCGAACCCTTTCGTATTAAGAGTGTCGAGCCGATCCGATGGACCACGCGCGAGCAGCGTGAAAAGCTTCTTCGCGCCGCACACTATAACTTATTCCTCCTGCCCGCCGCAGACGTTCTGATCGATCTGCTCACAGACTCTGGCACCGGCGCAATGTCCACACATCAATGGGCCGCGGTGATGGAAGGGGACGAGAGCTATGCCGGGAGCAAGAGCTTCGATCGCTTCCGTGCCTCTGTCCAAGACATTTTCGGCTATCGCCACGTCATTCCAACTCATCAGGGCCGCGCCGCCGAGCGCATCCTGTTCGGGGTGACTTGCAAGCAAGGCGACGTGGTTCCGAACAACACGCATTTCGATACCACCCGAGCCAACGTGGAATTCGTCGGCGCCGAGGCCGTCGATTTGGTTATTCCTGAGGGCCGTGAGCCGCGAACCAAACATCCCTTCAAAGGCAACATGGATGTCCCCGCGTTGGAAGCACTGATCAACCGCATGGGACGGGAACGCGTTCCTCTTGTCATGCTGACCGTTACGAACAATTCCGGCGGCGGGCAACCGGTCTCAATGGAAAACGTTCGCGAGGTCAGCGGAGTCTGCCGCAAACATCGCATTCCCCTTTACTTTGATGCGTGTCGTTTCGCGGAAAATGCGTACTTCATCAAAGTTCGCGAGAACGGTTATGAATCCAAAACACCCAAGCAGATTGCACAGGAAATGTTCGCCTACGGCGATGGCTGTACCATGTCCGCAAAAAAAGACGGGATGGCGAATATCGGAGGCTTTCTCTGCACCAACGATGATCTGCTTGCGCAGCAAGAGAAAGATCTCCTGATTCTGACCGAAGGATACCCGACGTACGGTGGCCTCGCGGGTCGAGACCTTGAGGCCATTGCAGTTGGTGTACCGGAAGCGCTCGAAGAAGATTACCTGCGCTACAGGATTGCTTCGACCGCATATCTTGGCAACCACATCGCTGAGCGGGGGGTCCCGATTGTGCAGCCGCCCGGCGGGCATGCTATTTACATCGATGCTAGGGCATTCTTGCCACACGTTGCTCCGGAACAGTTCCCAGGGGTCGCGCTGGCCATCGAACTTTATCTCGAAGGGGGAATTCGCTCGGTGGAAATCGGCGGTCTGATGTTTGGGGCTGCGGCAAGAATGGATCTTGTGCGACTGGCGATTCCGCGGAGGGTTTACACCCAGAGCCACATCGATTATGTGGTCGAAGTGATCCTCGAGGTCTGGAAGAAGCGGGAGTCGATTCGTGGACTCAAGCTTACTTACGAAGCGCCGTTTCTGCGGCACTTCACCGCGAGGCTGGAACCCGTTATCGCGTAGAGCGGCGTTTCCCGGGTTTCCTCATGCGACTCTGCCGCTTGCTTCAACCGGTCGCGAGGTGGTTTTTCTCGTCGTGGATGGCCCTATCAACCCCGCATACACCGCGTCAATTTCTTTCACTATTGTTTCCCAGAGGTAATGGTGGCGTGCGCGCTGTTGCCCGCTTATGCCGGATGCCGCACGCAATCTCGGATCGGACAAGAGCAAATCCAACATGCGCTCGAGCACATCTCCTCGCTTGAATGTGAACCCAGTGCCCTCGATGACTTCGCAGTTTTCGGGGGTGTCGCTGGTCAGCACGCAAACACCAGCGCCCATGGCTTCCAACAAAGCTAGCGACAGGCCCTCGAGGCCTGACGGCAACACGAACAGAGCAGCGTTCGTCAGTACCTCTTCCAGTGCATCACCCGACAGCCAGTCAAGAAACTTGATTCTCTGGTTTTCACATTTACGAATGCTTGCGACGTAGTCGTCAGTGTGACTCGATCCTCCCGCAAGCGCGAGCTTCAGCGGGGTGTTTGTCTTCTCGAACGCTTCGATCAGCAAGTGACAATTCTTTTCCGGCGAAAACCGGCCCATGAATAAAACATACCCGTCCGCTGGAGCCCAAGTCTTTTAAGTGAGGCCCCCGTCGCCGCTCGCGCATTTCAGTTCCGTTCGGCACGTAAACCGTCTCTTTTGAGTAGCGCAAGCGGTAATACTTCTGCAGAGTGCGCGAGACCACTATGGTCCTGTTTGGCAGCCTTGCTGAGGCCCACTCGCCCAGCCGCAGTGCGTGCCGTGCAAACCATCTCCATTTCTTTCTTTGCCAGTCCAGTCCCTGCACCGTGACCACGGTCCTCTTGCCAAACAGCCGGGGGAAGAAGGAAAACAACGACGGCCCCATGGTGTGGTAATGCACAACCTGGTTGTTACTGAAGCAGGCATGGACTGTGCTCAAGAGAGTGTGCACTAGGGTTTCCAAATGTTTCGACCGAATCGTTGGCAGTCGCACCACCCGCATCCCATGATGCTCTGCAATGTCGGAAGTGAAATAACTGCGGCAGTAGGCAGTAGTCGCGCGTCCTGCATCCACCAGCCGCTCGCCGGTCTCTTCGTAATAGGTCTCGATGCCGCTATATTTCCCGACTACGCCGCGGCCCCCGATATATGCAATTTCGCAGGGGCTCTCGTGGCGCCGGGACGTTCTGCGATTTCAAAATCGCACTGCGGGTGGCTACAGGGCCAGATTCTGGAGTTAGGAAGGTTGTCCGCGCCAGCTTTTGGTAGATGTTTCCCAGGGCTAGAAAATGCTGCTCCTGCGAATGCCGTTCTCCTACGAACTCACGCCCGGCCTCCCCCATTCGTTTCGAGAGCTCGGGTCGGTCATACAAGAAGGCAATGCTCGCCGCAAGTTGGTTTGCATCTTTCACGCGCTACAGGAGCCCTGTTTCTCCCTCCTCAACTAACTCGCGCCTCGACCCGAGGTCAGAAGCCACCACCGTCCGCCATGGTTTCAAACAGGTAAGCTTCGGTCCCTCTGAACCCGAAGTTGTACTTGTTGCAGTACAGAATTCTCATGAGTGTTCTTTCCAATTACTTCCCGTTTGGGTCCATCTACACC
>WNGG01016982.1_pt1 | contig 12492 bp, 12 predicted proteins | sample 5400661 | NCBI WGS metagenome assembly WNGG01 (sample SAMN13153372, study PRJNA577476) | soil metagenome | isolation source: 100 cm soil or saprolite under Garry oak tree replicate 1 | place: USA:California | collected 2016-06-15 | reverse complement strand
AACGATCATCCTGGGCTGGTACGTGATGGTTCACACCGGCTCCGTGCTCCTCCTCACCCTCTTCGCCTCCCTCCAGTTCTTCGGCACGCTCGCCTCTCCCATGTTCGGGGTGCTGGGCGACCGGCTGGGCGGCCGGATCATGCTCTGCGCGATGCGCGCGACGTACGGGCTCCTCGCCGCCCTCATGACGCTTCTCGCCTTGACCGGGCTGTTGACGACCGCCTGGGTGTTCGCCCTGGCCACCCTCGCCGGCGTCATCCGTCCCAATGACCTCGTGATGCGCAACACCCTGATCGGCGAGACGATCCCGCCGGGCCACTTGATGGGAGCCCTCGGCATGTCCCGCGCCATCATGGACACCGCGCGCGTGGTGGGGGCGCTGGCGGGCGCGGGGCTCTCGTCCGTGCTCGGCCTCGGCCCCACCTACGCGTTCGTCACCGTCTTCTACCTGGCCAGCCTTGCGCTGACCTTCGAGGTGTCGCGGCGGCGGCCCGTGCCCGATCCCGTGGGAGCGCCGCTCGCCGCTTTCTCGGGGCCGGCCTCCGTGGGCGCGCCCCACGCCTCCCGCTGGCGTGATCTCCGGGACGGTCTCGTGCACGTCGTCACGACGCCGGCCCTGATCGCCGCGATGTGGCTGGCCTTCCTGATCAACCTGACGGCCTATCCCGTGTCGAGCGGCCTCCTCCCCTACGTGGCCCTGCGCGTCTTCCTCGCCGACGCCACGGGCCTGGGCTGGCTCGTGGCCAGCTTTTCCTTCGGCGGCCTCCTCGCCTCCATCACCATGGTGGTGACGGGAGGCACGCGCCGCCCGGAGCGCTCCACGCTCGTCCACACCGCGATCTGGTATGCCCTCCTCCTCGGCTTCGGACACGTCCACAGCCTGGGCGCGGGGCTGCTCCTGCTCTTCGCGGCGGGCTTCTTCCAGAACGTGGCGATGATCTCGATGTCCGCCACCCTCCTCGCCATGGCCGGCGAGCGCTTTCGCGGGCGGGTGATGGGGGTGCGGCAGCTCGCCGTCTACGGGATGCCGCTGGGCCTGATGGCCTCCGGCGCCCTCATCGAGCGCATCGGCTATCCGTTGACCATCAGCGTCTGCTGCGGGATCGGCCTCGTCTTCACCCTTCTCATCGGGATGAGGTGGCGCGCCAGCATGTGGCAGACACGAGTGGCGCCCCGCACGCCTTCGATACCGCAGCGCGTGTGAATCAGGTGGACGTCGATCCCCCGGCGATCTGGGGAAGCAGGAACACCTCGCTGTCGGGGCCGATCGGCTCGAGCAAGGCGTCCTGAAAGATCTGGCCGTCGATGGCCACGGCGATGCCGTCTTCCAGATGGCGCGCCAGCGCCGGGTGGAGCTCGCCGAGCTGCTGGAAGAGCTGCTTCACGGACGTCGCCGAGAGATCGAACTCGGCGACGCCCCCCGTGAGCTGCGCGAGGTTGCCGACCAGCACCACCCGCGCCATGCCGTGACTCAGGCTCGGCTCAGCCCTTTGTCCTTGAGCGCCTTGAGCACCTTGGGCGGCGACATCGGCAGCTCGGTGAAGCGGATGCCCGTGGCGCTCTCCATGGCATTGGCGATCGCCCCCAGGGGCGGCACGATCGGCGTCTCCCCGACGCCCCGCACGCCGTAGGGGTGCTTCGGGTTCGCCACCTCGACCAGGATCGCGTCGATCATCGGCACGTCGGAGGCCACGGGCATGCGGTAGTCGAGGAAGCCCGCGTTCTGCAGCTTGCCGTCATCGCCGTAGATGTACTCCTCGTTCAGCGCCCAGCCGATGCCCTGGACGGCGCCGCCCTGGAACTGTCCCTCGACGTACGCGGGATGGAGGGCGCGGCCGGCATCCTGGGCGACCGTGTAACGCAGGACGGTCACCCGTCCGGTCTCGGGGTCGACCTCGAGATCGACCAGATGCGTGCCGAAGCTCGGCCCCGCGCCCTGCGCGTTGATCCGGCCCACGCCGCCGATGGGACCGCCGGTCTTGCCCGCCACCTTGGCGAAGTCCGCGACGGACATCGGCTTGACCTTCTCGGCGAGGGCGCCGAGCGGTCTCACGGAGCCGCCCGAGAACTCGACCTGGTCCGGCGTGGCCTCCCAGAGCTTGCAGGCGCGGGCGCACAGCTCGGCCTTGATCTGCTTGGCCGCCTCCACGATGGCCATGGAGCCCGAGAAGGCCGAGCGGCTCCCGCCCGTGAGGAAGTTGAAGCCGACGGAGCCGGTGTCGCCGATGATCGGCCGCACCTTGTCGTAGGGGACGCCCAGCTCGTCCGCGGTCACCGCGGCCAGCGAGGCGCGCAGGCCGCCGATGTCCGGCGTGCCCGCCATCAGCGAGATCGTGCCGTCCTCGTTCACCGTGAGCGACGCGCAGGTCTCCCCCCCGATGTTGAACCAGAAGCCCGAGGCCACGCCGCGGCCCTGCCACTTCCGGAGCGGGGCGTTCCAGTGCTCGGTCTTCTTGATCGCGTTCAGCGTCTCTTCGAGCCCGACGGGCCCGAACTTCGGACCGTAGGCCGCCTTCGTGCCCTCATGCGCCGCGTTCTGCATGCGCAGGTCGATGGGGTCGATCTCGAGCTTCTTGGCGATCTCGTCCACCACGCTCTCCACCGCGTACTCGGAGATCGGCGCCCCGGGCGCGCGGTACGCCGCCACCTTCGGGCGGTTCGACACCACGTCGTAGCCGATGACGTGTACGTGCTCGATGTCGTAGGGAGCGAACGCGCACATGACCCCGGGCTGCACGGGCGAGCCCTGGAAGGCGCCCGCCTGGTATTTCAGCTCGGCGAAGGCGGCCACGAACTTGCCGTCCTTGGTGGCGCCCAGCTTGACGCGCACGGTGGCGCCGGAGGTGGGGCCGGAGGCCTTGAACACCTCCTCGCGCGACATGACCATCTTCACCGGCCGCTTGGCCTTCTTCGAGAGCGCGATGGCGAGCGGCTCGAGATAGACCACCGTCTTGCCGCCGAAGCCGCCGCCGATCTCGGAGGCGGTGACGCGGACCTTGCCGATGTCGAGACCGAGGAGCCGGGCGCAGTGGGCGCGCACGATGAAGTGGCCCTGCGTGGTGCACCACAGCTCGGTGGAGCCGTCCTCGGAGACGCTGGCCAGGGCGGCGTGGGGCTCGATGTAGCCCTGGTGCACGGGCGCCGTCTTGAACTCGCGCTCGATGACGAGATCGGCCTTCTTGAAGCCGGCCTCGACGTCGCCCTGCTTGATCTCGACGCGCTTGGCGATGTTCGAGGGCTTCTCGGGCTTGGGCTCGACGCCGACGGTGAAGAGATCGTCGTGCAGGAGCGGGGCGTTTGGCTGCATCGCCTCGACCACGTCGATCACGTGCGGAAGCACCTCGTACTTCACCTCGATGAGCTTGAGGGCGCGACGGGCAATGGCGGCACTGGTGGCGGCGACCGCGGCCACGGCGTGGCCTTCGTACAGCGCCTTCTCACGGGCCATGACGTTCCGGACCACATCCTTGTAGTTCATCATCATCTCGCCCGCCGGGATGAACTCCGAGGACTGGTCGGCGAAGTCCGCGCGGGTGATCACGGCCTTGACCCCGGGCAGCGCCTCCGCCTTGGAGGTGTCGATGGACACGATGCGCGCGTGCGGGTGCGGGCTGCGCAGCACACGGCCGATGAGCTGGCCGGGCAGGTTGAAGTCCGCCCCGAAGCGGGCGCGCCCCGTCACCTTGTCCGCGCCGTCCGGTCGGATGGTGCGCGTGCCCACGTACGTCTGCGAGCTTCCGTTGGTCATCGTCTCGGCCATGGGTCTATCCCTTTCTCATCGTCGCGGCGGTGTCCATCACCGCGCTCACGATCTTGTCGTACCCCGTGCACCGGCACAGGTTGCCGGCGAGCCAGTAGCGGACCTCGGTCTCCGTCGGGTTGGGCATCCTCTCGAGGAGGGCCTTGGAGGCCACGAGGAACCCTGGGGTGCAGATGCCGCACTGGAGCGCGGCGCTCTTCAAGAATTGCTGTTGCAGCGGGTGGAGCGTCTCGCCGGTGGCCATGCCCTCGATGGTCTCGATCTTCTGCCCACCGACTTCGCAACCCAGCACGAGACAGGAGCAGACCAGGCGCCCGTCGAGCATGACGCTGCAGGCCCCGCAGTCCCCGGAGGCGCAGCCTTCCTTGCTGCCCGTCAGGTGGAGGGTGTCGCGGAGCACGTCGAGCAGTGTCTCCTCCGTCTCGCACAGGAACTCGACCGCGTCCCCGTTCACCATCGCCTCGATGTGATGCTTGGCCATCAGCTCGTCCTCGCTCGGTCCAGCGCTATCAGGGCCGCCCGGCGTGTGAGCACGCCGGCGACGTCGATGCGGAATTCGGTGGTCCCACGCTTGTCGTCGATCGGTCGGCAGGCGGCCCGGGCCGCCGCCGAGAGCCGCTCCTGGGCGGCCTCGTCGAGCCGGCTCCCGATGATCGCCTGTGCCGCTTCCGCCACGAGCAACACTCGCGCGGCCACCGCGCCCAGTCCGACGCGGGCCGCCGTGATGGTGCCGGCGCCGTCGACGGTCAAGCTTACCCCCGCGCCCACGACCGCGATATCCATTTCCGTCCTCGGGATGAAGCGCAGGTAGGCGTCGCTCGAGCCCTTCGGGCGCGGCGGCAGCAAGAAGGAGACGAGGAACTCCCCTTTCCGGAGCGCGAGCTTGCGGGGCCCGAGCATCACATCCTCGACGGGAAGATCGCGCGCGCCCTGCGGGCCGGCCAGGGTGGCCACGGCGCCGGCCGCGATGAGGGCCGGGACGCTGTCGGCCGCGGGCGAGCCGTTGCACAGGTTGCCGCCGAGGGTGGCCCGTCCCTGCACCTGCGTCGAGCCGATGAGATTCGCCGCCTCGACCACGCCCGGCCACGCCTTCTTGAGCCGCGCGTGCTCCTTGAGCTCGGCCCCCGTCACCGCCGCTCCGATGCGCCAGCCCCCCTTCTCCTCAGTGATGGCGCGCGTCTGGGGAATCTTCTTGATGTCGACAATCAGCTCCGGATCGACGACGTCCGCCCGCATCTGGACCAGGAGGTCGGTGCCTCCGGCCAAGACCCGTGCATCCCCTGTCGCTCCCGCGAGCAGGGCGACTGCTCCCTCCAAGGATCCTGGTGCCTCATAGCGCATGTGTGTTGGTCTCGCCTTTCCGTAATTTGTTCGGGAACTATCCTCGCGATATAGCCGACCACGGTCGCGTGCTATCCTACCGCACCATGACGAGAGTGGCGAGGCCTCTTCCGCGGCAACGTTCGGGCAGGTCATCCTCGCGTGACGTGGCCCCATGAAATTCGGTCTTTTCTTCCAGACCCCGGAGGCGCCCGGCCAGTCGCACGGGGAGCGCTTTGCCGAGATGCTCGACCGCATCGCGCTCGCCGACTCGCTGGGCTTCGACGTGGCGTGGCTGGCCGAGCTGCACTTCGGCGGCGCGTTTTCCCTCCTCTCGAGCCCGCTCATGGCCGTGCCCGTGATCGCCCAGCGCACGAAGCGCATCCGCGTGGGAACCGCCGTCACTCTCCTGCCCCTCCATCATCCGCTCGCCTGCGCGGAGCAGGCGGCGACGGCCGACGTCCTCTCCGGCGGCCGGCTGGAGTTCGGAGTGGGCCGGGGCTCGATCCCGAGCCAGTTCCACGGATTCCGGGTGCCGGTGGCGGAGAACCGCGCCCGCTTCGACGAGGCGCTCGAGATCATCCGCCTCGCCTGGACCCAGGAGCGCTTCAGCTATCGCGGCGAGTTCTACCAGGTGGAGGACCTCGCGGTGGTGCCGCGGCCCGTGCAACAGCCCCATCCGCCCATTCGCGTCGCCGTCCACACGGCGGAAAGCTTCGCCCACATCGGCGACCTCGGACTGCCCATCTACTCGGGTACCACGACCACGCCCCTGCCCCAGCTTCGCGAGTACATGACGCTCTACCGCGAGCATCTCGCGGGGGCCGGTCACTCATGGAAGAGCGACCAGATGGCCCTGATGCTCCCCGTGCACGTGGGCGCCACGGGCCGCGCCGCGCGGGAGGCCATGCGGGCGGGTGTGCTCAAGTACTACCAGAACCTCGAGGTGATCTTCTCGCAGCTGCCCGACTCCTACACCGATCACCTGCCGCGCCTCAAAATGATCCGGGAGACGCTGGCCAACCTGCCTTACGAGAAGTTCTGCCGGGACCAGGGCGTCTTCGGCGACGCCTCCGAAGTCATCGAGCGGCTGCAGGCGGCCCGCGAGGACTTCGGGCTCTCGCAGATCATCTGCTGGTTCGACCAGGGATCCATGCTGCCGCGGCACGAGGTCGAGCGAACCATGCGTCAGTTCGCCGACGAGATCATGCCGAAGCTCGCCTCCGGCTGAGCTTCCGTTGCCGCCGGGAACCCGGCGGTGTATTTTCAGCTGGGACCGACATGATCGAGATCCGCCTGCCCCGGACGACCGACGCCGCCGGCTGCGCCGAGCTCGCCGCCACCGTCACGGGCGAGGAGCGCGCCGGCCCCTTCATCAAGTCCCACCTGGAGCGCCACCACCTCATCGTGGCCGAGGCCAACAAGGAGATCGTGGGCTTCCTGGCTTATCGCACGGACTGGTTCCAGTGCACCTTCGTCAGCCTGGTCGTGGTGCGCGAGGACTTCCGCCGCAAGGGCATCGCGCGCGAGTTCTACAAGTCGGTGGAGGCCGTGTCACCGAGCCCGCGCGTGTTCTCCTCGACGGAGGAGACCAACGCCGCCTCGATCCGGATGCACACGGCCCTCGGCTTCCAGCCCAGCGGCCACGTCGACAACCTGCCGCAGGGCGTGCGGGAGCTGCTCTTCTACAAGCGCATCCCGCCGCGGTCCTTCGGCTAGCGGGAGGGAGCCCCCCTGATTCCTCGGCCGGCCCTCCGGCTCGAGCTGACGCCCGCCGGGGTGGAGGCGGCCTATCGCCACGGCGTCTTCCCCATGGCCGACGAGGGCTCGGGCGAGGTGCTCTGGTTCAGGCCCGATCCGCGGGCCATCATTCCCCTCGACGGCTTCCACGTCTCGCGCTCCCTCAAGCGCCGGCTCCGTCTCGGCGGCTTCGAGATCAGGATCGACACCGACTTCGAGGGGGTGATGCGCGCGTGCGGCGATCGGCCGGAAGGCACGTGGATCTCCGAGGAGTTCATCGAGGTCTACGCGGCGCTGCACCGAGCAGGCAAGGCCCACAGCGTGGAGGCCTGGCGTGAGGGGCGGCTCGTCGGCGGGTGCTACGGCGTGGCGCTGGGCGGCGCCTTCATGGCGGAGAGCATGTTCCACCGAGAGACCGATGCCTCGAAGGTGGCCCTCGCGGGATTGGTGTCGCGTCTCGGCGACCGACGCTTCACCCTGCTCGACGTCCAGTACGTCACGCCCCACCTCGCCAGCCTCGGCGCCGTCGAGATCCCCCGGCGCGAGTACGAGCGTCGGCTGGCCGAGGCGCTGAAGCTCGATTGCCGCTTCGCGGGCTAGACGACCTCGTCCTTCCTCGAAAGCACTTCGCCGAAGCGGGAGAGGGCGGGCGGGGGGAGCGTCTTGTAGACCTCGTCGATGCGGAGATTGACCTCGCGATTGGCGAGGGCGAAGAGGCTCCGGCCCGCGGCGTCGCCCTCGACGGCCTGGGCGATGCCGAACTCCTTGAGCCAGTGGACCTCGAGCACGCGCTTGATGTTCCGGCCGTACATGGCGCCCAGCCCGTAGCCCACCGTGGTGAGATAGACGGCGCCGTGAGGCACGAACCACTCGCGATAGGCCAGCTCGGTCAGCCCGGCCTTGCCCACGATGACCTTGGCGCCGGAGCGCTCGAACCACGTGGTCATGGACTTGCCGAAGCGGAAGGAAGCCGTGGCCGTGACCGCCTCGACCGAATACGAGCCGTCCGGGCGCACCGAGGCCGCGGGCGAGCAGTGGAAATTGACGTTGGTGAGCGCGCGCACGGAGTCGGGCAGCGCCACGCCCTTGTCCACCACCTTGCGATACACGCCCTCGCGCCCCGTGTAGAGCACCCCCGAGAGATAGACGACGTCGCCGAGCTTGAGCGAGCGAATGGCCTCGGGCGACACCGGCGTGGTCAGGTGCACCTCGTCCATCTGGACCTCGTCGAGGCGCTCGATCGCCTTCACTCGATGCCCTGCCGCCGGTAGTAGTCCGTGAACCACTCCGGGTCGACGCGGAATTCCACGGTGCCGCTCGGGAAGAGCCTCGCCGTGGCGCGCCGTGAGGACAGGCAGAACTGGTGGATGCCCACGGGCATGCCTCCCGTGTGCGTGTGGGCCAGCTCGACATGGGTGGCGACCACCATCGAGGTGCCCGCGAAGCCCATGGCGCCGAGCCCGATGTGATTGCCCAGCGCCGTCAGCTCATCCTCGAGGGACGCGGCCGACGGATCGGGGTTGCGACTACCCACGGTGCGCAGGCAGGCCGCTTCCTTGCCGAGCCTCATGCACGTGTCCTTGGCGCCGCCGACGCCCACGCCCACGATGGCGGGCTGGCAGGCGAGGCCGCGCTTGCCCGACTCGATGAGGGTGTCGACGAAGAAGCGCTTGATCCCCGGGATGCCGTCGCCGGGGAAAAGCATGCGCCAGTCCGTGCCGAAGAGGCCGCCCTTGTGCACGGTGGTCACGTCCAGCCAGTCGCCGCCGGGCTCCACGGAATACGTCACCTCGGGGGCGTGATAGCCCACGTTGTTGTTGTGGTCCTCGCGCGTCAACGGGTGCACGCGATTCGGACGCAGGGGGACGGAGGCAGTGGCATCGGCGGTGGCGCGCCGGAGCGCGCGCTCGAGCGCCACGAGGCCTCCTTCCACCACGGCTTCGTTGCCCAGCTTGACGTAGTAGCGCGGCAGCCCCGTGTCGGCGCACATCGGCCGACGCTCGGCGGTGGCGATGTCCCAGTTCTCGAGCATCTGGTCGAGGACGAAGCGGGCGAGGCGCTGCTGCTCGCGGTCGCGGGCTAAGCGGACGCCTTCGCGGTAGTCGGCCGGGATGTCGATGGCCGCGCGGGCCATGAGCTCGCGGGCCGTGTCCTCGATCAGCTTGGCGGGGATCTTCGTTATCGCTTCCCCTTTCGCTCGTCGCGCCGGAGCTTGTATTCGATCGAGTCGACGAGGGCCTGCCAGGAGGCCTCGATGATGTTGTCGGCGACGCCCACCGTCCCCCACGTCTCGTCGCCGTCGCCCGAGGTGATGAGCACGCGGGTCTTGGCTCCCGTCCCCTTGCTCTCGTCGAGGATGCGCACCTTGTAGTCGAGCAGGCGGACTTCGCGGAGGTTCGGATAGAACTCCTCGAGGGCCTTCCTCAGGGCATGGTCGAGGGCATTGACCGGCCCGTTGCCCGAGGCCGCGGTGTGCTCGGCGATCCCCTTGACCTTGAGCCGCACCGTCGCCTCGGCGAGCGGATCGGCATTCCCCTTGTCCTCTTCGACGATGACGCGGAAGCCGTCGAGCTCGAAGTAGGTCTTGTGGTTGCCGAGCGCGCGCTCCATGAGGAGCTCGAAGGACGCCTCGGCGCCCTCGAACTGGAAGCCCTCGTCCTCCATCCGCTTGAGCATGTCGAGGATCCGGCGCGCCTCGGGCGTGTTCTTGTCGAGGTCGATGCCGTACTCCTTGGCCTTCCAGAGAATGTTCGATTGCCCCGCCAGCTCGGACACGAGCACCCGCCGGTGATTGCCCACGGACTCGGGATCGATGTGCTCGTACGTCTCGGCATGCTTGAGGACGGCCGAGACGTGGATGCCGCCCTTGTGGGCGAAGGCGGAGTCCCCCACGTAGGGCTGCGCCTGCCACGGCTTGCGATTGGCGAGCTCGGAGACGAAGCGCGAGACGTCGCGGAGCTCGCGCAGGTTCTCGCGTGGGATGCAGTCGAGGCCCATCTTGATCATCAGGTTCGGGATGATGGAGACGAGGTTGGCGTTGCCGCAGCGCTCGCCGTAGCCGTTGACGGTGCCCTGGACGTGGTTCACGCCTTCGGACACCGCGGCCAGCGTGTTGGCGACGGCGCACTCGGTGTCGTTGTGCACGTGGATGCCGAGCGGCGTCTCCACCTTCACGTGCCTCTTGACCTCGCGGATGATCTCCGCGACCTCGTGCGGCAGCCCTCCGCCATTGGTGTCGCAGAGGACGAGGCAGTGCGCACCCGCGGCCTCTGCCGCCCTGAGGGTGGCCAGGGCGTACTCGCGGTTCTTCTTGTAGCCGTCGAAGAAATGCTCGGCGTCGTAGATGACCTCCTCGAAGTGCTTGAGGAGGTAGACGACGGAGTCGCCGATCATGGCGATGTTCTCGTCGAGGGTGGTTCCGAGCGCGTGGGTGACGTGGAGGTCCCACGACTTGCCGAAGATGGTGACCACGGGCGGGCCCGCCTCTACGAGCGCCTGGATGTTGCCGTCCTCCTGCGGCTTCACACCGGGTCGCCGCGTGGAGCCGAAAGCGGTGATCTTGGCGGTCTTGAAGACGGCGTCCTGGACGCGCTTGAAGAAGCGCAGGTCCTTGGGATTGGAGCCGGGCCAGCCGCCCTCGATGTAGTGGATGCCGAGCGCGTCGAGGCGCTGGGCGATGCGGACCTTGTCCTCCATGGAGAAGGACACGCCTTCTCCCTGGGTGCCGTCACGCAACGTCGTGTCGTAAACCTTGATTTCCCGCGACATGGGGCGCTCATCATCCCCCTCGCCCCGGCCGGGTGTCAAGTTTACGGGTTGATCTGGTAGCCCCTCGAATCGGTGGCGCGGCCGTCCTTGTACTCCACGATGCGCTTGGGCGAGACGTGGGTGCCGAGGAGCCGTAGCACCTGGTCGCCGACCACACGGAAGCTGTGCGGGACGTTCGGGGGCAGGGCGATGGTGTCGCCCTTCTCCAGGCGCACCTTGCGATCTTCCTGGCCGTCCACCCAGGCCTCGGCGACGCCGTCGAGGATGTGCAGCACTTCCATGTACGGGTGGGAATGCACGGGCGCGACGTAGCCGGGCTCGGACGTCTGGATGCCCGTCCGGATCGGCGTGGTGCCGTCATCGTCGCCCAAGATGAGCTGGTAGGTGGCGTCCGGTCCGAACTTCACGACCTCTGTCTCGCTGAGACGAACCACCTTCACGTCAGCCATGACCTTCCTCCCGGATGAATGAGCCGCGAGAACGTGGAGCGAGTCTAGACGCGGAACCGCACCTTGTCAAAGCTTCCGCGTATTCCTGGATGCTTGCTTCGGGGCGTACCGTGAAGACATGGGTGCGCGCGCATGGGATTGGGCTCTCGGCTTCGTCTCGGCGCTGGTCGCTGTCATCTGGCTTGCGGCAGCGCCGGCAGCCCAGACGACCGCTCCCGCTCCGCAGGCTCCGCCTCAAGAGCCGCCCGGCACGGCCGCCCCCGCTTCAGTGGTCAGCGAGCTCCAGGCCGAGCTCAACACTGCCGTCCAGCAGATGCAACGCCGCGACACCGAGGGCGTGCTGAGCCATGTCTCCGAGCAGTATCGGACGGGCCCGTTCACCAAGGCCGGTCTGCGCGGACAGCTTCAGACGATGTTCGCGCTCTACGACACTCTCACGGTGCGTGTGCGCATCGATACGGTCCGAATGCTCGGCGACCAGGCCTGGGTCTATTCCACGGGAGACGTCAACGGGCGCCTGCAGTGGGTGGGGCGCTGGGTGCCCGTGCTCTCCTGGCAGCGCGAGCTCGAGGTGGCGCGGCGCGAGAACGGCGTCTGGCGGCTGATCGGGTATCAGCAGTAGGTGCCTCCGAGCTTGAACCCGCCCCCTCATTCATCTCAGCCCTCGCCTCAGGGCTGCGCCCTTCAGCTCGAACTGCGGCCCTCTCCCCCGGTGGGGGAGAGGGTTAAGAGGAGTAGCTTGGCTAGTTACCAAACCAAGCTAGTCGCCTAGCCAGACCGTGTCGAGCTGGTTGTTGAGGAAGTGGCTGGGCGTGATCGTCCAGCCGCGGACCCGCGCGTTGTGCGGCACGATCCGATGCCACTGCAGGGTGTAGATGTAGTGCGCCTCCTCGTCGAGGAGCCGCTTCTCGAACTCGCGGATCAGCTTCCGGCGCTCCTCGCGGTCTGTGGCCCGGCTCTGCTTCTCGTAGAGCTCGTCGAGCGCGCGATCGGTGTAGCGGCTGTAGTTGACGGGGCTCCGGTCGAGGGACTGGAACTTGAAGAGGGCGAGGTCGGGCTCGACGATGTAGCTGCAGTGGAAGTCGGCGGCGACCTCGAAATTGCCGCTGCGGATGTCCGCATAGAGCATGCCGAGCTCGAGCGTCTCGATCTTGGCGGTGAGGCCGATCTGCCGCCACTGGTCGGCGAGCCAGACCCCGAGCGCCACGTAGGGATTCGGGATCCCGCGATTCTTGAAAGTGAAGGTGAAGCCTTCCGACACGCCCGCCTCGCGGAGCAGTCGCCGGGCTTCCGCGCGCGCCTTGACGACGTCGCGGCCATAGCCGGCGAGCCGCTCCAGCTCGGCCGGCGTGGCGGCGAACGGTGTCCCGGGCCCCTGTACGCCGGCTACTTCCTTCAGGATGGTGATCTTCGAAAGCGCCTGGGCGCCCTGCCAGCGGTCCAGGGCCAGGGTCA
>WNGG01010646.1_pt1 | contig 12493 bp, 10 predicted proteins | sample 5400661 | NCBI WGS metagenome assembly WNGG01 (sample SAMN13153372, study PRJNA577476) | soil metagenome | isolation source: 100 cm soil or saprolite under Garry oak tree replicate 1 | place: USA:California | collected 2016-06-15 | reverse complement strand
CGGAGCGACCGCTGACGCAAGCCGAGCGCGACGGCTACGATCACGGCAACGGCGTGATCTCCGAGGTCGACGAGAATTACGTGCCGCTGCGCAACAAGGCCAACGACTATCTGATCGACCGCAAGCTGCAGAAGACCAAGAGCTACACCGGCATCAAGGGCGTGTCCGAGCAGGACGCCGCGGTGCAGGACAGCCAGGGCCCGATCGCCGACCGCAGCCGTGAACATCTCGGTCCGACCGATCTTGGCATTCTGCATTTCCGGAAACTGGTGATGGACTGCGCCCGCGCGCTGCAGCAGGGGCAGGGCCCACCGCATCTTGCGCATCAGGACCGCTACGCCGTGCGCTCCGGCGCCTGCGTGACGCACAAGGCCAAGGACCTGCCCGCCGTCATGGTCGAGCGCTTCGGCGACGCGACAGGTTATGTCGGGCGGCCGCGAACCGCGGCGGCGGAGTGACGTGTCTCCCCGTCATTGCGAGCGAAGCGAAGCAATCTATCTAGCGGCTCAGCAGAAGGAAGAGTGGATTGCTTCGTCGCTTCGCGCCTCGCAATGACGGAAATTGTCGCTCCCGGCTTCCTCACAGCGGCGCCTTGCGATATTCGCGATTGGCGAGGCTCGCTTCTTCCAGATCGAGATCGCGTTCGATCCGCCGCCGGATTTCGTCGGTGATCTTGCCGTCGCGCAGCAGGACATGGATGAATTTCCGCTCCGCCGAAATCAGTTCCCGGGTCAGGTCCGTCCCGGTCGTCGACACATCGTGCTTATCGGGATCCAGCGAATCCGGCAGTTGGTTGGCGCGGGTCTCGTGGCGCGCGCGCAGCAGCTTGACCACCTCGTCGGACAATTCGCGGTCGTCGGTGATGGCGTCGAGCGACTTGAGCGCAGCACCAAGCGCCTCGCGCCGCGCCGAGATTTCGGATTCATGCTCCGCCAGATGTTCCTCGCGACCGGCTTGCGCGACGCCGAGCCACCTCACGACCGGGGGCAGCCCCAGCCCAAGTCCTACCAGCGTGATGAAAATGACGCCGAAAGAGACGAACAGGATCAGGTCGCGGTATGGAAAATCCTCGCCGCCGGGAAGCGCCAATGGCAGCGCCAGTGCTGCGGCCAGCGAGACCGCGCCGCGCACGCCGGTGAAGGCGATCACGAATACCGTGGGCCAGGATGGCATCGGATCGCGGGCGCGCAGGCGCTTGTTCAACAGCCGCGGCAGGTAGGTTGCGGGAAAGACCCAGGCGAAACGCGCGACGATGACGATGATGGCCACGAGCGCGGTTGCGAACAGGATGTCGTCAAGCGGAAACGCTTTCGATTTCTCGAACAGCGACCGCATCTGGAATCCGGTCAGCAGGAACAGCAGGCCCTCGATCAGATAGATCACGAGGTCCCAGAAAAAGATGCCCTGCAGCCGGGTCGCCGACGAGATCAGGAGCGGCCCGTTCCAGCTCATATAGAGCCCGCAGGCGACGGTCGAGATCACACCGGAGCCGCCGAAATGCTCCGGGATCCAGTAGGCGATATAGGGAGCGATCAACGACAGCGTGATTTCGACCTGCGGGTCGCGCGCGCGATGGCGCATCCTCAGGCTGAGCCAGCCCACCGCAGCGCCGAACAGCACCTCGCCGGCGACGATGACGACGAAGGTGCCTGCGGCCTTTGGCAGCGAAAACATGCCGGTCGAGATTGCGACCACCGCGAAGCGATACAGGATCAGCGCGGTGGCGTCATTCGCCAGTCCCTCGCCCTCGAGAATGATGAGGATACGGCGCGGCATGCCGAGCTTGCGGGCGATGGCGAGCGGCGCCACCACGTCCGGCGGCGCGACAATGGCGCCGAGCAGGAAGCCGACATTCCACGGCAGTCCGATCAGATAATGCGTCGCGGCGGCGACCGCGAACGCCGTGAAAATCACGCAGCCGACCGACAGCAGGATGATCGGGCGCAGGTTGTGCTTGAATTCGCGCCAGCTCATGGCGACGCTGGCCGAATAGATCAGCGGCGGCAATACTACCAGCAGCACCAGTTCCGGCGGCAGTTCCAGCGACGGCATCCCCGGCACGAAGGCCAGAGCGATGCCGGTCAGCAGCAGCAGGATCGCCGGTGCGACGTTGATGCGCCGCGCCAGCAGCGCGGCGCCCGCCAGCACCGCCAGCAGAATCAGAAATATCTGGAATTTGGCTTCCACCGGTCCTTCAAATCCTTCCGCCCCTCAATTCGCGCGGAAGGCGGGCAAGGTCAAGGCGGCGGTACTCACTCGCGCATGTCGTAGCGATACGACTTCGAGACGATTTGCCAGCCGTCGGCGAGCTTCATCGCCACCAGATAGTCGGTGAAGTAGCGCGGCGGCAATTGGCAGCGCACCTTGATGAAGGCAGTGGATTCGTCGGAGCGGTCGATGGTGACGATGAAATCCTCGCGCGGCTTGCCTTCCGCCTTGGCGGATGGCCGTTTCCTGACGCGGTCGAGCCAGTCGGGCACGGTGAGGACTTGCAGTTCACCCTTCTCCAGCCAGCGCAGGTCGGCCGAGGGGTGGAAGATGGCGCCGAGCTTGTCGGCGCTGCCCTCATAAAGACCGTCGAAATAGTGTTGGACGACGGCCTCGACGGTGGAACGGTCATGACTCATGGTTGGTCCTCCTGTCTAGTCATTGCGGGGCGCACGTCAGCGCGAGCCCGGAATCCAGAGATTGTTGCGCGAGATTCCGGGTTCGTGCGCTTGGCACCCGCCCCGGAATGACAGCTTACCTACATCAAAAACACACCCTTGCCGTCGACCTGCTTGTCGAACAGTTTGTAGGCCTCGTCCGCCTGATCGATGCTCCAGTGGTGGGTGAAGAGTTTGTCGACGTCGATGCCGCGCTCGACCGAAAACCGCGCGCAGTCCGCCTGGATGATGTTGGAGAACGTCCATGACGCCATCAGCGTCAACTGCCGGCGTAACAGATGCGGGCTGACGTCGATGTGAACATCGCCGCCTTCGCCGACGAAACACATCGTGCCCCACACCTTGGTCGAGCGGATCGCATTCAATCGCGCATCCGGGTTGCTCGATGTGTCCAGCGTCAGATCCGCGTAGCGCCCGTGGGTGAGATCCTTGATGGCGGCTACTGGATCGTTCGAGCCGGGATTGATCGCCTCGTCGGCGCCGAACGCTTTGGCGCGCTCCAGCCGCTGCGGGCTGATGTCGAGCGCAATCACCCTGGCGCCCATCGCCTTGGCGTATTGCGTGGCCGCCAAGCCGACCGGGCCCTGGCCGAAGACCGCCAGCGTGTCGTTGCCCGACAGGTTCATGCGGCGCAGCGCGCTGTAGGCGGTGCCGGAGCCGCAGGCGATTGCGGCACCCGCACTGAATGAAAGTTCGTCTGGAAGCGGCACCAGCGTGTTGGCGGGCACCTTCAAATAGTGGGCGTGGCCGCCATGCGCGTTGTTGCCGTAGACCTTGACCGGCACCTCCTGGCAGAGCTGCTGCCATCCCGAGCGGCAATGGTTGCACTGGGTGCAGCCCTGATAATGGTGCACCATCACGCGCCGACCGATATGCGTCTCCTTTGCATCGACGGCGGTGCCGACCGCGACCACCACGCCGCAGGGTTCGTGTCCGGCGATCACGGGGCCGTCCTTCATCGGAATGCCGGTGGCCTGCGTCTGGCCCTTCGGGCGGCGGTACTGATGCAGGTCGCTGCCGCACATGCCGGACGCCTTCATCTCGATGACGACATCGTGAGCGTCCGGCGTTGGATCGGGGAACTGCATCAATTCCAGCCCGCGCTCGCCCGTGAATACAACGCCGCGCATCGTGTCCTCCCCTTGCTTTTGTTGGTGTTCCGATCTTGGACGCAAAAACATGGTTGGCAAAGGGCGAACCTGGAGCGATCTGGCACGACTAATAGTGGGGAGTTCCGTCACCGGTCTGCCGCGGCCGCAACTGATGCATAGACAATACCTGCGTCCCATACGTGACGTGGCTCACATGGTCCGGCGCAGGCTTCTGATAGATAGACTGCAGTGCTATAAAGGGCCTGGTTCCGGAAGTGTCATCATGAACACGCATCGCTATCTAAAACTGCGTAAAATTTTCCTCGCGGCCGCCCTGCTGCTGATGTGCCAGCCGGCCTGGGCCGAAAAGCGCGTGGCGCTGGTGCTCGGTAACTCCGCGTATCAAAACGTGGCGCAGCTTCCGAACCCGGTCAGTGATGGCGCGATAATCGCGGCAAAGCTCAAGGAGGCCGGCTTCGATGTCGTCGATTCACGCCACGATCTCCCCGCGGCGGAAACGCGTCGCGCGTTGCGCGACTTTGCCGACCGCTCCCGCGACGCCGACATCGCCGTGGTCTATTACGCCGGCCACGGCATGGAAGTGGATGGTACGAACTACCTGATCCCGGTCGATGCCAAGCTCGAACGCGACACCGATGTGTACGACGAGGCCTTTTCGCTCGATCGCGTGCTGCTGGCGATCGAGCCCGCCAAGCGCCTGCGGCTCGTGATTCTTGATGCCTGCCGTGACAATCCGTTCTCCAAAAGCATGAAACGGACGCTGGCATCGCGCGCGATCGGGCAGGGTCTTGCCAAGATCGAACCAAGCAGCCCCAATATGCTGATCGCCTATTCCGCCAAGGCTGGCTCCACGGCTGCGGACGGCGACGGCAAGAACAGCCCATTCACGGTTGCACTGTCCAAATATCTTACGGAACCGGGACTTGATGTGCGCCGAGCGTTCGGATTTGTCCGTGACGATGTGCTGAAGAACACCAGCAACAGGCAGGAGCCGTTTGTCTACGGCTCGCTCGGCGGCGAGGATGTGCCCCTGGTGCCCGCGCCTGCCAAGGCTGCCGCACCGTCCACGCCTGCGCCCAATCCCCAGGCCGAGGCGCGCCGGGATTACGAATTGGCGCTGCAGGTCGGCAACAAGGACGCAATGAGCGCCTTCCTCGCGCAATATCCGAATGGCTTCTACGCAAACCTGGCCAAAATCCAGCTCGGCAAGCTTGCCGCGGAGGAAGCGCGATTGGCGGCGACCGAAAAGGCGCGGCTGGCCGAACAGGAGCGGGCGCGGCTTGCCGCCGAGGGCACCCAAAAGGCGCAGTTGAAGGCGGCCGAGGCTGACGCGAAAGCGGCGGAGCAGGTCCGGATCGCCGCCGAAAAAGCCAAGCAGGTCGCGCAGGAAAAGGCCGCCGAGGCCGAGCGGAAGCGGGTCGCGACCGAAACGTCAGCCGCCGACAAGGGTCCCGAGATCATAACGGCGGCCGGTAATCCGGTCTCGGACAGGGCCGCGCCCGGCTCGCCGGCGGCCGAGAAGCCCCAAGGAGAGAAAGCCGAGAAAGCTGCGAACGTTGCCGCGCTGAGCTCCGGCCCGCCGCCGGCCGAGCTTGCTAAACCAGTGCAAACTGCGGAGCTCACCAAATCGGTGCAGACCGAGCTGCGCCGCGTCGGCTGTCTCAGCGGAGATGCCAATGGCGAATGGAACGCGGCGTCGCAGCGTTCGATGGCGCTGTTCAATCGGAGTGCCAAAACGAAATTCGACGTCAAAGTTGCAAGCGTCGATGCGCTGGATGCGATCAAGCTGAAGCCGGCGCGGGTCTGTCCGCTGATCTGTCAACACGGCTTCGAGGCCGACGGCGATCATTGCAGCAAAATCGTTTGCGGGGAGGGCTCGGTCCTCAATGACAACAACGAATGCGAAAAGCGGCGCGCGAAAACACCGACCGCACGGCGCGATCGTGACGAGCGCCCCGATCGCTCCGAGCGTATCGCACGCCCCGAGCCTCTCGATCTCCCGGCTCGGCCGCGGCCGGCGCCCGAGGTCCGCGGGTCCAGACCCCAGGCATCGGGCCAGATCGTTTGCGACCAGGGCGGTTGCCGGCCGGTTAGGCACGGCTGTCGCATCGACTATCAGGGTGGCTCACCTCGCAATGGCAGCGGAGGTAATGTGGAAGTCTGCAACTGAGGGCGGCGGGGTGACTTTGGGCTGGAAGACCTCACAGGGAGGTCGCTACGAGGGCGGTGGCAGTAACATCCAGATTTGCCCCTAACCCATCCGCGCGACTGACGGCGCGGCTGGCCGCTAAATCGCGCTGGCCGCGATATTCACCATCAACGCGACCAGCGCGGTATTGAAAACAAAGGAGATGATGCCGTGCGCGGTCGCAGTGCGGCGGATGGTCTTGTCGGTAATACCGACGTCGGAGACCTGCGCGGTCATGCCGATCACGAACGAGAAATACACAAAGTCCCAGTAGTCGGCATGGTCGTGCTCGTCGCCGCTCGGAAACTGCAAGCCGCCGGGTTTGGCGCGGCGGTAATAATCGTGGGCGTAATGCAACGCGAAAATGGTGTGCACAGCAGACCAGGACAACGCGATCGTCACGGTCGCCAGCGCTAGTTCCGGTACGCTGCGGTGCGATGCGCCGAGTTCGAACACGATCGCGCCGATGCTGGCGAACGCGCCGAGCGCAGTGACCAGCAAGATCAGAAAACGGCCATCGTCCTGCAGCACCGCGTTACGGCGGATATGGCCGTGATCGCAGCGAAACATCATGACATAGGCGAGCACGAGGTAGACGGTAGCGAAGATATCCCAGCTGATCAGGAGACGGGTGACCAGCCGCAGCGAGCCCGGCAGCAGGAAGAACGCCACGATACCGATTGCGACCGAAGCGAACAGGCGCGGCCGCGCGTAGACCACGCGAACCGGCCTGGACATCTTCCGGAACCGGGCAAGATGAGGATCTTCGGTTTCCTTGCCCGCCATCGGTGCCTTCAATTCTTGCGCTCGGCGACGAAGCGCGCGCCGGCGCGCAGCACGTCACCCCTGGCGCCGAAGATCGACAGCGCCGAATCGGCGCGCGCCAGCAGATCGCGCACGCGCTGCTTGGCGCCCTCGATCCCGAGCTGGGTGACGAAAGTGGTCTTGCCCAACGCGGCGTCCTGTCCGGTCATTTTGCCGAGCGCCGCCGCATCGCCCTCGACATCGAGCAGATCGTCGGCGATCTGGAAGGCTTCGCCGAGTGCGCGGCCGTAATCGTCGAGCGCCTGATACTCCTTTGGCGAGGACTGGCCGAGGATCGCGCCGGCGATGCAGCCATAGTGCAGCAGCGCACCGGTCTTCATCTGCTGCAGGCGGGCGACGTCGACCGGTTCGCGGTCGCCGAAACGGCCCTCGCCGGCGAGGTCGAGGATCTGGCCGCCGACCATGCCGCCGACCCCCGACGCCCGCGCCAGCGCGCGCGTGAGCAGCAGGCGTACGCTCGCCTCGCGATGGATCTCGTCGCGGCTGATGATGTCGAAGGCGAGCGTCAGCAACGCGTCGCCGGCGAGGATCGCGGTGGCGTCGTCATAGGCCTTGTGAAGGGTGGGCCGGCCCCGGCGCAGATCGCTGTTGTCCATCGCCGGTAAATCGTCATGGATCAGCGAATAGCAGTGGATGCACTCCAGCGCGGCGCCGGCCAGGAGAGCGGCCTTCCGCGCGACACCGAACACGGCCGAGCTCTCGACCACCAGGAACGGCCGTAGCCGCTTGCCGCCGCCGAGGCTCGAGTAACGCATGGCCTCGATCAGCCGTTTCGGCCGCGCGATCTCGTCAGGCAAAAGCGCATCGGATAACAGCTCCGCGAGCAGGGTTTCGGTATCCTCCGCGGTCTGGTCCAGTCGTTTCGCAAAGTCTGATGGTGCAGTGCCAGTCGTCATCAAAACAGCTCCAGATCGAGTTGCGCCGGGACAATCGGTTATGGCATCGGCTTCGTCAATTCCGCCGCCCGGGTTCAATGCGCCTTAAAAGTGCTGGAAAAACCGGGCGCTATCGTGGAGATGTCATTGGATGCCGGTCCTTTGGTCCGGTCGCGCCCGCTGCCCTGAACCAGAAACATCAAATTTGCGCGTTGCCCGGAATTTATTGCTGATTTTGCTTGCGGTGCTGTTGCTGCCATATCTGCTGGCCCCTTTCTATCGCGCCGGCCATCCGGTATCGACGCTGATGGCCTGGCGCTGGCTGACCGGCGCGCCGGTGTCGCGGCAATGGATCGATTTCGTCGCGATCTCGCCCTTGCTGCCGCGCTCGGTGGTCGCGTCCGAGGACGCGAAATTCTGCAGCCATCACGGTATCGACTGGGACGCCCTGCGCGACGTGATTGACGACGCGGAGGACGGCGAAGTGGCGCGCGGCGGCTCGACCATTACCCAGCAGGTCGCGAAAAACCTGTTCCTGTGGCCGGGTCGCAGCGTGGTCCGCAAGGCACTGGAGTTTCCGCTCGCGCTCTGGATCGATCTGGTGTTGCCGAAGCAGCGGATCCTGGAAATCTACCTCAACATTGCCGAACTCGGGCCTTCAGGCCAGTTCGGCGCGCAGGCCGGCGCCATCTATGCCTTCGACCATCCGTCCTTGACGCTGTCGCCGCGGGAGGCGGCGCTGCTGGCGGCGATCCTTCCCAATCCGGTCAGGCGCAGCGCCCGCAATCCCGGCCCCGGCGTGCGCCGCCTGGCCGGGACCTATATGGTCCGGTCGCATGCCGCGGGATTGCAGCGATGCTGGAGCGAAAATCGCGCTTTTTGAGCAAGTTGGGTGTATTTTGAACCTAGCCTTGGCTCCCCCCATCCTCTATAAGCGCGGCCTTATCGGCATTTCAGCTCGCGCCAAAACGCTTCAGCCGTCCGCTTGGGACGATGCCTCCGACAACACCCCTAGAGGACACCGATATGGCCGTTCCCCGAAGAAAAACATCGCCCTCGCGGCGTGGCATGCGCCGCTCGGCGGACGCATTGAAGAAGCCGACCTATGCCGAGGACAAGGATTCCGGCGAATTGCGCCGTCCGCACCACCTCGATTTGAAGACCGGCATGTATAAGGGCCGGCAGGTTCTCAAGGCCAAGAAGGAATCCTGACCAAGGCCGCCGAGGCCTGGGCAGGCCGTGGGCCACGTCGCTCGACATCAGGACCCGGATCGGCCAGGCACGGCTCGCGCGCGGCATCCGGGCCGCCTCGACAAGCGAAGGCCCAGGCGGGCTCGCGTTCCAGACGCGGCGCGCCGTCCTGGGATCGGCGCTGCCCGGTGCCCGAGTACGGGCATCGCGGCGTAACTCAGAGTCGGAGCCGCCATGACCGGCAACGCCTGCCTGAATTCGGCCAAAATTCGGCCAACGAGTGCGGTAAGACGGTTTTTCTGAGGCCCGCCCCACAGCGATTCGCTGGGGAACGCGTCGGTTCTCCTGCTTGAAAGAAGGCCTCGCCGATGTCGATGATCGGTTTTCCGCTTCTTCTGATACCGCTCGCGATCTACAACATCATCGTCTTCCTGATGCCCGGCGTTTCCTTCGCCGATCCGGTTCTGAAGCTGACGTTGATGTCGGGCGCCGAGTGGCCGCTGACGCTGAGCGACATGCTGCTGGCGCTCGCTATCCTGATGCTGTTGTTCGAGGTCATCAAGGGCGCGCGTCCGGGTGCGAAATACCTCACCGATCATTTGTTGTCGCTGATCGTGTTCGGCGGCGCGGCGGCCGAATTTCTGCTATGGCCGCGGTTCGGCACCTCAACCTATTTCTTGCTGACAATGCTGGCTTTGGTGGATTTCCTTTCGGGCATCGCCTTGCGTGCGCGGCGCGGAACGCTGGCGACATCAGGACCTGCTGTGGTCGCGGGGCGGGGCAGGCAAGCTTCCGCCGCCGCGCCTGAACCGCGATTAGATCCCGCACCTGAGCCGTCCGTACCGGCAGCGGCTGCTGTCGCCGAATCGGTGCTGCTGGATCACCCCCAGGGTGTAAAGCCAGCCGAGGTCACGCCAGCCCACGTCACGGCACCCGATGTAAAGCCACCCGAGGTCACGCCAACCCACGTCACGGCATCCGATGTGAAGCCGCTCGATGTCACGCCAACCCATGGCGAGCCAAGTGCGTCGTCGCCGGAGGTTGCCTCCCCGGACCTGCCGCCGGACAGCAACTCGCCGCCGTCGCCGGACAAACCGCCGCCGCGCTAATCGTTTCGTCGCTCTCCCAGCGGAGGGCAAGGCGCACGCTGATGCCTGGTTTAGATGATCTGCCGCGTCCGAGTTCCGGCGTGCCCGACCGGGTGCTGGCTCGCCCCGTAAGCGGTCTGCGCATCGGCAGCCGTTGCCCGCCGCAAGCTGCGCGTTTGCGGAGCCTGCTCGGCGGTTGCGATCAGATGGGTGACAAAAATCGAGTTGGGCCGGGATAGCGGTCGGCTGGGAGCCTGCGACCATTGCGCCGATGGCGCCATCGGCACCAGCGCAACGCAGGCGGGCGGTGGCTCCGGAAGGGGGCCGTCATCTGTCTGCTCTGGTCGACCACTGCTTAACATCGCCAATCGAAATCCGGCTGAACTGTCGCGTTTTGGGACGTCGGGCGCCCCCGTGAATTCAGCATCGCAAGGGTTATGCCGGTTCTGCGCAGCTCGTTCCAGGCAGCCGAATAACCTGGTTCGCGGAATATTTATCAACTTCGCCTAGAATCAGCGCCGAGGCAGGCAGTATTCCCGGACCGGGAATCAGTCATACTGTCCCGAAACGAGGCAATTTTGACATCCACCCTTCCGCAAGCTTCGACCATCCTGGCCTCGCTTGGCCAGGCGGCCTTCGTGTGGGACATCGCAACCGACGCAATTGCCTGGAGCGATCACGCCGCCTCGGTTTTTACCGATATTCCGGCGGCCGCGCTGGCAAGCGGCGCGGAGTTTTCAAAGCTGATCGAGCCGGTGCGCTCGGTCCGGACCGACGCGCTTGGCCATTCGCCTCCCTCGCGCGATGGTGCGCCCTACCGGGTAGAATATGGCGTGCGGACCAGCACATCCGCTCCTGTGCTCTGGGTCGAGGAGGCCGGCTGTTGGTTTGCCGGCGCCGATGGCAAGCCGGCGCGCGCGCAAGGTATTGTCCGCATCAACAATGAACGCCACGCCCGCGACGAGCAACTCGTGAGGTTGTCGCGGCACGACCCGCTGACCGGCGAGCTCAATCGTACGCATCTCGTGGCATCGCTGGCCGAGTCCATCGAGGAAGCCGCGCGCTTCCGCTCCTCTTTCGCCTTCATGCTGATCGGCATCGACCGTCTGGCGCGCATCAATGACGCCTTCGGCTTCGATGTCGCCGATGCCGTGATTTCCGAGGTCGCAACCCGGATCCGCGCGCGGCTGCGCGCCGGCGACGTGCTCGGCCGGTTCTCCGGCAACAAATTCGGACTGATCCTGAAGAACTGCACGGTCGATGACATGAACATCGCCGCCGAGCGGTTTCTGGCGGCCATCCGCGACGACGTGGTGCCGACCAAATCCGGCCCGGTCTCCGTTACGGTGTCGATTGGTGCGGTCAGCGTGCCGCGCTACGCGCGCAACGCCGACGAGGCTGTTAACCGCGCCCAGGAGACGCTCGATACGACGAAGCGCCGCCGCGCCGGATCGTTTTCGCTGTGGCGCCCGAATGTCGAGCGCGACGCCCAGCGTCTCGTCAATATCCGGGTCACCGACGAGATCGTGACCGCGCTCAACGAGCGCCGGATCGTGATGGCGTTCGAGCCGGTGGTGGAGGCACGTTCGCGCGACATGGCGTTCTACGAGTGCCTTATCCGCATGGAGCGGCAAGACGGGCAGGTTCTACTGGCGCCGGACATCGTCCCCGTGGCCGAGAGGCTTGGCCTGATACGTCTCGTCGATCACCGCGTACTTGAACTCGTGGTGGCCGAACTCGCTGAATCGCCGAACGTGCAGCTCAGCCTCAACATCTCGCCCGATACCACGATGGACCCGGACTGGTGGGCTTCAATCGAATCGCTGATGCGCGCGCATCCCGGCGTGGCCGAACGCCTGATCGTTGAAATCACCGAGACTGTCGCGATCCAGGATATCGACGACCTGCGCGGCTTCGTCACACGGCTGAAAAACTTCGGCAGCCGGATCGCGATCGACGATTTCGGCGCCGGTTACACTTCGTTCCGGAATTTGCGCAAGCTCGGCGTCGATATCGTGAAGATCGATGGCGCCTTCGTGCAGAACATCGCGCGCTCGGCCGACGATCGCGCCTTTGTGCAGACGCTGATTGATCTGGCGCGCCGGCTGGAAATCAAGACGGTGGCGGAATGGGTGCAGGATGACGAGTCCGCAGCGATGCTGCGCGATTGGGGCTGCGATTACATCCAGGGGCGGCTCATCGGGCTCGCGTCCTCGCAACGGCCGTGGGATAGACGGGCTGACGCTGCGCTTCCGGCAGCGAGCTAGAGCATGATCCGGAAAAGTGGATACCGGTTTTCCCTCGGGACAAACGCGAAGCGTTTGCCCGGAGATCATGCTCAAACAAAAAAATAGAGCGGGATGACGATTCGAAGAAAAGTCATGCCGCCCTAGACCCCGTCATTCGTCCTTCTTCGGCTCATCCTTCTTCGGCTCTTTCGACATCCGCTCGAGACGGTCCTGCATGTCCTTCATCTGACGGCGGAGATCGTCGATGTTGTCCTCTTCCGCCGCCGGTTCGGAGGCGGCTTTCTCCGGCTCAGTGCCGG
>WNGG01019243.1_pt1 | contig 12499 bp, 18 predicted proteins | sample 5400661 | NCBI WGS metagenome assembly WNGG01 (sample SAMN13153372, study PRJNA577476) | soil metagenome | isolation source: 100 cm soil or saprolite under Garry oak tree replicate 1 | place: USA:California | collected 2016-06-15 | reverse complement strand
ACCCGGGACTGCGTGCACGAGCTGGCGCAGGCGATCGCGCCGGACGCGCGGGTGGTGTACGTCGACAATGATCCGGTGGTCTGCTCGCATGGCCGGGCGCTGCTCGGGCCGCGCGGCACGGTCGGCGTCGTGCTCGGCGACCTGCGCCGGCCTGCCGGGATCCTCCGGCACCCGGAGGTGCTCGCCAGGCTCGACTTCTCCCGGCCGGCGGCCGTGCTGTGCGCATGTGCCCTGCACTTCGTGCCGGATGAGGAGCAGCCGCATCAGATCATCGCCGGGTACCGCGATCACCTCGCGCCGGGCAGCTACCTGGCCATCACGCACGGCATTACCGCGGCCACCCCGCAGGACGACCCGGACGGGGTAGTCCAGGTGGGGGCCGGATGCAGGATCGGCCGAGGGCAGCACCGGTATTGGTCCCGTGCAGCCGCTGATGCTCGCCCTGGACGACCTGCACGCCTATGCCCTGACACCTGAGCCCGGGTCAGGCAGCGCCCGGAGGAAACGCTGACCCGTTAAGGCTCAGCACTGAGGGCCGCAGACCGACCTGTCCGCGGCATGAGAGCGTTTCCGCGGAGACGGCTTGTGAAATTCTGCACAAGGCGCTTCCGCGGAAACGCTACGGACGTGACTGCCGGGGGCACAATGATCCGGGCCGATGCGCGGCCGGCGGCAAGAGCGTGCGTTCTCCGGATCAGCCTGGGTACCCACCTCAGGGCAGGGTGTCGTTCGCTACGGTGGGCTACGCGGCTACGTTGGCTCTGGGAATGACCGCCGACGGCAGGCACAGCCAGCAGCAAGGAGTTGATAGCCGTCTTGCAAAGAATAGGTCGGGCGCTGTATCTATTAAGTGGCATCGCGGTTCGGCCGAAATCGTGCAAAAAGTACAAAACGTACCTTAATGTTCTTTTCGTGTAGGGAAAACGGAACCGCCCAAGGATCCGCACGCGACAGGAGGTTGGCATGAGCGCAGGAATCGGATATTTAGACCGCTCAGCCGGTGACAGGGGCGAACAGATGACTAGGGCAGTGCAATGCTGACCGCTTCTGTGACGAATGTAAGCACGTTGTCGTCCGGTACGGCACTCGTCGCGGCTGCAGTGCTCGCCGGTGCGGCGCTGCTGGCCGGTGTGACGGTAGTCTTGGGACGAAAACTGTTCATCGGGAAGGCGGCACAGCGTCAGGACGGAACGGCAGGGCAGCCTACGCCGCCCGAGGCCGACTTCATGCGCAGCTGGATCGCAATAACCCTTGTCATCGGCCTGATATCGTTCTGTGCCATCGCTTTCGCGGTCGATGACACGACCCTGCGCAGCACGCTCATAGGCGGACTCATCGCCAGCGTCGGCTCCGCCATCGCCTTCTACTTTTCATCCAAATCGGCCGACAAAGCTCGCCAAGACATCGCCAACGCGGCGACTCTCGGCACTGAGATGGTGCCGCCGCTGATCGGCAAGACCAAGGAAATGGCAGCACAGATACTCGGCAAGACATCCTTTAGCCTGAAAGAGGACCCGGCCAGTCCTGCTGGCGGAGATGTCATAGTCGAGACACAGAATCCGTCGGCGAATACGAACGCCCAGAGAGGATCATCGGTCTGGGTCACCCTCGTTTCTCCACCCTAACCCTGGGCCACGGACGGTGTAGTTCCCGACGACCATCCCCATCGGGTGCGACCACAACGAGCCTGATACCGATGATGCCGCCATCTATCCATAATTGGCTGTTCGGCGCGGGCTTCGGTGATTGCGCCTGGGCGGTTCAGCAGGGCATGCCACAGGGCGCCGGTTCCCCCCTTATGGTCACCGGCGCCCTGCGCGGGCGGGGTCAGCTACCGATCGGTAGGGCCCAGCCCAGATATGGGTTGCTGCTTAGCTGGGGCGTCCCGACGACCGCATACTGGCTGACCGGGTAGCGGTCACCTACGTAACCAAGGGTGCCAATCTCCTGCCCGTTCCCGATGGATACGGCAACGTGCCCTGCTCCTTTGCCCCCGCCGTAGAAGACAAGCGCTCCCACGGGCGGGCTTGTGTCGGTATGAATACGGTCGGCATTCAACTCTGCCTGATAATCCGCGAGGGCGGAGTTAAAGCTGAACTGGAAGCCCTCGGCTTGCTCGGCGAACTGCTCGCACCATCCGCTCCAGTAGTGCCCGAAATGATCGCTCCAGGCCGGATTCGGCGAATTCTTCTCGGAGATGGCCCAGTTGGCGGCGTTTTGCATCTGCGGGGTGATGTTCCAGTGGCAGTACCAGGACCAAGCGCTGCCGGGGTTGCTGACCGCGGATACTGCGCCGTAGCCGTACTGGGTCCTGCATTCGGCGGTGACATCGATGCCGAGCGAGACGCCCGGGCCGGTGCATTGCCAGCTGTACGCGCTGCTCATGTTGGTCGCGACGGCCCTGAGGCCCCGGCCGGGATACTGGGTGTCGCAAGCTCGCTGCATGTCGACGCCGCCGAGGTTGCCGCTGCTACTAGGCGGGGGTGACGGGCTGCCCGACCCGCAGGCACCGGTTCCGGGTGCATAGGAGTTCCACGAAGGGGTCGTCGTGTAGTAGTCGGTGATAGCACCGGTGACTCCGTTGGCGAAGGTGACCTTGTCCCAGGTCGCGTTGCCGTTGACACTGGTGCCGCCCTGCCACTGGCATTGCAGGGTGAACTGGGCCCCGGCCGGCTCCTTGACGACGAAGGGATATCCGGTGCCCGGCCCCGAACGCACGTTCACGATTGCTGTGGTGCTGTAGGTGCCGGCCGCGAAGCTCGGTACCGCGCCAGCGGCGATGACGGTGACCGCCACGCAGCAGGTCGACGCCGCCAGGGCCAGCCACGTGCCCACGCTCTTGCTACGGTGTTTCGGCTTTGGCATGTCTAGGTCTCCTCGTTATTGGTCTTCGGCCCCGGGGGCCTGTTATTGCTTCGTCCAAAGCTAAAGAGCGTCGGAATCCCGGGGGAGTCGGCTGTGTAGCGTCGGCGGGCCGGGGGTCGGTCGGCGACTGTCGGTTGCGCAACCGACTGCCAGAGGGGGTGGTGGTATGGCACTTTTGCTGTATGTCGGCAGCAGTGGCGCCTCCAGGAGCCGTACGCGAGCAGACTGCTCGCTCGGTCGTCCGCGCTGCGGCGTTCCTGCGGGCGGGGCAACTCGCCAGCTGGCTCTGGGTGCCCGCGGTGAACGGCATCGCGCGTTTGCCGCCCGTTGCCCTGATCGGCTACCTGCTCGCCATAGCGTGGACGGCGATTCTGTTCACGACCGCGCTCCGCAGAAATGATTTGACGACCCGGTGGGTGCTGGCGGATGTTGCCGCTGCCGTCGCGTGCGCCGTCATCGTCAGCCGCGCGTTTCCCGCCGGAGAAGCGGCGTCGCCGCGCAACTGGGTGCTCGGGCCCATCTGCGGAGCTGGCGTCACGTGCGCCTTTTTCGCCTCCCGGTGGATCACGGCTTGGTCGGTCGCAGTGATCGCCATGGCCTGGGTGCTTGGTACGTGGCCGGACATCCGCTCGGCCGGCGCCATTTTGGTCCCAAGCGGCTGCGCGGTGATAGTGGTGTTCTCCCTGGTAGCGGCCCTGGCCGCTCGCGTGCTCTTCCGGGCGGCAACGCAAGCCGACCAAGCCGCGGCCGCGGCCCTGGAGGCCCAGCGCCGGGAGGCCATGGCGGAGGCTCGTGACGAGGAACGCCGCCAGCAATTCAAGGTGCTGCACGACAACGTGCTGCACACGCTTGAGAGCATCGCCCGCGGCGAGCTGGCGATAGGAAGCAAGCAAGTCAGGGAAACATGCATGCGCGACGCAGACTACCTGCGCGGGCTGATCACCGGCGGGGCGGACAGCATCCCGACCGACCTCGGAGTCGCCCTGGCCGGAATGGGCCGCGACCGCTCGACCTTGGGTTTGCGCATCAACCAGCAGTTCGATGCGCTCCCCAAGCAGTTCCCCCCGCACGTCACAGAGGCGCTTACCGGGGCGGCGAGGGAGGCGCTGAACAACGTGGTCAAGCACGCCGGGACCGACGAAGCATGGCTGTCCGCGTACGGCGACGGACGAGGCGGCGTGATCGTCACGGTTGTCGACCGGGGACACGGGTTCGACCTGCAGGCGAAGTCGGACGGACTTGGCCTGATGCGGTCTGTGCGCCACCGGGTTCTTGAAGTCGGGGGGAAAGTCAGGATCGATAGCGCACCGGGTGAGGGGACGAGCATTCAGATGTCGTGGACACCATGATCGAAATCGGCGTCATCGATGATGACCAGATGCTGCTCCAGGGCATGGCCGCCTGGATCGGCAGCACCGGCGACATCCGGCTGACCGCCACGGCGGCCTCGGTGGAGGAGTATCTCGCGACGCCGCACATCCCGAAGATCGTGATCTTGGATCTCAACCTCGGGAACTACACCGATCCCGTTCGCAACGTCACCCAGCTGATCGGCTCAGGCCTGCAAGTGATCGTCGCGTCAGTCATCCCCGATCGCGCCTACATCGCGGCCACCACCGAGGCCGGCGCGGCCGCCTACGTCACGAAGAACAACAACCTCGACACGCTCGCCGACGTGGTCAGGGCAATCCACGACGGCAAGACGCCCACCACCCCGGAACACGCATTCTGGCTAGGCCGCGACGACCGGCCCCGAAGGCCGAAGCTCTCACCCCGCGAACGGGAAATCCTGGTGGCCGTCGGTAACGGCACACCGCACAAGGCGATCGCCCGACAACTCGGAATCACCATGAGCACCGTCCAGACTCACCTTGAACGCGTCAGGTACAAGTACGCCAGCGTCGGCCGACCCATCGATCATGCCGCCCACTACAGCGAGCGGGTCAGGGAAGACAACCTCGGACGCGAACGCCTCCCCGAGCCGCCGAACGGCAATCCGCACCCGCACCAATGAACCTCACCCACGTTCTGCGCCTCGCAGCGTGGATCTGTCAAACCCGGTTCATGGGAGCCGACCTGACGGACGCACTTGCTGGTCTGTCGTAATCCGAGTCTCTCATCGCGGCATGTGAGCGCTGGTTTCCGCGGAGACGGCTTGTGAAACCATGCACAAGGCGCTTCCGCGGAAACGTCACCCCAGCCACCGCGGCCCAGACTGGATCACCGTAAAGGACATCAACCTGGGACCTGGGTAACGGTCGCAGACCCCATGCCGCGAGGTCGGCGGCGGACTGTTTAACTCAGGCGGCGCCGCCCTCGACCAGGCCCGCGAGCTCCCGGAACAGTGGATTCACCGCCAGCAGCTGCTGCAGGCGCTCGGCCGCCGCCGGCTGACCTGCGCCCCGACCTGGCCGGGCCGGTGCTCGACGGGCTGCGCTGGGCCTACCCCTACCGCCTTGGCGCGGCTGAGCCTGACAACCGAGCAGGCGTGGCGGCTGCTGACCAGCAACCTGCCGGCCGCCGGGCAGTCGCGCCTCACGGCATCGGGCGACACTGCGATCACCGGCATTCTCCTTCGGACCCGGGCGATCATCGGTCCGTCCAAGTGGGCGTGACCCATCAGAAGGTCCCGCAGCGATCCGATACGCCGAAGCTAAATCCCCGGCCACCGATGCAGCCATTCACGCGCTGCAGAAATGGCTTGACGAGCGGCCATCCATGGCGCGGCGCGTAGCCGCCCAGATCACCCCCGTTATGCACGGCCGCAGCCAACCGGGCGCCGTCTCACTCACGCGTACCGAACGGTGGGTCGGCGCGCGTAGCCAGCAGCAGGACTAATCGCAGAAAGTGAGGTCGAGCCTGGGGCGGCCATGCACCGGCGCGTCGTGGAGCCAGACGAACTCGTTGATCCCGATCGCCCGGAGCGCCAGGCGCTCGTACCGGGGGAAGGCAGGCAGCGCCGTGGCGCGGTCAACGATCACTGGGCTGGCCACTGTGTGGTCAGCGCCGCGCCAGGTGATGACGCACCAGCCCGCCGCCCCGATGTTGCGGTACCAGCCCGCCGCCTCGCCGAAGGTAAGCGGCATCACAAATCCTCCCGCAGCGGCCGGGCGGATGCCCAGCGGTGTGGCGTAGGGGCGGCCGGTCTTACGGCCGCGATGGTGGATGATCCCGACGACGGGCATGTGCCGGCGGCCGGCGATCCGCAGTACCAGCGGGTTAACGAGGCGGGCGACGGATCTGATCACCCGTCTGGTGCGTGGCCCGAGGTGAAGGGCATTCCCGGCCGGACGGGTCGGTGCCACTGGACCTGCTGTGGCGGATCTCGCTCAGCGCGCACACCCCGCGCGAGATCCTCGCCCCGCTGGCCACCCCGCTGCTGTTCGCCCTGGTGATCGCCCCGGCACTGGCCAAGATCATCCAGGCAACCGGGCGCGGCGGTGTCGACTACAGCACGTTCGTCATCGTCGGCACCGTCGGCCTGCTCATCCCGCTGACCTGCACCTTCGCCGGCATCGGCGTTATCGTCGACCGGGCCGCCGGCGCGCGCCGCGAGCTGCTCACCGCGCCCATCCCCCGCGCCCTGATCGTGCTCGGCAACATGGCCGTCGCCATCGGCGTCAGCCTGCTGCAAGTCGGCTCATGTTTCCTCCTTGGCTTTGCTTTTCAGTTCCTGCCCCGGACGCGGTAGCGCAGGTGCGTGACGTGCTGCGCGAGCTCCCCGGCCTGCGGAGTGGTCAGCCGGCGGATCAGGTCGAGGTCGATGTGCTCGGCCGGCAGGTTGTCGAACAGCCGCCGCCCCTGCCCGAGCAGGACCGGTACGACGTGCAGTTCCAGCTCATCAAGCTGACCGGCCCGCAGCAGCGCCTGCGCCGCCCCGGCCCCGTGCACCATTACCTCGCCGTCCCCGGCCGCCGCGCGGGCCTGCGCGGCGCACTCCCGCACATCGGTGGCGTAGCGGACGCTGCCCGGCGGCGGGTCGTCAGGGACATCGTGGGTCAGCACGAAGACCGGTACGCCGTCGTGGTGATCGCCCTGCCAGCGGCCGGCCAGCTCGTAGGTACGGCGGCCGGCGATGACGGCGCGGGTGGACATCAGCTCGGTGAACACCTGCCTGCTCGGTCCCGGGTCGTTGCGCCGGTCGAGCCAGTTGAACAGGCGGAATCCGCCGACGCCCATCGGCGCGTCCGCGCTGTCGTGCGGCCCGGTGACGTAGCCGTCCAGGGACATGGTCATGTACAGCCGGATCAGCGCCACCGGTCAGCCCGCCGGCCGCACGCGGTAGCGCAGGTGCAGCACACCGGGCCCGTCCAGGGCGCGGAGCAGTTCGAGCTCGATGTGGCCTGCCGGCAGGTGCTCGAACAGCCGGCGGCCCTGCCCGAGCAGCACTGGGATCAGGTGGATCTGCAGCTCGTCGAGGACGCCGGCGGCGAGCGCAAGCTGAGCGGTGACCGCCCCGTGGACCAGTACGTCCTTCTCGCCGGCGGCGTCCCTGGCCATGTGCACCGCGCTCTTCACGTCGCTCACATAGGTCACCGCAGGCCATCGCATGGCCGCATCGGGCTCATGGCGGCTCAGCACGAATATCGGCACGCCGTCGTGGTGGTCGCCGGCCCAGCCGTCTGCGAGCTCGAAGGTCCGCCGGCCGGTGATCACCGCGCCGGTGGCCATGAGCTCGTCCATGACCGCGCGGTTCACGCCCGCCAGATGGCCGGCGGCTCCCTGATGACTGGCGTCGGCGCCGGCCAGGAACCACTCGTGCAGGCGGTGCCCGCCGTCACCGAGCCCGTTTCCCGGTCCGTCGTTGGGCCCGGCGATGAATCCGTCGAGGGACATCGACATGTACAGCACGGCCTTGCTCATGGTTTATCCGGTTCTTCCGGAACGTCGGACGGCCTGCGGACGACGTAGCGCAGGTGGGTGACGCCGCGGTCCTCGACCACCTCGGGGTCGGACAGGCGCACCGGGCCGCGGGTGCCGGCCAGCCACGGGATCCCGTCGCCGAGGATCACCGGCACCAGGCTGACCTGGATCGCGTCCAGCAGCCCGGCGTCCAGGCAGCCGCGGGTGATCGTGGCGCCGGCGATGTCGACATCCCGGTCGCCGGCCAGCTCGCGCGCCTTCGCGATCGCGGCCTCGACCGAGGTCTCGAAGAAGACCGGTACGCCGCCGCGCGGCCAGTCCTGCGGCGGGTGATGGGTGACCACCACCATCGGCACCTCGCCGCCGGGGTGACCGTCCCAGCCGTTGGTGAGGTCGTAGAGTCGGCGGCCGACCACGGTCGCGCCGGCCTTGGCCACCGACGCGGTCAGCAGGTCGGCGGTCGGCTGCGAGACGTGCAGCTCGGGGAACCCCTCGCTCAGCTTCACCGCCACGTCGCCGCTCTGGTAGAAGCCGAACAGCTCGTCGCAGCCGTCGTCTGGGTCGGCGATGAAGCCGTCCAGCGACATCGCCAGGTGTGCGATCACCTCGCCCATCGGGCACCTCCTCGGGTCGAAGGGATAGACCGGCCCGGTGGCCCCGGCTCATCGCCGGCGCCGAGTCCGTGATCCATTCCGTCGTCCGGGCCGGTGATGAACCCGTCGAGCGACATCGGCAGGGTTATCTGCACCACGCCCATCTGAGCCTCCTGGCAGCCGGGATCCCGGACATCACCAGACGATAGGCCCGCCACTGGGCTCGGCGCTTGAACAAAACGCGCGTTCAGGCCCGAGCCAGCTCCGCGCACTTTGCGCACGCACCACCACGCCATGGTACTAAGGCAGCGGCCACAGCCACAGTCCGGTGATCTCATGCAATGAGCCGTCCACGGCCACCCGCGTCAACCTCATCACGGCAGGTGACATAGCCCAGCACGCTGTTAACACCGGCACCTCCACCACCCCGCGCGAGATACCCAAAGGGACGTCCTGGCCCTGTGGCTGCTCCGCCTGGCCCTGGCCCCCGCCTCCACCCTGGCCGGGGGAGGGGGACGGTCCCGGGGAAGGTGACCAAGACCGCCCGCTTCCTGGCATTGGTCACCGAACGGAATGGGTCTCTCGCCCAGGTCCCGCTCGGCGCCGCGGCGGGATCAGCGCCGAACTCGCCCCGGGTCGACCGGCACTCCGGCGCGGCCCTGCGCAAGGCCGTCCTGTCGGCGCCCTGGCCTGCTCACCGAATACGCCTTATCCCGTTCTGCCCGTGGTGCCGGCGGGCTTGGCGGCGTAGTCGCGTAGGCCCTGCTCCAGTAGCTCGAAGGCGTCGGCGGCGAGTGTGCGGACCTCGGCAGCCAGTCCGGCGGGGTTCTCGCCGGACTGGACCCGGCGGCGCACGTAGTCCAGCAGCGCCTGGTGCACTCCGATAAACGCACTGGCGGCCACCTGAGGGCGCACGTCACCGGGGGGTGCGGCGGCGTCCGCGGCCAGCACGCCGGCCAGGGCGCTGGCGGCCTGGTTGAGGGCCTGCTGCTCGCGGGCGAGCAGGGCCGGGCTGGCGGTGATCACCCGGTTGATCGTGCGGAGCCGGTCCAGCGCCTGGGTATCGCCAGTCTCGACCTGGGCGAGCAGGCCGCCCTCGGCGAGCAGGGCCCGGCGGAACGCCGCGAGCGCCGGCTCGCCCGGCGGCCGGGAGCTGACCGCCCCGGCCAGCCGCGCCCCGAGCGTCTCCAGGCGCCAGTAGAACATGTCCTCCTTGGTCCGGAAGTAGTTGTACACGGTCGCCTCGGCGACCTGCGCTTCCCGCGCCACCTCGGCGACGCTGACCTGGTCGAATCCTCTGTCGGCGAACAGCTGCCACGCGGTGTCGGCAATCAGCTGCCGGGTCTGTTCCTTCTTCAGCTCGCGAAGCCCCACACCCGCCTCCAAAAAATATAGTTGCTCCAAGTTTATAGATACTCTATGTTTAGAGGATAACCAGTCTACCTACGGGAGGAGACGATGGCATCCACCAGCACCGCAGCGCCCACGGCCGACTCGCGGGGCGACGGCCTCAGCCGCGACATACTCGCCCTCGCGGTAGTGGTCATCCTGGGCACGATCATGACAGTGCTCGACCTGACGATCGTGAACGTGGCGATCCCCGCCATCGGGGCTACGTTCCGGGCGCCGGTCGACACCATCCAGTGGGTGATGACCGGCTACATGCTCGCCTTCGCCACCGTGATCCCGGTGACCGGGTGGGCGGCCGAGCGGCTTGGCGCCAAGCGGGTCTGGCTGGCCGCGCTGCTGCTGTTCCTGGCCGGGTCGGTGCTGGCCGGGGCGGCCTGGTCGGCAGGATCGCTGATAACGTTCCGGGTCATCCAGGGGCTCGGCGCGGGGATGATCCTCCCGGTGGGGCAGACGATTCTCGCCCAGGCCGCTGGGCCGGCCCGGATGGGCCGGGTGATGAGCGTGATCGGCGTGCCGATGCTGCTCGCCCCGGTGGCCGGCCCGGTGCTCGGCGGGGCGATCATCGCCGCCGCGGGCTGGCGGTGGATCTTCTTCATCAACCTGCCGGTCGGCGCCGCCGCCCTGGCGGCTGCGATCCGGCTGCTCCCAGCCGCCCGGCCCCAGGCCTGGCAGCGGCCCGACATGCGCGGGCTCGCGCTGCTGTCGCCGGGCATCGCCGCTTTCCTCTACGGCATGTCCCAGGCCGGCAGCCACGGCGGCTTCGCCAGCCCAGGCAGCAGCATCCCGGCGCTGGCCGGCCTGGTCTTGATCGGCCTGTACGTCTGGCACGCGGCGGTCCGGGGCGCCGGCGCGCTGATCGACATCTCGCTGCTGCGCCGCCGCGGCTTCGCCGCCGCGGCCGCGCTCAACCTGCTGCTGATGGCCGGGCTGTTCGGCTCGCTGATCCTGATCCCGCTCTACTATCAGGTCGTCCGCCACGACAGCACGCTGCAAACCGGGCTGCTGCTCGCCCCGCAAGGCATCGGGGCTGCCCTCGCGCTATCCCTCGCCGGCCCGCTGACCGACCGGATCGGCGCCCGCGTCGTCGCCACGGCCGGGATCACCCTCGCCGTCGTCGGCACCCTCGCCTACACCCAGGTGGGTTCCCGCACTTCCTACGCCTACCTGGCCGGCGCGCTCGGCGTGATCGGCCTGGGGCTCGGCGCCACCGTCACCCCGTCCATGGCCGCCGCCTTCCAGGCCCTCTCCCGGCCAGAGACCCCGCGGGGAACCAGCGCGCTGAACGCGATCCAGCGCATCGGCGGCGCGATCGGCACTGCGGCGTTCGCGATCCTCCTGCAGCACTCCATCACCGCGAAGCTGCCCGGTCACGCCGACGGTGTCCAGGCGATCGCTGCCCTTTCCCGGCAGGCAGGAGCGCACACCGCGGCCACCCTTGCCAGCGCGTTCGGCATCACCTTCTGGGCTGCCGCCGCACTCACCGCAGCCGCCCTCATACCCGCGCTGCTCCTGCCGCGGCTCCCGCGCGCGAACCAGGCCCCCCGGCAGCCGGCAAGCGGGCAAGCAGAAGTCCGCTAATCCACCGCCGCCGACGGCACAGTCGGCCTCATCCAGGGAAAGGAACCACGCAGATGAACCCCCCGAGCAACGACTCACAGCAGGTGCTCGACATAGTCCGGCGCTGGGCAGCCGCCGAGCTCGCCGGCGACGTCGACGCCTACGACCATCTGCTCACCGCCGACTTCTCCGGCGTCGGCCCCGTAGGGTTCGTCCTGACCAGCGAACAGTGGGCCAAGCGGTACCTCGGTGACCTGCACAACGAGAAGTTCGAGGTACTCGACCCGCACGTAAGGATCTATGGCGACCCGCCTGACACCGCAGTCGTCGAGGCCGTCCAGCGGCAAACAACCACTGCGAGGGGACGCGACACCAGCGGCTCGTTCCGGCTGGGCCTGGTCGCCGTCCGCGCGGGTCAGGACTGGCGGATCGCCCACATCCAGCTCAGCGGCCCGCTCATCAAGCCGGGCGAGATGCCACCATTCGCCCGCTGAAAGCCAATCCCGATGAGCAGCCCGGCCTGCAGCAGCATCCGGCTCTCGTTCCTCGCTTCGGCAACCACGCCGGCAGGGACCGGAGGTGCGCCGACTGCGCTGAGCGCCGGGCTGCCCGGCCGGGCGGTCGCCTGCATGACGGCCAATGCGGGCCCCATGGCCGGCTGGCAGGCCTGACTACGCAGGCGGCTCGCTCGGCGTGCTGGGTGCCGGGCCGGGGATCTGTCGCCGCCCGGCGGTCAGACCGTCACGTCGGCGGAGAATCGCCAGCGGGCGATGACTGCCGCGACGGCGCCGCTGAGCACGATGCCGAGCAGTCCGGCTAGCTGGCCGGGCTGCGGCCCGCCGCTGACGAACCTGCTCCAGAAGTTGGTGGGCAGGTAGCCTGCGGTGTCAAAGCTCATCCAGGCCTGCACGAACGACGCCGGAGAGAGCTGCCCGATGCCCGAAATGCCGGCGACCAGGAGTGCGAGCAGCATCGAGCCTGCGGTGATCGCCGTCGTGGCGAGCTGTCCCCTGGCGATCGCGCCAGCTGCGGTCCCGACGGCAGCGAACAGCCCCAGCACTATCACTGCGCGTCCGATGGCCGATGCCGAAGAGCCCAGGCCAGCCCACGCTGCCTGATGGTCCTCGATCCCCACTCGCCGCCCCAGTGCCCGCCAGCGACCAGGGCGACTAGCAGCAGGCCGGGCACCGAGGCAAGCATGCCGGCCGCGA
>WNGG01007022.1_pt1 | contig 12499 bp, 9 predicted proteins | sample 5400661 | NCBI WGS metagenome assembly WNGG01 (sample SAMN13153372, study PRJNA577476) | soil metagenome | isolation source: 100 cm soil or saprolite under Garry oak tree replicate 1 | place: USA:California | collected 2016-06-15 | reverse complement strand
CTTTGCGAGAGGCCTTTTGGTTGCACGCCCATTTTTTTCCTGCATTCTCTCCACCCCTTTTCCCCTTCTTAGGTTAAGTGAGATGGCGCATCGCTTCGTAGGCCGACAAGTTATCCGCTTCCATATTCTTTTGTCGCAACCGGTGCGTCAGGATTTTGAAAATGCTGAAGGCGATCTGCGGGCGTTCGTGAATGAGCTCCGCGAAGCTTTCGCGGTCGACCTTTAGCGCCAGAGTTGGCTCGAGCGCGCGGATGGAGGCTGAGCGCGGCTCGTCGTCAAGGATGGCCATTTCGCCGAAGAACTCCCTTTCACCCAGCACCGACAAGGGCTGCTCGGTTGCATCCACGCGCCGGAAGACTTCGACCTTTCCCTCAACGATTACGTAAAGGTGGTGCGCCTGCTGGCCCTCCTCGAAAATCACCTCGCCGGGCTTGAATTCTTTTTCCAGTGTGATCTCAGCCAAGGCGGCAAGCTCTTCTCCCTCCAGACTTGCAAAGACCGAAACGGACTTCATGAAGACCGCTTTTTCTACGGTGAGGAGCATGGAATCCCCTTTCTCGCGTAATTTCAGGAGCCCGGCGGCTCCCTCGACCCGTTCCGCCTCAATCCGCCGCGCGCATCGAGCCAGGCGGGAGTCCGACGACCGCGCTGCGAAATCCACTTGCGGCTGCCAGGAATCCGCGAAGGCGCGCCACCCCGCATATAGCGCCGCCTCCCGAACGACCGGCTCTCTGTCCGCCAGAAATCCGAGAAGCATGCCCCTTCCGTCTGCACCGGGATTTGAGCCGAGATAGTTCGCGGTCAAGGCGCGCAGCCAGGCCTTGGGATGATGCATGAGCTCATCGAGCGCGCGCGCCGGCTGACCGGCGGACGTGGCGCCGCGAGGGAGCGGTGGAGGCTCCAGGATGGCGAGCATTTCCTTCCCTATTTTCTTCGGGGCCAGATTGTCCAGGGCTTCCAGGGCGTCCGCGCGTCCCGCGTGCGCGGGATCGGCCGAGCGGAGCTGTTCGAAGATGGATTTCATGCGGTCATGGCCGCAGAGGATGCCGAGAGTCCTGAAGACCCTCTCCTCAATATTAAGGCGGTCTTCTTCCAGAGCCTCCGCCAGAATGCGCTCGCTTTCGTTTTCGGGGTGGGGAAGGAGCGCGCGCGAAATAGCCTGGCTTCGCCGGAAGGACGTCAGCTCGCTGTGCGCGTAGTCGAACAAGGCGGCGCGGGCGTTTTCGGGGAATGCGCCCGAGCGGCTGAGCCGGCCGAAGGCCTTGAGCACCTTCCAGCGGACCCTCCACTCCGGGTCCGGTAGCAGTTTGATGAGCGTGTCGAATACTGTCGGACCGCTTAACCGGCCCAGAACATCGGCGAGTTCGCTGCGGATTTCAGCGCGTGGCGTCTCAAGAGCGGCGCGGGCAAGCTCTTCGGTCCCTTGGCCGCCGCTGCGTTCGACGATCTTGGCAATGGCGCGACGCGCATCGTGCCGCAGCTCGCCGGCGCCTCCCAACGCCTCGATGAGCGCAGGGAAAACCCGCGGCGTCCCGACCCGGCGGAGGGCCTTGGCGGCCTCACAGCGGATTCTCAATTCAGGATCCTTGAGGAGGGGGGCGAGAAGGTCCATAGACTGTTCGACGGGCAGGCGTGCCAAGGCGTAGGTCGCAGCAGAGCGAGCTTCGCTGTCCCCGTGCGCTAACTCCGTGATGGATGGTATCCAGTCCCGGGCCGCCGAAACACCCTCGAGGGCCGTGATCGTCAGCAGCGAATTCACCCGCGCCCGCACGGCGGGGTCTCTTAGAAGCGGCATAATCTTTTCTACGATGTTTCGGTCGCCCGCTTTGTGCAAAGCCTCAACCGCATTGGCGCGCACGCGCGGGTCAGTGTCCGCGAGCAATGACGTGATGGGCTCGATGTGCTTGTCAGGTCCCAAGCGCCCGAGCGCGGCGGTGGCGGTGGCGCGCACGCGGGCGTCGGGATGGAGGATGAGCCCAGCAATTCTATCTGCGGCATCGCTCGTCGCAAGCGTTTCCAGCAACTGAATGGCGGTCACTATTTGCTCGGGATCCTCAGAGCTCAATGTCCGGAAGAGGATGGAAAGGCTCGAAGGGTCTTTCATCTTGCTAAGCGCGGCCGCAGCCGACTGGCGTAAGGTCGGGCTGCTGCCCTTCAAGTTGAGCAACAAGGCTCGGATATAACCCCTTTTTGCCGTTGTGGCGACAACCAACCAGGTGGCGGCAAGCAGGACCGCTCCCCAGGAAACCTGCTGGCCAACGGCAAACTCCCGCTCGCCGATGGTCACGGGCTTAAGGAACCGCTCGCCGAGGAATATCAGTCCGCCCGATGCCGCCAGGGACATCGGCCGGATGTAGCCCTCGATGAAACCGCGAATACGTGCCCGGCGCTCGAGGGCGATGGGGTTGTAAAGAAGTTGGTACGAGGAATCGGAGAAAGTGTAGAGCATGGTGGCGTCGGCGAGCTTGGTGCTGAAGACCGACGGAAAACCATAGGACGCGCTCATCCACGATAGGCCCAGCACCAGGCAAGCGGGGTGAAAGTTTATGGTGGTCCCCACGCCCAGGCGGGCGATGATCGAACGGGTAAGGAGAACCTGCACGGCAAGGCAAAGAAAGCCCTGTAACCCGCCGAAGTGCCCAAGAAATGCCGTCAGCTCGTCCGTCTGCGGATACTGGGCCTTCACAGTCTTGTTGAAATAGAAATCCACCACGGAATAGACCGTCCACATCAGCAGGATGTAGCCTCCCATGGACTGCAGCAGGGGTTCCCGCTTTATTTCGCGGAAGCCGGCGCGAATCTTCTGCCATTCGGAAGGCCGGACGGCAGGGACTCGGGAGGCGGTGCCTGTTTTGACTGCGTCGGGGACTTTTGGATAGGTGCGATAGGTGGTGGCGGCCGGGAGCCATGCCGCAAAAATCAAACCCGCCCAAACGACCATGACGTTTTCGGTCCCAATAGCGACGATAACCTTCTTGCATGTCAATCCGACACTGATCATGCCCAAAAGCGCACCCACAGCGAGAAAAGGGAACAGTCGCTTGGCCTGCCGCGTGTCGAACAAGTCCCCGGCAAACGTCCAGAACTGCATGAGTGAGAAGTACCAGGTAATTTGGGCGAAAACGTAAAGGACGGGATAAAAATAGCGCGCATGCCCGAACAGGATCACCCGGCTGACAAGCAAGCCGGCGATGAAAATCATGGAAATGCCGGTCCGAAGCTTGCCGCGGTCCATCCGGTCCGCCAGAAAGGAGTAGGCGACGGAGCAAAGCACTAGGAAAAGGGCGTTGAAGAAATACATGATGGGGAGATATTGAATCCCGAACTTGCTAAAAAAGAGGGAATCGCGGGCGCTCCGGCCGAAGGTGATCCCGGCGTTGAGAAACAGATTGACGAGCAAACAGAGAGCCACCACACGGCCCTCGCCGGGGTAGATGGGGGCGATTCGGGCCAGCCAAAGGTTCATTCGCGAAGAGGGCACGGTCATCCTTCGAGCCGAAGCACAGTGAGGCGCGCAGGCGGAACGCCGCCCGCCTCAACCTTATCCTTTACTCGTTCCGGATGGCCGCCTTGACCATGGCCAGGATGGAGGGTGGAATGTTCTTCGCGGGCATGCCGTGGTCCTTCTCGGCGTGGTCGGACGCGAGCTTGAGCAACTCATCTTCGGTCTCGGCGCGGATTTCCTTGGAGCAATCGAGTCCCAGGTCGCGACAGCGCAAGACTTTGGGCATGGTTTCCTCCCTTACCAGGTGGACAGCCCGCGCATTGTAGCATCGCGTGGCACCATACCGCGATATTTCCAGCCTCGGAATTGACTTTGGGGAATACTGCTGTATAGTAGGGCACTATGGAGGAGCCGAGTGTCCAAAACAGGCGTCATCCGCGCTATCTCGCTGATCTCGAAGTGATTATTTATCGTCAAGAGGATGCAATTCGCGCCCACATCGCACAAATCAGCCGCGGTGGCTGCTTGATCTTTCCCCCCTTGCCCGACCCGGCGGCGTCCCAGCTCAAAATGTCCTTCCGCCTGGGGGAAGACCTCCCTTATACGAATTGCAAGGGGGAGGTTGCCTACAGTATCAACGACCGGGGAACGGGTGTAGTGTTCACGGAAATCTCGCGATACAACCAGGATTTGATTACGGATTATTTTGAACGACGGCTGGCCGCCCAAAAGCAACCTGGCGCCTGAGTGCTCCCTCGTCGCCTTTTCTTGTCTTGCTTCCTCCCTTGAGCGATAATAGCCCCGCAAGACGACGCGAGGGGATGCCCTTGTCCCTGATCACCCGCCGGCCACGGATTCTCGATCGCATCGGCAGGCTGGTTGTCCCGAGCGAAGACCAGCGGATCGAGCAAATGCTTGCCGCCGCGCGGACATTTCTGGCGGCCGGCACCTTCATCGCCATCTACCTTGAGCCCACAGAGCCTAAGCGCTTTGTCTCGCTCATCTATCTGTTGATGGGTTTCTACGGTATCCACAGCCTGGCTATCCAGTTTCTCGTGTTGATTCGCGAGAGAGCCACGCGCGCTTTCCGCCTCACCGTGCATGCCGTGGATATCCTTTGGCCTCCCTTGATATCCTTGTTCACGTCCAACACAGGCAGCCCCTTTTTTTTGTTTACCGTGTTCGTCCTTTCAGCGGCCGCTTACCGTTGGGGGCTGACGGAGACGATTACGACCGCGGTAGCATCGATCCTCCTTTACTCCGGAGAGGCCTTCCTCGGCCCCACCTTAGGCGGCCGATTCTCGTTGCTGACCCCGGAATTTGACTTGAACCGATTTATGGTGTCTGCAATTGAACTCCTCATTATGGGTTACTTGATTGGTTATCTGGGAGAGGAAGAGAAGACCTTGCGTACGGAAGCTTCCGCCACCGCCCGCATCACCGCACGGATCCAGGCCGAATTTGGGGTCCGGGGGGCGGTCGAGGCGGTGCTGGAGGAGCTCGGACAGCTCTTTGGTTCGGATCGTGCTCTAATTGTAATGACTGATATCAATACGGACCGGACCTACCTGTGGCAAGTGGCGCGAGTCGGAGGGGACGACCACCCGAGTGTCACTCTGGCGGAAATCAACTCCGCCCAGCACGCCGTTTACAAGTTCGACCCTCCGGCCCAAGCCTGGTACGCCGCTCGCAGGAATACCAGGAGCGCCAGCGGAGGATTTAAAACTCTGGCGGTTGGCGAGAAGGGAAAGCGCCTTCATCACTCGGTTTGGGCGCCGCCTCCTGGCCTCCTCCACGCGCACCCGTTCCGGCACGCTCTTGGCCTGTTACTTTCTTACGGGAATGAATGGTCCGGCTACCTGTTGATGCTGGATCCGGAGCGTGCTCCGTCCGGGGAATCGGCCACTGCATTCCTGCTCGCCTTGTCGCGCCACATCGGCCCGGCGCTGTACAACGTCTATTTAACCCGGCGCCTGAGGTCGCGCGCCGGGGCCGTGGAAAGGGCTCGCGTCGCCCGCGAACTCCACGACGGTGTCATCCAGGCGCTCATCGGTTTGGAAATGCGAATGGACGCCCTCAAACGTCAGCAAACGAATCACGAGGGTGGATTGGTTCCTGAACTCGACCGAATTCAGATGCTCCTTCGCAAGGAAGTTCTGAATTTGCGAGAACTGATGCAGCAAACCAAGCCGCTGGATCTGGGCCCGAAACAATTGCTGGACTTTATGGCATATTCTGTGGATAAATTTCGTCGGGATACGGGAATCGCCGCGAAGTTCACCTCTGCCTTTGAAGAAGTGCACTTGCCGGCTCGGGTGTGCAACGAGGTCGGTCGCATTTTACAGGAGGCGCTGGTCAACGTGCGTAGGCACAGCGAGGCGGAGAACGTTTTGGTTCGATTCGCCTCGGCGAGCGGCTACTGGAAACTAACCGTGGATGACGATGGAAAGGGCTTTGCCTTTGACGGCCGCTTGACCCATGCCGAGCTCGACGCGGCGCGCGTCGGGCCGTTGGTGATCAAGGAACGCGTCCGCGCGATAGGCGGAGAATTGACGGTGGAATCAGGGCCCGGCCGGGGCACCCGGCTGGAAATCACCTTCCCTCAAAAGACTCATGCCTAAGAAGCCTCCTGAGGTTCGGATTCTAATCGCGGACGATCATCCCATCTTCCGCGACGGCCTGCGCCGCTTGCTGCAGGCCGAAGGCTTGCACGTCGTGGGAGAGGCGCCGAACGGCGAGGAGGCGGTAAAGCTGGCTCGCCAGTTGAACCCCGACATCCTGCTCCTTGACGTCGCCATGCCCCTAAAACCCGGCTTGGAGGCGCTCCGCGAGCTGGCCGAAGCGAAGACGCCCGTGCGCACGATTCTGCTGACCGCGGCGATCGAGCGCACCCAGATCGTTGAAGCGTTGCAACTGGGCGCCCGTGGCGTTGTCCTGAAGGAATCAGCCACAGAACTGCTTCTCAAGAGCATCCAGGCCGTCATACGGGGAGAGTTCTGGGTCGGGCGCGAAAGCGTCTCCGTTCTTGTTCAGACCTTGCGCGACCTCATGCCCCCGGCAGGAGCAGAGGCGCGCAAGTCCAAGTTCGGCCTTACTCCCCGGGAACTTGAGATTATTTCCGCCATCGTGGCCGGATACAGCAATCGCGACATAGCGCAGAAGTTTTCCATCAGCGAACAAACCGTCAAACACCACCTCACGAATACCTTCGACAAACTTGGAGTTTCCACCCGCCTCGAGCTCGCGCTCTTTGCTGTCAACCATGGTCTGACGGAATAGGCCGCCTGCCGGGCCCTACGCCTACTCCTATGCCCCCGCAGGGCGGGGCGAAACGCACACCGTCAGAAAGCGGCGGCCGCAGGCTTTCTCGCAGAGCGTACGATGCAGCAGCTTTGTCCCATTCGTTTGGCACTTTCGTGGAATTGCCATTAAATGAGTCCGGGTGAATATTGCAGGACTTAAGCGGAACCGTGTGGCGATGGGTTGTGTTTTTCGAGCGCTGGGAACGAGCGCGGAGTGTGTCGGTGACGATCGGAAAGTGGGCCTGAGGCTTTCCAAAGATGATGCCGAGTTTGCAGAAACCAAATCATGCTCTGGGTTGAGTTCCTGAGCCGCTTTCACGGGGCTGAGGAACTGGGGGCTGAAGAACCATCAGGCTCTCGCCCCCTTTTTTCGATCCTGCCCCGAAAACATAAAAACGAACGCCGGGCACGACTCTCGGGACTTTAAGAGTATGCAGCCACCTCCGGCAACCCCCGGTCGGGGACCGGTGTCTAAGGCAGGGGGAAAAGTATTGAGAATTGATTGGCGTCACTCGGAATGGAAGGCTGAGAGCGTTTGAAAGAAACTCTTGGAACAAAGACTCCAAGAACCGGCGTGCCAGACCCGAGGTTTGTGGCTTGCGTTCGGGGCGATGATTCGGGGATAATTAGGTTTCGAATGCAGACAGATTCAAGACGGGAGAACAGAATCGCCGGCCGCGTAAGTCGAGTGTGGCCCGTCATCGCCACGGCGTGGCTGGCAATGTCTTGCGGCCCCGGCAGCACCGCATACAATTTGGCCCGCAAAGCGGAATTGCGTAAGGACTGGGATACAGCCCTGGTGAATTATCAGAAGGCGCTGGCATCCCAGCCCGAAAATGCAAAGTACGTCATCCATGAGCGGTTATGTCGTACCAATGCAGCTATTTTCCATGTCAAACGGGGCCAGAGTTTGTTCGCCGGCGGCCGTGTGGATGACGCGGCCGGCGAGTTCCAGAAAGCGGTGAGCATCGACCCTTCCAACTTGGCCGCTGCGGCGGAATTGAACAAAGTTCTGGCCATACAGGCCGAGGGGAAAAAGCAAAGAGAGACAAACCTGAAGGAAGCCCTCAAGGCCCGCGAGGGAGAGGGCGTCCCTGTCGGAGTTACGCTCAAGCCTCTCTCGGAGGAGCCCATCGGGCGCTTCAAGCTCTCCGGGCCAAGCAACACTGTGTTTACAACCATTGGCAAAATGGCTGAACTCAACGTCGCCTTCAGCTCGGAGTTCCACCCCGTCCCCATAACAGAGGACCTGGCGAACGTTAAGATTGGAGACATCCTATCGATTGCCTGTTTTCAAACCAAGACGTTCTATAAGGTGATTACGCCCAACACTATCCTGCTGATTCCCGACACTCCGGCCAACCGCCGCATTTACGAGGATGAAATCGTCAAGACGGTTTACCTGACCAACCCTTTGGCCGCAACTGACCGCGCCGCCATCACGACCGCCCTCAAACAGATTATGGGGATGCAGAAGATCATCGAAAATCCGGACACCAATGCCATCATTCTCCGCGACACCCCGGAAAGGGTGGAGGAGGCGGAGCGGCTCATTCACGACCTCGATCGGGGGAAAGCTGAGATCCTGATTGAAGTTCAGGTGGTGGAAGCCGACCGCGACCGCGTCCGAGACCTGGGCTTGACGCCCGCCACCGTTTCCGCCTCTGGCTCGGTCACGCCCGGCATTCAGGCGGGAGTGGCGTTTAGTCCCACCTCAGGGACCACCCTCACTCTTGGAAACCTGAGCTACCGGGACTACAGCGTTCTATTGCCGAGCGCCGCTGCCAATGCCGTGCTGAACGATTCGCGCTCCCACATCCTGCAATCCCCCCAAGTTCGCACCACTGACGGACAGAAGGCGACTTTGCATATTGGCAGCCGCATCCCCTATGCCACCGGAAGCTTCCTGCCCTCCTTTGGCGGAACGGCTGGCGGAGGGCAGGGGGGGGTTGGGGGTGTGGGCTTGTTGGCCAGTACCCAATTCCAGTTTCAAGAGGTCGGAGTCAATCTTGATTTGACGCCGCGCCTGGAGCCGGACGGCCAGATCGCCATTCATGCCCTCGTTGATATCTCTTCAGTTGGACCCTCGCAGAGTTTCGGCGGGGGATTGTCCGAGCCGACCTTCAACCAGCGCAAGATCGAGCATGATATCCGCCTGAAGGAGGGGGAAGTAAGCCTCCTCGGCGGCTTAATCCAGACCACGGAAACGAACTCAGTCTCCGGCACGCCCATCCTCGGGGACGTCCCTCTCTTGCGTTACCTCTTCTCGACCACGCACCACGAACGTTTGGAAACCGAAGTGCTTGTCATGTTGACTCCACGCATCATCCGCTTGCCAGAGACCCCCGCCAAGGCAGCCACCGGCCAGCCTGTTGGCGGAACTCAATCGCCTGAGCCCGTCCCGGGAGTAGTTCCGGAACCGCCCGGTGGTCCACGGCAATGAACAGAAAGAAGGCAGGAATTCGGGTGCCGCTCCCGGCTTTCCGGGATCGCGCGTTTACGCTCCTGGAATTGATCGTGGCTATGGCGTTGCTCTTGCTCCTTACGAGCGTCGCTCTGCCCATCGCCCGCAACCAAGTTAAACGCGCTAAAGAGGTGGAACTGCGCCGGGACCTCCGCGAAATGCGCCAGGCCATTGACCGGTACAAGGATTTTGCCGACCGCGGGATGATCGCCGCGAATCAGAATACTTTCGGCTATCCTCCGGACTTGAAGACGCTCGTTGACGGCGTGGCGCTGAAAGGCACCGCCACCGCCAAGTACAAATTCTTGAGGAAAATCCCTGTGGACCCGATGTCCGGGACCGCGGATTGGGGAATGCGCTCCATGCAGGACGAGGGGGACTCCAAGAGTTGGAGCGGGGAAGACGTCTTTGACGTTTATACTAAAAGCGATGGCATCGCTTTCGACGGAACAAAGTATTCGGACTGGTAAAAGATGCGAAGCTTCCGAACTATGAGCGTGCCCGCTCGTCACCCCGAGCCAGTGAAGCGGGAAGCTCTGCGGGCGGGGGACTCCGGCCGGGGCGTGATTTCGAGCGGGTTCACGCTGCTCGAGCTGATGATGGTCCTCGCTTTGTTGTTGATCTTTGCAGCGTTTGCCGTGCCGGGGTACCAAGCCGCGTTGCGGCGCGGGCGGGAAGCGGTGTTGCGCGAGGACCTCAGCACGATGCGGAAGATGATTGACGAGTTCACCCTCGACAAGCAACGGGCCCCTTCCTCACCCGACGAACTGGTTGAGGGGCATTACCTACGTGGTGGAATTCCCACCGATCCCATGACCCAGTCGGACCAGACCTGGGTATGGGATTACGAGGATGTGCCCATCACCCCGGAACAAGCACTCCCCGGCATCGTGGATGTTCACAGCGGCTCCGATGCTATTTCCTCCGACGGTGAGACGGCCTACAGCAGTTGGTGAGCCGCGAGGAGCGAGACTAGCGTGGCGGAATACGTTTGTAAACTCGGGACAGGAGCGGGCCGCGTGCTCCATGAAACGCGGCAGGCGCTCTCCGAGGAGGAGCTTCGCCGGCATCTGGCGGCCGAGGGGTATTACGTCTTTTCGATTGAGCCCCGCCGGGCGCTCAAGTTGCGGCTCTCGGGCGCGGGCCGCGAAAGGATTCCGCAGGACGAATTTCTAGTTTTTAACCAGCAGTTCCTGACGCTCTCGAAATCCGGGCTGCCGCTGCAAAAGTCCTTGGAGCTATTGGCCCGCCAGACGCGCAGCGAGGCGTTGCGAACCGCGGTCGAAAGCGTCACCGAGCGCGCCCGCACGGGCGCCCTGCTCTCCGAATCTTTCGAAGCGGTTGGGATGTTTCCCAAGGTCTATTGCGCCACGCTGCGGGCGGGCGAACGGAGCGGAAACCTGGACCGCGTCCTCGGGCAGTACATCGCCTATCAGAAGGTCTCGCGCAGCTTTCGGAAGAAGCTCCTTTCCGCCCTGGTCTACCCGACTTTTCTGATGGTGGCGCTGACATTCCTGATAGGGGTGGTGGTCTGGTGGATCATTCCCAAATTCGCGCTTCTCTATTCCGACCTGAACGCGCAGTTGCCCCCTCTGACGCTGGCGGTGATCGGCTTTTCCCTGACCGTCAAGAGGTTCGCAGGGGTGATTTTGATCGGAATTCCGCTGACGATCGTGGGGTTGCGCGCGGCGTTGCGGGCCCCCCGCATGCGGCTGCTGCTGGAGCGTTTGAAGTACCGTTTGCCTCTGGCGGGAAAACTATTGCTGAAATTCTCCGTGGCGGAATTCGCCCGCACCCTGGCCACGCTACTTCAGGGAGGTATCCCGATCGTCTCGGCGCTCGAGACCACGCGTCTATCGGTTTCGAGCCCCCTGCTCTCGAAGGCCATTGCCCAGGTTCAGGAAGAGGTGACGGGCGGGCGTTCGATCGCCTCGGCGCTGCGCCTGACGGGCTTCTTCCCGGCCATCGCTCTGGACATGGTGGAAGTGGGGGAGGCGACCGGCGCTTTGCCAGGAATGCTTGAGTCGGTGGCTGAATTTTTTGAAGAAGACGTAAATATCGATTTGGCGACGCTCGTGGCGTTCGTGGATCCGGTGATGCTCGGGGCTATCGCCTCGGTGGTGGCTTTCGTTCTGATCGCCTTTTATCTGCCGCTGTTCTCGCTGGCCGCGCAGGTGCAGTAAGGGTTCGCAGTCAACCCGCGGTCATGCGCCAAAATGACGAGCCGAATGGAAGAGGCTCGAAGCTCAAGGGTAAGGAGACAGCCCTCGCATGGAAATCGCAACTCCTCTTGACGCCGAATTGAAGCGCGCCGAAGAACTGGCGAAGCGATACCAGTTCGAGTTCGTGGACCTGCGCGATTGCCACCCGGACCCGTTCCTTCTGCACTCGATCCCGCTTGAACTGATGGTGCACTACGAGTTTCTGCCGCTGGCCGCCGAAGACCATCGCCTGGTGGTGGCGGTGGGAGATCCGACAGACCTCGCCCGGCTCGACGAACTCGAGATGAAACTCGAGCGCAGCCTGGTTTTCAAAGTCGCGGCGCGGAGCCAGGTGCGGGAATTCTTGAAGAAGACCGAGCCCTCGCAGCGCGTGCTCGAAGAGGCGACCGAGGAGTTCCGCCTCGACGTCATCCGCGATGAGGACGGGGAGGGAGAGGGGCTCTCGCTCGAGACCCTGGTCGAGGAAAAAGATGCCAGCCCCATGGTCCGCCTCGTGGACTCGCTGATTTTCGCCGGGCTCGAGCGGCGGGCGAGCGATATCCACGTCGAAAGCCGTGACAACGCCGTGGCGGTGAAGTACCGCATTGACGGCGTGCTCCAGGAAGCCATGGCGCCCCTGGCGCGCGAGTTCCAGTCGAACCTCATCACCCGTATCAAGGTCATGTCGGAGCTGGATATCGCCGAGCGGCGCGTGCCCCAAGACGGCCGTTTCAGGGTTCGGTACCGCGGCCGGCCCATTGATTTCCGAAAGCGCCGCGTAGAGGGAGGTGGTTTTGCCGCTTCCTGTCGGCCCGGTCACCAGCACCATTCCGTAGGGCTCGCGGATAAAGCGGCGAAAGCGCTTCAGTTCGGGCGCCGAAAAACCGAGCACGTCCAGCCGCAACGTCTTGAACTTCTCGCTGAGCGACTCTTTGTCGAGAATTCGCAGCACGGCGTCTTCGCCGTGGATCGAAGGCATAATGGAAACGCGGAAATCAATGGGCCGGCCGCGGTACCGAACCCTGAAACGGCCGTCTTGGGGCACGCGCCGCTCGGCGATATCCAGCTCCGACATGACCTTGATACG
>WNGG01007021.1_pt1 | contig 12500 bp, 8 predicted proteins | sample 5400661 | NCBI WGS metagenome assembly WNGG01 (sample SAMN13153372, study PRJNA577476) | soil metagenome | isolation source: 100 cm soil or saprolite under Garry oak tree replicate 1 | place: USA:California | collected 2016-06-15 | reverse complement strand
GCGGCGGGGTGATCACCGTGATCACGCTGTTCCTGTTCCTCGGATGCGCGGGCAAGTCCGCACAGATTCCGCTGTACACGTGGCTCCCCGACGCCATGCAGGGCCCGACGCCCGTTTCGGCCCTGATCCACGCGGCCACGATGGTGACGGCGGGCGTCTATCTGGTGGCGCGCTGCAACGTGCTGTTCGCGCTCGCGCCCGTGAGCAGCGCCGTCGTCGCCGGCGTCGGCGCGCTCACCGCGCTGTTCGCCGCGACGATCGCGCTCAAGCAGTGGGACGTGAAGCGCGTGCTCGCGTATTCCACCGTGTCGCAGCTCGGCTACATGTTCCTCGGCGTGGGGACGGGCGCATACGCCGCCGGGATCTTCCACCTCGTGACGCACGCCTTCTTCAAGGCGCTCCTGTTCCTCGGCTCGGGGAGCGTGATCCACGCGATGCACCGGGCCTACCACAACGCGCACGTCCAGGACGATGCGCAGGACATGCGCAACATGGGCGGGCTCTCCCGGTACCTGCCGTGGACGTGCGCCCTGATGTGGATCGCCACGCTCGCGATCGCCGGCATCCCGCCGCTCGCGGGGTTCTTCTCGAAGGACGAGATCCTGAGCGCCGCCTTCGCACAGGGCTCGGTGCGGCCGGTGTGGTACGCCTTCTGGGGAATGGCCATCGCGGCCGCGTTGCTCACCGCGTTCTACATGACCCGGCTGATGCTCTACACCTTCCACGGCCCGAACCGGACCGGCGAGCGCGAGCGGGCGCAGCTGCACGAGGCGCCGTGGGTGATGACGGCCCCGCTCGTCCTGCTCGGCGCCCTCACCGTCCTGGGCGGCGCCCTCAACGTCCCACCGCTGTTCGGGGGCGGGGCGTTCCTGCACCGCTGGCTCGAGCCCGTCACCACGGTCGCCGATCGCCTGCAGCCGGCGGTGGAGCTATCCCGCACCACGGACTGGGCGTTGGTGCTCGGCGCCGTCGCCGTCGCGGCGCTCGGCATCGCCAGCGCCCTGCGGCTGCTCAAGCCCGAGGCGCTCGTTCCGGCGCGGCTTGCGCCGCCCGAGACCGGGTTCGGCCGCGTGCTCTGGAAGAAGTGGTATGTGGACGAGATCTACGACGCCGTCGTCGTGCGCCCCGTGATGTGGTTCTCCCGTGAGGTGCTCTGGAAGGTCGTCGACGCTCGCCTGGTGGACGGCCTCCTCGTCAACGGCACGGCCGTCGCGTCGCGCGCGCTCGGGTGGGTCGGCAGCCGGCTGCAGACGGGCGAGGTGGGCTTCTACGTCGTGCTGTTCGTGATCGGCGTGCTCGCCGTGCTCGGCGCGGCGGTGCGGTAGGGGCGGGGGCGGGGGGCGGGGGGCGGGGGGGGCGGGGGGGAACCATGTACCAGCAAGGCGTGCTCACCGCGCTGATCGCTTGGCCCGCCCTCGCGGCGCTGCTGGTGCTGCTCGTGCCGACCCGCTGGGCGAAGCACGTCGCGCTCGCGGCGAGCCTGGCCGAGTTCGCGATCTCGGTGCCGCTGTGGTGGACGTTCGTCCCCGCGGCGGGCATGCAGTTCCAGCTCGATCTCGCGTGGATCCCCGCGTGGGGGATCCGGTACACGGTGGGTCTGGACGGGATCTCGCTGTTCATGGTCCTGCTGACGACCTTCCTCGTGCCCCTGTCGGTGCTCGGGAGCTACAGCTACATCACGACGCGCGAGCGGGCGTTCTACGGCCTGATGCTCGTGCTCACGTCGGGGATGATCGGAGTCTTCGTCTCGCTCGACCTGTTCCTGTTCTACGTGATGTGGGAGGTGATGCTGATCCCGATGTACTTCATCATCGGGGTTTGGGGCGGCGAGAACCGGCTGTACGCGGCGATCAAGTTCTTCATCTATACCTTCTTCGGATCGCTGCTGATGCTGGTCGCGATCCTCGCGCTCGTGTATCTCGTCGGCCAGCGCACCGGAATCTACTCGTTCTCGTACACGCACTTGATGGCGAACCTGGGCGGGCTCGGCTCCGTCGCCTTCTGGCTGTTCGGCGCGTTCTTCCTCGCGTTCGCCATCAAGGTCCCGATGTTCCCGTTCCACACCTGGCTCCCCGACGCGCACGTCGAGGCGCCGACGGCGGGGTCGGTGATCCTCGCCGGCATCCTGCTCAAGATGGGCACCTACGGGTTCCTGCGCTTCGCCCTGCCGTTCTTTCCCCAGGTGGCCCTCCACCCCGCGGTGCAAACGGCGATCGTGGTGCTGTCACTCATCGGGATCGTGTACGGCGGGCTGGTCGCGATGGTGCAGCCCGATTTCAAGAAGCTGATCGCCTACTCCTCGGTCGCCCACCTCGGCTTTGTGATGCTCGGCATCTGGGCGCTCACGCTGCAGAGCGTGCAGGGCGCGCTGATGGTGATGATCAACCACGGCATCTCGACGGGCGCCCTGTTCTTCCTCGTGGGGATGCTGTACGAGCGCCGACACTCGCGGCTGATCGCGGCGTTCGGCGGGATCGCGAAAGTGGTCCCCCTGTTCGCGGCGGCGCTCACGATCGTGTCGCTGTCCTCGATCGGGCTGCCGTCCACGAACGGGTTCGTCGGGGAGTTCCTCGTGCTGATCGGCGCGTTCCGCACGTATCCGGTGCCGGCCACCGTCGCCGCGACGGGCGTGATCGTCGCGGCGATGTACTTGCTGCCCGCGCTGCAGCGGGTGATCTACAATCCGCTCGACAAGCCGGAGAACGAGAAGCTCGCCGACCTGTCGCCACGAGAGATTGCCGTACTGGTGCCGCTCATCGCGTGCATCGTGTGGATCGGGGTGTACCCGAAGCCGATCCTGCAGCGCACGGAGCCGGCCGCGCAGCAGCTGATCCAGTCGGTGCAGGACAGAGTCGGCCCATGAGCCTCGACCTGTCGAGCTACGGCGACCTGATGAAGGCGCTCGCGCCGGAGCTCGTGGTCACGGCGGCGGGCTTGGTCGTCCTGCTGGTGGTGGCCTGGCGTCACCGGACCGCCGCCGATCTGCGCGCGGCGGGCTGGGCGACCCTCGCGGGCCTCGGCGCGGCCGGGGCCGCCGTGTGGTGGTTGTGGTGGAGCAGCGCGCGCGCCGTCGGCATCCCGGCGATGATCGCCGTCGACGACTTCCGGTTCGTGAGCGACTGGCTGCTGCTCGCCGCCGCCGCGCTCACGGTCCTGGTGTCGTTCGACTACCTCGAGCGGGAGGGCCTGCTCGCCCCCGAGTACTACGTGCTGCTGCTGTTCGCCACGCTGGGCATGATGTTGCTGGCGGGGGGCGAGGACCTCATCGTGGTGTTCCTCGGCCTCGAGCTGATGTCGGTGTGCGTGTACGTGCTCGCGGGCCTGAACCGCCGCAGCGCCGCCGCCGCCGAGGCGGCCCTCAAGTACTTCCTGCTCGGCGCCTTCGCGTCCGGGTTCCTGCTGTACGGCATCGCGCTCGTGTACGGCGCGACCGCGACCACGAACCTCACGCTGATCGGCGTGCAGGTCCGGACCCTCAACCTGCAGTCGAGCCCGATGCTGCTGATCGGCCTGGGGCTGCTGCTCGTCGGCTTCGGGTTCAAAGTCGCGGCCGTACCGTTCCACATGTGGGCGCCGGACGTGTACGACGGCTCGCCGACGCCCGTGACCGGCTACATGGCGACGGCGGTCAAGGCCGCCGCGTTCGCCGCGCTGTTCCGCGTGCTGGGCGAAGCGTTCGCGGCGGTGCCCGCGGGGCAACACATCGTGTGGTGGCTCGCGGTCGTGACGATGGTCGGGGGCAACCTGATCGCGCTGGCCCAGCGCACCGTGAAGCGCATGCTCGCGTATTCGTCGATCGCGCACGCGGGCTACCTGCTCGTGGCGGTTGCGGCGGGAACGAGCGTCGGGGCGGCGGCATTCATCTTCTACCTGGTCGCGTACACGCTCATGACCATCGCGGCGTTCGCGCTGCTCGCCGCCAAGGGACGGAACGGCGAGCGGGACGTCCTGATCGACGATCTCGCCGGCCTGAGCCAGGAGCGGCCGTGGCTCGCCTTCGCGCTCGCGATCTGCATGCTCTCGCTGCTGGGGTTCCCCGGCACCGCCGGCTTCATCGGCAAGTGGTATATCCTCGTGGCGGCCACGACGGCGGGGCAGAACGTGCTCGCCGCCGTGGTCGTCCTTACGAGCGTCGTCTCCGCGGGATACTATCTCCCGGTGATCATGGCGATGTACATGAAGCCCGAGCCGTTCGCGCAGGCGCACGCCGGCATGCGTCTCGGCCGGCTCGGCGGCGCGGTCGTGGCGGTCTCCATCGCGGGCCTGCTGTTCTTCGGCGTCCGGCCGAACCGCCTGCTCGACCTCGCCAGGACGAGCGGCGCCGCGCTCGCGCCGCCTCCCGGGCCCACCGCGCCCGGCCGCTGATCCGGGGCGAGCGCCGTGCAGCTCCCCGCCGCCATCTTTCGCGAATACGACATCCGAGGCACCGTGGGCGACCAGCTCACGCCCGAAGTCGCCCGCGCCATCGGGCAGGCGGCGGCCACGCTCGCGTGGGACCGGCTGGGCCGCGCCCCGCGACTCGCCGTCGGGCGGGACAACCGGCCCTCCGGCAGCGCGCTCGCCGAGGGCGTGCTCTCCGGCATCGAGGCGGCCGGCGGGCACGCGCTGGACGTCGGCACGCTGCCGACGCCGGCACTCTACCTTGCGACTCACGTCCTGAGCGTGGACGGAGGCGTGCAGGTCACCGGCTCGCACAACCCGCCCGAGTTCAACGGCTTCAAGCTCGTGCTCGGCGGAGAGGCGGTGTACGGTCAGGAGCTCCAGGGGTTGCGACGGCTCATCGAGGACGGACGGGCGCGGGGGCGTCCGGGCGGCGTGCGGAGCCGTGACGACAGCGTGATCGCGCAGTATCGCGAGGCCGTCGTGCAGCGCAACGGCCCCCTGCCGCGGCGGGTCAGGGTCGTGGTGGACTGCGGCAACGGCGTGTCCAGCCTGGTGGCCGGCGAGACATTGCGGCGACTCGGGGCCGACGTCGTGACTCTGTTTTGCGAGTCCGACGGCACGTTCCCGCACCACCACCCCGACCCGACCGTGCTCGAGAACCTGCGCGACCTGCAGGCCGCCGTGCGGCGCGAAGGCGCGGAGCTGGGTATCGCGTTCGACGGCGACGGCGACCGCATCGGCGCGGTGGACGAGCAAGGCCGGGTGGTGTTCGGCGACCAGCTGCTCGTGCTGTTCGGCCGCGACCTCGCACGCCGCCTGGGCCCGGGCCACGCCGTGATCTTCGACGTGAAGTGCTCGGAGGTGCTCCCGCAGGCGCTGGCGCGGGCCGGGCTCCGGCCCACGATGTGGAAGACGGGGCATTCCCTCATCAAGCAGAAGATGAAGGAGCTGGGCGCCCCGCTCGCGGGCGAGATGAGCGGCCACATGTTCTTCGGCGGCGACTGGTACGGCTTCGACGACGCGCTGTTCGCCGCCGCGCGGCTGCTGCGCTACCTGGCGGAGCAGGGTGGGCCGCTCTCCCGACTGCTCGCGGACCTCCCCGCGACCGTTGCCACACCGGAACTACGGGTCGACTGCCCCGACGAGCGGAAGTTCGACATCGTGGCGCGGGCCGCGCAGCATTTCGCGACCAAGTACTCCGTCTCCACGCTCGACGGCGTGCGGATCACCTTCCAGGAGGGGTGGGGCCTGCTGCGGGCCTCGAACACGCAGCCCGTGCTCGTGCTGCGCTTCGAGGCGAGCAGCCCCGCGGCGCTCGCAGCGTACCGCAGCGAAGTCGAACACTGGCTCGCCGCCCAGGGCGTCCGCGCGTGACCCGCGGGCGCCGCCGCTCGGCGTTCCTGTTCAGCGCGGGTGTGCTGGTGGCGGTCCTCGTGGGCGGGCGCTGGCTTGCTCTCGAAACGGCGGAGCGCGCCTGGGCGGCGACCATCCCGGGCGGTGCGACGTACCTCGCCACGCGTGATTTCGCACGCCTCGTGACCGGCCTGCTCCTGCTCGCGGCGGTCACCTGGACCACGGGCAACCTGCTGTTCGTGTATCGCGCCATCGGGTCCGTGCAACTGCCGCGCCGGCTCGGCGATCTGGAGATCGTGGAGGCGGTGCCGCAGCGCTTGCTCCTCGCCGGCACCATCGCGACCGGGCTCGTCTGCGGCTTCCTCCTCGCGCTCGGCACGGGGGACTGGTGGATGGCGGCGGCGATGGCGTCCCGTGCGCCGAGGTTCGGCGTCACCGACCCCGTGTTGCAGCGGGACCTGGGCTACTACGTCGCGCAATTGCCGTGGGCCGAGCGGCTGCGGAGCTTCGCGCTGACCGCGACCGTCTCGGCCACGGTGATCGTCGCGCTCCTGTACCTGGGGATCGGCTCGCTGCGCTTCCGCCGCTGGTTGCCCTACGCGAGCGCGCACGCCCGGGCCCACCTCGCGGTCCTGCTCGCGTCCGTCGGCCTGACGCTCACGTGGGGGGCGTTGCTCGATCCGGCACAGACCGTCGCGGGCCTGCACGGCGCGCTCTCGCGCGGGGCGCTGACCGTGCGGCTACCCGTGGCTCCCTTCATCACGACGCTGGGTGTCGCGGCCACGCTCGCGAGCCTCTACTGGGGGGTGCGAGAGGCGGCGCCGCTGCTCGCCGCCTGCTGGGGCACGCTCGTCGTTGCATCGTTTCTCGCCTACGGCGTGCTCCCCGCGATGATCAGCGGCGCGGGGCCCCCCGCCCGGGCCACCACTCCTGCTGCGCCCGGGACGTCGCCCGACACGGCCCTCGTCGCGGAGCAGCGACGGCTCGAGGGCCTGGCGTTCGGGGTGGGATCGCTCCAGGAGCAACCCCCGCCCGGTTTCCCGAGCCCAGCCGCCGCGCTGGCGGCGCTGCCCCTCTGGGACGGGACGCGAGTGCGCACCGCGGCCGCGCGACGGCGCGACCTCTTGGGACCGCGCGCGACGCCCGCCGCCGCGGCGCTCTCGCCGGAGCATCCCGGGAGCGGGCGGGCCACCTGGATCGTCGCGCCGATGCCCGACCTGGACAGCCTGGCCCACGCACAGCCGATCCCGGACTGGACGGAGATCCACGGCGGCGCTTGGGCGCGCGCCGGGCGCCCGCTCGGGGCGGTGGAGAGCGACACGGGCCTCGCCTTCGCGCTGCTCCCGACGCGCGACTCAGCGACCTGGTTCGGTCCCGGGTTCCGCGAGTTCGCGGTAGCGGCGCCCGACACTTGGCCCGGGCTGCGCGGCACCGGTGTTCCGCTCGCCGGCGGGTGGCGGCGCACGGCGCTCGCGTGGGCACTCCAAACCCCGGAGCTGGCCCGCACCGGCACCGACGACCTGCTGCTGCTCTGGCACCGGGACGTGCCCGAGCGACTGCAGCGGCTCGCGCCGTTCGCGAGCTTCGACGACGCGACCCCAGTGATCGCGGACGGTGCCCTCTGGTGGATCGCCTACGGGTACCTCGCGTCGGAGACGTTCCCCCTGGCGCGCCCGGTGGCGTGGGACGGGCACGAGGTGCGGTACCTGCGCGCCGCGTTCGTCGGCGCGGTGAGCGCCGCGAGCGGCGACACGCGCCTGTTCCTCGCACCAGGGGCGGACTCGCTCGCGGCCGCGTGGGCGCGCCTCGTCGCGCCGCTCATTCGCCCGTCCGACAGCCTGCCCGCCGTGCTGCGGGTCGAGCTGCCCTACCCGCGTCAAACGTTCCGGATGGCCACCACACTGGTGGCGCGGTGGCGCAGCGACCCCGGCGTGTGGGTCGCCCGCCCGCGCGAGCCCTTCGAGGTCGCCGCCCCGGAGTCCGACGGGGGACGGCCCCGCATCTGGACCGCCCAGGGCTTCGAGGTCGGCGATCCCGCCGCATTCGCGGCGCTCATCGCGGGCGCGATGTCGTCCGCGGGTCCCCGAGTCCTCGTCTGGCGGCCCAGCCCGGCGGTCCGCCTCCCCGCGGGGCTCGTCGGCTCTCCCAGCGAGACGGCGCCCGGTGTGCTGCGCCTGTGGAACGCTGCGGGCGTCCTGTTCTCCGTGCAGGCGTTGTTCGCGCAGCCCGCGACGGGCGGCCCGCCGTCGCGCATCGATACGCTGTTCGTCACGTGGGGCGAGCGGCACGGCCAGGGGCCCACCCTGGTCGCCGCGCTGCGCGACCTGTTGGCCGCGGGCGGTGAGACGCGCTCCCCCGTCGACACCTCGCTCGCGGCCCGCTGGGAGGCCGCGCGCCGCCTCGCCGCCCAGGCCGACGCCGCGCTGGCCGCGGGCGACCTCGAAGCGTTCGGGCGCTACTACGAGCAGCTGCAAGCGCTGCTCGGCATCGGGCGCCGCAAGCTTGCTCCCGCTCACCGGCCCCGCTAGTGCCGTTCCCACCCTCGATCCTGGGCACAAGTCCGGATGCACTTCACAACCGGTTGGAACCGCACTAGGTTGCGCCGCCGTGCAACCGGGTACCATCGTCGTCGCGTTGGGCGGAAACGCCGTCGCCCCGCCGGGTGAGCGCCCGACGATCGCGAACCAGTTCCGCCACACCCGCGCCAGTCTCGCCCCGATCGTGGACCTGGCCCGCGACGGGTGGGGCATCGCGCTGGTGCACGGCAACGGCCCGCAGGTCGGAGACGAGCTGGCGCGCACCGAGATCGCAGCCGACCAGGTGGAGCCGCTGCCGCTCGGCGTGCTGGTGGCGGCGACCGCGGGCTGGATGGGCTACATGATCCAGCAGTCGCTCCAGAACGCGCTGGCGCGGGCCGGCGTCGAGCGCCAGGTGGTCACCCTCATCACGCAGACGCGGTGCGATGCCAGGGACCCTAACCTGCGCCATCCGACCAAGCCGATCGGGCACGCCCTGGACGCCGCGCGCGTGGCCCGCCTCCAGGCGCGCGGCGTGCCGGTGAAGGAAGAGCAGCCGGGACGCTGGCGCCGGCTCGCGCCGAGCCCCCGGCCGATCGCCGTGGTCGAGCGCGACATGATCGCCCACCTCGTGTCCGCGGGGCACATCGTGGTGGCGTGCGGCGGCGGCGGGCCGCCCGTGTACGACGATCCCGAGCTGCGTCTCGAGGGAATCGACGCGGTCGTGGACAAGGACCGCGTCGCGGCGATCCTCGGCCGCGAGATCGGCGCGGACGTCCTGTTGATCCTCACCAACGTGGACGCCGTGTACCGCGGCTACGGCACGAAGCACCAGGAGGCCATCCGCCGGCTGGGGCTCGCGCAGGCGGACCATCTGCTCGCGGGCACGGAGCTGGGCACGGGCAGCATGCGGCCCAAGGTCGAAGCCGCGGCCGACTTCGTGCGCTCGGGGGGGGAGGGCTGGCGCGCCATCATCGCGGCGCTCGCCCACGGCCTGAGCGCGCTGCGCGGCGAGTCGGGCACGACGATCACCGGGGACGACGCGTGAATCTGCACGAGTATCAGGCCCGCGAGATCCTGCGGCGCCACGGCGTGCCGGTGCCCGCGGGCGAGATCGCCGGCACGCCGGAGGAGGCGCGGGCGATCGCCGCGCGGATTGGGGGAGGCCGGCCCGTGGTCGTGAAGGCGCAAGTGCACGCTGGCGGCCGCGGCAAGGCTGGGGGCGTGAAGCTCGCGACGGACGCGGCCGAAGCGGCGGCGCACGCCGCCAAGATCCTCGGCATGACCATCAAGGGTCTGACCGTGCGCAAGGTGCTGGTGGTCCCCGCCGTCGACATCACCTCGGAGAGCTACGTCGGCATCCTCGTGGACCGCGCGTCGCAGCGCCCCCTGCTCATGGTGAGCGCGGCAGGCGGGGTGGACATCGAGGAGGTAGCCACGAAGACGCCGGAGCGCATCTACCGGGCGCCGGTCGACCCACGGTACGGGCTGCTGCCGCACCAGGCGCTGGGCCTCGCCTTCCGGTTGTACCGCGATGTCGCGCAGGCGCGCGCCGCGGCCGACATCATGCGGAAGCTGTATGAGGTGTTCTACGCGGTCGGCGCCTCGCTCGCCGAGATCAACCCGCTCGCCACGACGCCCGACGGCAAGGTCGTGGCGCTCGACGCGAAGGTGGTGATCGACGACAACGAGCTGGACCGCCACCCCGAGATCGCCGCGCTGCGGGACGACTCGGCCGAAGCGCCGTCGGAAGTCGCGGCGCGCGAGGCAGGTCTGACGTTCATCAAGCTCGACGGATCCGTCGGCTGCTGCGTGAACGGGGCGGGGCTCGCGATGGCGACGATGGATCTCGTGAAGTATTACGGCGGCGAGCCCGCCAACTTCCTCGACATCGGCGGCAGCTCCAACCCGCAGAAGGTGGTCGCCGCCCTCCGGATCATCAGCGCCGACCCCACCGTGCGGGCGATCCTGTTCAACATCTTCGGCGGCATTACCCGCTGCGACGACGTGGCGAACGGGATCGTTCAGGCAACCGGCCAGTTCCCCCTCAAGGTTCCGCTCGTCATCCGGCTCACGGGCACGAACGAGGAGCTCGCCGTCCAGATCCTCACGCAAGCCGGCTTCGCCGCCCTCACCGACATGGACGAGGCGGTGAAGCAGGCCGTCGCGAAAGCACGGGCCGGGAGGGCCGCGTGAGCGTCTTCCTCGATCACACCACGCGCCTCCTGGTGCAAGGGATCACCGGCCGCGACGGGTCGTTCCACACGCGGCAGATGATCGGCTACGGCACGAAGGTCGTCGCCGGCGTCACGCCCGGCAAAGGCGGGCAGCTGTTCGACGGCGTGGTCCCGGTGTTCGACACGGTGGCCGACGCCGTGCGGGAGACACCGGCGAACACGTCGGTGATCTACGTGCCGGCAGCGGTCGCGGTGTCGGCCATCTTCGAAGCCGCGGACGCGGGGATCGGCTTGATCGTCTGCATCACCGAGGGGATCCCGGTGCTCGACATGACCCGCGTGCTCCCGTACCTGCACGAGCGCGGCGCGCGGCTCATCGGGCCGAACTGCCCGGGGCTGATCTCGCCGACCAGGAGCAAGGTGGGCATCATCCCCGGCAACATCTGCCGACCGGGCCGGGTCGGCGTCGTGTCGCGGAGCGGGACGCTCACCTACGAGATCGTGCACCAGCTGTCGAGCCGGGGCTATGGCCAGTCCACGTGCATCGGCATCGGCGGCGATCCGCTCATCGGCACGAACTTCATCCACTGCCTGTCGGCCTTCCAGGCGGACGCCGAGACCGATGCGGTCGTCATGATCGGCGAAATCGGCGGCACCGACGAGCAGCAGGCCGCGGAGTTCGTCTCCCAGGCCGTGACGAAGCCGGTCGTGGGCTTCATCGCGGGCCAGACCGCGCCTCCCGGCCGCCGCATGGGTCACGCGGGCGCCATCATCTCGGGCTCGAGCGGGACCGCCGCCGAAAAGATGGCGGCTTTCGAGCGGGCCGGGATCGCCGTGATGAAACGCCCCGCGGACGTCGTCCCGCTGCTCACGGAGCGCCTGTGAAGCTGCGCGACGTCCTCCGAGCCGAGCACATCATCGTTCCCTTGAGCGCGGCCACGGTCAAGGAAGCCACCGAGCGCCTCGCCGAGCGGCTCATCGCGACGGGCGCGGTGGCCGATCCGCAGCGCCTCAACGCGGTCATCCGGCACACCTGGCCCGAAGACATGGTGAGCGTCGGCGAGCACGCCTTCCTCCCGCACTTCCGCACTGAGGCCGTGCGCGACCTCGCGACCGCCGTCGGGATCTCCCCCACGCCGATCCACTGGGAGAAGGACCCGAACCGTACCGCGCGCATCGTGATCTTCATCGTCGCCCCGGTCCGCGAGGCGGCGTTGTACCTCCAGGTGGTCGGCGCGTTCGCGCGCACGCTGTCCGATCCCGAAACGGCGCTGGCGCTGCTCGCCGCCAAGAGCCCGGAGCGGGTGCTGGCGCTCGCCGCGCTCGACGCCGTCGAGCTCCCGAGCCAGCTCCTGGTGCGCGATGTCATGACCCCCCATGCGTTCACCGCGCGCCCCGACCAGACGCTCGGCGACATCGCGCGCCTCATGGTGGAGCACGATATCCGCGCCATACCGGTCGTGGACCCGTCGGGGGCACTCATCGGGATGATCACCCATCGGGAGCTGCTGCGATACCTGATCCCCGACTTTCTGCAGCGCACCAAGAGCGGCGAGTTTCGCGCGCTCACCCGGGGCCAGCTGCAGCGTGGCGCGGCCGACCCGCGGCTCATCCCGGCCAAGGAAGCCATGGCCCGCTCGGTGCTGTGCTTGTCGGAGGATCAGACGCTCGCGGACGTGGCCAATCTGATCAGCTCGAAGGACGTCGATCGCTTCCCGGTGGTTCGGGAGGGGATCGTCGTGGGCTTTCTCACGCGGGCGGACTTGATCCGCCGCCTCATCGCCCCTGACGCCTGATGCTGACACTTGCCATTATCAAGCCGGACGCCGTGCGCGCCGGCAATACCGGCAAGATCCTCGCCCATCTCGAAGGGGCGGGGTTCGTGGTGCGCGCGGCGCGGCTCGTGAAGCTCACCGTCGCGCAGGCGGAGGCATTCTACGAGGTACATCGCGAGCGCCCCTTCTACCGCCCGCTCGTGACCTTCATGACGTCCGGGCCGGCCCTGGTACTGGCGCTGGAGCGCGACAACGCCGTGGCGTACCTGCGGCAGGTCATCGGCGCCACCGATCCA
>WNGG01023500.1_pt1 | contig 12501 bp, 9 predicted proteins | sample 5400661 | NCBI WGS metagenome assembly WNGG01 (sample SAMN13153372, study PRJNA577476) | soil metagenome | isolation source: 100 cm soil or saprolite under Garry oak tree replicate 1 | place: USA:California | collected 2016-06-15 | reverse complement strand
CTGGCCACCAACGCAAATTATCTCGTCTATTTTGAGGACGGGGTGCTGGTCACCGAGCAGGATTTCGATTCCTTCATCGCCAGGGCAGAGACACTCGTTGCCAATTTATTGTGAGGAAGTTCGGCTTCCGCTCCCGATAGGATTCCGCGAACTGTCTCTGAGAGAGTGCCTGTTGAAAACATTTTCGGAGCTTGTGTGGAAAATCCGCTGCCGCCAGACTAAAATAACTCATCGATGGCAACCCCGCGTTTTGTCCATCTTCATCTGCACACCGATTACAGTCTTCTCGACGGCGCCTGCGACATCACGGAACTGGTAAACGAGGCCGCCCACCGCGGCATGCCCGCCGTGGCCGTCACCGATCACGGCAATCTCTTTGCCGCCGAGCACTTCCATCACGAAGCCTCCACGCGCGGCGTGAAGCCCATCATCGGCTGCGAGGTTTACGTCGCGCGCACCAGCCGCCACGATCGCGGCGCGGAAAAGACCAATGGCGACGCGCGCCCCGCTCGGACCGCCGGCAGCGGCCCAGGCGGCGGATCGGCTGCCTCCGGAGCAGCTTCCGATCTGGCCCAGCGCGGCACCAATCATCTCGTTTTGCTCTGCGAAAACGCCGAAGGCTACCGCAACCTGATCCGCCTGGTTTCCGCCGGCTTCCTCGAAGGCTTCTACTATAAGCCGCGCATTGATTACGACCTGCTGGCCAAGCACAGCGGCGGTCTCATCGCGCTTTCCGCCTGCTTGAGCGGCGCGGTAGCCGAGCCGCTCATCGAAGGCCGCTACGACGATGCGCGCGACGCCGCCTATCGCCTGCGCGATATTTTCGGCAAAGGCAATTTCTTCCTCGAAGTGCAAGACCAGGGACTCGAGATCGATGGGCCGGTGAATCGCGAGCTCGTGCGCCTCTCCCGCGAGAGCGGCATTCCCCTGGTGGCCACCAACGATTGCCATTACCTCACGCGCGCCGACGCCCGCGCCCAGGAAGTGCTGCTCTGCATCCAGACCGGCAAGACCATGTCCGATCCCCAGCGCATGCGCTTTGCCACCGATCAGTTTTATTTCAAGACCGCCGAGGAGATGGCCCAGGTCTTCCGCGAATTGCCGGACGCGCTCGAACGCACCGCCGCCATCGCCGAACGCTGCAACGTGCGCATCGAGCCGGTACGCAATTCCTTCCCCGAATTCCAGGTGCCAGAGGGTTACACGGTGGATAGTTATTTCGAGCGCGTCGCGCGCGAAGGATTCGCCGCGCGCCTGCCTTATCTCGAAACCTTCGCCAAGCAGGGCTGGCTGCGGCGCCCGCTCGCGGAATACGAACAGCGGCTCTCGAACGAAACCAAGATGATCGTGAAGATGCGTTACGCCGGCTATTTCCTGATCGTCTGGGACTTCATGCGCTATGCGCGCGCGCAGGGCATTCCCGTCGGCCCGGGAAGGGGATCGGCCGCGGGCAGCCTGGTGAGTTACGCGCTGAAAATTACCGACGTCGACCCGCTGCAATACGATCTGCTCTTCGAGCGCTTCCTCAATCCGGAACGCGTCTCCATGCCCGATATCGACATCGATTTCTGCATGCGGCGGCGTGGGGAAGTGATCGATTACGTCACCCAGAAATACGGCCGCGACAACGTCGCGCAGATCATCACCTTCGGCACCATGGCCGCCAAGGCCGCGCTCAAAGACGTGGGCCGCGCCATGGATTTGCCTTATGGCGACGTGGACCGGCTCGCCAAGCTCGTTCCCAACCAGATCAACATCACGCTCGACGACGCGCTCAAGCAATCCGGCCAGCTTCGCTCCGCCATCGAAGGCGATGAGCGCTTCCGGGACCTTCTCGAAGTGGCCAAGCGCCTCGAAGGGCTCGCGCGACACGCCTCCACGCATGCGGCCGGCGTGGTGATTTCGCCGCAGCCGCTCACCGAACTGCTGCCCCTATACAAAACGAATCGCGAAGAAATCACCACGCAATACGACATGAAGGGCCTCGAGCGGCTCGGCCTGCTGAAGATGGATTTTCTCGGCCTGACCACCCTCACGGTTCTCTCCGATACCGTGAAGCTCATCGCCGCCAATCGCACTGCGCAGATCGATCTCCATACGCTTCCGCTCGATGATGCCGCGACCTACCATCTTTTCTCCCGCGGCGATACCACCGCGATTTTCCAATTTGAGTCCCACGGCATGCGCGACATCCTGCGCCGCTATCAGCCCTCGCGCCTCGAAGACCTGACCGCGCTCAACGCGCTCTATCGCCCCGGCCCCATCCAGGGCGGCATGATCGACGATTTCATCGCCCGCAAGCACGGCAAGAAAAAAGTCGCCTACGATCTGCCGGAATTGCAAGAAATCCTGGAAGAAACCTACGGCGTCATTCTTTATCAAGAGCAGGTCATGCAGATCGCCAATCGCCTCGCCGGTTTTTCCCTCGGCGAAGCCGACATTCTGCGCCGCGCCATGGGCAAGAAAAATCGCGACGAGATGGCCGCGCAGCGCGAGAAATTCCTCACCGGCTGTGCCGCGCATAAAGTTCCGCCGAAAAAGGCCGAACGCATTTTCGATCTCATGGCCGAATTTGCCGGCTACGGATTCAATAAGTCCCACTCCTGCGCCTATGCGCTGCTGGCTTATCAGACGGCCTGGCTCAAGACGCACTATGCGGTCGAATTCATGGCCGCGCTGCTGACTTCGGAAACCGGAAACACGGAAAAAGTCGTAAAGTATATTCACGAAGCGCGCGGCATGGGCATCACCGTCCTTCCGCCGGATGTAAATACGAGCGACGTGGACTTCACGCCCGTGGGCGAACAGATTCATTTCGGCCTGCGCGCCATCAAAAACGTGGGAGAGAATACGGTTCGCGGCATTCTCGAAGCGCGCCAAAAGCTGGGCAGCTTCCGCTCCATCTTCCAGCTTTGCGATTCGGTCGCATCGGGAGGATGCGCCTCGGGCGACCCGCGTCTTTTGAACCGCCGTGTTCTGGAAAGCCTGGTCAAGGCGGGCGCGCTCGACTCCTTGGGTGCGCGCCGCTCGCAGCTTTATCAGGTGATCGATCGCGCCATGGAACGCGGGCAGAAACTCCAGCGTGATAGCGCCAGCACGCAGCACGGGCTGTTTCTCGCGGGCGCCTCGTCGCCGGAGCTCTCCGAGCCAGAGCTTCCCGATGCCGAAGAGTGGCCCGAATACGAATTGCTGGCCAACGAATTCGCCACGCTCGGCTTTTATATTTCCGGTCACCCCTTGGACAAATATTCCGCGCGCCTGAAGGAGCTCAAAGCCGTGGAACTGGCCGCCATGGAAGGCCGCCGCAATGGCGAGGAGGTGGCCATCGGCGCGCTGGTCTCTTCGCTGCGCCCGATGCGCTCGCGTAAAGGCGATCGCTGGGCTATCCTCAATCTTCAGGATATGACCGGCCAGCTCGAAGCGCTGGTCTTTCCGGAAGCTTTCGCGCGTCTTGAAGCGCTGCTGAAGTCGGATATCCCCTTGCTTTTGCGCGGCCGGGTCAGCGTGGAAGATGCGGGAACTCGCGTGGCCATTCAGGAAGCGCAGCCGCTCGACGCCGTAGCCGGCGCTCCCGACACTACCGCGCGAATGCGCGTGCGCATTGACCTGAGCGCCATGGACGAATTCACCCTTGACCAGATCAAGACCGTCCTGGCCGGCTCGCCCGGCCCGTGCCCCATCGCTTTTGATATATTCGATCCGGATGGTTCCATGGCCACGCTGGCTTCCAACCAAAGAGTCCGCATTGACGATCGCCTGGTGAGCCGGCTGCAGGAGATGCCCGGCGTGGGCCCAGTCGAAGTGGTTCGCTGAAGTGGTGCGCTGAAATGGAAAAACGCCAACGCCGCCGGGAACTCGAACAGCTCGAAAGGGAAGTGGAGGACTTGCAGCGCCTTTCCCAGAACGGCTCTTCGCCCCCGGAACTCGAAAAAATTCGCGCACAGGTCTCGGAACTGCGCCGCGAATTCTATACCCACCTGGGCGCCTGGCAGCGCACGCAGATCGCGCGGCATCCGCAGCGGCCCTATACGCTCGACTTTATCCGTCTGCTCTGCACCGATTTTTCCGAGCTGCATGGAGACCGCGCATTTGGCGATGATCCCGCGATTGTCGGCGGCTTCGCGCGCTTCCATGGCCGGCCCGTGCTCGTCCTGGGCCACCAGAAGGGCCGCGACACCAAGCAGCGCGTGGCCCGCAATTTCGGCCAGGCCAAGCCCGAGGGCTACCGCAAGGCGCTGCGCCTGATGAAACTGGCCGCCAAGTTCAGCCGGCCCATTCTCACCTTCGTCGATACGCCGGGAGCTTATCCGGGCTTGGACGCTGAAGAACGCGGCCAGGCCGAAGCCATCGCCGTCAACCTGCGCGCCATGTCCCGCCTGCCGGTGCCCATCATCGTGACCATCACCGGCGAAGGCGGCTCCGGCGGCGCTTTGGCCATCGCCGTCGGCGATCAGATCAATATGCTCGAGAACTCCATCTATTCGGTGATTTCCCCCGAGGGCTGCGCTTCGATTTTATGGCGCGACGCCGCCAAAGCCGAACTCGCCGCGGAAGCCCTGCGCATTACGGCGAAAGATCTCCGGGAATTCGGCATCGTGGACGAAATCGTTCCCGAACCCGAGGGCGGCGCCCACTCCGATCACGAAGCCGCCGCGCAGCTTCTCGAACCCGTTCTCGTGCGTGCCCTCGACAAGCTTTCCGTGAAGTCCGTTCCCGAATTGCTCCAGCGCCGCTACTCCAAGTTCCGCCGCATGGGCCAGTTGGCCGCCGCCGTCACCGGCTGAACTCTAACTGTGGCCGCAACCCCTTAGGCTGTCATCACGAGGTCCGGGTTGCGGACCGAGGGATCTGCTGTTGCTTTGGAAATAGCAATTCCGCCAAGTCAGCCCACGTGGGGTTTGTGGCCTCGATGAGAGCGATTCTCTTCTTTCTGTCCCATCCTTTAATCTGTTTCTCCCGGGCTATCGCCGCCCGAATATCTCCGAAGCTCTCGTAATACACGAGGCGATGAATCTTATAGCGCTTAGCGAACCCGCGTACCCGGCCCTCCCGATGTTCGAAAAGTCTCCGCTCCAGGTTATTCGTTACTCCCGTGTACAAATTATGTGACCGGCTGGCGATGATGTAGACGAAGCAGAATCGGTTGAGATTCAAAAGCAGATCCCTCGGCCCAAAGAGTGGGCCTCGTGATGACGGCTTAAGCGCTGGGCTGCTCGATCGGCAATCGCTGCACCAGAGGAATTTTGCAAGTCCGTGCGGTCAGCGCTGGCTGGGGACGTCATCGCCCGAGGGATCTGCGGTTGCACCTGCTTGTCGCGAGGTGTTCCCCGGCGTCACAAATTTCGTTCGGCGCGCGCCTCTCAGGGCACGTGCCGGATAAGCAACTCCCGCACTCCGGAACATTGTGGCCGCGGCTCATTTGTTTTAGCTTAGGAACGGTCATGCTTCCCATCAGAGAAGACGCGGAAATTCAGGTAGCCGAGCCCTTCCGGCCCTACGAGCGCTTGGTCAAGATCAAGCTGCTCAAGAAGACCGTCGAGGTCCCGGAAAAAAATTCGCTCTTGCGGTGCTTTCAGTTTTTGAGTCCGGAGACCATCCCCTACGGCAGGTTCTGCTGGAATCAGGATTGCCAATACTGCCGGGTCGTGGCCAAGCTCCCCGATGACGACAAGCCGCGGGAGATGCTCAGTTGCAAGTTCATGGTCATGGCCGGAATGGAAATCACGGAGATCAGCCCGGAACTGAAGCTTTGCCTCCGCCCGGTTTTACAGAAGTCTTCTCAAGCTACGGCCCAGCCCCCCAGCCCTCAGCCCTAAGACGTAGCCATCGCGAGAACCAGCCTCCGACCAGAAGCGAGTGCCCGAAAGCGAGGTGGAGGAATCCGCCGGACTTCGGGGACCGCAGCTGAAGCCACCACGACAAACCGCATGGCTCCGCGGTTCAGATCACACTCTTGCCGTCGCCGAGCGCTGACTCTGCATCTGCTTCATCATTTGCCGCATGGCCGCGATATGACCGGGAGTGCGGCTCTCGCTCCACGATGCGAAGCGCTCCGCGGCTTTTTCCAGGTGCGCGAGGAACAGCGGATTTGCGAACCGCTCGCGAATCGGTGCAATGATCGGCTTGACGCGCTCCCAGACCCGGGCGCCGCGAGGCGCATGAAGTCCTCGAGGTTCTCCACGAAGTAGTTCTTGGCGAACCAGTCGCGTGCCTGGCGCAGCCGAGCCTCGCGCCTTAGATCGTATACCTGCAGGTGAAGCTGTGCTTGTTCGTGCGTGGGTTTCGTTGCCATGTTTCTTTCTCTCCTCTTCTCACTAATTGTCAGCGGAATTCGAACCGGCTACTCTACCCCGTCCCTCACCCCTGAGCCAACGCATATAGCGGGACCGCCCGGTCGGCCTCCCATAGTGTAACGGTGTAACGGTTCTTTTGGGGGGGTAGGCAACATATAACGGGACTGCCGGTGGCCGGCGCCTGACCCAGACCTATACCTGCTTGCCCTTCGGCAACAGCCAATCTTGTGGTAATATCAGCGCTTAAAGAGGAACCTGGAGGCCGGGTGAAAGCCAAGACGAAATTCGGAATTGGCATCGGCATCATTTTGATTTCGCTATCGGCCCTCGCTTGGATGGGCGCCAAGCAGAGCCAGACCTACTACCACACCATTGCCGAACTCTCTTCTCTCAACGCATCGGCCGCGCATCAGCGCATCCGCGTGGGCGGCGATGTGGCTGCGGGATCGATCCAGCACTTGCCGGGCCGCGTGGATTTCGTCCTCAAGGAAGAGGGCAAGACGCTGCCGGTCAGCTACGTCGGGTCCGATCCGCTGCCGGACACCTTTAAGGATGGCGCGCAATGCTTGATCGAGGGGCATGCCATGCCCGATGGACGCTTCGTCGCCGAACAATTGCAGGCCAAGTGCGCCTCGAAATACGAGGCCGCTCCCGGCGGCACCGAGTCGTCGCCGCCTGCTTCCAGCGCGGACCGCAAGAGCTAACTTATTGACCCGGCGAATGCTCATCCGGTAGGTAGACTTCGCCGGAAGAGTTAGGGGGAAGTCGTTGGACCTGTTTGGATCTTTTGCCCTGCTTCTGGCATTCCTGTGCGGACTCTACGCCTTTGGCGGCGGCATCGCCGCCATCGTCACGCGCCGTCCGCTGCTGATCAAGAGCGCGCGCCACGCCGGCATGGCCGTTTGCGTGCTCATCTGGCTGGGCTTCGGCAGCCTCGCTTACCTCTTCCAGACCGACAACTTCTCCATGGCCTACGTCGTGGAGCACAGCAACCGCACGCTCCCGGCATTTTTCAAATTCGCGGCCATCTGGGCGGGACAGGAAGGCTCGCTGCTTTTCTGGAGCTTCCTGCTTTCGATTTACGTTTTCTCCGTTTTGTTCGCCTACCGCGGCAAGCATCCCGAGTTGATGCCCTACGTCGGCGTGGTCGTGGCCGGCGTGCAGCTTTTTTTCCTCACGTTTAACAATTTCCTGGCCAGCCCGTTTCAGATTCTGGGCTCTGCCGCGCCCAGCGGTGCCATGCAGTGGATCATGCGCGGCGATGGCAACGGCCTGAACCCGCTGCTGCAATATCCGGAGATGGTCATCCATCCGCCGATCCTTTATTCCGGCTATACCGGCTTCACGATTCCGTTCGCTTTCGCGCTCGCCGCGCTGCTCGGCCGTTATCCCGGCGAGAAATGGATTCACCTCACGCGCCGCTGGACCATGATCGCCTGGGGCTTCCAGGGCGTGGGCATTCTGCTGGGCGCGCATTGGGCTTATGCGGTGCTCGGCTGGGGCGGCTACTGGATGTGGGATCCGGTGGAAAACGCGTCGCTCATGCCCTGGCTCACCGGCACGGCCTTTTTGCATTCGGTGATGATGCAGGAAAAGCGCGGCATGATGCGCGTGTGGAACGTGTGGCTGGTCTTCACCACGTTTTTGCTCACGATTTTCGGGACCTTCCTGACGCGCAGCGGCGTGGTCAATTCCGTGCACGCCTTCGCGCAATCGAAGATCGGCCCGTGGTTCCTCGGCTTCATCGGACTGGTGTTGCTGGTGTGTTTCGTTTCGTTCTGGCGCAATCGCGATTATCTGCGCAGCGACAACACACTCGATTCGCTCGTGTCGCGCGAATCGAGCTTCCTCTTCAACAACCTGATCCTGCTCGTCGCCTGCGTCGCGGTGATCTCCGGAACTTTGTTCCCGGTGCTCTCGGAATGGGTGCGCGGCACGAAGATCAGCGTCGGCGTGCCGTTCTTTAACATGATCAATCTGCCCATCGGCCTGTTCTTGCTTTTCCTCACCGGTGTAGGACCGCTGCTGGCCTGGCGCAAGACTTCCATGGCCAGCCTGCGCAAAAACTTCGGCGGGCCCCTGGCGATCGGCATCGCCGCCGGCGTGGTGGGCATGGCGCTCGGCCTGCGCAATTTTTACGTCACGACATGCTTGATCCTGTCCGTCTTCGTCACGCTGACGATTCTCTTGGAGTTCTATCGCGGCGCGCGCGTGATCGCCTCGCGCGGCAATACCAACCTGCTTTCCGGCGTCGCCCAGCTCACCATGCGCAATACGCGCCGCTATGGCGGCTATGTGGTGCACTTCGGCATCGTGCTGATCTTTATAGGCATCTCCGGCGCGGCCTTCAATCAGGATAAACAGGCGGAAATGCCGCCCGGCGCGCAGATGCAGATCGGTCCGTATCGGCTCACGCACCAAACCTTCGATAGCACGCAACTCGGGAACTACACTTCCGAGCGCGCCACCATCGCCGTGGACCGCGGCGGCAAGCAGATCATCATGCTGTATCCCGAGAAGCGCTTTTATCCCTCGAACCAGGAATCGGGAACCATGGTGGCCATCTACTCCACGCTGAAGCAAGATCTCTACGTCGTCTATGCCGGCCACAGCCCGGATACGCAGCAGCCCGTCATTCACGCTTACCTGAATCCGCTGGTCAAATGGATTTGGCTGGGCGGCGCCATCGTCGTGCTCGGCACTTTGCTGGCCCTGGTGCCCAACCGCCAGCCCATGCTGGCGCTGCGTACCGCCGTGGAGCCTTCTCGCGCCGCACCGGCGCTCTCGCCCTCGCCCGCGCCGATCCAGCATTACGACGGCCATGATTAGCTCACGCTTGCGTCTGCCCGTAAGCCGAAAAGGTTTAAACGTAGCGCCGCGGCCTTCAGCGCGGCACAGGCCCTCCGGCATTTCGGGAATGAGGAATCGGAGAGTCTGCTTTTCTCTTTTCGCCCTGATCCTCGCGGCGATCTTCGCCGCCGCGCCGCTGCTCGCGCAAGCTCCCGTGCAGACCACCGACCGCGCTCGCCAAATCGGCAAGCAGCTCATGTGCACCTGCGGCTGCGGCGATACCGCCGGCTCCTGCAGCCATCCCGGCGCGGCATTCTCCGGCCCCTGCGAAGTCGCCAAGGCCAAACTCAAGGAAGTTGACGAGCGCATCTCGCGCGGCCAATCAGACAGCGCCATCCTGCAAGCCTTCGTGCAGGAATATGGCGAGGTGGCGCTCGCCGCGCCGCCCGCCCGCGGCCTCAATTTGTTCGCCTACAGTTTCCCGGCCATCGCGTTTGCTATCGGCCTGGCGTTGGTCATAATGATTATTCGCCAGTGGCGGCATCGGCCTCGCGTCGCGCCGGCTTCCGGGCCGCCCGTCTCCGCCGAAATGCTGGAACACGCGCGCCGCCAGATCGAGCGCGAAGTGCAAGATGATTGAAGGCGGATAGTGCCAGTGTGTGTGACGCTGGGAGTCCCGAAGGGACGAAATAATTTAGCCCAGTGCGGGAGCACTGGGTGCTGGTGTAAAAGAAACCTGAGCCCCGTTAGGGGCGACACAATTTGATCAGCTATTTTGATCAGTTATATAGATCTGGCCGATGATTGAAAGTTGGGTTCCCCCCGCAATCATGCATTCTGCAGCCGCCATAAGTATCGACACGCTGGCCGTGGTCGCTTGTGTCGCGCTCACTGCCGCCACGCTGATTTTCGTCTTTATGATCCAGCCGGATCCCGCCGACTCCGCTCCGCACCGCTCGCATCTCGATCAGCTCATGGAGCGCCGCGACATCATTTACGATAATTTGCGCGATCTGAAGTTTGAGTACCGCACCGGCAAATTCGCCGAGGAAGATTACGAGCAGATGAAGCAAACCCTCGAAGCCGAGGCCGCCCTCGTGCTCGCGGAAATCGAGCGCGTCACCGAAAGCCCGGGGATGCTGCCGCGTTCCGACGCGGCCGTGCGCGGCCGCGCCATCCCCGCCGGCCCCAGGGCAGGGAATTGACCATGCCGCGCATTCTGCGATCTGTTGTCATTCTGAGCGGGTGTGGAATTTGCTTGCCGAAGAATCTCTCTTCGTATTTCGGTACGGAGAAAGAGAGATTCTTCGTCGCGCGGAAAAACGAACTGGCGCGCGAAAGGCGCGCCGCGCTCCTCAGAATGACAGCATTGGCACGAGGCCAAAAAAGCAGATCCCTCGGTCGCCGCGGCGACCTCGCGATGACAACACTCTTTTCCCATGCGAGGCGCGCGCTTGTGTGCCTCGGACTGCTGCTAGCCTTCGCCACCACCGCCGCCGCCGGCACGGTCACTGGCGTGGTGCACAACGGCACAGACGGCAAAATCGCCGCGGGCGTGGACGTCATCCTCATTCAACTGCAAGGCGGCATGCAACCCGTCGCCAATACCAAGTCCGACTCCAAAGGCGCGTACAAATTCGATTTCCCCGCCATCGGCCAGCAGCCCATGCTCATTCGCGCCGTCTATCACGGCGTGATGTTCCATCAGCCTTTGCCGCCGGGCCGCGCCACTGTGGACGTCACCGTCTACGAGCCTTCCCCGGATTCCAAACTCGTGAGCGTCGGCTCGCGCGTCATCGTCTTCCAGCCCAATGGCAGCAACTTGCTCGTGGGCGAAGAGTACGCGCTGCAAAACCAGTCGCAGCCGCCCAAGGCTTACTTCAGCGACAAAGGCGATTTCCAATTTCAGCTTCCGCAGGGCGCGCAACTCGGGCAGGTCTCTTCCTGGGGACCTTCGGGCATGCCCGTCACGCAAGGGACCATGGACCGCGGCAAAGGCAAATACGCCATCGCCTATGCGTTTCAGCCCGGCGATAACGGCGTGCGCCTCTCCTATCAGCTTCCGTATGCCTCGAATCGCGCCGATCTGCGCCTGACTTCGGATTATTCCGTGGGGCGCGTGATGCTGGTCGCGCCGCCTACCATGCAGGTGAAGAGCGACGGCTTCACCGCCGCCGGCACCGAACAAGGCTTTAATCTTTATACGCGCGACGCCATTCCCGCGGGGCTTCCCTTCGATGTGTCAGTTTCCGGCACCGCGCCGCCTCCGCAGGCTTCCCAGCAAGAGCAGGGGAACGATCAGGACCCGGCAGTGAATAGCCGCGTGACCGCCACCGTGCAGGCCCTGCCGAACCGCCTCGATAGCTTGCGCTGGATCATCATCGGCGGATTCGCCGCGCTCTTTGCGCTCGGCGTATTGTTGCTTTGGCGCCAGCCCGCGCTCGCGACAGCGGCGGGCGCCGGCGATGTGCCGGTGCCCACAACGCCTCCGCAAGGTCCCCGAAAGCGCAAAGCAGCGCCCCCGGTTGCGCCTGCGGCTGTAAAAGCGGCAGCGGTGACATTCGCATCCACGCGGCCCGCGGCGCCCTCCGTTCAGCCCGTCAGGGCGGCATCGGCCGTATCGGTTTCATCTGGGGCCGATGTCTCCAGCGTCGAGAGCCCCGATTTGAATCGCGAAGTCCAGAAGCCGGGGTCCCCAACACACGCCGCCCGGGCGCGAAGCGCCACGTTAGAAGAAAGCTCGCGTGTTGGGGTGGAGAACAGCCTCGACAGCCTCAAGGACCGGCTCTTCCGCCTCGAACTCCGCCGCCAGGCCGGCACCATCTCCGAAGAGGACTACGCCCGCGAGCGCGCCAGCACCGAGCAAATCTTGCGCGAACTCGTCCGAGGTTAGCCGTCCCCGTGCAGGCTAATTCCGGAACTCAGTCGCCCGCCGGACTGGGCCTGGAATTTGTAGATTGTAGACTTCGCCAAGCGCTACGGCGCTCGATTTGCTCTCCGCGGCATTTCTCTTTCCATCGCGCCCGGTGAATGCGTTGCGCTTGTCGGCCCCAACGGCTCCGGCAAAACGACGCTGCTGAAAGCCGCCGCCCTGCTCGTTCGCCCAACAAAAGGATGCGTTCAGTTCACGCATCCAAATTCGGTAGAAGGTCAGAGCTTTACTGGTTTGCAGACAAAGTCGCGTGGCACAGCCACTCCTGGCTGTGCGCCGAGTTTAAATGCCACAGATTCAGCACAGGCAAGAGTGCCTGTGCCACTGGAAACTGTTCGCTCTGACGACGGCGATTCCGCCGCCGTCAAGCGCTACATCGGTTTTGTCTCTCACAGCACCTTGCTCTACGACGATCTCACCGCCGAAGAGAACCTGGTTCTCTTCGCGCGTCTCTATGGCCTCGATTCGCCCGAAGACCGCGCCCGT
>WNGG01015097.1_pt1 | contig 12503 bp, 11 predicted proteins | sample 5400661 | NCBI WGS metagenome assembly WNGG01 (sample SAMN13153372, study PRJNA577476) | soil metagenome | isolation source: 100 cm soil or saprolite under Garry oak tree replicate 1 | place: USA:California | collected 2016-06-15 | reverse complement strand
GGTGTCGATCAGCGCGGTGGCGATGATGGTGAGCGAGCCGCCTTCCTCGACGTGGCGCGCGGCGCCGAAGAAGCGCTTCGGCTTCTGCAGCGCATTCGCGTCGACGCCGCCGGTGAGCACCTTGCCCGAAGCCGGCACCACGGTGTTGTAGGCGCGCGCCAGGCGGGTGATGGAGTCGAGCAGGATCACGACGTCCTTCTTGTGCTCGACCAGGCGCTTCGCCTTCTCGATCACCATCTCGGCGACCTGGACGTGGCGCGAGGCCGGCTCGTCGAAGGTCGAGGAGATCACCTCGCCCTTGACCGAGCGCTGCATGTCGGTGACCTCCTCGGGCCGCTCGTCGATCAGCAGCACGATGAGGTAGCACTCGGGGTGGTTGGCGGTGATCGAGTGGGCGATGTTCTGCAGCAGCACGGTCTTGCCGGTGCGCGGCGGCGACACGATGAGGGCGCGCTGGCCCTTGCCGATCGGCGCCACGATGTCGATGACGCGCGGGGAGAGATCCTTCTTGGTCGCGTCCTCGTGCTCCATGTTGAGCCGCTCGTCGGGATAGAGCGGCGTGAGGTTGTCAAAGTTGATCTTGTGACGCGCCTTCTCGGGGTCCTCGAAGTTGATGGTGTTGACCTTGAGCAGCGCGAAGTAGCGCTCGCCGTCCTTGGGGCTGCGGATGTGGCCGTCGATGGTGTCGCCGGTGCGCAGGCCGAAGCGGCGGATCTGCGAGGGCGAGACGTAGATGTCGTCGGGCCCGGGCAGATAGTTCGCCTCCGGCGAGCGCAGGAAGCCGAAGCCGTCGGAGAGCACCTCGACGACGCCTTCGCCGATGATGTCGACCTCGCGGCTCGCCAGCTGCTTGAGGATGGCGAACATCAGCTCCTGCTTGCGCATCGTGCTGGCGTTCTCGACCTCGAGTTCCTCGGCGAACGACAAGAGCTCGACCGGAGTCTTGGATTTCAAATCCTGGAGTTTCATTTCCCGCATGCGGGTTTGTCCTGTGAGGGTCGGCCGGCGGCGATGAAAAAAACGCGGCGGCCGTACGGAAGGAGGAAGGGAATCGCAGGTCTGCAGGTATGTGAGGCGCGCGGCCTCTGGCCTGATGCTCCGGCCGGTCCCTGGTGGACCGCGCTCGAATCGCATTTGCCTGCGTTCAGGGGAGTGGCAAGACCATATGATTTCACCACGCCTTTCGCAAGGGGTCACCGCGCCGGAGTGCGCCCTCAGAACGGCTTGGCGATGACCAGAATCACGATTCCGATCATGAGTATGGTTGGTAACTCATTGACCCAGCGGTAGAATCTGGCCGGCCGTCGATTCCGATCGGCGGCGAAATCCCTTGCCCACTTGGCAAACAAGCCGTGAAGGGCCGACAGCGCGAGGACCAGGGCGAGCTTTGCGTGGAACCAGCCGGATGCCCACCACCCGACCGACCAGGCGAGCCAGAGGCCCAGCACCCAGGTCGCGATCATCGCCGGATTGATAATCGCCTTGAGTAGCCGGCGTTCCATCACCTTGAAGGTTTCCGACTGCTGCGATCCCGGCTCGGCCGCGCAGTGATAGACGAACAGCCGCGGCAGATAGAGCATGCCGGCCATCCAGGCGATCGCCGCAATGAGATGGACGGCCTTGATCCACGGATACCAAACGTCCGACATGGCGGCCTCATCCTTGGAGCATGATCTTTTCCGAAAACCGGTATCCACCCAGGATCAAGTCCGGGGCAGGCTTTTTCGGGATCATGCTCTGCCTCCGCGCACCCGCGCCAGCATGCGCTCGACGTGGGCGATCGGCGTGTCCGGCAGGATGCCGTGGCCGAGGTTGAACACGAACGGGCGCCCGGCAAACGCCGCCAGTACCGCATCGGTCGCCCGGTCGAGCGCCGTTCCACCGGCGCGCAATACCAGCGGGTCGAGATTTCCCTGCAGGACGACGTGGGCCGGCACGCTCGCGCACGCGAAGGCGCGGTCGATCATCCAGTCGAGCCCCACCGCATCGACGCCCGTCTGCACCACATAGCGCGGCAGGCAGGTGGCGGCGCCGCGCGGAAACCCGATGACGCGCGCCCCCGGCACCGCCGCGCGCACGCCCGCAACGATCCGCCCGACCGGCTCGATGCACCAGCGCGCAAATTCCTCCGGCGGCAGGATGCCCGCCCAGGTGTCGAAGATCTGCACCGCCTCGGCCCCGGCCTCAAGCTGACGCACCAGATACTCGATGGAGGCATCGACCAGCCGGTTGATCAATCCTGCGAACCGGCGCGGGTCCTCATAGGCCAACGTCCGGGCCGGCCCCTGGTCGGGCGTGCCGCGCCCCGCCACCATGTAGCTCGCCACCGTCCACGGAGCGCCACAGAATCCGAGCAGCGCGACCTCCGGGGGCAGCGCCTGCCTGAGCAGCCCGACAGCCTCGTAGACCGGCGCCAGCCTGGCATGATCGAGGCTCGCGCACAGATGTCCCAAGGCCTCCGGATCGAGCCGCGGGCCATCGCCGGCCTCGAACGTCACCGGCTGCCCGAGCGCCAGCGGCACCACCAGGATGTCGGAGAACAGGATGGCGGCATCGAAGCCGAACCGCCGCACCGGCTGCAGCGTTGCCTCCATCGCGAGCTTCGGGGTGAAGCACAGATCGAGGAAACTTCCCGCTTGTTTCCGCAACGCCCGATATTCCGGCAGATACCGCCCGGCCTGACGCATCAGCCAGACCGGCGGCACCTCCTGGTGCTCGCCCGAGAGCACCCGCAGCAGCTTTTTTCCAGAGGAGGGCCCGTTCACACCGCTATCTTAAAACAAACCATTTTAAGAATCTTGGTTTGAGTCTCTATGACGGTGGATTGGACTCATACCCGGCTATCAACATGGATTCACAGCCAGCCCACAGGACAGCCACGTGGCGCCGATTGCGGCAGTTGGGTTTCCGGCGCCGCAGCCATCTGGAATCGCCGGATAATTTGCAGTGGCCGAAAGCTACCCGCCGGTTATTCCCGCTCATGCATGAGGTGCGGTTTTTCGACCGGTGAAATTATCCCGGCCGGCACCTGTATGAACATCGCGGGAGAGCGCAAAGGGCCGGACCGCCTGCGAGCTTGCGCTCGGCCGCAACCCGTGGCCTCCTCCCCTCTATCCACAGGGTTTCCCACCGCCGCCATGGCTCCGCGCGTCAGCTATTTTCATCTCCATCTCGTTTCCGACGCGACCGGCGAGACGCTGATCGCCGTGGGGCGCGCGGCCGCCGCCCAGTACGCGCCGGTCTCGCCGATCGAGCACATCTATCCGCTGGTGCGCAGCGAAAAGCAGCTCGACCGCGTGCTCGCCGAGATCGAGGCGGCGCCCGGCATCGTGCTCTACACCCTACTCGATCGCCAGCTGACCGATCGCCTGGAGAAAAAGTGCCAGGAACTCGGCCTGCCGGTCCTGTCGATCCTCGGGCCGGTGCTGCGCCTGTTCCAGGCCTATCTGGGGGCGGAGACGACGCCGCGCATCGGGGCGCAGCACACGCTCAATGCGGAATATTTCAAGCGCATCGACGCGCTCAACTACACCATGCTGCACGACGACGGCCAGCATATCGACGACCTCGAGCACGCCGACGTGGTGCTGGTCGGCATTTCGCGCACCTCGAAGACGCCGACCTCCATCTACCTCGCGAATCGCGGGGTGAAGACCGGCAACGTGCCGCTGGTGCCCGGCACGCCGGTGCCGCCGGCGCTGGAACAGTTGCGCCAGCCGCTGGTGGTCGGCCTGTTCGCCAGTCCCGAACGCATCGTGCAGATCCGGCAGAATCGCCTGCTCGGTCTCAAGGCGCATCGCGACGACGACCTCTACGTCGACCGCGACGCGGTCGCCGAGGAGGTGGCGTCCTCGCGCCGTCTGTGCGCCAAGCACAATTGGCCGCTCATCGACGTCACCCGGCGCTCGATCGAGGAGACCGCCGCTGCGGTGGTGCGGCTCCTGAGCGATCGGCGCCGGCAGACGGCGTCGTGAGCGCGCTGTGGCTGGCGCCGGCGGCGCTCGTGCTTGCCTCCCGGAGCAAGGTGCGGCGCGCGCTGCTCGAGACCGCCGGCATTCCGGTAGAGGTGCGGCCGGCGACGCTTGATGAACGCGCGGTCGAGGCGCGGTCGCCGGACGCCGATCCGGCCGCGGTCGCTGCCGTGCTGGCACGCGAGAAGGCGCTGCGCGTCGCCGCGGAATTGCCCGGGCGTTTGGTCGTCGGCGCCGACCAGACGCTCGCCCTCGGCTCTCGCCGGTTCAGCAAGCCGGCCGATCGCGCCGGCGCCATCTCCGAGGCCTTCCTCGAGCGCTATCTCGATGCCGCCGGCCCGGCCGTCACCGCCAGCGTCGGCGGCTATCAGCTCGAGGCGCTCGGCATCGAGTTGTTCGAGACAATCGACGGCGACCATTTTACCATTCTGGGCTTGCCGCTTCTGCCGCTGCTGGCGTACTTGCGCGCGGAAGGAAGCTTGGCCGCATGACCACTTCGCCGCGCCGCGCCTGCATCATGGGCCATCCGGTGGCGCAGTCGCGCTCGCCCATGCTGCACGGCTATTGGTTCAAGGCGCTGGGCATCGACGGCGCCTATGAGCGGGCCGACGTGACGCCGGAGGACTTCGCCGCGTTCTTCCGCGATCTGCCCGGGCACGGCTTCGTCGGCGGCAACATCACCAAGCCGCACAAGGAAGCGGCGTTTCGCCTGGTCGATCGCCGCGAAGGCGCCGCCGACACGATCGGGGCGGTCAACACCGTATGGTTCGAGAACGGCACGCTGATCGGCGGCAACACCGACTACCTCGGCTATCTCGCCCATCTCGACGAGCGGGCGCCCGGCTGGGACGCCGCCGGCGGGCGCGCCGTGGTGCTGGGCGCCGGCGGGGCCGCGCGGGGCGTGGTCTACGCGCTGCGCTCGCGCGACATCGACATCGCGATCATCAACCGCACCCGGGCGCGCGCCGAGCAGCTCGCCGCCGATTTCGGCCCGCGGGTGCGGGTGCACGAAGCCGGCGAGCTGCCGCGCCTGCTCGCCGACGCGGTCCTGCTCACAAACACGACGGTGCTGGGCGCGCTGGGGCAACCGCCGCTCCAGATCGATCTCTCCCGCCTCAAGCCGAGCGCGGTGGTCTACGAGCTGAACTACGTGCCGCTCGAAACGCCGCTGCTCAAAGCGGCGGCGGGGCGGAGCCTGAGAACCGCCGACGGGCTCGGCATGCTGCTGCACCAGGCGGTGCCGGCGTTCGCCAAATGGTTCGGGGTGGTGCCGAAGGTCACGGCAGAGCAGCGGGCGCTGCTCGAGGCCGACATCCGTGCCAAGACCGGAACGGCGTGATGCTGGTCCTCGGCCTCACCGGTTCGATCGGCATGGGCAAGTCGACCGCCGCGAAATTCTTCGCCGAGGCCGGGGTGCCGGTGCACGACGCCGATGCGGCGGTGCATCGGCTCTACGAGAGCGAGGCGGTCGGGCCGATCGGCGCGGCCTTCCCGGGCACGGTCGTCGACGGCAAGGTCGACCGGGGCAAGCTCGCCGAGCGCGTGCTCGGCGATCCGGCCGCCCTCAAGCGGCTCGAGGCGATCGTGCATCCGCTGGTTCGCGCCAGCGAGGCGCGCTTCCTCGCCGAGACCAAGGCGCGCAACGCGCCGGTCGTGGTGCTCGACATTCCGCTGCTGTTCGAGACCGGGGCGGACCGCCGGGTCGACGCCGTGGTGGTGGTGTCGGCGCCCGCCGAGGTGCAGCGCGAGCGCGTGCTGTCGCGCTCCGACATGAACGAGGACAAGCTCGACGCCATCCTCGGCAAGCAGGTGCCGGACGCGGAAAAGCGTCGCCGTGCCCATTTCGTGGTGGATACGTCCGGCAGTTTCGATTCCGCCCGCGCCCAGATTCATGGCATCTTGCGCGCCGTCGCCGCCATGCCGGGCCGATTCGGCTGAACCTCTCCCCGCGTGCGGGGAGAGAGCCTGCCCCGGACTTGATCCGGGGTCGACGGCCGGAGGCCGTCGGGTGAGGGGCCTTTCCACACGTAGCGGCGGCGCAGATGCCCCTCACCCCAGCCCTCTCCCCCAAGCGGGGAGAGGGAGTCCCCCGCAAGCGGGAGAGGCAAAAGAGGAGCAGGATGCGCGAGATCGTGCTCGATACCGAGACCACCGGCCTCGATCCGCTGCAGGGGGATCGGGTGGTCGAGATCGGCTGCATCGAGCTCTATAACGGTATTCCGACCGGCCGGACGTTTCACCGCTACATCAATCCCGAGCGCGACATGCCGGCCTCCGCGTTCGAGGTGCATGGGCTCACCGCCGAGTTCCTCAAGGACAAGCCGCCTTTCCCCGAGGTCGCCGACGAGTTTTTGACTTTCCTCGGCGATGCGTCCCTCGTCATCCACAACGCCGCGTTCGACGCCGCGTTCATCAACAGCGAGCTTGACCGCATCGGCAAACCCCTCGTTCTGCGCGAGCGCCTGGTCGACACGCTCATGCTGGCGCGGCGCAAGCATCCGGCCGGCCCCAATCGGCTCGACGATCTGTGCGTACGCTACGGCATCGACAATGCGCGCCGCACCAAGCACGGCGCGCTGCTCGACGCCGAGATTCTGGCCGAGGTCTATATCGAGCTGATCGGCGCGCGCCAGGCCGCGCTCGGCCTCGAGCTGATGGCCGGCGACGCCATGCGCGACCGCGACCACGTGGCGATCCGGGTGCGCGCGGTCCCGCTCGCCCCGCGCATCACGGTCGACGACCGCGCGGCGCACCGCGCCTTCATCGCGACCCTGGGACCGAGCGCGATCTGGCACGATTATTTGACGCCGGAGAGCGCGCCGGCGGCGAAGGCCGCGGCGGCGGAGTAGCACCCCCTCGGTTTATCCCCAATTTGGAGTAGGATCGGGTTCATTGCCACGCCGCCACCGAGGAGATGAGCCATGATCGATCGGCGGACGTTCACCGCGCTTCTCGCCGGCACGCTCGCAACCCCGCGCACCGCCTGGACCCAACCGAAGATGAGCAAAGCCGCCTTCTACGCCAGCGTCGGACCCGCGCTGACGCTTTACGACGTCGACGTCGAGGGCGCGGCGTTGACGCGACAAAGCACCATCAAGCTGCCCGCCAACGTCCAGTATGTCTGGCGCCATCCGGCGGCCAACTTTCTCTATGTGGCGTCGAGCGACGGCAGTCCCGGCTCGGGCGGCGTCAAAGGCAGCAATCACGACCTGAGCGCGCTGCGCATCGATCCCGTCAACGGGACCTTGACGCAGCATGGCACGCCCGCCCCGCTGCGCTCGCGCCCGATCCACATGTCGCTCGGCCGCACCGGCGCCTATGCGCTCACCGCCTACAACAATCCGAGCAGCGTCACCGTGCATCGCATCAATGCGGACGGCACCGTCGGCGCGGAGGTGCCGCAATCGCCCTCGCTCGACACCGGAATTTTTGCGCACCAGATCCTGGTCACGCCGGCCAACAACGCGGCCGTCCTGGTCACCCGCGGCAACGACGCGGCCGCCGGCAAGCCGGAAGATCCGGGAGCGCTCAAGGTCTACACGTTCAAGGACGGCCAGCTGGCGAACCGCGGCTCGGTCCCGCCCGGCAGCGGCCTCGGTTTCGGGCCGCGCCATCTCGATTTCCACCCGACGCAGCCCTACGTCTACGTCTCGCGCGAGCGCGAGAACAAGCTCAACGTCTACCGGCTCAAGGACGACACTCTCGACCCGGAGCCGCTGTTCGTGAAGGACACCCTGGCCGAGCCGGGAAACATCCGCTCACGCCAGGCGGCTGGCACCGTGCACGTGCATCCGAACGGCCGCACCGTCTATGTGGGCAACCGGGCGAGCGACACCGTCGAGTTCGAGGGCAAGAAGGTGTTCCCCGGCGGCGAGAACAACATCGCGGTGTTCTCCCTCGACCCGGGCACCGGCGAGCCCAAGCTGATCCAGAACGAGGACGTGCGCGGCATCCACCCGCGAACGTTTTCCCTCGACCCGAGCGGGCGCATGCTGGTCGCCGCCAACATCCTGCCCGCGCTGGTGCGCGACGGCGCCGGCGTGAAGACCGTGCCCGCGAACCTCGCCACCTACCGGGTCGGCAGCGACGGCAAGCTCGCCTTCGCCCGCAACTACGAGATCGAGACGGGCGGCGCCATGCAGTTCTGGAGCGGGATGGTGGCCCTGGGGTAGGGCGGGAAAGCGACGACCTACGCGGCTGTCATCGCCCGCGAAGGCGGGCGATCCAGTATCCGCGACAGTCTCAAATAAGGCTTCAACGACTGCGGATACTGGATGCCCCGCCTCCGCGGGGCATGACGGAAAGTGTTTGTTTGGACCGTTACCGCGCCTTCACTCTGCTGGAACGCTCATCGGCATGAGCTTTCCGACGTCGTCCATTCCTTCGATGCGCCACACCGCCTCGATCAGCCGCTCCGCGTCGCACCCGGGCGCGCCGTCGGCGGCGAGGTCGCGCAGCTTGGCCTCGAGCTCCCGGTCGCTCAGCGGGCGCGCCAGGCTGCCGCGCGCGTGCGGGACATGGGCGGTGAGGGTCTCGCCGGCCTCCGTGCGCACGCTCACCAGCGCGGCCTCGACCGGGATGTTCGTGTCATCCTCCGCCTCGACCTTGCGCCGCAGCGCCAGCACGGCCGGGTTGTTGACGCAGGCGTCGGTGTATTCGCGCACGCCGGCCGCGCCGCGCAGGAACGCGACGGCGACGCTGTGCTGCAGGCTTATCTGCGCCTCGCGTCCGATCGTCACATCGGGCCGGTCGGCGCGCTCGCGCAGCAGCGGATGGCCCTTGACCAGGATGCGGGCGATCCGCTCCGGCGCCCCGACTTGTGGCCGCAGTTCTAGGCACGCGTCGATCACCGGATGGAGCACGACGCCGCACGGGTAGGGCTTGTAGGCGTTCCGCATGATCTCCCAGGTCTCGCCGAGCCGGTCGGTGACGGCGGACAAATCCGCCGCCTCGCCCATCACCCGCGCAAAGCCGCGCGGCCCCTCGATGGCGAGATCCGGGCCGGTGAAGCTGCGCTCGGCGAACAGCGCGGCCACAAGCCCGTTGCGCGGCGCGTTGCCGACCCCGATGCTCTTCGCCATGCTGCCGAGGCTCTCGACCAGCCCGGCCGACTGGGTTGCCGCGCCGCCGATCGCGAAAACCATGCGGCGCGCATCGAGGCCGAGCAGTTTTCCGGCGGCGGCCGCCGCGCCGATCACCCCACAGGTCGCGGTGATGTGCCAGCCGCGCCGGTAATGGCCGGGCGACACCGCGTTGCCGATCCGGCATTCCGTCTCGACGCCGAGGACGAACGCGTGGATGAGCGCGGCGCCGCTCACCGGCCGGCGTTCGCTCAACGCGAACAGCGCGGGCGCGACCGGCGCGGTCGGATGGATGACCGTGCGCAGATGCGTGTCGTCGAAGTCGAGCACGTTGGCGCTGACCGCGTTGAGGAAGGCGGCGTTGAGCATGTCGGTCCGCTCGCTGCGGCCGATCACGGTCGCCGGCCCGGGATGCTCGGCCAGCACGGCGAGCGCGATCTCCATGGCCTGGTCGCGGCAGCCGCCGAGCGCGGTGGCGAAAAAATTCATCAGCGCGCGCTTCGCCTCGTGGCGCACGCGCTCGGGCACGTCCTCGGGCCGCGCGTCGGCGAGGAAGCGCGCGAGCGTTTCGGTCGCCTGCATCGAAGAGGCCTCAGCTCGCCGCCGGCCGCCACGCCAGCACGCGCCGCTCCAGCACGGTGACGAGGGCGTCGAGGGCCAGCGCCACCACGGTGAGCACGATCAGGCCGGCGAACACCGCGTTGATGTCGAACACCGATTCGGCGAGCAGGATGATGTAGCCGATGCCGCGCGCGGAACCGAGATATTCGCCGATCACCGCGCCGACGAACGCCATGCCGATCGAGGCGTGCAGGCTGGAGAACACCCAGGTCATGGCGGACGGGATGTAGAAGTAGCGCACCAGCTGGGCGCGGCTGGCGCCGAGCATGCGCGCGCTGTTGAGCACGGTCGGGTTGGCGTCGCGCACGCCGGCGACCACGTTGAAGAACACCAGGAAGAACACCAACGTCACGCCCAGCGCCACCTTCGACGCGATGGTCAGCCCGAACCACACGCTGAAGATCGGTGCCATGACGACGCGCGGCATGGCGTTGAACGCCTTGAGGTAGGGGTCGATCAGCCGTGCCACTCGCGGCGACAGGCCGAGCCACAGGCCGATGACGACGCCGAGCACGGTGCCGATCACGTAGGCGAGCAGCGTCTCGATCAGGGTGACCAGCAGATGCTCATAGATGTAGCCGGACTGGAACCAGCCGACGATGATCCAGAAGATCTTCACCGGCTCGCCGAAGAAGAATTTCGGCAGCACGTTCACCTGAACGGCGAAATGCCAGAACAGCACGACGCCGACGAACAGCGCGACCTGCCAGAATTGCAGGCTGCGCACGATCGCGAGCGGCGACCAGCGCCGCGGCGCCTCGACCGCGTGCGGCGCTGCATCGGTCGTCATGCCACGTCCATCCGGCCGGGGCGCGCCGGCGGCGGGCCGGCGACCGTGCGGGTCGATTGCGCATAGGCGCGAAAGACCTCCTCGCGCAGCACGTGCCAGATCGCCGCCTGCAGCTCGACGAAACGCGGGGTGAGGCGGATTTCCGTCACATCGCGCGGGCGCGGCAGGTCGATCATGAACTCGCCGATCTGGCGCGCCGCCGGTCCGGCGGACAGCACGATCACCCGGTCGGACAGCGCCACCGCCTCGTCGAGGTTGTGGGTGATGAACAGCACCGATTTGCGGTCCGCCTGCCACAGCGCCAGCAGCTCGTTCTCCATCATGTGGCGGGTCTGGATGTCGAGCGCGCTGAACGGCTCGTCCATCAGGACGATTTTCGGATTGAGGATAAGCACCTGGGCGAGGGCGACGCGCTTGCGCATGCCGCCGGACAGTTGATGCGGATAGCGATCGAACGCGCCGGCAAGCCCGACCTTGGTCAGCCAGCGCTCGGCCTCGACGCGGGCTTCGCTGCGCCGCACGCCGCGGAAATCGAGGCCGGTGAGCACGTTGCCGAGCGCGGTGCGCCACGGCATCAGGGTGTCGATCTGGAACAGATACCCGGCCTGGCGGTTGAGGCCGTCGAGCGGCGCGCCGAACACGCTGACGCGCCCGGCGGTCGGCTTGAGCAGCCCGGCCGCGACGTTGAGCAGGGTCGACTTGCCGCAGCCGGTCGGCCCGACGATCGAGACGAACTCGCCGTCCGCCACCGCAAACGAGATGTCCTTCACCGCCGTGTAGGGCGCCCCGTTCGCGGCCGTCGGCGGGAACGTGCAGGCGATGCGCTCGAGCGCGATGGCGGCGCCTGACGTGCTCATGCTGCAACGCCGATCAACATTCTACACCGACCTCATGCTGAGGAGCGCCCGAAGGGCGCGTCTCGAAGCATGGGCCCCTCGCGGTGCTTCGAGACGCGTCGCACGCAAGTCGGCTGCAGCCGACTTGCGCATCATGATGCCGATCTCGGGTAAACCCGAGATCGGTGCGACGTGTTCCGGCATCAATGGCCCTTGAGCGTGGCAAGGGCGCGTTCGACGAATTCGTTGGTGTAGGTCTCGGCCAGCCGGATCGACGCGCGCGGGAAGGTCGGATCGCCCTCGGCCACAACGCGCAGCACGTTTTCGGCCGCGGCCTGCGTAATCTTGCCGTCATGCTGGAAATTGGGAAGGTTGTGCGCGACGATCGCGCGGAACAGGTCGAGATTGCCGCCGATATTTTCGGGCGGCAGCGTCTTGATGATCTCATCGACGCTCGCGTCGCGCATCCACAGCAGGGCCTTGACGACGGCGGTCGCCAGCGCCTGGCTGGTCTTCGGATATTTCTGCAAAAATTCGGCGTGGGTGTAGAGGCTGCCGGACGCATAGGGACCGCCGTAGATGTCGCGCGTGCCGGCAAGCGTGCGGCTGTCCGCGATGATGACGACGTCCCTGCTGGTGACCAGCTCGGTGATCACCGGATCGAGGTTCGAGAGCGCGTCGAGATCCTGGCCGGTGCGCATGGCGGCGATGGCGCCGCTGCCGGTGCCGACCGCGATCACCGACACCTCGGTCGGCGCGAGGCCCGCCTTGGCCAGCAGGATGTTGAGGAAAAGGTGGGTGGCCGAACCCGGCGCCGACACGCCGACCGTCTTGCCCTTGAGGTCGGCGACCGACTTGATGCGGTCGGCGCGCGCGGCGCGCACCGCGAGCGCGTTGCCGGGGATCTGGCCGTACATCGCGAAGGACTTGAGCGCGATGTCCTTCGGCTGAATCTGGATCGTGTGCTCGTAGGCGCCGGCGACCACGTCGGCGCCGCCGCTCACCAGCGCCTGCAGCGCCTTGGCGCCGGAGCCCGCCGAGATCAGCGTGATGTCGAGGCCCTGCTGCTTGAAGTAGCCGAGCTGGTGGGCGAGCAGCGGGGCGACGAAGAACATCTGCGTCGACACGCCGGCGATCGCGACGGTGACCTTCGGCTTCTCCAGGGTCTGCGCCGCCGCCGGCGTCCACCAGCCGAGCGCGAGCG
>WNGG01012323.1_pt1 | contig 12503 bp, 10 predicted proteins | sample 5400661 | NCBI WGS metagenome assembly WNGG01 (sample SAMN13153372, study PRJNA577476) | soil metagenome | isolation source: 100 cm soil or saprolite under Garry oak tree replicate 1 | place: USA:California | collected 2016-06-15 | reverse complement strand
GCGCCGGGGCCATGCCCGCCAGCCGGACCCTGACGGCATCCGCCAGCGGCACCGTGTGCCGCGCGCCGTCGTCGGCGACGAACTCGACGTCGAACTCCCCCGGCGCGAGGCCAGGCCGCATGCCTTCCGGGGCCGCCAGCGTCGTCATGACAAGAACTACGAGCCGCCCACCTGCGCGGTTCAGGTTCCTTGCCAACTACGGGGGCAGACCAAGTACGGCGGAAAGCGGCAGTGAGGTGAGGCCGCCTCGGCTTTCTGCCGGGCTAGCTTCACTGCCGGATGCCGGCTGGTTGCAGTTCGGTGAATTTCGGCGTGAGGGATGATCGCTCACCGTTACGGTGCTTGCATCCTGGTTCGGCGTGGTCGGAGGGGACTGTCGGGTGACGTCGATCGAGCGCACTGCCTATCCGCAGTTCCGGCGGCTGACCTCAGCGCGGGTGCTGCACGTGTTCTTCACGCCGTCGGAGGATGAGGCCGCGTGGGCGCGGGAGCGGACTGAGACGCCGGAGTCGCTGCTGGCGCTGCTGGTTGACCTGAAGTGCTTCCAGCGGATGGCGCGGTTCTGCTCGCGCGAGGAGATCCCCCATGCCGTCACCGATCACGTGCGGCACTGCCTCGGCCTGTCCCCGGAAACCGAGGCTGACCACGGGGCGGCGCGGACGATGAGGCTGCACCGCAGCCAGGTCCGCAAGCGGCAGGGCGCGACCCGTGACCCGCGGCGGGCCAGGGCGCTGGCGGCGGCCGCGATCCGCGAGGCGGCGCAGGTGCGGAACCACCCGCCGGACCTGATCAACGTGGCGCTGGAGCGCATCATCGAGGCCTCGCTGGAGCTTCCGGCGTACTCCACGCTGGACGAGATGGCGGCGAACATCCGTACCGAGGTCAACGAGGCGATCTGCGCGGGCATCGTCGCCCGGATGGGCCCCGAGGGACGGCAGCGGGCGCAGGGCCTGCTGGACACGGCGGCCTCTGACGGCAGGTCGATGTTCAACCGGCTGAAGAAGCCGGCCCAGCGGGCGACCTGGTCACGGTTCAAGGCCCAGGCCGAGTACCTGGACGAGGTCGACGAACTCGGCGACACCGCCCGCTGGCTGGAGGGGGTCGCGCCCGCGAAGGTCACCGACTTCGCCGGGGAGGCCGCAGCCCAGGACGTCGACACGCTGTCCCGGTACGGGGACGCCAAGAAGCTGGCCCTGGTGGCGTGCCTGGCCCACACCGCGCGGATGCGCGCCCGCGACGACCTGGCCGAGATGCTGTGCAAGCGGGTGGCGTCCATCGTCAAGAAGGCCAAGGCCGAGCTGGAGGAGATCCGGCTGCGGCAGCGGGCGGTGTCGGAGCGGCTGATCGGCACCTACCGCACCGTGCTGGAGCACCTCGACCCGGACGGCGAGGCCGCCGCCCAGGAGCCGGGCCAGGGGCCGGCCCGCGCGGTCGCCGCGGTCGAGGAGGCCGGCGGGTTCGCCGCCCAGCTGTCGGACATCGAGGAGGTGTCGGCCTACCACGGCGACAACTACGAGGTGCTGGTGCACCGGTTCTTCCGCAAGGACCGCGCCGTGATGTTCGAGCTGGCCGGCAAGCTGGACCTGGTGGCCACCTCCAGCGACGCCTCGGTGCTGGCCGCCCTCGAGCACGCCCGCGCCCACCACGCCGCGCGCCGCGACCATATCCCGCTGCCGCCGCCCGCAGACGGCGAAGACGACGCCTCGGGAATCGCGTTCGCGTCGGGGAACTGGCGGCGCGCGGTCACCGACCGCCGCCGCCCCGGCATGGCGGTCCGGCGGCACTTCGAGGCGATGGTGTTCACCTACCTGGCCGAGGAACTGCGCACCGGGGACATCGCGGTCGCCGGCGCCGGGGAGTACGCCGACTGGCGCGCCAATCTGCTGCCCTGGGAAGAATGCGAGCCGCTGCTGGAGGGATTCTGCGCCGGGGCCGGGCTGCCCGCGACGGCGGCAGGGTTCACCGAGCGGCTCGGGCACGCCCACCTGGACGCCGCCGCCGCGCTGGACGCCGGGTACGAGGACAACGCCGACCTGGTGATCGGCGAGGACGGCGTCCCGGCCCTCAAGCGGCACCGCAGCGCGGGCACCCCGGAGGCGGCCGAGCGGCTGGCGGAGCCGGTCGCGCGGCGGATGCCGGAGCGGTCGCTGCTGTCGATCGTGGCCCGTACCGCGTACTGGCTGGGCTGGCACCACCACTTCGGCCCGGCGTCGGGGTCGGACCCGAAGATCGCCGACCCGCTGGGCCGGTACTGCATGGCGGTGTTCACCGGCGGGGTCAACATCGGCCCGTACGAGGCGGCCCGGCACATCGCCGGGGTGTCGGCCCGGGAGCTGTCGATGGTCCGCAACCGGCACATCGACCTGAAGAAGCTCAACTCCGCCATCGCGACCGTGGTCAACGCGTTCGCCGAGCTCGACGTGGTAAAGGCGTGGGGCGACGGCACCGCGGTGGCCGCAGACGGCACCCAGGTGGAAACCTACATCGACAACCTGCTGGCCGAGACCTCGATCAGGTACGGAGGGGTCGGGGGAATCGCGTACCACTACATATCGGACACGTACGTGGCTCTCTTCTCCAGGTTCATCCCCTGCGGCGTGTGGGAGGCAGTGCACCTGATCGAGGGCCTGCTGGCCAACAAGTCCGACATCCAGCCGTCCACGGTCCATGCGGACACCCAGGGGCAGTCGGCGCCGGTGTTCGCGCTGGCCACCTTGTTCGGGTTCGACCTGATGCCCCGCATCCGCAACTTCAAGGACCTGATCTTCTTCCGGCCGAACGAGCACCTGGTCTACCCGCACACCGACGCCCTGTTCGGCGAGCGCGGCCGCAACGTCATCGACTGGAAGTTCATCGAGCGGCACTGGCAGGACCTGATTCAGCTCGGCCACGCTGATGCGCCGGCTGCGGTCCAACTCCCGCAAGAACCGCATCTACAAGGTGTTCCGCGAGGTCGGCCGCAGCGTAAGGACAGTGGCTCTGCTGCGCTACCTTGCCGACCCGCAGCTGCGGGCGCGGATCACCGCCGCGACCAACAAGGTCGAGTCCTACAACGGGTTCTCCCACTGGCTGGCGTTCGGGAACAACGGCGTGCTCGCCGACAACGACCCCGCCGAGCAGGAGAAGCTGATCGAGCTCAACACCCTGCTCGCCAACCTGGTCATCTTCCACAACGCGCTCGACATCATGGACGTCGTCCGGAAGCTGGTCGCCGAGGGCTGGCTCATCACCGCCGACCAGCTCGGCGCGATGTCGCCGTACATCCGCGCCCACATCAGCCGGTTCGGCGCCTACGCCACTGACGACCTCGCCCGCCAGCCCGAGGCCTTCAACCCGGTCCTCAAGGAAGTCGACTTCACCGCCCTCGGCCTGGCCGCCTGAGCCTTCAGCCAGGCCGAACTCACGGCGGTCAAGCCGTTGACGGACGTGTCACCGGCCGCGAACAAGCCTGATGGCGTCGCGGCGGCCTCCGTGATGGAGGCCGCCGCGATTCTTCAGCGGCCTCAGACACCGCGCGCGACACCGTCTACCGCGACCTGCGCTCCCGCGGTATCGACCCGATCGCCCGCCACCTGCCCGCCAGCGACCGACAGCACTACGCTCCGCTTGGGTACGAGGCGGCGGACCAGCTCGCATCGCTGATGAGCACGGTCCTGCTCCCATCGGTGATCTGCGGGGACCCCGGGCCTCTGGCGAACGCGGCCTGGATGATGGGGAAGGCCATGACCCGGATCGCCGACCTGGTCGACCCGGACAAGTCCCTCTCCAGGCACTCCAGCGCGGAGAACGCCGAAGACCTCGCCGACAGCCTGAGCTGCGCGCTGGGGCATGCCCACGGGTACTGGGCCTCGATCCAGACCAGCCCCGAACTTGCCGCCCGGGCGCTGGACAGCGCGGTCAACCGGTGCGACTCGGAGGCGGTGGCCGGCAAGGTGACGATGACCCTGGACCTGCCGAACGCCACCAGCCTCACCGTGACGCTGGACCAGGTCTCGTATGCGGAGCCGGGCGGAGGGTTCACCACCGTCGCCGCCGACAGCCCGCTGGCCACCGGCATCGACGGCAAGGACCACCTGGAGATCCGCAGCGCCCTGAACATGATCGGGGCGGTCCTCACCCGGCACCTGGCCGAAGACGCCTTCGATGACTGACCGCACTCGTGAGATCTCTCGCCTGAGTGTCAGTGCGGATGTGTCACTTCGTGTCAGCGATCGCTGCGTGGGCCGGGGCGGTAGGTAGCGCGCCGGCGGGTAGTGCGTTCAGCCGGCCAGTCGGTTGAGCTTGCGGATCTGCCTGTCGAAGGCCCGGGCGGGGATGATGCGACGCAGCGTGCTGACGCGTCCGGCGGCGGGGCCGGCGGTATACCGCAGTTTCGGCTTCGGGTCAGTCGCTGCCACGACGATCACCTTGGCGACCGTGGCGGGATCGTCGCCGTCCTTGAGACCCGCCGCCACTACCTGGCCGGCGATGTGCCGCTGCTGCGCGTAGACCGGCAGAGGGGTGTCGGGCTGTACGACGTTCGCGTCGAACCCGGTGCTGGTGTAGGCGGGCTCGACGAGCAGCACCCGGACGCCATGCTCCCGGACCTCGTGGTCCACGGACTCGGAGTAGCCCTCGACCGCATGCTTGGAGGCGGCGTAGAGGGCCCCGTACGGCGCCGGGAGGAACCCGAGTACGGACGAGATGTTGATGATGCGCCCGCTGCCCTGGGCGCGCATGTGCGGCAGGACGGCCCTGGTCATGCGGATGAGGCCGAAGACGTTGACGTCGAAGACGCCCTGCGCCTGGACGACCGAGTTTTCCTCGGCAGCACCCGCCGAGCCGATACCGGCATTGTTGACCAGCACGTCGAGCCGCCCGAACCGCTCGATCACCTGCTGGACCACGGCGGCCACCGACTCATCGCTGGACACGTCGAGGTCGAGGTAGGTCACCCCGCCGCGAGGGGTGATCCGGGCCGTGTTCCGACCCGTTCCGATCACCTCGAAGCCCGCGCCGGCCAGTGCCAGAGCGGCCGCCTTCCCGATTCCTGAGGTCGCGCCCGTCACGAGCGCCACCGGCCGAGCTGCTGTCATCGCGTCCTCCTGGACTATTAGATTATGATCGTAATATAATCATATTGAACCGCGAAGGGCAAGCTGTTCTTCCGGAACGAGTGGGAGGTACATGTGGCGCGGTACGGGAATGAGCACAAGCAGGCGACCCGGCGGCGGATCATCGAGACGTCCGGCCGGCGGTTCAAGCGGGACGGCATCGACAGCTCAGGGATCGCGACGCTGATGGCGGATGCAGGACTGACCAACGGCGCTTTCTACGCCCACTTCGCATCCAAGGACGACCTCGTCGCCACCGCGGTCGCCGACCAGCTACGCGAACAGCGCGAGCGGTTCAGCGCCCTGGCCCCGGGCCGCGCGGGAGTCGAGCAGTACGTGCGCGAGTACCTCTCGATTCAGCACCGCGACCATCCCGGCGAGGGGTGCCCGTCCGCCGCCCTGCTCGACGAGATCGGGCGTTGCGCCGGTGCCGTCAAGCAGGCCTACACCGACGGCCTGCTGGCCGTCATCGACGACATCGACGCCCGCCTGGCGCCGGACAATCCGCAGTCGGCACGCGTCCAGACGCTCAGCGTCTTCGCGATGATGATCGGCACACTGCAGCTGTCCCGCGCACTGGCCGACCGGCAAGTTGCCGACGCGGTTCTCGCGCAGGGCATCCAGAACGTCCTCGCGCTCTTGGGCGCCAGGCAACGAACCTGACGCGACTCATCTCGTGGTCTCGCTGACCTTCAATGGCCCTCCGCAACGTGGTCGCCCACGCCGATCAAGCCGGCCATTCACACCAGGTACGGAGAGGCGGCCTGCTGACCTTGCCCCGACCCTGGACGACAGGCTGACGCGCGGCTCCACACCGTCGCCCAGATCGCCGCCGAGTTCGGCGTCACCCGTCCGACCATCTACCGCCACCTCGCCAAGCTGCCCGCCGCTGCGGACAGCTAGTGAGAGGCCGCTGACACCCAACGAGAATCAAGCAATGACATTCAGGCGAGAGATCTCACTCGAAGACCGGAATACTCCAGACCGGCGAATGACAGATGCTCAGCGGATAAGTGTCATTATCCGCTGATAACGAGTAGGATCTCAGCGGATAATGACGCCCAGGCGAGCCCGTTCGCCGGGACGGATCTCAGCGGATAAGAACGGAGCCAGGCATGGCCGCGCCCCCCGAGCCGACTGCCGTCGTCCCACTGCACCCCGCCACTGGCCTCAGCGCGGCCGCCGGGACCGCCCTGGCCGCCGTGCACCGGCACCTGGCCCGCTGCAAGCTGGCCGCCAGCACCGTCAGGGCCTACCGGCGGCAGACCAGCGCGTACGTGACCTGGCTGGCCTCCCACGCCGCCGACCATCCCGACGCGTTCGCCGACACCGTGGGCGCCGAGGCCGCCGTCACCGCCTGGCGCCGCCACCTGATCACCGGCAAAGCCGCACCCGCCACCGTCAACCAGGCCCTGGCCGCCGTCACCCTGCTGTACGAGCACGCCGGACTGCGCATCGCCGTCAAACGCGCCCGCGTCCCCCGGCCCGGCGAACCCGACGCCCTCACCCCCGCCCAGCAGGGCGCCGTCGGACGAGCCGCCGCCCGCCGCAGCGCCCGTGACGCCGCCATCCTCGCGGTCCTGCTCTACGCCGGGGCCCGCGAGGAGGAGTGCGCCCGGCTGGACGTCGAGGACATCGCGATCACCGCCCGCACCGGCACCGTCTGCCTGCACGGCAAGGGCGACGAGATCCGCACCGTCCCCATCCCCAAGATCGCGCGCGACCGCATCACCGCCTGGCTGGACGAGCGCGGCCGCCACCCGGGCCCGCTCTGGCCCGGGCAGCGCGGCCCGCTCACAATCTCCGGGATCGTCCAGGTCGCGCTCGCCGTCGGCGCCGCCGCCGGCATCCCAGGCCTGCGCCCCCACCGCTGCCGCCACACCTACGCCACCCGCCTGCGCCAAGGCGGCGCTGACGTCGCTCAAGTCCAGGCCCTCCTCGGCCACGCCTCCCTGGACACCTCGGCAAGGTACTTCCGCGCCGGAACCGCCGAAACCACCGCCGTCATCGAGCGCGTCTTCGACCGCTGACCACCCCACCCGGTATCGGAACGCTGGATGGCGTGACTCCGGGCCCGCCGACCTGCTATCGCCACTGGCCGTTCGGTTGCTGCTCTAGGGCCGAGACCTCGTCGAGGAACCCGAGGATCAGCTCAGCTGACCGCCGGGGTTCATCAGTGATCAAGACGTGGCCTGCGCCTTCTAGCAGCTCAAGGCGCGCACGCGGGATACCGCGAGCGAGCACCTGGGCATTGCGGGGGTCCGCCAGACGGTCCGCGGTGCCGTGAATGATGAGCGTCGGTACGTCGACCTGGCCCAGCCGCCGGTACGATCCGGCGTAAGCCAGCATGCCGGCCACCTGGTTCTGGCGGCCTTCCGGCGTCGTAGGGTGGCGCATGCGCATCTTGAGGTCTTCATCGATTCGCTCGCGCGGGGTGGCCGGGGCGTAGGCGAGCGGTATCATCACCTGGGGCGGCGGCGGTTCGCCGCCCGACACCAAGTGTTGCCTGCCTTCTGTGTGCACCGCGTCTGGGCCGCCGGGATTGGTGCAGGCGAGCACCAGTGACCGGACCTTGTCCGGGTGCGCGAGGGTGAGTTCCTGGGCGATAAGCCCGCCGAGCGAGGCGCCGATCACATGGGCGCTGGTTTCGCCTGCGGCCTCGAGCACGGCGGCGGCATCCTCGGCCATGACTTCGACCGGGTAAGGCCCTGGAGGTACCCCGGTACGGCCGGTCCCCCGGTTGTCGAGCCGGATCGCCCGGTATCGCGCGGTCAGCACCGGAAGCAGGCGATACCACATGTCCGACGATGACCCAAGGCCCGGAATCAGCAGCACTGGAGGCCCGCTGCCTTCCGCCTGCCACCAGATCTGCGCGTCCCCGCGGTCAACGAATGACATCTCGCTCTCCTCAGCGTCGCGGCCTAGGCTACGCCTGTCGTTCGAGGCAGGCGACGTCATGGTTTCACGCGGAGTACTCGGAGGCTTCTCCCATGTGACCGTCATCCGGATGCGGCGCGGCAGGCTGAGCGGCTGCTTTGCACCTTCCTCCTGTCGCCAGCCCTATCTCCCTACCTGGACTGTCAGCTTATGAATCTGTGCCGCTCGGGCATGGGGGTGGTAAAGCACTATCGGACCGCTCATTCTAAGCGTGAGCACATTCCTGCCCTTGGTGGGGCGTGACCCGAAGGGAGAGGTCCCGGCAGGAATCCGGTGCGCTGATGGCGGAGCCAGGTTGTGGCCTGGACGAGAGGGGCGACAATGCGGCGGATCGTGACTGGTGAGGGGCCGGATGGCCGCTCGATGAGCGTCAGCGAGGGCACGCCTCCCCGGTCGGTCGCGCTCAGGCGGCGGGGAGACATGACGATCGAGGTGCTATGGGAGGTCGCCATGCCGCCGCAGTCACCCGCGGCCGGCGGCGACGCTGACGAGCACTTCCCGTTCGAGCCGGCGCCCGGCGTGGCCCGGTTCGAGCTGTTGACGGTCCCGCCGGACAGTCGTGTCGACCGCAGTAGCGCCGCGACCGCCGAGGCGATAACGGCGGAGATCCGGCAGAAGATCCCCGGCCTGCTCGCTGTGCTCGACCCGGCCCGGGGAATAGGGATGCACGCCACTGCGACCGTCGATTTCTGCGTCGTTGTCTCCGGGCGGGTGATCCTCGGACTCGAGGACGGGCAGGTGGAACTTGGGCCGGGGGATTGCGTGGTGCAGCGCGGCACCTGGCACGCCTGGCGCAATCCCTGGGAGGAGCCGTGCGTGCTGGCCTTCACGATGCTCCGCACTGGGCCTGGATCGCCGGTCGGGTAACCCGTTCTGCAGGTTCGCCCTGTCGCTGCAAGGAGTTGCGGGACGCTGGCCTCCCCAGTTCCATCAGTCAAGAGCAGCGTGCACCCTTTGGCCTTGGGGTCGCCGGAGTGACTCGTGAGGACGGGGCCCATCGAGCCGCCGTCAGGCAGGTGGCTCGTAGCATCCGCGCATCCGCGCATCCGGCTGATCCGGCTGGACTTCGGGTCGATGTCGACCGCGAACAGAATGTCCAGGGTCATGGTGATTTCACCATCGGCCCGGGTGCCTGACCACACCGCCTCAACCACTTCCCCGCCTGCCCCAGGCACCCGGCGGCGCACACGCATCTGGCGGTCGGGGTAGGACTTCGCGATCTGCCGCATGAGAGCCACGTGCCCGGCTGCGTCCCGCGGCTCGGGAAAGAGCGGTTCGGCATAGGTGTAGCCCGATCCGAACAGGTCGGCCATCTCGTCAAGCTTCTTGGCGTTGAACCGCTCGAAGTATGCAGCTACAACGTCCATGAGTGCTGCCGCCTCCCGAAGGCGCCCCGGACAGGACGCCATGCCTCGCTCATCCTGCTGGCGACGGTAACAGTGCGGGAGGGTACTCTCCTGCTCACCAGCCCGTTGCCCCTTCCGGGCTTACTTGGTCTGACCCCCCGCCTGGCTGGACGTGCGCGGCCGCCACCCCGGACCGATCTGGACCGGGCAGCGCGGCCCGCTCACCATCTCTGGCATCACGCAGGTCGTGCTCGCCGCCGGCGACGACGCCGGCATCCCCGGCCTGCGCCCTCACCGCGCCCGTCACACTTTTGCCACCCGGCTCCGCCAGGGCGGGGCCGACCCTGCCCAGGTCCAGGCGTTGCTCGGACACGCCTCAATCGACACCGCGGCCAGGTACTTCAGAGCCGCGTCAGCCGAGAACGCCGAAGTTGTCGAACGAGTCTTCAGCGACTAACACGCCGCCGAACAGCCCACTGCCGCTTTCCGCCGTACTTGGTCTGCCCCCCAGCTTCAGTGCCGCCAGGTTCTCCGGGGGCACGGTCAGCTTCCTCGGCGCCGTGTTCTCCGGCGGCACGGTCGACTTCGGCTCCGCCGTGTTCTCCGGCGCCGAGGTCCGCTTCGGCGGCGCCAGGTTCTCCGGCGGCACGGTCGACTTCTCCCTTGCTAGGCGCTGGTCACATCCGCCGATGTTTAGCTGGGAAGGCCGACCGCCGACAGGGGTGGTGCTACCGGTTCAGCCGTCCGAGGAAAAGAGGAGCGAGCTCTAGCGGGTTTGCCCGCCCCCCGGCCGCGGCGCAGGCGCTCTGCCCGGCACCGCTAGATCGCCCTGTCCGGGCGTTTCCCTTGCGCCTACATCAGGCCCATCTTCCGCAGGGATTCGGACAGCGCGCCGGGCTCATCCAGTTCCCGCTTAGTCTCCCGCTTCGGCTTCCGCCTGACCGACCAGGAACAGGCAGTCGGCAAACGCGGCCCCCGTTAACCCGCGTAAACCATGCACGCCGCCTCATAGCTCCGAGTATGCGCCGGAGGTCTGACACAGGCCAGGGGCCAGTCCCGGAGGCGCCCGTCAACGCGGGCGCGCTCGAGGTGCCCGGTACCTCGAGCAGCGCGGGTACGCCTAGGTGGCCGCCCGGTGAGCCCTCACGCGGCAGGCAGCGGTTGCGTACTTAGCTTCCGGCCGTGGTGAGGTTACGGGCCACCCGCAACCGCAAGCACATAGCCGCTCGGTAGCGGGTGGCGTTTCGCCGGACTCGGCTTGGATGTATGCCTTGAGGAAGGGGGTGAGCAGCGCTCGGTGCTCCCTCCGCGGCAGCCGGGCTAGTACCTCTCTGAGCGCGTCGGCGGCGGCTTCCCATTCGGCTTGCTCTTCCGGGGTCATGGCTTCAGTGTAACGCCTCCCGTTACAGAGCTGGTCTCAAATCTTCCCCCAGATCCGGGTGTCCCGTCCAGCTGAAAGTTGTGAGGACACTGCTCTCTGAGCTGGGGGGGTCGCAGGATGCGTTTGGACAGCTGGGCGCGATGGTGTCCAGCGAGACGGCTGCATGTCCGTCAGCCGGACCGGGCCGCATCGGCGAGCGGCACCGCGTGCAGCGTGCCGTCCATGGCGACGTACTCAACGTTAAGCTTCCCCGGCGCAAGGCCAGGCACCGCGCCTCGCGCGGCCGTCAGCATCCTCATAACGGAGGCTACGAGCCACGGACCTCCGTGGTTCGGCTTCTTTGCCAGCTAAACGCGGATTTGCCAAATCGTTTGCCATGATCACGCGGACTTTGCCAGCTAACCGCGGACAGGACAGCACCGCCTCCTCGATCTGATCGGGGGCGAACAAGATCGGCTGAATGTAGTGCCGCAAGGCCCCGGACGCGGTCATCTCGAACCGCTCGAGCGCGGCGTCGTACCGGCCGAGGGCCAGGTCGAGCAGCCCTAGCGCCCACTCCGCCGTGGTGGTCACGTTGGCGACCTCCTCGGCGGCGAACTGGCCGAGGGCGTAGCCGGCCAGTTCGCGGCAGCGCGGCTCGTCACCGCTGACCGCCGCGAGCAGGGCCAGCATGCTGTGCAGGCCGGCGACGCGCACCGGCTGCCCGGTCTCCTGGGCCAGCCGCAGTCCCGCGGTCGCGGCCTCGGTGGCGGCGCGGAACCGGGTCAGGCCGAAGTTCGCGTACGACAGGCCCAGGGAGACCGGCGCGAGAAAGCGAATCATCCCCTGGGCGCGGCAGGCCTGCACCGTCGACAGCATCAGGTCGCGCGCGCTTTCGAAGTCGCCGGTCAGCATCGCCATGTTGGCCGCGTAGAACCTGACGTCGAGCTGGGCCGGCGGATCGCGGCGGGCCGCGGCCACCAGCGCCGTGAGCCTCGGCACCGCCGCGGCGGGCCGTCCGGCCAGCAGGTCGGCCATGGCCTGGATGGCGCCGGGCCCGGCCGGGCCAGACGGGCCGGGCCGGGCCAGCCTGGCCATCCGGTCCGCCGCGTCCTGGACGAGCTTGGCGTCGCCGGCCCACCACCCGGCGATGCTGCCGAGCATCAGCAGGGCCGAAGCCGCGGCCGGATCGGACCCGGCGATCGGCTCGGCGCCGGCCACGACGTAGTCATGCAGGCTCGGCGGTCAGGGGCTGCCCCTGCCCGGCCAGCGCGATCGCCGCGTCGGGCTGGCCCGCGTCCAGCGCCGCCCCGGCCGCCGCGATCAGCCGCCTGGCCTTGTCCGGCCGCCCCGGCGTGAGCCGCGCCGCGCGTTCCAGCGCGGCCGCCGCGGCCGCGTGCCCGAGACGCTGCCTGGCCCGGGCCGCCGCGCGCTCGAGCCCGGCCGCGACCTGCTCGTCCGGGCCGGTCGCGGCGGCCGCCCGGTGCCAGGCCCGCCGGTCCGCACTCAGCTCGCCGGCCAGCGGATCGTCCAGCGCGGCGGCCAGCGCGGCGTGGGCCGCGCCGCGTTCAGCGGATGTCGCGCCCTGGTAGACGGCCGCCCGCACGAGCGGATGCCGGAAGGCCACCGCGTCGGCGTCCACGATGATCAGCCCGGACCGCTCGGCGGCGTCGGCGGCCGCTACGGGGACGCCGAGCGACTGCGCGGCGCGCCGCAGCAGGCTCAGGTCGCCGCTCTCCTCGGCCGCCGCCACCAGCAGGAACGTCC
>WNGG01007017.1_pt1 | contig 12507 bp, 5 predicted proteins | sample 5400661 | NCBI WGS metagenome assembly WNGG01 (sample SAMN13153372, study PRJNA577476) | soil metagenome | isolation source: 100 cm soil or saprolite under Garry oak tree replicate 1 | place: USA:California | collected 2016-06-15 | reverse complement strand
TGTAGGGCTGGTTGCCTTCGAGTCCGTGCCGGTGCGTGCCAACCCAGGCGATCTCATCGCGCTTGACGAACCCACGACGAATTTGATCGATGCCGCTAACGATGCCGGATGCAGCATCGTATTGCACGACCAAGTCCTGATTAATCGCGTCAGCAGTCCAGGTCTGTCCTCGTGTCATCGGCGCTACCTGAACCTCGCGCAATTGGCGCGGCTCTTTCAGGCGGCTATCCCATTGGCCAACGGGAGCCTGCCACTCGCGGATGGTTATCGTTTGTCCACCCACCGAACAGTTCACGTCGCCACCGACAGCCGCAGCAAGAACATAGACGCGATTGTACGAACCCTGAGGCAGCGAAAGAGTCTGTCCCTTAGGCACGAGCGCATTCATTGCTCCGGGAGCGCTCGATCCCAACTTGAATGATACGCCATCGAGTTGTAATTTCTGCGGCAGCAGTTCACCCGCAAGAGTCTGCCCTCTCCCGTCGAGATCACCGTCCGCACGATTCGCGTCCGTTGAGACGCCATCAAGATTGAAGGGAAGATCCATCTGCAACGACGGGCGCGCGAGCCGCAACTGATCGCTCGGCGTCTGCAGGCGTAACGCGAAAGTGCGCGGTTGATAACGTTTCAAGTCAATCTCAAGCTGACCGTCCGACGCCGCAAATGATCCAACCGTCTCTTCAGCAGCATTGATCTCTCGCACGTTACTAATGGGCTGGGTGAATCTGATCCGCGTCTGCGCCGGCTTGCCGTACAGCTCCTGGACGCGGAGTACTATCTCATCTGAGTCTTCTGCTTTCTTCAATGCTCGGACGGCAACCTGTTGGTTCGGATCGTCCAACGACAAAACGGAAATGCTGCGACCGAGCCCGCCTGCATGGGCGTCGGTCTGAAACGCGACGAGCGGTTGATTGAGAGCCACGGCGCGAGCGGGCACACGGCCCGTGCGCCAGTCGCCGCCATGACCGACAATCGAATAAACAAACCGATGATGGCCCAGATCATTGCTACTCTGGTAAGGATATGCTCGCGCCTTCGCAGTGTGGATCAGCGTTAAGCGAAGGACGTTGTCAGCGGGTTTGTCCCAACCATACTTGCTGTCGTTGAGAACTGCCGCGCCGAATGCGTTGCTCGCATCGGTCAGGTCGGCCCACTGCTGCGCCGGCACTTCGTAATGATCCGGCGTGTTGTTGTCGCGCTGAATAGTGCCGAGGCCGAGATCGTAAGTAGCTCTTGCATTCGATGCGGCCAACGGGAACGATGCCTTGAGGAGCGTATTCGTCGACTTCCAATCCACCAGATTCTCAACATCGACGCGATCGCCGCCGTTAATCAAAATTACCCGTTGCACGAAAGTCGATCCGGCCGCCTTCCTGGTAATCTCGAGCGCCACGCGCACTGGTCCACGTTCGACAACGCGAACCTCCGGCGCGCCGACGTACTCACGCGGCGGCGAGTTGACTGTGTCCCAAAGGATGCGCCACGCCGGCTTGTCCGGTGACGGATCGTTTCGCATCTCAAGCCGTATAGGAGCCTTTAGTAGTTCGTGATTCGCCTCCTTATCTAAAATCGAAGCCAGGTCACCATTCGAATCGATCTTCACGGCGTAGCGCGCACTTTCGAGTGAAGCAGTGGTCACACCCAACTGATCGTCGGATGAACTAGCGCGCCGACCTGACGCGCCAGGCAAGACAGAGAAAACTTTGAATCCCACCGAGGGCATCTCTGCCAGAAACAGAATGTGTGCTTTGTTGCCGTGCCGCTCAAGGAGTTGCACGGGGACGTCTCGCCTCGCAACGGAATCGACAACACGAATTGCGCTGGGCGCGGCACTCACGAAGTCGACCGTTGCTTCCACCGGATCGTGTCGGGCGATAGACAACGGATTGTAGACAACAAGCGGAACGCCCGGGCCGCTCGTATCAAGCATGCTGGCAACGGCGGCCGTTGAACTCGTCAGCACGCCTGCGAACTGGTTTGCTGAAACCAACTCATCGTTCCACGAGAACTGATAAGCCTGCGGAATGCAGGTGCCGGTGAGGTCGTCGTGGAACTGATGCCACAACACCCGAATCCACGCGTCGCGCAAGCGCTCGCTTGGATACTCACTACCCGCGAACAATTCGGCGGCGACGCCCGCCCGCTCCGCCGAATCAGCCAACTGCTCGTTCTCGCGGTTGAAGCGCTTCATCGCGGCCTGCGATGTATAACAGCCGACGCCGTGGGTCTTCATCGTCAGCTCGCCTTCATATTCGGGCAGCGCCGCCCTCTCTTCCATGGTCAGATCGCGCGAAAGTTGATCAGCCGACGTGTTGCGCACCTCTACGTTTCCGGCCTTGTTGGCAATTGACTTCTCCAGCCACTCGACCGACTCCGTGTCAGGTGCGCCGCCAATATCGCCCGTGCCGAAGTAGCGAAAGCCAACTCTGCGGCCGGCACCGATTGCAGTGAGATCATTCGACCACTTTGGATCGACGGAAACGTCACTCTTGATTTTCGTAACGTAATCGCCGGGATTCAGGGCGGCGACCACCGAGTTTCCATCTACCCCTTTCCAGCGTCCGATCGGAAACGGAATTCCGTGGGATGATCCCCAGGTCAACTTCTGCGTGGAGAACGCCGAGAAGCCGGAATGGGCGGCGATCGAGGGAAGCGCAAAGCCAAAGCCAAAACAATCAGGCAGGTAAACATCCTGACTGACCTTGCCGAACTCCTGACGAAAGAAACGCTTTCCGTAAAGCGCTTGCCGCATCAACGATTCAGGCGATGGCACGTTCACGTCGACGGCGTTGATCCACGAGCCGGCCAGTCGCCAGCGTCCCGCGGCCACATACTTCTGCAAGGTGGGCCAGGCTTCCGGGTGATATTCCTTGAACCACATGTAGTGGATCGCGCCTTCATAGTTGAAAGTGTAGTTCGGATAATGCTCGAAACGCTTGAAGTTCTCGAAAAAAGTGTTCGGCACAAACTCGCGAATCGAGTCCTGCACGGTCCAGTTCCATTGCGAGTCGAGGTGTGACGTGCCGACGACGTAGAGGACCGGCTTCGGGTCCTGACCTGATTGCTGGCTGCGCACTGGCGTCAGACTGACACAAAGAGCAATCAAGACCGCTACGAACCGCAAGCGCTTGATGATGGTCTCTCTATGCATCCGAATCGTCATCTGCGCCGCGGGAAGTACGAGAGACGCAAAGCAAGCCAAGCGGCGTCGCGCTCACCATCGTTCGTTGAGCAAGGAACAGCAACGCTCTCAAGATACAAAGTCTCTGGACTGATATCCTGCTCATGCGGCCATTGGACTGTGCCAAAAGGCGAGCCTGACTTGTTTGAAATATTCCGGGTCTTTCAATTCGCGGAAGACCTCGTAATCAAGATAAGGCCTGGCGTCAAATCTCTTAAAACTGCCGTCGTTGAACTTTAAATCGAGAGAGAAGTTGTCATTGGCCGTCACTGCAATAACCGTCTTCATAGATCACCGTCTCCAACGAATGACCGATGATTCATCATTCCTTGCGAATTGTCTGTTCCCGTCAAGCAGCTTCTTCACCAACGGTCAAACGCGTGACCTGCAATTCATCACGATGCTGTTTGGCTTGCCACAGATCGTATTGAACTTGCTGGTTCATCCAGCTTTCCGGCGTCGTGTCGAAAGCGATGGACAGCCGCAGCGCCATTTCCGGAGTAATTCCCGTTTGGCCATTGAGCAGACTTGAGAGAGTGTTTCGGCTTACACCGAGGGCCTTGGCTGCCTTAGTAACGCTCAACCCCAGCGGTTCAAAACAGAGCTTCCTCAGAACCTCTCCGGGATGAGGTGGATTGTGCATACGCATGCTCTTCAGTTTCTTCTTAATGGTAGTCTTCGTAATCGACATCTCTAATATCCTCACCTTCGAACCTGAATGTGACCCGCCAGTTGCCGCTGACTCTGACCGACCAAGTGCCTTTGCGATCGCCGATTAGTGGATGCAGATTTAGACCTGGCAAAGCCATATCTCTTGAGTTTATCGAAACATTTAGCCGACCTAAAATCAACCGTATGCTTGAAGCCGATGATCACGCACGCAGTATATCAGCGCCGGCTGGCCTCTTGCGAGGGTTGCGTAATGCAGTCACTCCGCTGCATTCACCTGACCGCCCTCATCACCGCCAATCGCTGCCTGCATCACTGTTTCCGGCGTCCACTCGTCAATCGGTTTTGCGGGGGAGAGTCGACCACGGCTCATGACGGCCAGGCGATCACACATGCCGAAAAGCTCAGGCAAATAAGAACTGATCATCAGGATCGCTCTGTTCTCCGCGGCGCACTGCGCGATCGTTTCATAGACCTGGGCCTTACTCCCGATGTCGATGCCGCGCGTCGGCTCGTCGAGCAAAAGCACGTCAGCGTCCTGATGAAGCAAACGCGCGAGCGCCACCTTTTGTTGATTGCCGCCAGAGAGTGTACTGACGGGCTGCCGAACGCTGCGCGCTTTGACGCTCAGTGAATTGATCTGCTTCTCCGTCTGTGTCCGCTGGCGCGAGAGATCAAGCCAACCCCAACGCGAACACGAGGCGAACCGGGTCAGGGTGACATTGTCGGCGACCGAAAGCCTCAGCGCCAATCCTTCGCCCTTGCGATCTTCGCTTACATAGCCCAGACGTTGAAAGAGTCGCATCGCAGGCGTGCCACCGCGTGCTGACAGCGCCTTCCCTGTCAAAGTGATTGTGCCCGACTCAGCCCTGTCGAGCCCAAAGATGGCGCGCACCAGTGGCGTGCGACCGGATCCCATCAGTCCGGCAATGCCGAGAATCTCACCGCGACGAAGCTCAAAGCTGGCGCGCTTCAATAGCGGCGGAGCCACCAGGTCGCGCACGTCCAGAATGGTGTCCTGGCTTTCGAAAGATCTCGGCGGACGCTGCGGAAACAGATTTTCCACGGGGCGACCGACCATATGCGCAATCAACTCTTCATCAGTGATCGTCGCGATCTCTCCGGTCGCCACGCTCCGGCCGTCGCGCAAGACAGTGAAAGCGTCGGCGATCTCGCGCACCTCCTCAAGAAAATGACTGATGTAGATAACGCTGATCCCTTCGTTCTTCAACTTGCGGATCAGTGCGAACAGTCGCTCCACATCATCGCGCTGCAAGCTGCTGGTTGGCTCGTCCATCAGGATGATACGGGCGCGCGCGGCGATGGCCCGGCAGGTCTCAACTATTTGTCGTGACGGAAGAGACAGATCCGCGACGCGTGTCTCCGGGCGAATGTCAGCGTGGTGAAAAGTTTTCAGCACTTCGAGCGTGCGCGCCCGCAGGCTCTGGCGATCGAGCCATCCCAGCCGAGACGACTCGATGCCCATCATGACGTTTTCTGCGACCGAGAGATGAGGGCACAGAGAAAGCTCCTGATGAATCAGGGCGATGCCGTGAAGGCGGGCATCGTGCGCATTCGCTGGATCATAGGGTTTGGCTTCGAGCTCCATTGTCCCCTGATCCGGGCGCAGCGATCCCGCAACGACATTCATCAGGGTGCTCTTGCCCGCGCCGTTCTCGCCAATCAGCGCGTGCACTTCACCTTGGCGTAGCTGCAGATTCACGCCGTCGAGAGCGAACGTCGGGCCAAAGCGCTTGTGGATGTTGGCAAGGGATAGAACGACCATTGGATCGGTGTCAGTGTTTCAGGTTTCAGGTTTCAAGTTTCAGGATTTTCAGCGTTCGTCGCAACCAAACCGAAGGTCTAAACTTGAAACCTGAAACTTGGAACCTGAAACTTGAACTTGAAACGTTACGCAGCGACGCGCGAACTGCGCCAGCGGTCAACAGCCACGGCGATGACGATGATGGCGCCAATGATGATCTCCTGAACGTAGTTGTGCCAGCCGATCTGCTGGCAACCGTTACGCAGGAAAGCCATGATCAGCGCCCCGATCATGGATCCGAATATGGTGCCTTCGCCTCCGCTTAAACTGCCACCACCGATGACGACTGCCGCGATGACGTCGAGCTCGGTTCCGGCGGCGACGGTTGGATCGCCTTGCCGCAGACGCGACATCTGCATCACTCCAGCGAGGCCGAACAACAATCCCGCCAGGCCGTAGATCCAGATCTTGAGACGATCCGTCGCAATGCCGCACGCGCGCGCCGCCACCTCATTCGAGCCCAGGGCAAAGACGCGCCGGCCGAACACAGTGTTTCGCAGCACAATCGCCGCGATGACGGCCAGAATGATTGCTACCCACACACCCGGCGCCAGCAGCAGCCACGCGGGCTTAGGGAATAAGACAATCAGCTCGTTTACCCAAGTCTCCGGCACGTTGACGGTTTGCTCGCCGGCAAGCCACTTCGCCGTTCCACGCGCGACGCCGAGCATTCCCAGAGTCGCGATGAACGGCACCACTCCAAAGCGCGGCAAAGTACGTCCACTAACACGTCGAATGACAAAGCTCAAAAGGAATCTTAAGAGCAGCAGAAATCCCAGAGCCGCTGTCATCGGAATAAATCTGAAGCCAGCTCGGAACAAAAGGATCTCTATCCAGGCCACCAAAACGAAATAGAGTACGTGAAAGGTGAGGCCGGTGATTACCAAGCCGTTGACCAAACCAACCGAACCGCCCGCCAGAATCCCTACAGTGACGGCAATTGCAGGCGAGAGTCCGGCGTTGAGACTGACCGCCGTGATGACGCCTGTCAGCGCAATGCTTGAGCCAACCGAAAGGTCAATCCCGCCACTGACGATGATCATCGTCATTCCAATCGCGCCGATGGCCACGATCACCGTCTGTCCGAGCACGACACGCAGATTGAATGGCGAGAGATAATGCCCAGGCGTCAAGACGTAAAAAATCGAAATCACCAGCACCAGACCGAGGATCGGTCCGACGCGGTTGAGCCATTTCTGAAGAAAAGCGGAAAGACCTAGATCTTGGATCTGTTTTGCTTCAGCAACCATCCGTCTTTGTAGGGGCAGACCTGCGTGTCTGCCCGTTCTCCGGCAGAGCGGGCTGAGGGCAGACACGCAGGTCTGCCCCTACACAAGATCGACACCGTGCTAACTAGCGCTCAGTTCTCTCTAGCGTGTCGTAGAGCGGTTGAGCGGGACGCACTTGCCCGCCCTCGTTCGCCACCGTGATTGCCAGAATGCGTATGCGATCGTTGTTCGGCAGCGTCAGCGTCTTTGCGTTCGCCGGCACATCGACGACGTAGGCAAAGAGGTAAGAATATGCATACGGTTCGTTGGCGCCGTCAGCGTTATGCCGGTGGGACGCGAACCACGCCAGGGGCGTGCGCTTGATAAAGCCCGGCGTTATGCCTGTCATCTCGCTATACGGATCAATCCGAGTTCTTGGCCTTAGCATCTGGGCAGCGATGTCGGGCGGTGTGCCTGGTGGCGGCGTGCGCGGCGGTATTTGGACTTCTTTTTGATTCCAACGCCGGTCGTCCCATTGCCCGATAAAGCCGCCCCAATCCTGAATCGTTAACTCAACCGACTTTTCACCGATGCGGAACGTGGTTTTCTGATCGCCGTTCGCCGCGGCTGCAAGCAGATACACTCGGTTGTACTTTCCGTTCGGCAGCGTGATCGTCTGGCCCTGTGGCACAACTGCATTCGGTTTTCCGGCGGGCGCCAGGCTGAAACGGATACCGGCGTAAGTTATCTCACGCGGCAACATCTCGGCAGGCAACGCCCTGCCCTGGGTCGCGCCCTGGTTATTAGGAGCAGCGTCGAAGCTGCCATCTGCCGGCCGACCATCCCGCGAGGCGACCGATAGATCGTAATCCAGCGCGACGGATTGCGACTGGGGCGCGGCCACTCGTGTACGCGCGGGAGCCAGCTTCAGTGCAAATGTCCGCGGCTGATAGGCGCCAAACGAAGTCACCAATTCACCGTTCGCGATTGTGGCGGGGCCGACAGGCTGTTCCTGACCATTGACTTCGCGCGCAGCAATCAGCGGAGCGGCAAAAGCGACGTGAACATTCTCCGCCGGCTTACCATTCAGTTCCACCAGGCGAATGATTACTTCGTCACTGAGTTCGGCTTTCTTGAGGGCCATAACGCGCACGCGATCATTATTCAGTTTCGCTAATGAAAAACCCTTGCCCAAATCGCCCGGATGCGCAGAACTCTCGAACGCGATAAGGGGCTGGTTGAGGCGCTGTGCCTGCCAGTCAGTTTGTCCCTGACGCCAGTCACCATCATGTCCGGCGAGGCCATAGACGAACTCATGATGGCCCAGGTCCTGCGTACCCTGATCCGTATAACCACCGCGAGTGCCCGGTGTGCGCATCAGCGTCAGTCGCAACGTATGCTCGTCTGGTTTATCAGAGGCGTTCTTGCAGTCCGTAAGGATCGTCGCACCATAAGAACCGCTCTCGTCGGTGAGATCGATCCACTGATGTGAAGCGACTTCGAACTGCCGCTCTTCTTCCGTGGGGCGCTGAATCGTGCCGACATCCCAGTTGTAAGTCGCCAACTTGTTCGTGACGGCGAGTGGGAAGGTGGCTTTCAGATTAGCCTCCCTGGCATTCCAATCAATCACGTTGCTGAACTCCACTCGATTGCCGGAATCACCGGCCGACAGACTGATGGTCTGCACGAACCTGGAGTTCTCCGCTTCGCGAGCAACTTCGACTGAGACGCGAACTGGTCCGTTTTCGACAACCCGAATTTTCGCCGGTCCACCAACAAACGTGCGTGGCGGTCGTTGCTCGTCTTCGAAATCCATATTCCACGCCGGCCAATTTTTCGGGTTATCAGTCAAGATAGCCAGGCGGATTGGCGCAGAGAGAAGCTCATGATTTATCTTCTTGTCGAAGATGCTGGAAACGTCGCCGCTCTTGTCGAGGCTGATTCGATAGCGCGAGTTTTCGAGCGATGATTCTGAAACTTTCAGCTCCGTGGCGACAGAGGCAGCATCGACCGCCTGAACATCGTAGACGGCGTAACCAACCGAAGGGACTTTCGCTACGAAAAGCACTTTGCCATTGCTCACCTGTGCGGATACTTCCTTGCCGTCTGGGCCAAAGACGCGAACTGCTTTCGGACCGCCATTAGGAAAGCTCACCGTGGCCTCGACGATATCCTCACGCTGGATGTTCAAAGGATTGTAGACCACGATTGGCGTGCCCTTCGCTTGCGTGTCAAGCCCCGAGGCGATCGCTTCGGTGGCACTGGTCAGTACACTTGAAAACTGATTCATCGCGATCACATCGTCATTCCAGGCGAATTCGAACGCTTTCGGTGTGGCCGTTCCGGGTAGGATGTCGTGGAACTGTCCACCCATCACGAGCGTCCAGGCGTTGTTCAATCTTTCTTGCGGATAGCTACGGCCCCCCAACCAGGCGGCGGCGACTGAAGCCTTCTCAGCGGCATCGGCAAGCAACTCGTTCTTGCGCATCCAACGCTTCTGGTACGTTTGGGAAGTAATGGAGCCGGCCGAGTGATTGATGAGTTCGAGATCGCCTTTGTAACGCGGCAGGCGATCGGTTTTGCAGCATTGAAAGATATCAAGGAACATCTGATCGGCCTTTGACCAGATGACGTGAACCGGACCGTCACCAACCTGAACCGGCGAGCCAGGCTGCTGCTGGCCGAAACTTATCGGCGGCAAAGACGCTTTGCTTCTGGTGGTGATTGCCTCCATCAGTCTTACGGAGTTTTCATTCGGTGAACCACCCACATCACCGGTACCGACGTAGTGATAATCAGTAAACACTCCCGTCAGGTCTCCGTTAATCTGAATTCGTTTGGCCCAATCTTCCTGTGGCCTCGTCCGCTGCTGATTCTGTTGCGGCGTAAGCGCGGGATCCGCGGATGGTGGCGGGGGCGGGCTCTTGCTGATGTCATAGGTCACCTGGCTGCCATAACTCAACGGGTTCAGCGCGGCCATCACAGTTCTGCCGTCGGGGCCTTCCCAGATGCCGACGTTGAACGGAATCCCGACCGGCGTTTTTTCCGGCGAGTCGGGGCCGCCTACGTGAGGCGCCGGCTGCCAGCCGGATGAAAGCTTCTGCGTCGAGAAACCCTTGATGCCTGAGTGGGCCAGGAGGCTGGGCAGCGACGCGGGGAAGCCGAAACAGTCCGGCAGCATGTATTCCTCGCTCGCCAGGCCGAACTCTTTTCGGAACCAATTATTGCCGTAGAGAATCTGCCGAATGATCGATTCCGCGTTGGGCGAATTGACGTCGCCTTCTTCCATCGATGAACCTGCTGGATACCAACGGCCGGCCGTCACATACTGCTTGAGCCTCTCGAAATCCGACGGATAGTATTCCTTCAACAGACGGTAGCGATTGGCGCCGGTGAAATTAAAAATGTAATGCGGATACTTTTCAAACAGGGCGAAGTTGTTGCGCATGGTCTTGGTGAGGTACTCCTGAATAACCTGCGGGTACTCCCATCGCCACTGCGTATCGAGATGCGCATAGCCAACCACGTACAGCGTTGGCTCTTTCGCCAGGTTCGGCGCCGGCGATTTCGCTGGCGGGCCGTGGGCCTCGCGCTTTGACGTTGCACGTTCAGCTTCGCGCTTCGCGCCCTTGCTCGGAACCTTCGATTTCGGTGTCTGGCTCAACGCGCCACCGAGAGTTACCAGACACACCAGTAGTGATAAGAGCGAACGCTTTGGACTTCGTATCATAAAGGTCTCTCCCAAAAGACAAGTGTTTGCATTTTAGGACAAAGTGCAACCCGCTGATGTGACGAACGCGAGCTACTATACATCAGATCATCCACCGGTCGATCCTTTAACAGAGCCGACTATTGTTGCATCTGGTTTGTGATTGTCGCGAGTCTACAGAGATCGCAAATATTAGGACAAGGCGTGGGGCGCGACACATCACGCCGCGCCCTCGTCCTACCGGAATCGTTAGAAGAGGAACTTCAGCGATAACTGAATCTGTCGCGGGAAGTTCTGTTGCGTCGAGCCGACGCACCCGTAGCCGTTACACGAGCCGGGAGTGCCGGGCGCGATATTAAGATTGCGCGAAGTGGCAGTATTAGGGCTGCCAGTGCTCGGTCCGCCGAAGATTGGCGTGTTGGTTAGGTTGAAGGCCTCAGCCTTGAATTGTAACTTCCATCCTTCCCTGATCGCGAATTGCTTGGACATCGCCATCGCCAACTGTGGCCTCCAAGGGGCACGAATATAGCTGTTCCGCGGTATAACGTTCACCGTGCTGAACGGTTGATTAACTACTACGCCATTAACTGTGCCGACTGTATTCAAGGGAGTGAAGCAGGTCGGAGACTCGTTGTAGAGCCACTCGCCATAATTTTTGTTAGCTGGATCAGGCGCATAGCTCGGATGACCGGGGCAACTGAAAATGAAGCCGTTGGGAAGACCGATCGGGGTGCCCGAATCGTGTGTAAAGATCCAGTCGACTGTCCAGTCGTTGAGAAATTGGCCCAGCACTCCTTTGGCATTTTTCGCGATGAGGCCACCCTTTCCGACAGGCAGCCCCCAAATGCCACTGAAGGCCAGGTCCAGCGTACGATCCGTACCGGTGATCGCATAAAAAGGCGCGGTGTCCACAAGCCCGCCGCTGACGCTGGTAGTGCTGCTGTTGGGTCCACTGTTGTTGAGGTAGCCGTTAGCGGCCATAGTTTTTGACCAGGTGAAAGAGGTGAGGAAACTCAGACCCTTGATCAATGGCCCACCTGTTGACGATAGCCGCTTCTCGGCTTTGACTGCCATGGAGTTGTAGTTGGAATAGCCCACGGGCTCCGTGTTCGAAAACAGATTGCCAAAGAACTCTGGAAAGGGAACCATCAGCAACTTTACCGGGACGTTCTGTAAGGAGCCGATCGAACTCGCCTTGTAGCTCGCCACGAAGGCTGCGGGTAGCCCAGTCAGGTTGAGATTGCCAAAGTAGAACGGATTCGGCACCGCTTGATTGCAGTAGCTCGGTGTCTGAGCACACTTGGCATAGTCGGCGACACTCAAGTGGTTCATTTGTGTCCCCACGCGGAGATCCTTTGTACGGCTGCCTACGTAAGAGACATCCAGGACAACTCGCCCGGGAAGCTCCCTCTGGACACCAAACGAATACTGTTGAATCGAAGGTATCTTGCGATTCCTTTGATCAAACGACTGGCTGCTTCCAACGCCGGATAAGAGGCCGAGCGTATTACCAACCGGCAGGACCACGCCGTTTGGATAAGGAATGCCTGAGTTGAAATAGCCTGACGGGACGCCACTGCCCTTCACCGGATCGAAGGCTTGGAATTGAGTAGTCTGCGTCCACGTAGTGTTTCCGCCAAGTTCGATGGCAAATGCGCTTTGGACTCCCCAGCCGCCGCGCAGGACAGTCTTGGAGTTGAGAGCGTAGGAGACGCCGAACCTCGGTTGCCAATGATTTAATTGCGTGTCGTATGGAGCTAATTTGTCGCTCGAGAACGTAAACCCACCCACGATCGGGTTGGCGATAGTTGCGCCATTCGGTAGCGTGTTGTTGGGCGGGAAAGTGATCAGGCTGCTGATCGGGTTCTTCGCCGCATAGTCGAAGCCGGCATTGAGCTTGTTGAAGCGTTCCCTC
>WNGG01012789.1_pt1 | contig 12508 bp, 9 predicted proteins | sample 5400661 | NCBI WGS metagenome assembly WNGG01 (sample SAMN13153372, study PRJNA577476) | soil metagenome | isolation source: 100 cm soil or saprolite under Garry oak tree replicate 1 | place: USA:California | collected 2016-06-15 | reverse complement strand
AACGCAGCATTAAGTCCACTAAAACCGGCTCTATCACCGTCACCGCCCCAGTCTCCACCACGGGGCAAGTGAACCTCGCCTGGGACGCCGTGAGTGCCCCCAATCTGAGTGGCTATCGGCTGTACTATGGCCAAACCTCGCACACCTATACCGCGCATCTCGATGTCGGTCTGCAAACCAGCGCCACGGTGACCGGCCTCACCGTCGGACAGACCTATTACTTTGCCGTGACCGCCTTCGATAGCACGGGCAAGGAAAGTCCGTTTTCCAATGAAGTGAGCACCACCATTGCCACAGCTGCGACGGCCATCATCGGCGCCTCGAGTACCAGCCCGACCAGCACCAGCAATACAGCCACCGCAACGGCCTCTAGCACCACCGCTACCTCGGCGTCCCCCGCAGTAGCCAATGTTAGCGCCAGCCAGACCAGTGGTCCGACACCTGCCGCCGTGACCTCCACTGAGGCGTCTTTCAGTGCCAATCCGACCAGTGGTCGGTTCCCCTTGAAAGTGGCCTTCAGCGATACGTCGACGGGCAGTCCTACGGCGTGGGCCTGGGATTTCGGTGATGCCACGAGCAGCACCCAACAGTCCCCCACCCATACCTATACCACCGCCGGCACCTATACGGTGCAGTTGACCGTGACCGGCCCCGGTGGCAGCAATACGGCCATCAAAACGAGTTGCATTACGGTCGCACCGGCCCTCCTGGAAGTAGGTGACCTGACAATAGATTACGTTTAGCAGCGCGTCACCTTTCGCCAGACGTTTGTCGATCCCATCGTGGTGGCTACACCGCTGAGCGCAAACGACTTCACCCCGGCGACAGTCCGGCTCCGCAATGTGGGCCCCACCGGCTTTGAGATCCACATCCAGGAACCGGATTATCTCAATGGGATCCACGCATCGGAGACCGTCAGCTATCTGGCTATGGAGCGTGGTCCGCATGTCTTCGGGACGGGCATCCGGGTCGAAGCCGGTCGTCTGACGACGAATGAGACCCTGACCCAGCCCTTTGCGTCCGTCACGTTCGGTCAAGCTTTTGGCGTCGCCCCAGTGGTGGTCAGCGCGGTCACTAGCGTGAACGATACGTATGCCGTGACCATGCGCCTGCGCAACATTACCCCCTCTAGCTTTGAAGTCGCCATGCAGCAGCTGAGCAATAGTCCGCAAAATCAGGCGACGGAGACCATCGACTACATCGCGTGGGAGCCGTCTTCTGGGACCATGGACGGACTCATCTTCGAGGTAAAAACTACGCCTGATTCCGTGACCGACAATCTCTATACTCTCTCGTTGATGGAACATTTCCTGGCGATCCCGATGTTTCTGGCCGCCATGCAGACGACTAACAACTGGGAACCTACCATTCTGCGTTTGGACGACAAAGACCCTGTGGAAGTGCATATCCAACTCGAAGAAGAAGCCACAGTCAACGCTGATCTCCACCACCCAGCCGAGGTGGTGGGCGATATGGCCTTCACCTACCAAGAGAGTTGAGCCAGGGGGTTGCACACAATGACCTCAACACGGGCAACGCTTCCTGCCCGCGAGGCACAAGGGACAGCACCCTCTCTTGCCCACAGACCCCACGACTATTGGGCCGCGCCCTGCTACATGCTCAGCACTTTCCCCGTCCGTACTCTTCCCGCAGGCTGACACAGGTGCTTGGGGGTGATCATGCTCGTGCTTAATAACACGGCACGCCGTACTGTATTGCGGAGCTCTCGCACATTGCCAGGCCATGCTTGCGCCAGTAAATGAGCCTGCGCTGCCGGGGAAAATCCCTTGACGTCTTTGTCCAATTCAGCGTTGGCTTCGTGGCGAAAGCGCTCCGCCAAAAAGACAATGTCTTCTTGACGTTCACGCAGTGGGGGTACATAGATGATAAATTCACCCAGGCGATAGAAGAGATCGGAGCGAAAGCAGCCTGCCTCCACTTGGGTCGTTAACATGATACTGGAGGCAGCAATCAGGCGAACATCCACGGACACAGCCCGTGCACTCCCCACGGGGTAGATCGAACGCTCTTGCACACTGCGCAGTAATTTCCGCTGGGTCGAGAGGGAGAGGTTGGCAATTTCATCGAGAAAGAGCGTGCCACCCGACGCCAATTCAAAATAGCCCACGCGCTTACTATATGCGCCTGTGAAAGCTCCCTTGACATGGCCAAATGACTCACTTTCGAACAAGCTCTCAGGCAGGATACCACAATCGATAGCCACGAGAGGCCTGCTGGCACGGGGGCTATACTGGTGGATGAAACACGCGACCAACTCCTTCCCAGTGCCCGTTTCTCCTTGAATGAGGACAGTGAGGTTCGTTCTGGCCACCTGCTCGATCTGCTGGCTGAGATGCTGTATAGCCAAGCTATGACCCATAAGATCAAAAATACTCTTGTGATTCTTTATATCTACATCCATAAGATAACTCTCCCGATTACGGCACTAAAAATTCTCTCTCATGAGCACGGTACATAGGATCAAAAAGCAAAGAAATCTCCATAATAAGAGATTTTATATTGCAGTATGCATAGTCGTACTATAATTATACAGATTATGAACAGGATGCCCAAATAGAAGTGTGCGGTGTAAGGGGAGGATGATCGAGCGCTCGGTCAATGGTGCCGATTCTTCCCCTTCTCCCTGGCCTGGGGGAAGGGGACAGCCAGGAGCCATCGCACCATGGGCGACACCGCCTCAGACAGCGTCAGTGAACAGGTGACACGCCACCTGATGATCAGTATCTACCTGCTTCAAGACGGGCTCGACCTCAGAACAGACAGGTTTGGCGAATGGGCAGCGTGGGTGAAAGCGGCAGCCAGAGGGCGGGTTCAGCGGACTGGGGATCTCGCCGGTAATGATGATCTCTTCACGCTGTTCGTCGGGGTGCGACGGTAAGGCGGCCGAGAACAGCGCCTGCGCATATGGATGGAGCGGTTGCGTACGCAACTGCTCGCTGGTGGCGAGTTCGACGATTTTCCCGAGATACATCACAGCCACGGTCGTGCTCAAGTGCAGCACGGCAGCAAGATCATGCGCAATGAGCAGATAGCTGACGCCGAACTGTTCCTGGAGATCCTGCAACAGGTTCATGATTTGGGCCCGGATCGAGACATCGAGTGCCGACACTGGCTCGTCGAGGATAATGAGACTCGGGTTCAGTGACAGGGCCCGAGCGATGGCGATGCGTTGCCGCTGTCCGCCACTGAATTCGTGTGGAAACAGGTCGGCCGCGCCTGGTCTGAGGCCGACGAGGCTCAGCAACTCCTGCACGCGCTCCTTGAGCTTGGCCCTTGAGAGCGCCTCATTGACGACCAGCGGCTCAGCAATGATGGCCCCCACTCGCATGCGTGGGTTGAGCGAGCTGTACGGGTCCTGAAAGACCGCCTGCACGCCCTTGCGATAGGCCTTCAGAGGCTTCCCGCCCAGACTTTGAAGATCCTGACCCTTGAAGATGATGGCCCCACTGGTCGGTTTTTCCAGCATGAGGATCATCTTCATGGTGGTGGTTTTCCCACATCCTGACTCCCCCACCAGGCCCACGGTCTCCCCCGCCCCAACCGTGTATGAGACGCCATCCACGGCTTTCACCAGGCCAATGGTCTTCTGGAAAATCAGGCCTTGCATGACTGGAAAATGTTTCTTCAGATCACGGATCTCGAGTAGTTTGTCGCTCATCGCCCCTCCCACAACCAGCAACGTGTATAGTGGTTCTCGCCCACCTGGAATTCAGGAGGGACCTCACGACGGCAGCGGTCCTCAGCTTTGGGACAACGCGGATTGAAGGGACAGCCAGCCGGCGGGTTGGTGAGATCAGGGGGCTGCCCCTCAATACTCCAGAGCCGCTCACTGCGATCGCTCAGCGAGGGCACCGCGTGGAGCAAGGCCTCGGTATAGGGATGCGCCGGATGGTTAAAAATGGTCCGTACTGGTGCCCGTTCGACCAGCTTGCCGGCATACATCACCCCCACGTTGTCACACATCTTGGCGACGATGCCGATATTGTGGGTGATGAAGATCATGGCGAGGCGGCTCTGTTGCTGGATATCCTTGAGCAGATTGAGATACTGCGCCTGGATCGTGACATCCAGACTGGTGGTGGGCTCATCAGCAATGAGCAAGCGTGGCTCGCAGGAAATGCCAATCGCCCCCACGATGCGCTGACGCATGCCGCCGCTCATCTGGTGCGGATACTCCCGCAGGCGTACCTCAGGCGACGGAATTCGCACCCCCCGCAGCAACTCTTTGAGGCGCTCCAGGAGCCTGGTACCCCGCATATGGCGATGGATGCGCAGCGGCTCAGCAATCTGCTCGCCAATGGTGAACAGCGGGTTGAGCGACATCATCGGATCCTGCAGGATCATGGTGAGCTGACTCCCCCGCAGTTGTCGCATCTCACCCTCGGATTTGGTCAGCAGGTTCTCACCCTGGAACCAGATCTCTCCCCCCACGATACGGGCCGCAGGGGGGAGCAAACGCAGGATCGACATCGACGTCACCGTCTTGCCACTCCCGGATTCGCCTACAATACCCAGGGTCTCGCCTTCGTTGAGCGTGAAACTGACCCCGTCCACGGCCTTGACGACGCGCGTCCCCTGGGCCGAGAAAAAGTAGGTTTGCAGCTGTTTCAGTTCAAGTACTGACTGGGCCATTATTGCCTCTTACAATTGACGTAACTGCGGATCAGACCAGACCCGGAACCAGTCTCCGAGGGAGCCGGCAGCGAGCACTGCGAGCGTGATACACAGGCACGGAAAGACGCTGAGCCACCAGTAACCGGTCATGAGACCGGCCTTGCCCTCAGAGAGCATCAAGCCCCACGCCGGTTCTGGCGGGGCCACTCCTACCCCCAAAAAGCTCAGGGTGGCTTCGGCGATAATCACCACCCCAATCTGCAGCGTCGCCAGGATCACAGCGCTGTTGGCGATGTTGGGCAGGATGTGGGTCCACATAATTTTCAACCGGCTACAGCCTGCCACGATGGCGAGACGCACATAATCGCGTTCTTTGAGGCTCAGCACCTCGCCGCGGATCACCCGGGCAAAGCGTGTCCACCACACCGCCCCCAGGATGATGACGATATTCCATTTGCTGGGCTTGAGCAGCGCGGCGAGCAGAATGGCAAACATCACGGGAGGTAACGCCAGCCAGGTGTCCGTGATACGCATAATCACTTGATCAACCCAGCCTCCGAGGTATCCCGACATGATCCCTAACGCGGTCCCGATGCCTCCCGCCACGACCACCGCGCAGACCGCGACCACCAGGGAGATGCGTGACCCGTAGATGATCCGGCTCAGGACATCACGCCCCATGTGGTCGGTCCCCAGAATGAATTCTGAGCTACCGCGCGCCTCCCACGCCGGTGGTCGATACCTGAGGCGCAAGTTTCCCACTTCGGGGTTATGCGGCGCCAGAAAATCGGCAAACACGGCGGTAAAGACCAACAAACTCAGGAGACCCAGCGCAATGACCGGTGCCCCTCGGAGCCTGGCGGCGACCCGACCCCAGAAGGACAGTGCCACAGGTGGACGGGAAAGTAGGTCAGCCGGTGCGATTACAGGGCTACTGTCCATAGCGAATCCTCGGATCAATGTAGGCGTAAAGAATGTCCACGAGTAGGTTGACCACAACGATCGTCACCCCGCACAGGATCGCGGTCGTTTGCACGACCGGGAAATCCCGGAACGAGATGCCTTCATAGGCCAGCCGGCCGATCCCAGGCCAGGCGAAAATCGTTTCGACCACCACCGTGCCATTCATCACCAGGGCGAGCTGAATGGAGGCAAAAGTCAGTACAGGAATCATCGCGTTCTTGAAGGCATGCTTGAGGATTACCAGCCTTTCAGACAGGCCCTTGATACGGGCCAGTTTCACATATTCGCTACCGAGCACTTCCAGCATCGCCGAGCGCGCCAGCCGCATGTTCGACGCCATCAGCACCCAACCAAGCGCCAGGGCAGGCATGATGATATGCTTCACTGTGCCCGACCCAGAACTGGGGAGCCAGTTTAAGTCCACGGAGAAGATGAGGATGCACAGGAGCCCTACGCAAAAGCTGGGCACGGCGAGCCCGAGGTTCGCAAAGATATTCCCAAAGCTATCGAGCCAGGTATTCACCCGCACGGCGGAGAAGATGCCGATCGGGACACCAAAAATGATCGAGATGAGCATGGCCGCCCCTGCCAGCTCGATCGAGGCTGGCAGCCGGCTCATATAGAGTTCCAACACCGGCACACGGTAATACAACGACTTGCCGAAATCCCCGCGCATGAGCTTGGCAACGAACACGCCGTACTGCACATAGATCGGCTTGTCTAGCCCAAACTCGTGGCGCAGCGCCTGCAGGTCCTCCTCTTTTGCCCCCGGCTCAGCCATCAAAATAACTGGGTCGCCGCTAATGCGGACCAGGCCGAAGATCGTGACACTCAGGAGGAACAGGGAAATACACGCGTAAAAGACGCGTGAGAGAATGTAACGTTGCACGGCATGTCCTTTCCCCTACCAGCGGCGTAGGGCGTTAGGTCTTCAACTGCACGTCTTCATAGGGTCCAGAATACGCAAACAGTGGGATCATGCCCAGCCCTGAGACCGCGGCCCGCGGTCCTGAGGCACACAGGAAACCGAGCTCCCATATGTTGATAAACAGCGCCTCGTCGTACAGCTTCTGCTGCATCTTGTGCAGTATGGCCGCGCGTTTCTGACGGTCGCGCTCCCCGGCCTGCTGCTCGTACCAGGCGTCGATTTCGGGGTCTTTGATCCACGACTGCGCCCCCTTGCTGGTCGCAAAGGCCTCGAGGCGTGTGGCGGCGTTCCCGAAGGCGCCACTGCCCTGGAACGCCAGGTGTTTGAACGTCTTTTCTTTGAGGGCGGCCTGGTGGGCAGCGCGCTCCATGGGCCGTACCTTGGCCCGAATGCCCACTGCAGAGAGGTCGTTCATCATGGCTTCGACGACGCCAGCGTAGACCGCATCGACGCCGCACTCCCCGGCATCGAAGCCATTGGCATACCCGGCCTCTTTGAGCAATTGCTTGGCCTTCTTGGGGTCGTAGGCGTACGGCTCGAGCGCCAGGGCATAGTCGAACTTGCGCGGGATGATGTTCCCCGACAGGACCGAGTGCCCCAGGGTTTCCGCCTCGTTAATGGCCTGACGATTGATGGCGTGGTTCGCCGCCAGGCGCACCCGTTTATCGGCCCAGGGGGACTTCGGATCGTGGTAGGCCTCGGCAAACACGATCCACTGCGTCCCCGGGGGAATCACCGGTTCCAGCTTCAGGTTCGGATCGCGGTGCACCTCTTCCGCCAGGGCGCCGTATAGCCCATAGGTCACATCGGCCTCTTGGCGCTTGAGCATCGCCAAGCGGGTGGTGGGCTCGGGCACACTTTTCATCACCAGGCGTTTAACGTTCGGCACCTTGCGCCAGTAGCCCTCGTAGGCTTCCAGCACCAGTTCGACGCCGGGCTGATGGCTCACAAAGCGATATGGCCCGAGGCCGACCGGCTGGTCCTTGAACTTCTCGTTGCCAATCTTCTCGGTATAGTTCTTCGGCACAATCCAACCCGCCCCGGTGGCCGGCGTGGCATAAAAGGTTAGAAAGTCGGGCCAGGGCTCGTGCAGCCGGAAACGGACCTGATGCGGATTGACGATCTCAACGCTCTTGACCTTTTTTTTCAGCTCCGGAGCTCCGGCCCCTTTGTAACGCTCGAAGCTGAATTGCACATCTTCGGCGGTGAAGGGATCGCCGTTGTGAAACTTCACCCCCTGGCGCAGCTCAAAGTCGTACGTCAGGCCATCGGCGCTCTCGCTCCACCTGGTGGCCAGGCAGGGGGACATAGGGTTGTCGGGCATGGGTTTCACCAGGGCGTCGTGCATGGCGTACACAAACATATAGGGCGTAATGATGCCCGTGGTCTCCGCCGGATCGAACCAGGTCGGTGCGATGGTGACATGGATGGCCCAGGTCATCTGCCCGCTCGGTGCGCTCTTCTGGGCCATGGCAGTCTGTAACCGTGGCCAGCCCTGATGCCAGACGAGGATTCCCGTCGCGCCACTCATAGCGCCCTGGAGCAATCGGCGTCGCGTCAGAGAGGACGCTTCCTGCTTGGGGTGATGTGCCATACTACACCTCCTACGGACCAAGTCCGTCTTCTGCTGCCTACGCCTGGGCCTTACCACCCACCCGCTTCCCGATACAGCAGGTACTCGAGCTCGCGTCTTCTCTGGCAACAGCAATCACAGAAGCACTCAGGATTTTAACTGTACGTCTTCAAAGGGAGCAGAGTAAATGTGCAACCGGATCAAGCCGATGCCTGATACCGCTACCCGTGGGCCTGAAGCACTCAAAAAGCCCAGCTCCCAGATCGGTATAAAGCGTACCTCGTCATAGAGCTTCTGCTGGATCTTGTGTAACAGCGCCTGGCGCTTCATGCGGTCACGCTCAGCCGCCTGCTGCTCATACCACGCGTCGATTTCGGGGTCTTTAATCCACGAGTTCGCCCCCTTGCTATAAGCAAACGCCCCGAGACGCGTGGCCGCATTCCCAAACGCACCACTACCCTGGTGGGCCAGGTTTTTCAGGCTGTGGTCTTTATGCGCCGCCTGAAAGGCGGCCCGTTCCATGGAGCGCACTTTACCCCGTATGCCGACGATCGAGAGGTCGTTCACAAGCGCTTCGGCAACGCCAGCATAGACTGGATCAACGCTATACTCGCCCATATCAAAGCCATTGGCGTACCCGGCCTCTTTGAGCAATTGCTTGGCTTTCTGGGGGTCGTAGATTGTCTGGCCCACGGCCGGCTGCAGCTTTAGGTTCGGATCACGCTGGATCTCTTCAGCCACCACTCCGTAGACACCGTAGGCCACATCGGCCTCCTGGCGCTTGAGCATGGCCAGACGCGTGGTGGGCTCAGGCACCCCCTTCATGACCAGGCGCTTGACGTGCGGCGTTTTGCGCCAGTACTCGGTATAGGCTTCAAAGACCACCTCGATCCCTGGCTGATGGTTCACAAAACGGTATGGCCCCAGACCAATGGGATGACTTTTAAACCCGTCGTCACCGACCTTCTCGACATATTTCTTGGGGACAATCCAGGCCGCTCCTGTGGCCGGTGTGGCGTAGAACGTTAAAAAATCTGGCCAGGGCTCGTGCAGATGGAAGCGCACCTGGTGCGGGTTGACGATCTCGATAGACTTGACGTACTTTTTCAGGTCCGTGGCGCCCGAGCCTTTGTAGCGCTCGAAGCTGAACTGCACGTCCTCGGCCGTGAACGCATCGCCGTTGTGGAATTTCACACCCTGACGTAACTCAAAGTCGTATGCTAAGCCGTCCGCACTCTCACTCCACTTAGTGGCCAGACAGGGCGACATCAGACCATCAGGCATGGGTTTCACCAGGGCATCGTGCAGAGCATATAAGAACATAAATGGGGTAATGACGCCTGTCGTTTCGGCGGGATCAAACCAGGTGGGGGCAATGGTGACGTGAATAGCCCACGTCACCTGCCCGCTCGGCGCGCCCTTCTGCGCCCACGCCGTGCGCAGATGTGGCCAGCCCTGATGCCAGGCAAGCAAGCCAGCCGTGCCGCCCAACGTGCCTTGCAGCAACCGACGCCGCGTGAGGGATATCCCTGCCTGCGAGGGATGATGCATGGTGCCCTACCTCCTCCAGTCAAGCCACTTCCGTGTCCAGGCTTGAGCCGCTTTCGTCACGCTAAATAGCAATATTATAAGCATATATGAGTATGGGAAATTCCGGTAGGGTACTAGCTTATCGTTTGCTGGCGCTTTTTGCAACTTATTTTGCAACTTATTTTGGTGCTGCCATCCCACGCAGAAGGCCGTTTTTGTGGTTTCCACGCTATGCTTTATAGCAGGGCAGCGGGAATCCGTCAAGAATGCTTTATGTGTCTATAAGTTTTAGCGATGCAGGAGGAGCAATCATCATGTCCCATGGCCGTATGCTCGTTTGGCTGCTCGTCGTACTCACTGGTTGGGGCCTCCCCCCCAGGGGCCGCGCCCAGGATCTCCAGGCCCAGCGGCCTATTGCCGGCATCGACAGCGTCTTCCTCGAAGAACTCACCTGGATGGAAATACGAGACGCCGTGCGGGCCGGGAAGACCACCGTGATCGTCGGTACCGGTGGGCTCGAGCCCACCGGTCCGTATGTGGCTATTGGGAAACACAACTATGTGCTCCAGGCCATGACCGAGGCCATCGCGCGCCAGCTTGGCAATGCGCTGGTGGCGCCGATCATCAGGTTCGTCCCTGAAGGCAATATTGCACTACCTTCTGGCCATATGCAATACCCTGGCACGATCGGTGTGCGGCAAGCAACCTTTGAGGCGCTGCTTACAGACGTCTGTAGCAGTCTCAGACAGCACGGCTTCACGGACATTATCCTTATTGGTGACCACGGTGAGAACCAGAGAGGGATGAAGACGGTGGCGCAGCGGCTGAACAAGCAGTGGGGTGGCGCGTCAACCGTCGTACATTTCATCCCGGAGTATTACGCCCAGGATATGTGGAGCTATGAGTATCTCAAGACTATTGGCGTGCATCAACAACCCGACGTGCGCTCTGCCGCGCGGGCCGGTGTGCATGACGACTATCATTATGAAGCGATCATGGCGACTGTTGACCCGCAAACCATCCGCACCGCCCAACGCCTGGCTGTCGGACTGTATAGCATCAATGGCTTCGACATGTCCCCGCCCAGCACAACCATCGAAAATGGCCAGAAGCTCATCGCCTATCGCGCCCAGCTCACCGTTGAGGCGATTCGTAAGGCCATCGCCAAACGACGGGCGACGCAGCGGTAACGCCTGGCTTGACCGGCGGGGGGCGATTCGCTACGATGCTCTCGCCTTTCTCCCAGGAGGAGAAGGGCATATCCTGGCACACTGTTCGTGTCCTCAAGCGTCTGGAGTCATTATGCCCGAGCTGCTCGAACCCATACGCTATACCCTCCGTTTTCCTGCGCCCCATACCCACTACGTCGAAGTAGAAGCTACAGTCCCCACGGGCGGTAAGCCGGTTATCGAGTTAGCCATGGCGGTGTGGACGCCTGGCTCGTACCTGGTGCGTGAATACGCTCGCCATATCGAAGGCCTAGCGGCGCATACCGCAGACGGCACAGCACTCAGCCTGGATAAGTCCCGGAAGAATCGCTGGCGTATCCACACCAACGAGGTCCGGACGATCGTGGTGACCTACCGCATCTACTGCCGCGAGATGTCTGTGCGCACCAACTGGGTCGAGGACGACTTTGCCCTCCTCAACGGGGCGCCGACGTTTCTGACCCTCGTTGAGGATGCGGCCCGGCCCCACGATATACAGCTCGTGCTCCCGGCAGGTTGGCACACTTCGATCACGGCCCTCCCCACAGCACCCGGTGGGGCTGCACATGCCTACCGCGCCGCCGATTTCGACACGCTCGTCGATGCACCGATTCTGGTGGGCAATCCTGCGGTGTACATCTTCGAGGTGGACGGCGTGCCGCACTCTCTGGTCAACGCCGGTGAGGGGGGCATCTGGGATGGTCCACAGTCAGCCAGGGATGTCGAGCACATCGTCCGTGCGCACCGTCACATGTGGGGGTTCTTGCCGTACGACAAGTACGTCTTCTTCAATATGATCACCGAGGCGGGGGGCGGTCTCGAGCACAAGAACTCGACCGTCCTTATGACCAGCCGCTGGCACTCCCGGGTACGCAAGGACTACCTCTCCTGGCTTGCTCTGGTGAGCCATGAGTTTTTTCATGTCTGGAACGTGAAGCGCCTGCGCCCTGTCGAACTCGGTCCCTTTGACTACGAGAACGAGGTCTACACCAAAAACCTCTGGATCGCCGAAGGTATTACGTCCTACTACACGGAGTTGGGGGTGCGACGGGCCGGGCTGTGCACACCAGAAGAGTTTTTCGAGAGACTGTCAAACCTCATCGAACGCTTGCAGACCACGCCGGGTCGGCTCGTGCATGCGCTCGAAATGGCCTCGTACGATGCCTGGATCAAGTTCTACCGTAACGATGAGAACTCGCCCAACACCACGATTAGCTACTACACCAAGGGCGCTGTGGTTGCCTTCCTGCTCGATGCCAAGATCCAGGCTGCCACCGGCGGCACGCAGAGCCTGGACGATATGCTGCGCCTGGCGTACGCACGCTACGCCGGTGAGCACGGTTTTACCCGCGAGGAATTCCGTGCCCTGGCCCAGGAAGTGGCAAGGAGCGATCTCAGTGCCTGGTTTGTCCATGCGCTTGAAACTACCAACGAACTCGACTATACCGAGGCCCTCGACTGGTTCGGCCTGCGCTTCAAACCTGCCCCGGCCGTGACGCCAGAGAAGGCCTGGCTCGGCCTGGTGACGCGCACCGATAATGGCCGACTGCTGGTCTCCCAGGTGCATCGCCAGACCCCGGGATGGCAGTACGGCTTCAATGTGGACGACGAAATCCTCGCCATCGATGACTACCGTGTACTGCCCCAACAGTGGGAGGCACGCCTGGCGCA
>WNGG01007009.1_pt1 | contig 12512 bp, 10 predicted proteins | sample 5400661 | NCBI WGS metagenome assembly WNGG01 (sample SAMN13153372, study PRJNA577476) | soil metagenome | isolation source: 100 cm soil or saprolite under Garry oak tree replicate 1 | place: USA:California | collected 2016-06-15 | reverse complement strand
TGAGGCGAGGTATAAAGCGCGGTCTTGTGCCCCGCGGCTCGGGCGATCGAATCGATCATTGCCGCGACTGAGCCCTTGCCGTTGGTTCCGGCCACGATCACTGACTTGAAGGAGAGTTGAGGGTTACCGACTCGGTCAAGCAAGCATCGTATGCTCTCGAGCCCAAACTTCGCAGCAAGGACCTCGTGCCCAAGCGAGTACAGATATCTGACCGACTCTGTGAAATCCATCGATAAGCTATCGCGACGGCGGCTTTCCGTTTTGCGTCATGAAATCTAGTGAGTGGATGATGAAGTCCTTTATATTCTTCCTTTCAACAACCGCGTCGAGCATTCCGTGCTCGAGCAGGAATTCCGCGCGTTGAAACCCTTCCGGCAACTTCTGCCTTATTGTTTGCTCGATTACTCGAGGCCCGGCAAACCCGATCAGCGCGCCCGGCTCGGCAATGTTAAAGTCGCCCAGCATCGCATAACTGGCAGTCACGCCACCAGTCGTCGGATCAGTCAGAACCGAAATGAACGGGAGGCCGGCTTCATCCAATCGCGCGAGGGCCGCTGATATCTTCGCCATCTGCATGAGCGAGATCGCGCCCTCTTGCATCCGCGCTCCACCGGACGCGGAAAAAATGACAAGTGCCGAGCGAGTTTTGATTGCTAACTCGATGGCGCGGGCGATCTTTTCGCCCACAACCGCGCCCAGCGAGCCTCCGACGAACGAAAGCTCCATCGCGCAGACAATTGCCCGGTGTCCGCCGACCTTGCCTTGAGCAGTAATAAGCGCGTCAAGCAACTTCGTGCTCTCTTGCATTTCCCGGAGGCGTTTGCGATAGCTCTTTGTGTCGGCGAAATTCAGCGGATCCGTCGAGTGCAACTCAGCATCCAATTCATCCCACTGCTCGTCGTCCAGAGTGAGCTTCAACCTCTGGACGGCGCCGATTCGGCGATGGTGGCCGCACCGCGGACAGACGCTCAGGTTCTCATCTACCTCGCGTTTGAGCAGCATCTCTTCGCAGACTTTGCACTTCACGAACAATCCTTCGGTTCGGACTGTTCGCTCTTCGCCCTCATCAGGCCGCCTCGGCTGGTCGGTTTTCTTGAACCAGGGCATCGTGAAAAGTGATTCGTGATTCGTGATGCGTGAAACCAAAACGCTTGCAGCTCGGGTCACGCATCACGAATCACGCATCACTCCTCCTCCTTTTGCTGAAGCTGGTCATCGTTTCTTGAACGTCTGCGCGGTGATTCACGACCCTAGCGATGATGAATAAGAGATCTGATAACCGATTCAAATAAGCAATCGTCTCTGGGTTGAGTTGCTCGTTTTCCGACAACGCGACAACCCGCCTCTCAGCGCGTCGAGCCACTGTGCGGGCAAGATGCAGCGTCGCTCCCGCTTCCGAGCCGCCAGGAAGAATAAACTCTTTCAATGGTTGCGTCTGCTCCAAAAAGCGGTCTGCCCACTCTTCGATCCTCTCGACGAACGAGGCGTCTATACGCGGAACATCGATCTCAGATGGGCTCGCCAGGTCCGCGCCTAGGGTGAAGAGATCATTTTGAATCATCCCAAGTATCTCGCTTATCTCTTGGTCCTGCGTCCTCACGCGTGCAAGTCCGATCACCGAATTCAGCTCGTCAACTTCGCCATATGCCTCCACTCGCAAGCTCGCTTTGCTGACGCGCGCTCCGCCCACAAGCGACGTTTCACCCTTATCCCCGGCCCTCGTATATACTTTAGTAATTCGCATTTGCGTCACCGAAGCGTGAATCATTCTAGGCACGACTCATGATCCTTGTCAAAGTTGGGGATGAGACGGTGAGCCCATTAACACCGCACTTCAGTGAGGTGTTAGCGACCAATCACCCCGTGTGGCTCCATCCCGCCCACCTCACTGAAGTTAATGTGCTCCCCGTGTTTATCTTGGTTGCGTGCGAGTCGCGCGATGTCGGATACTCTCGGATATCTGGTGGTCATTAGACGATGGCAAGAATAACTGTCGGCATACTAGGACTTGGAACGGTCGGCACCGGTGTGGTCAAGCTGTTGGCCAGCGACAGCCGTTTCAGAATCAAGTGGGTCGCAGTTCGCGACAAAACCAAACCTCGGGATGTCGACCTGTCCTCAATACGAGTGACCGACCAGCCGTACGATTTAGTCAACGATCCCGAGGTCGAGATAGTTATCGAGGTAGCCGGCGGGATCGCGCACATCTACGAGTTGATTAAGCAAGCTATCGGAAACGGTAAACACATCGTAACCGCCAACAAAGAAATGATCGCACGACACGGCTCGGAGATTTTCCAGCTTGCCCATAGAAACAACGTAACCGTTTTGTTCGAAGCTGCAGTCGGCGGCGGCATCCCGTTGATCTCGACCATACAACGAGGCCTCGAGGCGAACGAAATATCAAGCGTCGCTGGAATACTCAACGGGACCACCAACTATATTCTCACGGCGATGGAGGAGCGCGGCCAGACTTTTGACGAAGCGCTGGCCGAAGCTCAGCAGCTCGGGTTTGCAGAAGCCGATCCGACCAATGACGTCGAAGGTTTTGACGTCGCCTACAAAATCACCATTTTGGCGTCGCTTGGGTTCGGGCGGTTCGTGGACGCAGATTCAGTGCATCGCCAGGGCATAACGCAAGTGTCTGATCTCGACATCGGTATGGCTCGCGAGTTCGGCTATCGCATCAAAATGATCGGGTTAGCGCGGCGCGGCCGCGGTTGTATGGAGGTGCGCGCGCAGCCGATGCTGGTTCCAATTCATCATCTGCTTGCATCGGTTGAAGGGGCTAACAATGCGATCTTCATCAGCGGGAGCGCGGTGGGCGAAGTGATGTTGGTGGGTCCGGGCGCAGGTCAAATGCCGACGGCTAGCGCGGTTGTAGGGGACTTGATCAACCTCGCAAGCGCGTTGAGGCTTCCAGATTTCGCGCCGTACTTTCAGCCTGCGATCGACTCACAGGAGTCGCCGCTCTGCTCAATAGAAGAATCCGAGAGCGCCTTCTACATAAGGCTAGAGACCGAAGACAGTCCAGGGGTGATTGGGAACATAGGTCACGCGCTTGGCGGACATCAAGTGAGCTTACACAGCTTGTTGCAACGCGGTGTGCCGCAGTCAGGCCCGGCCACAATAATCTTGCTCACGCATCGCGCGAGTGAGCGAAGTGTCGCTCGCGCAGTCAAGGAAATAGAAGCGCAACCGACGACAAAAAGAATAGGAGTCGTGCTGCGAGTGTTCGAATAAGGTTAGAAGTCAGAGGTCAGAAGTCGGAGGTGAGAAGTCCTTCCTGATGTCTGACCTCTGACTTTTGACTTCTGGTTTTCTATGATTGTTCAAAAATTCGGTGGGACTTCAGTCAAATCAGTTGCGCGAATTAAGAACGTTGCGAGCATCATCGCGCGGGCAGCGGCGGAAGACTCGGTCGTCGCGGTAGTTTCGGCGATGGGCGATACGACCGATTATCTCGTCAAGCTTGCTGGGCAGGCGAGCGACTCGCCCAACCGCCGCGAGCTCGACGCGCTACTGGCGACGGGCGAGCAGATCTCGGCCGCAATCGTAGCGATGGCGCTCATTGAATTGGGCGTGCGAGCGATTTCGCTCACCAGCGCACAACTCGGCATCACGACTGAAAGCACCCACACGACCGCTCGAATTATCGATATAAACACCGAGCGGATTCGCCGGGTGCTGGACGATGGACGCGTGGTAGTCGCTGCGGGCTTTCAAGGCATGACTGCTGAAGGTGATGTCACCACCCTTGGACGCGGCGGGTCAGACACAACGGCCGTTGCACTGGCTGCAGCGCTCGGAGCTTCAAGCTGCGAAATCTTCACGGACGTCAGCGGTGTGTACACTGCCGATCCTAACATCGTGCCCACCGCGCGTTTGATGAACGAGGTTTCGTACGAAGAGATGCTCGAGATGGCGCGTGTCGGCGCGCAGGTTCTTCACCCGCGTGCGGTCGAGCTTGCTCGCAAACACCGGCTTCGGGTCAGAGTCAGAAACACCTTTGACCTCAATCACGAGGGAACAATTCTCAAAGGAGCTGATGAGATGGAGATCTACCGCCCTGTGAGCGGCGTCACGGTCGATCGGGACCAGGCGCGGCTTGCAATCTTGAAAGTGCCTGACCGACCCGGCATCGCGGGCGAGGTGTTTGGGACCCTGGCAGCTCAGGGCATTGCCGCGGATATGATTATCCAGGCGTTTCATGAAGACCGCTCGGTGAACGATATTACCTTTACGGTTAAGCGCAGCCATTTGCCCGTTGCGCGGGCCACACTTGAGCAAACGGCGGCTCAAATTGGAGCTGAAAGCGTGCTGGCGGATGAAGACGTCGCCAAGGTGAGTATCGTTGGAGCGGGACTCATGGACCAACCTGATGTAGCAGCAAGAATGTTTTCGGCGTTGGGGCGAGCCGCAATCAACATTAAAATGATCTCAACTTCCGAGATTCGAATAAGCTGCGTGGTGAGCGACAAGGACGCAGAACGGGCGGTCAGAGTCGTGCACGACTTGTTTCATTTAGAAGAGGTCGCCGCTCGCTCAGATGGTCGCATCACAATCGAAAGCTGAGTAGCGCTGTTCTAGGACACACACTCACTTAACTGCGGGCCGACGCCCTCCCTCAAGTTCCCGAGGAAAAAACTTAGAGATGCGGTGATAAGCCATGGTGGAAACACAAAGTAAGCAAGCGCTGCGTTCGGCCATAACAGTACCGGTGGTTCGAAAGCTTCTGCATCGAGGCGCGCGCTCGCGCCTGGCACGGATATTTACTAAGTCGTACCCGGTCGAGGTTGCACGGCTGGTGTCGGCGCTGAGAGGTTCCGAGCGCGTCCAGGCGTTCGAGATTCTCATGACAGAAAGTGATGTATCTCACGTTGCGGATGTAATCAGCGAAATGTCGCCCGGCGACAGCGTGTCGTTATTGGAAGACTTAAAACCGGATCAGATTGCAAAGCTTCTGAGCGAGATGCCGGCTGATGACGCGACGAGTCTCGCCTCGAGACTGCCCGATCCGTTGGCGGCCGAGGTGCTAGCCCTGATGGAAACCGAACCCGCCGCAGATGTCCGCGAGTTGCTTGAACACGAGGAGCGGACCGCAGGCCGCATAATGACGCGCAACTACTTCGCGCTCGATGAAGATGTCACAATTGCTGAAGCGGTGGCCGCACTACAGAAGCGCTCGGAAGAATTCGAGATGGTGTTCTATGTCTACGCCGTCGACAAGCGCGATCACCTGGTCGGAGTGGTCAGCCTGCGCAAGTTGCTGACGACTCACCCGACGACTCAACTCAAACGAATCATGGTGCAGGATGTAATCAGCGCCAAGACCAACGCCAGTCAAGAAGAAGTCGCCCGACTGGTCGCCGAGTACAATTTGCTTGCCATTCCAGTTGTGGACGACGAAGGCAAGCTTGTGGGCATCGTCACCGTGGACGATGTGATCGACGTCATGCAAGATGAGGTAGCTGAAGACCTCTTGGCGCTTGCTGGTGTGACCACGGAAGAGAAGGTGACCACGCCGGCGGGCCGGTCGCTGCGACTCCGCGCGCCGTGGTTGTTGGTGAATCTCGCAACCACATTCGCGCCGGCGTTTGTGATTGCAAGATTCACGCCGGAGATTGAGAGATATGCTTATCTCGCTGCGCTGGTGACGATCCCGATGGGAATGGGCGGCAACGCAGCGACTCAAACGCTGACCGTGATCATCCGGTCACTGGCGCTTCACGAGCTGCCGGGCGTAACTCGGGTGCTCGGCAAGCAGTTGGTTGTTGATCTCGGCAACGGAATATTAAACGGCTTAGCTGCGGCGCTCATCGGGTTGCTGATTTCGGGCAATTTCTGGATAGGGCTCGTGCTTGCGCTCGCGATGGTAGCAAACATGGTGGTTTCGGGCATGGCCGGAACGTTGATACCGGTTGCGCTCAAGAAGGTCGGCATCGATCCGGCCGTTTCGTCAACCGTATTCGTAACGACTTTTACCGACGTCGGGGGATCGCTGTCGTTTCTCGGCCTGGCTACACTCTTTCTGAAGCTGTGGGCGTGATGCTGTCGAGCCGGCGGACTAAATTCCCGGTGGCCTGGGCGTATTGACCTTGATTGCGCTGATGCGCATTTGCAACTCGGTCAACTGGGCATCTGCTTCTTTGCCTCGATTCTGCAGCGTGACGATCGTCTTCGCGGCAGCGGCTTTCAAGGCTTCCCATTCTTCGCGGAGCCGAAGCTTGCGACCGAGCGCCGTGTCAATCTCCTTTTCGGCGGCCTGAAGCTGCTTGATCGCGTCGTCCCACTTTCCCAATCTGTGAGCATCGCGCGCGGTCGAGATCGCCAGGGACGTCCTCTCGATATCACCATATAAGTTCTCCTGTCGATGCACTGGCACCGCAACCTCGGGCTGGTTAGAATTCGGCGCGTTTGCGGTGCCCTCGACCTTCGGCGCTTTCGCGCATCCGAGGTCAAACAGAATGAGACACATGAGAAATAAGAGAATGAGAACAGATCTGGACATTTGTTTCTCCGAGTGAGATTTCAGAACAACCGCCTGAATAAATTGAAGCCGATGCTGAACTTGTCCGGTGGAAGCGCCGCGTTGCTCGAGTTGTATCTGGCGGTCGTAGTCGTTTGCGTATTCGAGAACGTAAGCGAGAATACGTGTCGGCCGATTCGCTTTTCGATTCCGAAACCGATCTCCGCCTCCGAATTGTTTTTCAGTGCGGTTATTGCTCCGGTCTTTGGATCGGCTTCAAAGATCAACTGTCCCATCTTGAATCCGACTCGCGGAGTGTACTCGAACAGAAGGGAAGTCGTGGGCCGGACCCGCGCATTCACGCCGAATCCGAACGATCCTGAATGCTGACCGAGCCGGAGTTTTGACGCCACCGGACTGAACGAAACAAACTCTTTGAAGCGATCGCTGCCGTTAGAATTCACGTGGGCCGCAGGGGAAAAGAAAACGTTTACGTACTTGGTTACGCTGCGCCCGAGCATCGCCTGGAAGTTGTAGGTATACCGCTCAGTGAAGTTGTGATCACCCTCGACGCTGCCGTAGGCGGATAGCGCGACGGGAGAGCGCCCGGCTTCGTCCAACAGGTGGTATCCCAGCCCAAGCTCGATCGTCTTGCAGAGTCCCGGCTGGCAGAGCGGCGAGCGGTACACGTTCGCGTACAACCTGTCCGTTATCCCGTATGTAAAACCTAGAGACGATACTGAAAAACTGTCCATGCCGAACAGGTCCTTCGTCGTCTTCTCCAGCGGCCTGATCGTCTCCTGAAAACGATGAGTGAAGTACAGATTCAGACTGTGGCGGCGGACGCGCTTCGGTGTCGGGATGTTCACGATGTGGTAATCGTAGGGCTCGTAAGCCTTGCTGCTCTCGCGCTGCTTGGTCGGGACCTGCGCCGGCTCTTTCGATTGCTGGGTCTGGGCCGCTTCTGTCACCGAGAATCGCTCTACGGTCTTTGTTGTCGTGTTGATTTTCAACCGCTCCCCCGCGACTTCGACTATCACGATGCCCGGCGCCGTGTCGAATACAACGTTCACTGCCGGACTGTTTTCAGGCGGGTTGTCCGCTGTTATCTTCTTCTCCGGCGGTCTCGGCGAATCGTCGGCCGGTTTGCCAAAACACAAAGTTGATAACGATAAAATCAGAAACGACGCGCCGATTCCCACAAGGATGTTTTTTGTTGTGTTCATCTATCGTGAGCTCCTTGAAGTCAAAATGGCAGAGCGAGTAACGTTGTCGCGAAGCGAGAGTATAAACCGCTGCCGCGGAGTTTTCCAAGTGTTTAGCCTGATCCGCTCTTGTTCCTGACTGCGCGAGATCCAGCAGGAGTTACGACGGGAACTTTGCGGCGGAAATGCGCAAGAGGGAACAAGCCCCGCCCGGTCTGGATCAGATGCTTTAAGCGGACGGTTCGCGATCAGCTAAGGAAGAGGCTGAAAAGAAAGAAGATTGGAGATTAGACCGAGGCGTCCTCGCGTAGGCTCGCCAGCGCGCGGACATTTGTTAAATCGCGCTCAAGAATCCGGCTATCCGCCTTCGCTAAATACGTTAGGGGACCACATGAGACAGCATCGATTAGATCTCGGGCTGTTCCAGAGGCAAGTGGCAAAGCAGATTGGCGTAACAACCTGCACGATTATGTATTGGGAGACGAACCGGGTTGCTCCGGCTATTCAGTTCATTCCCAGCATCATTGAATTCCTGGGGTATGATCCGACCGAGAAGACTAACCCGCAATCTCTGGCTGAAGGGCTGCGGGCTCATCGCAAGCGTCTTGGCCTGTCCCGGAAGAAGCTAGCGGCTTTGCTCGGAATCGACCAGAGCACTCTGGCGAGTTGGGAGAGAGAAAGACATCGGCCGACAAGGAAATCATTGCAGCTTGTCGATGAGTTTTTGCGCCAAGCAGACAAACTGCGAGGCAGGCCGTTAGCAAAGGAGGATAAGCGGCTCGATTAAGTTTGGTGTTGTTGGAAGTGGATCGGGATCGGAGCTTGATGTGATCAGTCGCTCATCAAGCCTGCCTGACGCCTGTAAGGTGGGTCAGTTTTCATGCTCGCTGACAGCTGGTTGTCGTCCTGGGAAAGCAACCGCCCAGTTGGTAAGCATTCGAAGGCGCAAATCGCAACGAAGTAAAGCCAAGCACCTCTCGGCGCCGTCTCATTCGCTTGACAGTTTTTCCCTCCGCGCACCGAATCAGCGATTGGAGGGAGTATATGCAATCTTCTTGAGGGCATGCTCCCTTATCATCCTGGCTGCTTGAGCTTCCTCACCGAGGCCGTATCTATTGGCTGTGATGTCATAAGTAACAACGCCGCCAAAAAAAACTGGATGCTCCCTTGGCTTGGTCGTCAGTTGTATGGCTACTATGACACCGCCACCCTTTTCGTCTTGGATCAGAACCTGTATTCCCGGCTCGCCAATATTGAAGTCGGGTACAGTTATGATCGCATTTTGGTGTTTCTCAAACATCGTGTCTGCTTGGTGCTGGGATTCCTTGAGTATTCGCGCCAGGAGAAGCTCCTTGGTCTCGGACATCGGCTCGTAGCTAGGCGGACCCAACTCCGGCAGTGTAATCTCCGCATCGGTCACCCAATGAGGATTGGGTGATGTGAGCTGGGTATCATACTCGTTCTTTTGCTGCCCTGCTTCATGCCGCGCCAGTGCACGCTTGAGCGGCGACGGGAACTGGGTTTCATAACCGTCCTTTTCCTGTCTCACTAGCCGGAGCTCCGGATAATAGTCCAGCATCATAAGAAAGGCGTCCCAATTCGATGGCCGTAGGCTCCCGGCTTTGAGCAGATCGTCGACATCTCCAGCGGCGCTTGTCACCGAAGCAGGATAATCTAGGCTCCCATCAGGCATTTTGACATATGCCACTGATACAATTCTGATCTCATTGATCCAGACTATCAGCGCATGCTCAAAACTGATGTACTTCGCTGGTACCTTTTTACCGGCGTTCGCCACATAAAACGGGTTCAGTTCGGGATGGTCCCAGGTCCAATAGGCCTGCCAAGCAATGCCCTTCGGTGCATTCTTCTCGATAAATGCAATTTGCTCGTCAGTCAATTTGAGAATGGCGGGCGGGCGGCGGTCGCCTTCGGCAAGGTTCCTATCGCGCCGCGCTTGCGCTCTCTCGCACGCCGGGGACCCCAGCAGAAACAACGAACAGGAAACAGCGGTTAAGAACGAAGCGAGGAGATGAGTTCTTTGTCTTACCACGCACGTCAAGCAAAGAAGCGGGTTCACAGCCATGGTGGTTTTTTGCCTCCAGTGTAATTCTGAAACGGAAACGTGTAGAACCAATGAGCACCAAGAGGTCCTGGCAGCAAACCCGGGCCACAGTCTCGACAGATAGTGCTGTTGGGCGTACCACTATAATACTTCTGGTTAAAGTACCAACTGCCACCTTGATCCCCGTAAGGATCTGCTATGGCACCTTCAGTTATTGTCAGCACGGTAACGTGAGCTTTATACAAGAGCTTGCAATCCGGCGACGACGGGTCCCCAGCTAACGTGTTCTTGAGCCTTTCCTTAGGCTTACCAGTGAGTTTGCCACTCGAATCGTACTCTGGAAACTGTCCCGCTCCCAGAATTTGTCGCACGGACGCACCTTTGGGGCCGAAGCCGTGCGTGTCGGTAAGGCCAGGAACACTCAAGAACCAGCGCCTATTGAAAAGAACGTAAGCTATGGCTACGCCTTCGAGGTCATTTCCAGATGATTCCGCAAACACCGCCTCTGCGATAGCCAGTTCGTCTTCGGTCAGAAGGTCGTAGAACGGCGCTATGTAATCTGCGCATGTAGCCTTAGGTTCCGGCTCGTCCACAAAGCCACCGCCTCCGAGCCAGAAGAAGGGACTGCCACAGCTTCCAATCAATCCGAACCAAATTCCATCGACTAGTAAGTCATAACACATGTTAGGATCAAGCGGTGGGCCTGCCAGCAGCAGTCCAGTTGGATCTGTGAAAGCTATCGGGTTGTTAATCACGTAGCTGTACCGGTTCCAACTCTTCGGAATCATCCTCTCGCCACTGGGCTTGTACGGATCAGCTTGTTGGAATCTCGCGGTTGTCGCCGAGTATGTCCTATTAACCGCGTAATCCGTCCCGCTCTCACCATCCCTCTCATAACTCGTGAGGTGATGCTTCTCCTGCGTGCCGCTCTCTCCGAAGTCCTCCCCAAACGGCAAATGCCCCTGGCGACCTATCACGTTCCCATTCCCGTCCAGTACAAGCCTTTCACTCAACCGGTCGCTCAGGAAGTATTGTGTGGCCCCACCTGACACCTTCGCGATCATCCGGCTGCCGGCGTAAATGTAATCTGTAATGACTGCTCCGTTGTTGCCGTTGTGCTCAGCTAGCACCTGTGACCCTTGCCAAACGTAATGCGTCACCGTTGAGCCGATCGTCTTCTTGATCCGTCGGTTTTGATGATCGTAGCCGTAACTCGCCGTCGCTCCTCCGTCGACACTCACCAGCCTGTTCTCCGCGTCGTATTGGTAAGTGTGAACCAGGTCGTTGGTAACATTGCCGGCAGCGTCATACGTGTATTCCCTGTAACCAACAGATGAATCCGATACTACGGCCAGACGATTCGTCGTAACGCCGCCATCTAGATACCATGCGGTGTTCTGGATGAGCGTGCCTCCGTTCGTCGCATCATAAACCTGGGTGCGGTTTCCCCAGCGATCGTAAGCAAACCTCCGCTGGGCGCTCACGCCGTTTGAGGTCTGATTCGAAGTTACTAATCTTCCAAGATCGTCATAGGTGTAGCTGGCAAGCTCAGCCGTGCCGCCTATCGAGCTGCAACACGTAATCGCCGTCAACTGGCCGGAGTTGCCGGCGATTGTGCCAGCCCCGCTCTGTCCTGCTTGTGCCAGATAGCTATACGCCAAACTCATAACCGCCGCGTAGCCAGGCTTTGCCGCGCTCTGCGAAGTCAACTGCATTCGCTGCGGGTCATAACCATAACTCTCGACCACCCCGTTGCCCAGCGTCAATCCAGTGACCTGCCCGGCGACGTTGTAACTCATCCCGCTCAGATAAGGGCCCTCGCTGCTTAACCGACCGCGGTCGTCGTAGCTCACGCCGCTCACATTGCCCGATGGATAGGTCATCAGTGTTCGCTGGCCCGCGCCGTTGTACCCGTAGCTTGTCGCATAGCTCCGGCCGTCGATCGTTCGCGTGACCAACGCCGGGCGGTTGTAGCCATCAAACGACGAGTTTTCGCTGTATACGCCCGCATTCACGTTCAACAGCAGCCCCGAGGAAGTATAGCCGAGCGTGACTGGCGATGTGACCGCCACTCCCGGAGCGGCGCTGGTGTCGTAGCTCTTCTGCGTCACGTGATGCAGCGCGTCATATGTGAAGGTCGTGACGACTCCTCGCGCGTCTTGCTTGGTCGCGACGCCGCCAAACTCCGCGTAGGTGTACTTACAACTCCACATCGTGCCAGTTCCGTCGTTGATCGTCGCGTTCTGCTCCGGGATTCGCTCATACAGCAATCGGCCGATTGCGTCGTATTTGTAACTTCGCGTCTGCCCGCCTTGATTCACCCCGGTCAGCTTGTCCAACAAATTATAAGAATAAGTCGTCTCTTGAGTCAGCAAGCCTGTCGAGACATCTTGCTCGGTGACCTTGACCAAGCGCCCGAGTCCATCGACTTCTCGCTTGATCTTGCGCCCGACTTGATCAGTAGCAGTCACGGTGCTCCCGCTGTAAGTGTTCTGAACCGTGTTGCCATCCGGCAGCGTGGTTACCGTCGCTCTTCCGAGCGCGTCATATTGAAATGTCGCCGCGGGGCCCGGAGTGCCGCCTGCAGGAAAGGGATTGGTGCGGCTCGCGACTCTGCCCATGGCGTCGTAAGTCGTGTTCACCTGGCCGCCGTTTCTGTCGACTGACTGAATAACTCGACCCCAGCCGTCATATTGCTCGGAGATTGTGATTGTCTTGGTCACGCCACCGTCGTTGTATTGAACTGTCGAAGTCCTGGAAAGATTCCCGTAGT
>WNGG01007007.1_pt1 | contig 12512 bp, 10 predicted proteins | sample 5400661 | NCBI WGS metagenome assembly WNGG01 (sample SAMN13153372, study PRJNA577476) | soil metagenome | isolation source: 100 cm soil or saprolite under Garry oak tree replicate 1 | place: USA:California | collected 2016-06-15 | reverse complement strand
GCGCCGTCCACGATCGCCTCGATGCCGCGCTCGCGCGCCGCGCGCACGATCCGGCGGATCGGAAAGATTTGCCCCGTGAGGTTGGTGATGTGGCAGACGTGGATGACCTTGGTCTTGGGGGTGATGGCGCGCTCGACCCGGTCGGCGAGGTCGTCCGGGGACGGCGGGGGGATGGGGAAGCTGATCTGCCTGAGCACGATGCCCTCGCGCCGCTCGCGCTGGTGCCACGTCGTGAGCATCCGCGGGTAATCCTGCGTGGTGGTCAGCACCTCGTCGCCCCGCTCCAGCGGGATCCCGAGCTGCACGATCTCCAGTGCCTCGCTCGCATTGCGCGTGATCGCCATCTCCTCGGGGTCGCAGCCGAAGCTCGCGGCGAGCCGGTGCCGCACGGCTTCGATTTCGGGCTCGAGCACCTGCCACATCGTGTACACGGGCGCGGTGTTCGAGTACTCGAGGTAGCGCCGCATCGCCTCCTGCACGACGCGGGGACTCGGGCTCACCCCGCCGTTGTTCAAGTTGATGATCGTGCGGTCCAGCGTGAACGCTTGCTGGACCTCGAGCCAGAAGTCCTCGTCCCGGGCCACGTCGTCGGGAGACCGCCCGTCGGCGGCCCGGCCGGCGCTGACCACGCGCGCCAGCGCGCGGTCCTTCAAGCTGGGGATCGCCACCCCGGCCGCGACGAGCGATTCAAGGAAATGGCGCCGCGTGATCATCGAAGCTTGCTCCTCTCAGGGACGCACCAGCCGCCGCACCAGCACGCCGTAGGCGACGAGGTTCACCGCCAGCACCAGCGAGCCGAGCGTCGCCTGCGCCGGGCGCGTGAGGCCGGCCGGGTAGAGCAGGGGGATGACGTAGTGCTCCACGAAGCCCCCGCGGTAGCCCTCGAGCCCGGCGCGGGCGCGGAACGCGTTCTCGAGCGGCGTGAGCGGGCAGATCCAGCCCCCGTACTCGATCGCGACGCCCCACACCGCGCAGGGGACGTGCGCCCACACGACCCAGCGCCAGCGCCAGGCGAGGAACCCGCCCACCACCACGAAGACGACGAAGGCGGTGTGCAGCAGCACGACCGCGTCGGCCAGCGCGCGATAGAGCATTTTCAAGCCCCTGTTATAAAGCGAAATCCCCCGCCGGGCCAGAGCCCGACGGGGAATCGCACGCGAGCGGTCGAAGCGGGGGGCTCAGGCGATGACGCCGCCGCCCAGCAGCCGGCCGTCCGCGTCGTACAGGGCGCCCGACTGGCCGGGCGTGATGGCGCGCACCGGCTGCGCGAGATCGAGGGCGAGCGTGCGCGCGGCCCGCTCGCGCACCCGGCCGGGGACCGGTCGGGCGCGATAGCGGCACTGCACGAAAACAGGGTCGCCCGGCCCGAGCGGCTCGGCGAGCCAGTTCACCTCGTCCAGCGTCACCGCGTGTCCGAACAACTCGTCCCCCGTCCCAATCACGACGGTGCGCGTCTCCGGCCGGATCGCGACGACGTACATCGGCTCGCCAAACCCGCCGGGCAGCCCGCGGCGCTGGCCAATCGTGTAGCGCGCGAAGCCGGCGTGCTCGCCCACCACGGCGCCGCCCGCGGTGACCAGCGGGCCCGGGGACAGCGCGGGGGCGTCGTGGGGGAGGTGGCGCGCCAGCACGGCCGCGTAGTCGCCGTCCGGGACGAAGCAGATTTCCACCGACTCGGGCTTCTCGGCCGTGACGAGCCCGAGGCGCCGCGCCACGGCGCGGGTCTCACGCTTGGTCAACTCGCCCACCGGGGTGAGCATCCGCTCCACCACCGCGCGGTCGATCCCCCACAGGAAGTACGACTGGTCCTTGTGCGAATCCCGCCCGCGATACAGCGCGCCGTCGCGCGCGCGCACGTAGTGGCCGGTCGCGATGTAGCCACAGTCGAGCGCGTCGGCGTGGTACCGGAAGTCGCGAAACTTGGTGAACGAGTTGCAGCGCACGCAGGGGATCGGCGTGCGACCGCGGGCGTATTCGCTCACGAAGTCCGCGATCACGTCGCGGCCGAACCGGTCCTCGAGGTTCAGCACGTAGTGCGGGATGCCGAGCTTGTGGGCGACCAGCCGCGCGTCGGCGATCGAGTCGAGCGAGCAGCAGGGACGCTCGGGCACGCTGTCGCCGTAGCAGAACAACTTCATCGTGGCGCCGACGACGTCGTACCCCTCCCCCACGAGGATCGCAGCCGCCACCGAGCTGTCGACGCCGCCAGACATGGCGACGAGCACGCGCTCCCTCACCGCACCCCTCCACCCCAGTGCGGAGTGCGGAATGCGGAATGCGGAATTGCAGGGCAAGATCCGAGTCCGGATGCGGGCCGGACGGCTCGACGGTCGCGCGTTCCATTCCACATTCCGCACTCCGCATTCCGCACTTGTATCACCGGTGCAGCACCGCGGCGAGGGCTCGCACCTTCTCCACAATCCGCGGGAGAGCCGCGATCACCGCCTCCACGTCTTCCACCGTATTGTCCTTGCCGAACGAGAACCGCAGCGCGGCGACGCCCAGCTCGCGCGGCATCCCCATGGCGGTGAGCACGTGCGACGGCTCGACCGCGCCGGTGTTGCACGCCGAGCCGGAGGAGCAGGCGATGCCCGCGAGATCGAGGTGCATCAACAGCGCCTCGCTGTCCGTTCCCGGGATCGCCACGTTCGAGACGTGCGGCGCCCGCTCGGCCTGCCAGGCGTTGATCACCGCGTCCGGCACGATCGCGAGCAGCTGGCGCTCGAACTCGTCGCGCAGCGCGGCCAGGCGCGGGGCGACCTCCGCCCGCTCCGCGGCCGCGAGCTCGACCGCCTTGCCCAGCCCCACGATCCCCGGGACGTTCTCCGTCCCCGGTCGCAGGCCGAACTGCTGCCCGCCACCGTGGATGATCGCCTCCACCGCGTGCCGGTCCCGTACGACGAGCGCCCCGATCCCTTTGGGGGCGCCGATCTTGTGGCCGGAGATCGTGAGGAACGTGCAGCCGACATCGTCGAGCGATACGGGCACCTTGCCGAATGCCTGGACGGCGTCCGAGTGGAACGGGACGCCCGCCGCGCGGCATCGCGCCGCGAGCCGCGCCACCGGCTGGATCGCGCCGACCTCGTTATTGACCCACATGACGCTTACCACCGCGACGCCGCGCGCCAGCGCCGCAGCGAGCGCGTCCTCCTCCACCATCGCCGACGCGTTCACCGGAAGCACGATCTCCTCGCCGCCCAGGTGTCGCACCGCGTGCGCGGCGGCGAGGACCGCCTTGTGCTCGACCGCCGACACCGCGACGCGGAACGGGCCGCCCTGGCCACGCGCCGCAAGCGCGCACCCGATCACCGCGAGGTTGTCCGCCTCCGTGCCGCCGGAGGTGAAGATCACCTGGCTTGGCTCCGCACCCAGGGCCTCGGCGACGCTGCGCTTCGCCGTGTCCACGCCGGCGCGCGCGGCGCGCCCGAACCGGTGGGGGGACGAGGGGTTGCCGAACGCGTCCTTCCCGAGGTAGGGAAGCATCGCCTCCAGCACCTCCTCGCGCACCGGCGTCGTGGCGGCGTTGTCGAGATAGACCAGGCGCTTGGACATGTCGGGGGAATCTACCGACTACAGGGACTGCACGCCAAGTTGCAGCACGTCTTCCACTTCGAGCGTCTCGTAACTGAAGAACGGCTCGCCGTACGGCTTGCGGATGAGCGACCCGTAGTGCGCCGACTGGACGCGGATCAGCTCGTAGAGATCCTGTCCGGTGGGGTGGATCTCTCCCGCGGCCCTGGCGCCGTCGAACTGCGACGCGTAGCAGCGGATCGCCGCCATCTTGATCTCGAAGCTGTCGGAGATGTCCACCACGAACGACGGTTTCACCGGATCCTCGCGGTACGCGAGCGCGTACAGGACCTTGAACGGCCGGTGCGCGCTGCCCGGGCCGTCGTATTTCGCGAGCCCCGCCAGGTAGCAGGCGTCGCGCCCTAGCTCGGAGGCGACGCGGTGATCCGGGTGCCGGCCGACGGGGAACGGCAGGATGACCACCCGGGGTCGCGTCTGGCGGATCAAGGTGACCACGATGAGACGCGACGCTTCATCGTTGGCGAGGTGGGCGTCCGGCAGCGCGGCGTTGAGCCGCAGCTGCACGCCGAGCGCCCGGGCGGCCCGCTCCGCCTCGGCGGCGCGTGTGGCGGCGTCGCCGCGCGTGCCGCTCTCGCCCTGGGTGAGGTCGAGGATGCCGACGCGGTGGCCGGCCTTCACGGTCTTGGAGAGCGTGCCCCCGCACGTGAGCTCGACGTCGTCGCGATGCGCAGCAATCGCAAGCAAATCGACCTTTTGGTCGGACATCCGCCACTCCTCAGGGAAGAAGGGAGAGGGGAGAGGTTCGAATCGGTGCCGCGAAGGGTCGCGGTACACCGTATGGTACCTCTCCCTTCTCCCCTCTCGCTGGATTTACTCGTATCGTAACGCCTCCACCGGATCCAATTTCGCGGCCCTCGCCGCCGGGGCGATGCCGAAGACCAGCCCGACGGCGATCGACACCACTGTCGCGATCGCGGCGCTCCACACCGGCACGGTCGTGCTGAAATCGAGCAAGCGCTTGAGGAACTCCCCGGTGACGATCCCCAGCATGATGCCGAGAATGCCGCCCATCAAGGTCAGTGTGGCCGCCTCCACGAGGAACTGCCACAGGACGTCACGGCGCGTCGCGCCCATGGCCTTGCGCAGGCCGATCTCCCGCGTCCGGCTCGTCACCGACACCATCATGATCGCCATCACGCCGATCCCGCCCACGAGGAGCGCGATGCTCGAGAGTACGAGCATCACGAAAAAGAACGCGAACGTCAGGCTGTCGAAGATGCCGAGGACTTGGTCCGACGTCAGCAGGTCGAAGCTGTTGGGCTCGCCGACCCGCAGCCCGCGCAAGCGCCGCAGCTGCAGCGTGGCAGCGTCCATCGCGCGCGCGACGCTCACCTCGGGCCGGGGCTTCACGAGGATGATCAGGCCGTTCACCCTGTCGATCGGGAAGCGCGCGTGTGCCGCCTCGAACGGCACGATTCCCGCGATCTCCGGCGCGCCCGGCACCTCGAAGATGTTGGTGGGTCGCTGCCACACCCCGACCACGCGGAACGGGCGGCCGCCGATGCGTACGACCTCTCCGATGGGCTCGTGCGCTCCGAACAGGCGATCCACGGTTCGCTGCTCGACGACCGCCACCGGCGCCCCGCTCCGCAGCTCCGCCGTCGTGAACACACGACCCCGAACGAGCTCGCCGCCCAGGATCTCCATATATCGATCGTCGGCGCCGAACACACCCAGGATCTGGGTACGGGTGCCGGCGTATTCGAACCGGTAGAACACCTGCGTCCAGATCGCCGCGTAGTGGATCTCGGGCAAACGAGCGATCGCCTCGGCTTCCCGGGGTGCGAGGGCGGGCCGGATCCGCACTTCGCGTGGCAACGCGTCCGGATTGAGCGGTGTGGACGAGAAGAACCGCAGGATCCGGAACGTGGTGGGCCCGACGACCTCGAGCGTGTTGACGATCTGCTCCCGGAAGCCTGCCACGATCGACGCCATGGCCATGACGGTGGCGATCCCGATGACGACCCCGAGGATGGTGAGCCCGGAGCGCAGCTTGTTGACCCGGAGCTGGTCGACCGCGATCCGCCACCCTTCCCGAATGGAGTGGAGGGCCATGCTACTCGGCGCGCAGCGCTTCGATCGGGTCGAGGCGCGCCGCGCGGTGCGCGGGGTAGACGCCGAACACGATGCCCACACTGACGCCGAGGCCGAGCGCCACGGCCACCGACCACCCCGTCACGCGGGCGGGCAGGGGGGAAGCGAGCTCGACGAGCGCAGCGAGCCCGCTGCCGGCAACGAGCCCGGCAACGCCGCCGAGCAGCGACAGGATGGCCGACTCCGCGAGGAACTGGCGTCGAATGTCGCGCCGGGAGGCGCCGAGCGACTTGAGGATCCCGATCTCGCGGGTGCGCTCGGTGACGCTCATCAGCATGATGTTCATGATCACGATGCCGCCCACGACGATCCCGATCGCCACCACGGCAGGCACGACCGTGAAAATGATGCGGGTGAGCTTGGCCCAAAATGCGATCAACCCCTCGCCGGTATCGACGGTAAAATCGTCCTCCTGCCCCGGCCGGAGGCGGTGCGCAATGCGCATCGCCTCCTCGGCGCGGAGCATGCCGTCCGCCACGCGCGCGGCCGCCGGCATCTTGACCGAGATCACGGTGGTCTGGCGCCGTCCGTACAGGGCCTCGAAGGTGGTGAGCGGGAGCATCACGAACCCGTCCCAGGACTGCCCCAGCACGGTGCCCTTCTTGGCGATGACACCCTTGATTGTGAGTTGCGCACCGCGCACGCGAATGGCGCTGCCGACGGCGAGCTCGGGAGCGCCGAACAGCTTCTCCGCCACGTCGAAGCCGAGCACCGCGACGAGTCGCCGCTGCCGCTGGTCCACGTCGGTGAACGGCGCGCCGGCCGCGAAGGCGTAGTCCTGCACCACGACGAACGGCGGCGTGACACCGAAGACGAGGACGTCGCCCACCGTGCGGTTCCGCCATTGCACGTCCGCCATCGGGGTCGGCCACCCGGACTGGAGCGAGATCGCCTGCGCGTCGGGGAGCGCGCGTTCCACGTAGGAGATGTCCTCGGGCGCGATGATCGGTCGGCGCTGGATCTTTTTCCATGCTTCGTCGTCGATGAAGCCGACTTGAATCGGGTCCCGCCGGATCTGGAAGGCGTTGACCCCGACGATCGCGCCCGCGATGCGCTCGCGCACGTACGCGTTCATACCCTGGATCACGGCCACGACCGCCACGAGGAACCCGACCGACACGATGATCCCGAGCAGCGTGAAGAACGAGCGGAGCTTGTGGCTCCACGCGGTCTGGAGCGCCTGGAGGATGGCTTCGGTGAGCTGCATGGCGGGGAAAATTAACGGTGAAAAGCCGGGGAAGGGGGCCCGCACAACCCTTCCCCGGCCTCTTACCCTTCCCCGGCCTTTTTACCGTCTATTCGTACCGCAGCGCCTCGACCGGATCGAGCCTGGCCGCCCGGCTCGCGGGGTAGAGTCCGAAGCCCACCCCCGTCAGGGCCGAGGCGCCGAGCGCGGCGACGATCGACCACAGCGGCACGTTCGCGGGGATCGGGGTGAGGCGCGCGATGGCGAAGGCGAGGCCGCCCCCCACGAGCATCCCCGCCGCCCCGCCCACGAGCGTCAGGGTCGACGCCTCCACCAGGAACTGCCACAGGATCGCGCGCCGCGTCGCGCCGAGCGCTTTACGGACGCCGATCTCCCGCGTGCGCTCGGTCACCGAGATCATCATGATGGCGACGACGCCGACGCCGCCCACCATGAGCCCGATGGACGAGAGCACGAGCATCACGAGGAAGAACATCCCCGTGACCTGGTTCCATGAGTCGAGCAGCTTGTCCTGCGTCACGATCGAGAAGTTGTTCTCCTGGCCCGGCTTGAGCCCGCGCAGCGAGCGCAGCGTGGCGACCACTTCATCCATCGCCTGTTGCTGGGTGTAGCCCGGCGCGGGCGCCACCGCGAGCCGCATCCAGCCCTTGAAGTACGGCACATGCTTGACGAACGCGCCGTGCGGCATCCCGACGAACGGCGGCGTGCTGCCGCTGAACAGGCTCGGCGGCGGCGTGTACACGCCGATCACGGTGAACGGTGCCCCGGCGATGTGAATCGACTGGCCGATCGGATCGCGCCCGCGGAACAACTGGTCTTCCAGTTTTCGGCTGATGACCGCCACGGGGCTGTTGGCGAGATCCTCCAGCCGGGTGAACGTGCGTCCCGGGTAGACGTCCCCGCCATTCACCTCCACCCACTGTGCGGACAGCCCCGACACGTTGACCGACTCGAGCCGGAGGTCGCCGAACGCCACCGTCGCGGAACTCTCATCGCGCCGGGTGACGTAGCGCACCGAGGGCAGCAGGGCGATCCGATCGGCCTCGAGCTCGGTGAGCAGCGGATTGCGCCGCCACGGGCTGTTCTCGTCGGAGCCGTCCGAGACGTTGACCCCCGCCTGGAAGAAGCGCCACACGAGGAACGTGCGCGGGGCAATCGACTCGAAGATGTTGGAGACGCTCTTGTTGATCCCGCTGATCATAGCGGCGATCACCATCACGACCATCACGCCGATGGCGACGCCGAGGATGGTCAGCGCCGCGCGCCCCTTGTTGCCGCGCAGCGAGTCGAGCGCGATGCCGACCCCTTCGAACAGGCCCCCCCCGGTCATGTCTCGTGCCGCAGCGCGGCGATCGGGTCGAGGCGGGCCGCCCGGCTGGCCGGGTACACGCCAGCGAGGATGCCGACGCCGGCGCCGAGCACCACGCCCACGAGGATTGACCACGGCGCCACGGCGGCGGGCACGGGGGTCGTCATGGCGACGGCGCCCGCGAGCGCGACGCCGAGGGCGACGCCCCCCGCCGCACCCACGGTCGCGAGCGTCGTGGCCTCGACCAGGAACTGGCGCAGGATGTCGCGCCGCCGGGCACCGAGGGACTTGCGGATGCCGATCTCGCGCGTGCGCTCGGCCACCGCCATCAGCATGATGTTCATGATCACGATCCCGCCCACGACGAGCGAGACCGCGACGAGGCCCGGGAGGGCGACGAACAGCACGCGGCTGATCTTCCCCCAGAAATCGAGCACCTCGTCGGCCGTCTCGAGCGTGAAATCGTCCGGGGCCCGCGGGCGCAGGTGACGCCGGCTGCGCATGATCGCTTCGGCCTGTGCCATCGCTTCGTGCATCTCGGGCTGCGAGTGGGCCTTCACGGCCAGCGCGTCGACCACGCGCGGCCGGTTGACGTAGCGCTTGAGGGGCGAGCTCGCCGGCGCCACGGCGAACTTGTCGAGCGACAACCCGAACAAGTTGCCCTGCTTCTCGACCACGCCGATCACCCGATAGGGGAGGTCGAAGAGCGTCACCTCGCGGCCGATCGGGTCCTGGCCCTCGAACAGCTTGTCCGCGAGCTCGTGCCCGAGCACCACGACCGGCACACCCGACTGGACCTCCTGCGCGCTGAAGGCGCGGCCTTGCTCGAGCCCGAGCGAGCGGATGTCGAAGTACAGCTCCGTCGCGGCGGTGACCAGCACGTCCTTGGCCTGCCGCCGGCCCGCGGTGAGCGCCGCGCGGGTGCTCGACTCCCAGGCGGCGAGGACCGGGACGGTCACGCCGCGTGCCACGGCCTGCGCGTCTTCGTACGTCACCCGCGGCCGTCGCCGCCACGTCCGCCACGTCGAATCCGTGACGTTGCCCAGCTGCACGTCGGGGAACTGCCGCAGGCGAAACGTGTTCACGCCGAGGATCGTGCCCGCGAACTTGTCGGTCATGTAGCGGTTCATCCCTTGCACGACCGAGACGACGGCGATGAGGAACATCACGCCGATGAACACGCCGATGATCGAGAAGGCGCTCTTGAGCTTCTGCGCGCGGATGGTCTGGAAGGCGAGGCGGACCGCTTCAAAGAAGGGCATGCGACATCCTATGCAGTCGCGCCTATTCGTACCGCAGCGCTTCCACCGGATCGAGCTGCGCCGCCCGGGCGGCCGGGTAGATGCCGAACAGGATGCCGGTGACGGCGGCTGCCGCAAGCGCGAGGACCACGGAGCCGAGCGGGACGTGGGCGCGGATCGGCGTGGCGGCGGCGATCAGGAAGGCGATGAGCCCGCCGGCGATCATGCCGCAGATGCCGCCCGCCATCGTCAGGGTCGCCGCCTCCACGAGGAACTGCCACAGGATCTCGCGCCGCGTCGCGCCGAGCGCTTTGCGGACGCCGATTTCGCGGGTGCGCTCCGTCACCGAGATCATCATGATCGCGATGACGCCCACGCCGCCCACCGCGAGCCCCACCATGGACAGCACGATCATCACGACGCGCAGCACGAACGTCGTGCTGTTGACGCTCTCGAGGAACTTCTCCTGCGACACGACGGCGAAGTTGTTGTCCTGCCCGGGCCGCAGCCCGCGCTTCACGCGCAGCGCCACGGTGACGTCCTCCATCGCCTGCAGCGTGCCGACCGAGTCGGCGGGACCCACGAGGAAGTTCATCCAGCCCCGCCAGTACGGCACGTACTTCACGAACGCACCGTGCGGCAGGAACGCCTGGAAGTTGTTCTCCTCGCCGAACAGGCTGGGCGGCGGGTTGAACACGCCGATCACCACGTAGGGGATGCCGTTGATCTTGATGGTGCGGCCGAGGGGGTCGAGACGGCCGAAGAGCCACTCCGAGAGCTTGGCGTTGATGACCACGAGCTGCGCGGCCGCGGCCTCCTCGACGGCGGTGAACGAGCGGCCGGGGAACACGTCGCCGCCGGCGACCTTCACCCAGTCGGCGCTGCGGCCGACGATGTCCACCGAGGCCGTCTTGCGGTCGCCGTAGGACACCTCCAGGCCGCCGCCGGCGCCCTCGTCCACCGCGACGAAGCGCACGCTCGGCGACCGCTCGATCAGGTGCGCCTCGACGATCGTGAGGGGCGGATTGCGGCGCCACGGGCAGTTCTCGTCGCTGCCGTCGCAGATGCTGACGCCTCCCGAGAAGTGGCGCCCTACCCAGAAGGTCTTGGGTCCCGACTGCTCGAGCATGTCGCTCATGCCCTTGTTGAACCCGCTGATGAGCGCGCCGATCACCATCACGACCATGACCCCGATGGCGACGCCGAGGATGGTCAAGGCGGCGCGGACCTTGTTCGCCCGCAGCGAGTCGAGCGCGATGCCGACGCCTTCGAGGAGAGGAGTCAACGGCTACTCGTGGCGCAGCGCGGCGATGGGGTCGAGCCGCGCCGCCCGCGTCGCCGGGTAGACGCCGGCGACGATGCCCACCCCACCCCCGAGAATGATGCCGACGAGGATCGAGGCCGGCGAGACGGAGGCGGGCAGGGGGCTGGCGACGCTGAGCAGGAACGTCAGACCGACGCCCGCGAGGACCCCGAGCGCGCCGCCGAACGCCGCCAGCGTGACCGATTCCGCGAGGAACTGCCGCAGGATGTCCCGCCGGCGGGCGCCCAGCGACTTCCGGATGCCGATCTCGCGGGTGCGCTCCGCGACGGCCATGAGCATGATGTTCATGATCACGATGCCGCCGACGACCAGCGAGATGCCGACGAGTCCAGGGCCCACGTAGAACAGGATGCGCTTGATGTTCCCCCAAAAGCTGAGCACGCCTTCCGACGTCTCGAGCGAAAAGTTGTCCTCCTGCAGCGGGCGCAGGTGGCGGCGGCTCCGCATGATGCCCTCGGTCTGCGCCATCGCGTCGCGCATCTCGAGCTCGGAGCTCGCCTTGACCATCAGCGCGTCGATCACCCCGGGCGGATTCACCTCACGCTGGATCGGCGACACGGCGGGGGCGACCACGAACTTGTCGAGCGAGATGCCGAACAGATTCCCCCGTCGCTCCGCCACGCCGATCACGCGGTAGGGGATCCCGTGAATCCGGACCGACTTGCCGATCGGGTCCTGTCCCTCGAACAGCTTCTCCGCGAGATCGTGCCCCATGACCAGCACCGTGCTGCCGTCGCGGGCCTCCTCCGGCGTGAACGCGCGGCCCTCACTGATCTTGATGTTGCGGATGTCGAAGTAGCGCTCGGTGGCCCCCTGCAGCGATACGGCCTTCGCCGCTTTGCGACCGTACTCCACCGTGCCGCGGTCTTCCGACCACCACGCCGTCAGCACCGGGATGGTCATGCCGTGCGTCACGGCGTCGGCGTCCTCGAAGCTGATGCGCGGCCGGCGCCGCCAGGCGCGCCACAGCGAGTCCGAGACGTTCGGCGTGAAATTGGGCCGCTTGCGCAGGTGGAACGTGTTCACGCCCACCAGGGTGCCGGCGAACTTGTCGGTCATGTAGCGGTTCATGCCGTTGACGATCGACCAGGCACCGATCAGGAACGCGACGCCGATGAACACGCCGATCGCCGAGAAGACGCTCTTCAGCTTCTGCGCCCGGATCATCTGGAGCGCCAACCGCACCGCCTCGAGGAAGGGCACCTAGGCCGCCTGCAGCTGATCCGTGGCGATCACGCCGTCGCGCAGCGTCACCACGCGCGCGGCATGGGCCGCGATGTCGTGCTCGTGCGTCACCATGACAATCGTCTGGCCCTGGCGATGCAGGTCCTGGAACACCTGCATGATCTCCGCGCTCGTGGTCGAGTCGAGGTTCCCTGTCGGCTCGTCGGCGAGCAGGATGGAAGGGTCGTTCACGAGGCCGCGCGCGATGGCGACGCGCTGGCGCTGGCCGCCCGACAGCTCGTTCGGCTTGTGGTCCATGCGATCCCCCAGGCCCACGCTCTCGAGCGCCCGCGCCGCCTGGTCGCGCCGCGCTCTCGCCGGAAGCCCGGCGTAGATCAGCGGCAGCTCCACGTTGTGCAACGCCGTCGCGCGGGGCAGCAGGTTGAACGTCTGGAAGACGAAGCCGATCTCCTTGTTGCGGATGCGGGCCAGCTCGTCGTCTGCCAGGTCGGAGACCTTCTGGCCGTTGAGCCAGTACTCCCCCGACGTCGGCGTGTCGAGGCAGCCAACGAGGTTCATGAA
>WNGG01007006.1_pt1 | contig 12512 bp, 10 predicted proteins | sample 5400661 | NCBI WGS metagenome assembly WNGG01 (sample SAMN13153372, study PRJNA577476) | soil metagenome | isolation source: 100 cm soil or saprolite under Garry oak tree replicate 1 | place: USA:California | collected 2016-06-15 | reverse complement strand
AATGGCGTGCTCTTTCTCGACGAACTGCCGGAATTTCAGCGCAACGTGCTCGAGGTGTTACGACAACCGCTCGAAGATGGAAACGTGACCATCTCCCGCGCGGCCATCAGCGTGACGTTCCCTTCGCGCTTCATGCTCGCCGCGGCCATGAACCCCTGCCCCTGCGGCTACTTCGGAGACCCGACACGCGAATGTCACTGCACGCCGCCAATGATTCAGCGATACGTGTCGAAGATTTCTGGCCCCTTGCTCGACCGCATCGACATCCACATCGAGGTGCCGGCGGTGAAATACAAGGAGCTGCGCGCGCCTTCCGCCGCAGAAGAGTCCATTGCCGTCCGGCGGCGCGTCCTCGAAGCCCGGCAGCGGCAACTGGAACGCTTCAAGGGCGACAAGAAGATCTATGCGAACGCTCAGATGATGCCGAAACTGATTCGCAAATACTGCGCCATCGCCGCGGACGGAGAAAAGCTCCTGGAGAACGCCATCACTCGCCTGGGGCTTTCCGCGCGAGCCCATGACCGCATTTTGAAGGTCGCGCGCACGATTGCCGACCTCGATGGGGCGGCGTCCATCGAGTCCAAGCACCTAAGCGAGGCCATCCAGTACCGCACCCTGGACCGCTCGTATTGGGCCTGACACGCTCCCACTGGTTGCAAATAAGACGCTCATCAGATGTTTTTGACCCGCTTGGCTTCAGAAAGACTCTCGAACGGCGGCTCCATTGACTTGGGCTTGGGGGCTATGTTACCGATAACTAGCTTCATCCAGAGGCGTTTGCGCGGCTGCGGTGGTGCGGCGCATGACGGCAGAGACCAAGCACTTGGAAATCACGCTGGACACGCAGGTTGAGAGCGTCAACTTGGCCGAAGAGATGTGTTTGCGCGTTGCCGAGGCGATCGGTTTTGGCGAGGATGACTGCTACCGGATCGGAATGTCCGTACGCGAGGGCGTGATCAACGCGTTTCACTACGGCAATCGGGAGCGGCCGGAGAAGAAGATTCATCTGGCGCTCGACCTGACACCGGAAAAACTCGTGATCCACGTTCGCGACGAAGGACAGGGCTTCAGACTGCAAGATGTTCCCGATCCCCTGGCCGAAGAGAATCTCCTGAGCACTTCGGGCCGTGGCATTTTCCTGATGCGCGCATTCATGGATGAATTCGACGTGCTGCGCGGACGCAACGGCGGTGCCGAAATTGTCATGTCCAAGAGGTTGCCCGGGCGCGCGCAGTCTTCTCACAATGGCGAAGGCGCCAGCAGAAAGCGGGGGTCCTAAACGATGCAGCTCAAAGCAACATCGCGAGTCGTGGGATCCGTTGCCGTAGTGGATATCAGCGGGCGGATCACCCTGGGCGACGGGAGCGCGCTCCTGCGCAAAACCGTACGCGGCCTGCTCGATGAAGGCCGCTCGCACATCCTGTTGAATCTCGGCGACGTAGATTACATTGACAGCTCGGGAATCGGCGAGCTTGTCAGCGGTTTCTCTACTGCGAAGAACCGCGGTGGCGAGCTCAAGTTGCTGAACCTCAGCCGCCGCGTTCACGATCTCTTGCAGCTCACCAAGCTTTATACGGTATTCGATGTCTACTCGGACGAGGCCACGGCGCTTCGCAGCTTCGGCTGAACCGGCACCCTCCCTGAGCGAGAACGAGTTCCCCAGGAAAAGGGCCCTTTCGCGAGGGAAAAGGCCCTCTCTGTTTTGCAGCTCGCCTCCGTCACCTCCGTCAGGCAGAATCCACACTATGGCGAGCCCGGCTGACACCGCGTGGATTATCGAGCAGGCCCGCGCTGGCGGCTTTTCGTTGTGCGGAATCGCGCGCGCCGAAAGCTATCCCGAACACGCGCGGCTGCCGGAGTGGCTCGCCTGCGGCTATGCCGGCGAGATGCGCTATCTCGCAGATCCGCGTCGCAACGATCCTGCGCGCATCTTGCCCGGCGCTAAAAGCGCGATCGTCTGCGCCCTGAACTACAACACGCCGCGTCCCTACTCGACCGAAGTGCCGGTCGATTCAACAGACGAAGCGCCGTGCGGATGGATTTCGCGCTATGCGTGGGGAGATGACTATCATGAAGTCATTTTGACGAAACTCAACGATTTGATCGCCGCCCTCCGCGAGAGATTCACTGAGCCCTTTGAGGCGCGCGCCTACGTGGACACCGGGCCCATTCTTGAGCGCGCCTTTGCGCACCGCGCCGGTCTCGGATGGCAAGGGAAAAACACGTGTCTCATCAACGAAGCGCTCGGTTCATGGCTCTTTCTGGGTGTGCTCGTGACGACACTCGAGCTCGTGCCCTCGTTGGGCCCGGCCGAGGCGCCACCCCCCGATCTCTGCGGCAACTGCCGGTTGTGTCTGGACGCCTGTCCGACGGGCGCACTCGTCGAGCCATACGTGCTCGATGCAAGCCGGTGCATTTCGTATTTGACGATCGAGCTGCGAGGCAGCATTCCGGAAGAGTTCCGCGCGCCTATGGGGAGACACGTCTTCGGCTGTGACATCTGCCAGGACGTTTGCCCCTGGAATAGAAGCGCGCCTGTCACTCAACTCGATTCCTTCCATCCGCGGAACATCTCTCCGACGGAGCAGGTGCCGGCGGAGGGCGGGGCGGCCACGCGCGTGGAGTCTGTTTTTCAGCCCCACTTGGAATGGCTGGCCGCGCTGTCCGAGAAAGAATTCCGCCGCGTCTTTCGCGGAAGCGCGATCAAGCGCGCAAAGTGGCGCGGCATCGTGCGAAATGCTTGCATCGCGCTCGGGAATTCCTCCGTGCAACGGGGCACGGCAACTCACGCTCGAATCAATGTGCTGCTGGAGCGCCTCACGGCTTCGCCTGACGCCGCGATCGCGGAGCACGCTCGCTGGGCGCTTGCGCGCTGGTGCGGAGAGAGCGCGTGAGACAAATCGCGTGGCGGTTGTGCGCTCTGCCTGCCGGCGGTAAAATCTCATGTGCCCGCATAAATTGCGGATTCATCCAATCTGTAGTAAGGAGGTATTCATGGCACAGCAAGCGGCTTCGCCAAAGGAGGGTTTCGTGCCCCACGCGCTTCCCCCGCTTCCCTATGCACTCGACGCCCTAGAACCCTACATCGATGCCAAAACGATGGAAATTCATCACGACAAGCACCACGGCGCGTACGTCAACAATCTGAACAAGGCGCTGGAAGGCCATGCCGGTTTGCAGACGAAATCGCTGGAAGACTTGCTGCGGAATCTTGACGCCGTTCCCGACGCCATCCGCACCACTGTTCGCAACAACGGTGGCGGCCATTGGAACCACTCCATGTTCTGGCAGATTATGAAGAAGGGCGGTGGCGGCGAACCGAAGGGCGATCTCGCGGCCGCCATCAAGGCCGCTTTCGGCTCTTTCGCCGACTTCAAATCCAAGTTCGGCGCTGCGGCTACGGGCCGCTTTGGCTCCGGCTGGGCCTGGCTTTTCATCCGCGATGGCAAGCTCGTCATCGATTCCACGCCGAACCAGGACAACCCCATCATGGCCGGAGGCAAGCCCGTCATGGGGCTGGACGTCTGGGAGCACGCCTATTATTTGAAGTACCAGAACCGCAGGCCGGAATACATTGAAGCCTGGTGGAACGTCGTGAACTGGGACGCGGTGGCGTCCGCCTACGCCGCGGCAAAGAAATAGCGCGGACAAGCAGCCGTTCGAAGGGAACGGCCCGCCGAGAGGCATTCTTCAGCGGGCCGTTGAGCTGCCTGAGCGGGCGCCGCAACTCTCCAGCCGTGTGACAGCTAGTACCGTTCCAACGATTTGGAACGATTCCTGATCCCGCTCGAAGCCGGAATGTGAAGTTGGTCCCACAGGGCGGGGTCTGGGCCGAGCAGGAAGTCTCTGACGCCGCCTTAGCCTGAAAAAGTTGGAACGGCACTAGGCGGATGCTATGAAGTGCCGCTTCGGCAGCGGAAGCACTTCGCCGGCGCCGCTGCTGCGCTGGAAACTGTTCACGTGCGGCGTGTGGGGCCGCAGTTCCCGGTTGACGATTGGTAAGGGCGTGCAGTCCGGAACCGCCGCGTTGCGAGCCGGGAGATAGGCTCGTGACGTTTCCCGAACCAATTCCATGCGGCCGCGCACGCGGAATTTCGCCAGCAGCGACGAAACGTGGAACTTCACCGTTCGCTCGGAAAGATGGAGCGCCGCGGCGATCTCCTTGTTTGCCATGCTGCGCATGATGCCGCTCAGGACTTCTTCTTCGCGCCGGCTCAATTCAACGGCCGCTGGAACGGACCGCCCCGCCGCGAGCAATTTTTCCGCCTTCTCCGTAATGCCGTTCAGAACGCTTTCTCCGGCTTCCACCATGATGGTGTAATCACTGGGTGTCTGGCCGCGGACCAGACAGTGCATGGCAAGCAGACCCGCGGCTTGGTCTGCCGGCAAGCGCCCCTCGGCGTCCGCCTCCACCCGAAAGTGGGCTATGCCGCTGCGCTTCTCATAGAAGAAAAAAGTGTGGGGACTGATTCGGACACCTGATTTTGCGGATTGCTTGGTTCGAGCACCCTTTCTGTGAATGAGCTTCACTGGCACCTCGCCTCTGGAGGGCCGAGGGATGACCCGGCACCTCAGGATTTACTCATGCGATCGCTTCTCCAGCAGGCTGGTTAACGAAGAGAAGGGGCAAGTGGCCAGGACCGCCCAGTATACAAGAACATTCCCCTCAGGCATATCAGGACGCGTGTATAAGCACTTAGGGGTGAGAGGTGTCACCCAGTCCACTGCCCCGCGATCATTGCCCCGAACCTAATCACTAACGCACGTCTGTCTCCTTTTTGAACCCCCACTATCTTGCAGAAAGCACGTCACTTGTATTTGTAAGAGTTCGATGGGTGGCCTCATTTACGGGTAGGTTTTTCACCCGAGGAGAAAATTTTCCTCAGTGGAAAATACCCGCAAGTCGCTCCATCGAGGCGCTTTATTCGTTAGAATACTTGGCTGTAAGAATGTCCTTGCACGAATCTCGGCCCGTGAAGAGAGGTTTGCATGACCGTAGATTGTTTTGCAGCCCTGATGAGTTCACTTCATATGCAGTTCCCCACCAACACCGCGGATTGGGAGCAAATCATACTGCGCTGGACCCATTTTGCCGCCGGCATCACTTGGATCGGCCTGCTCTATTTCTTCAATCTCGTGAATGTTCCGTTCCAAAAGGAAATGGACTCGCCCACGCGGGCGAAGGTTGTCCCGCTGATGATGCCCCGCGCCCTGTGGTGGTTCCGCTGGTCAGCCGTAGTTACGGTCCTGGCCGGGTTCCGCTATTTCATGATCCTTGCCAAAACCGATGCTGACAACGCGGGCGTGCCGGGTCTCCTCGGCCGCTGGCTCGGTTTGTGGTTCGTGGTCTGGACCTTGGCCTGGTTCGTTGTTTATCTGCTCATGAAATTCGCGAAGGGCCCGCTCGCGGATGGCCGTATTCTCGCCGTCCCGATCGCGCTCGTCATCGCGGCCGCTTCCTGGGGCATCTTGCAAATCATCGCGAATCCCGCGGCGGGCAACCGCACGCTCGCCATCTCTATCGGCGGCGGGATGGGCTACTTCATGCTGCTGAGCGTCTGGGGAGTTGTCTGGCGCTGCCAGAAGCGTCTGATTGCCTGGACGAAGGCGTCTGCGCAATCCGGGACTCCGATGCCCCCCGAAGCCGCTGGCCTCGCCCGCCTGTCATTTCTCATGGCGCGCACCAATTTCTGGCTCTCCTTCCCTATGCTCTTTTTCATGGCCGCCTCCTCCCATTTCCCGTTCCTAAGCGGCCACTAACGCCAATCCATCCGTCGACGCATGGCGTCGGCGGGGCGCCCCTCGTGATACAACTCCGCGGTGAATTATGTGGGTGCTATCCTACCCGGCAGCAGTGAGCTCTAGTACCGTGGAACAATCGACGGCAAGGCGGGCGGAGCACCCTTAACGCGATGAGACCATTCCTGACACCTTGGCGACTGTGCCCGAGTGACGGGTTACCCGGAAACTGACCGACTACCCGATGTCGAAGTGTCTGGTAAACTCTGGCGAATCGGAGGTGTTGCTATGAGCGCCATTCGGTCCACCGCGCCGCGGAGGGCTACGCTGGAGACGTGTCTCGCATTCTTTGCCATCGCGGTCGCGGCGTGTGTTTTCCTGCCGCCATTCGCTGGTGCGGCCACTTGCGAGAGCCTGGCGGCGCTGAACCTGCCGGACACAACGATTACCGTGGCGAAGTCCGAACCGGCGGGCACGTTCGCGCCACCTAAGCCGTTTGCGTTGCCGGGGCCTCCATTGGACAATTTGCCCGCTTTTTGCCGCGTGGCCGGCGAAATCAAGCCGACGAAGGATTCCGACATCAAGTTCGAGGTTTGGATGCCCGCGACCGACTGGAATGGCAAGTTCATGGGGGAGGGAAACGGCGGCTGGTCGGGTGAAATCTGGTACCCATTCATGGGCGTGGCACTGCGGCGCGGCTACGCCGCTGCATCGACGGATACTGGGCACAAAGGCAGCGTGGGCGACGCGAGTTTCGCGCTCGGCCATCCCGAAAAGGTAATTGATTTCGGGTATCGCTCCGTACATGAAATGACCGTCAAGGCGAAGGCCATTATAGCTGCTTACTATGGCAAGGAGGCCCGGCTCGCGTACTGGTCGGGTTGCTCCTCCGGCGGGAAACAGGGGTTGAAAGAAGCGCAGTGGTTTCCTTTGGACTACGACGGTATAATCGCCGGCGCGCCTGCCAATTTCTGGACTCACCTGATCGCAAGCGGCATCTGGATCGCCCAAGCGACTCGGGAGAACCCTGCGGCTTACATTCCCAAAGAGAAATACGCCGTGCTGCACAAGGCCGTGCTGGACGCGTGCGATGCGGCGGACGGCGTCAAAGACGGCGTTCTGGAAGACCCGACGCGCTGCCGCTTTGATCCGAAGCAGTTGCGATGCACAGGGGCCGACGGCCCGAACTGCCTCACGGCCGCACAAGTGGAGGCAGCGAGGAAAATCTACAGCGGGCCCAGGAACCCGCGGACTGGGGAACAAATCTTTCCCGGGCTCGAGCCCGGCAGCGAACTGGGGTGGGATTTTTTCGCTCGAGGTCCGGAACCTCCCATTGTCGCGTCCCATTTTAAGTATCTCGTGTTCAAGAATCCGGACTGGGATTTCCGCACGCTCGACTTCGATAGCGACGTGGCGCTCGCCGACAAGCTGGACAACGGAGTCCTTACTGCAACCGACCCGGATCTGAAAGAATTCTTCGCGCATGGCGGAAAGCTCCTGCTGTACCACGGCTGGACCGACGCCGGCATCGCCCCGCAGAACAGCATCAACTATTACGACAGCGTAGTGGGCGCAATGGGCGGTGCCGAGAAGGTGAAGAACTCCATGCGCCTGTTTATGACGCCGGGGATGAACCATTGTTTCGGCGGCGATGGTCCCTTTGTGTTCGACACCTTTACGACGCTTGAGCAGTGGGTTGAGAAGGGCAAGGCGCCCGACCAAATCATTGCCGCTCACTTTCCGGGCGGCGGAGCGCCGTCTGCCAAGCCTGACCGTACACGGCCGCTGTGCCCGTATCCGCAGGTGGCGAAGTACAAAGGTTCCGGCAGCACGGATGATGCTGCGAACTTCGTGTGCTCGAAAGAGTAGTTCTGCGGTCTAGTGCCGTTCCAACTTATTCAGCCAAATACCCGCTGCCTAAACCTCCCGGCCGCTTCTTCTCCGCGAAAAAAAAGTTGGCTTTAAAAAGTTGGAACGGCACTAGCCTGCTTGTGGAGGAGCTATGCCAGTCTCCACCTCGGCGGCGCTCGAAGGCTCTGGAACAAGGCAGGCGAGTGGGGCGCTCGATAGGAGCGGCATACAAATTCGTCTGAGCGATTTAGGTGTGCGGTACGCGCCGGGGCCCTCGCCCTCTCGAGAGGGCGAGGGCCGTTCGGCGAAAAGGGGCGCGGAGAGATCCCTCGTCGCTACGCTCCTCGGGATGACCATCCTCATCGGATGGTCAGTCGGCCGCGGGCGGCTTCGCCTGACCGGAGAAATGGATGGTGATCAGGAAGCCGTTGGTTCCGTCATAGGAAAAGTTGTGGCCCTTGCCGTCAAAGGCTTCGTGCTTGCTCTTCCACATGCGGAAGCCATCGTTGGTTTGAGCCTGCCAGTACTTCAAATTGTGAATGACGACTTCGTGGTTCGGGTCATCGCCCTTCACTTTCTCTAGAACCACCTCGCCCTTCCCGTTGTTCATCTTGGCGTGAGCGACGCCGGTCTTCCGATCGATCATCCAGGTGAAGCCTTGCGTGTCCACGTCGAATTTCTGCCATTTGAAGGGATAGAGCTGGCCGATGATGTCGTTGAGGGCGGCCTTCTGTTCCGCGCTAACGCCGGGATCGTAGTTGACGACGGCCCAGGAATCCGCGCCGGTGCTCCATTCGCTACCGAGATCGGTGGCGACCCAGACCTTTGCGCCGTCAAGCTTGGTGTCCTTGTAATAGCCCTTGTCCACCTTGAGAACGAGATTGGCGCGGCAATAATGCGCCTCCATGTGATGCTCGTCCATATGATGTGTAGAACGAGTGTTGAAGTAGCATGGGCAGAACATGTCGCAACTGCACGCCTCGATGTAAGAGGCGGTGATGTCGAAGTCGGGCTTCGCCGCGCTTGCGGACTTCTCCTGCGCCCGGGTGCTGAAGAAAACAAGAGCCACTGCCATAGCCAAGAGAAAGGAAGCAAAAAACAGAGCGATGCGCCGCATTTACCCTCCGTGAATGTGTTATCTGCCGGGCCCAGCCGGGATTGCGCTGCATTTTATGCCTGGAAAGGTACGGGCGCAAGAGTTTCCGTTGAACATGACAACGTCCGGGCCAGAGCGGCCGTCAGAGAGATCCCTCGCCCGCCTTCGGCGGCTCGGGATGACCATCCTTCGTTGTCTTGTGTGACCGCATAGCGGTCAACGGATGGTCAACAGCAGCGGGAGGGCTTCGAGTATTTGCGGCGGAGCTGGTCGAGATAGAACTCCGTGCGAGAGAGTTCGCGTTCGCGGCGCAGAATCGTGGCGCGAGACCGCTGATAGCGCTCGTAGGCCGCATCTCCGCTCCACTCGCGCAAGCCTTGCCAGGCAGCGCGCGCCATTCGCCGGACGATTCCGAATACTCGGTGCATCAGTTTCCTGTGTGACCGCCCCGATGGATCGGGGTAAACTCCGCAAGCGGTCAACCACCCTCCGCCAGGTAAAGTGGCGTCAATTTGACTGCACGGCGCTTACCGCGCCTGCAAATGCCGCCGCACTCCATAACTCCCCGTCACATGGTCCGGGCGGCTCATTAGTCCGCCTCCGCCCACTGCGTGGCCACGTATGGAGTTTCCTGCAGAGCCGGCTCCATGCGCCGGCTGAGCAGCGAATACCACTGGTAGAGGGCCTCGACGATCAGCACGAGGATCATCAGGGCGAGAACGGCTGTCACGGCGGCATCCAAGCGCTGATTGAAGATAAGCCTCTGCGTCGCCGCGATGTTCGCCGCCGGGATTTGACCCGCGACGATCTGCGAGGACAACGCCGATGCGAACGAAAGAAAGCCGATGCGCGGATCCAGGCTGAAGATTTTCTGGTAGCTCGCCGTCATCGTCGCGCTGACCAGCCAAGCCATGGGCACGAGCGTCACCCAGATCCACCGCGTCCGGCCCATCTTCAACAGTATCGTCGTGGCGACAACCAGGGCCACGGCGGCAAGCAATTGGTTCGCAATCCCGAACAGCGGCCACAACGAATTGATCCCGCCAAGCGGATCCACGACACCCTGATACAGGAAATAGCCCCACGCCGCGACAATCAATCCGCTGGAAAACAGGATCCCCGGCGTCCAGCCGGAACGGGCAAACGGTTTCCAGACCCGCCCGCCCAATTCCTGGATCATGAACCGGCCCACGCGCGTCCCCGCGTCGAGCACGGTGAGAATGAACAGCGCTTCAAACATAATCGCGAAGTGGTACCAGATGCTCAGCAGGCGCGGCCCGCCGATGGTGCTGGAAAAAATTTGCGCCATACCCACCGCCAGCGACGGCGCGCCGCCAGCGCGGTTCAGCAGCGTTCGCTCACCCACGGCGCGCGCCAGGTCGTGCATGGTTTGCGCGTCCAGCGCGAAGCCCCAGCCGCTGATCGTCCGCGCCGCCGCTTCCGCCGAAGCGCCCACGATCCCGGCCGGGCTGTTAATTGCGAAATAAACGCCCGGCGCCATCGCGCACGCCGCCACCATAGCCATCACACCGACGAATGACTCCATCAGCATCGCGCCGTAGCCGATCATTCGCGCGTGGCCTTCGCGAAGAATCATCTTCGGCGTCGTCCCGGACGAAATGAGCGAATGGAAGCCGCTGACGGCTCCGCAGGCGATGGTGATGAAGCAGAACGGGAAAATCTTCCCGGCAAAGACAGGGCCGCTGCCGTCCACGAAACGCGTCAACGCCGGCATCTGAATCGTGGGGCGCACGAGCAGGATGCCGCCGGCCAGCGCGAAAATCGCTCCGACTTTGATGAAGGCGCTCAGGTAATCGCGCGGCGCGAGCAGGAGCCACACCGGCAGTGCCGAAGCCGCAAAGCCATACGCGATGATTGAGATGGCCAGCGCTGGGCCGCTCAGAGTGAACACGCGCGTCCATGACGGCGCAGCCGCCACCCATTGCCCCGCGACGACGACAAACACAATCATCACGATGCCCAGCAGCGAGGCTTCGAGCACGCGCCCGGGCCGCCAGTAGCGCAGATAAACCCCCATCAGCAGCGCAATCGGCACGGTCATCGCGAGCGTAAACGTCGCCCAGGGCGAGTCCTTCAGCGCGTTTACGACCACGAGCCCGACGACGGCGAGCAGAATAACCATGATCGCCAGCACCGCAAGCTGCGCCAGAAATCCTCCGCGCCGGCTCACCTCTTCCCTGGCCATCTGGCCGAGAGACTTTCCGTCGCGTCGCATGGAGCAGAACAAAATGACAAAATCCTGCACGCACCCGCCGAGCACCGCCCCGGCAATCAGCCAGAGGGTGCCCGGTAAGTAGCCGAACTGTGCCGCAAGGGTTGGGCCGACAAGTGGTCCGGGGCCCGCGATGGCCGCAAAGTGATGACCGAGCAAAACCCACTTGTTTGTGGGCACAAAATCGCGGCCGTCATCGCGGCGCTCCGCCGGCGTGGCCCGCGTGTTATCCAGCGCAAACACGCGCGCGGTAAGAAACGCAGAGTAAAACCGGAACGCGACGAGGAAACAGCACGCCGCGGCCAGCACGAACCAGGTAGCATTGAGCGGCTCGCCGCGGTTCAGCGCGATGGTGGAGAGCGCAACTGCGCCCAGCAGCGAGATCGCGACCCAGATCGCGATATGGAGAGAACGCTTCACTGCGTCACGCTCCTGCGCAGAAACAACGCGCGGAATCGTATGCGACTGAGGCAGGAGCGTCAATCGTCAAGCATCCGGTGCGGCCGGGGCGCGACGCTCGCTCCCTGCCGCTTCCTCTCTGCGGAGAAAAAAGTTAGCTTCAAAAAGTTGGAACGGCACTAGAATGCACGCCGTTGCTTGAAACATTTGTTTCCAGGGAGCCTCCGATGCGCCCATGCCCGGCCTGCCGTCCCCGCCAAATCTTCTGGATGGTTGCGGCTCTTTCGTTGCCGCTGTGCCTTCGCGCGCAGGAGAAGAAGGAAGAGTTGCCGCACCCGAAGACGCTCGAAGAGTTGCAGCAGGCGATGAAGGGCGCCCTCGAGAAGAATCACGTTCCGGGTGCGGGCGTGGCGCTGGTGTCCAATGGAACGCTATTGTGGTGCGGGGGATTCGGCAAGGCCGACCTCGGCGCGAATCGGGAGGTCACCTGCGACACCGAGTTTCGCGTCGGCTCCATCAGCAAGACCTTCGTCGCGCTTGCGCTTTTGAAGCTGCAGGACGATGGCAAGATCAATCTTTACGCCCGTGTCCGAGACCTCGCTCCGGAAATACCCATGACGAACCGGTGGGACGCCACAAATCCTGTGCGCGTCGTGAACCTCCTCGAGCACACCGCCGGTTTCGACGACATGTCGTTCAGTGAGGTCTATAACCGCAAGGATGCCTGGAACTATCCCCTTCTGAAAGTCTTCCAGGACCATCCCGGCCCGCAGAACGTGCGTTGGCCGCCGGGCACGCGCTTTTCTTACTCCAATCCCGGCTACGGCGTTGCCGGCTATTTGATCGAAAAAACCTCCCGCCAGCCCTTCGACCAGTACATCCAGGAAAACGTCCTGGCGCCGCTCGGGATCGCGCGGGGCGATTTTCGCATGACCGAGGCGAATCGGCCGTTCCTGGCGCAAGGCTACGAGGACAATCCCTCTCGCGTGGTCCCTTACAAGAACATCTATCTGCGTCCCGCGGGCGATATGAAAGCTTCTCCCGGTGAACTTGCCAAGCTCGTGCAGTTCTTTCTCCAGCGCGGAAGAGTCGCGGACGTCACGCTCTTCAAGCCTGAAGCGATCGCGCGCATGGAGTATCCCGAAACGCCCGCTTCGGCAAAGCATAGCCTGCGCCTCGGCTACGGCCTCGCAA
>WNGG01007004.1_pt1 | contig 12513 bp, 16 predicted proteins | sample 5400661 | NCBI WGS metagenome assembly WNGG01 (sample SAMN13153372, study PRJNA577476) | soil metagenome | isolation source: 100 cm soil or saprolite under Garry oak tree replicate 1 | place: USA:California | collected 2016-06-15 | reverse complement strand
CGCTGCTTCTCCCCGCCGGACAGCTCGTGCGGCCGGTGGGTCGACCGGTGTCCCAGCCCGACCCGCTCCAGAGCCCGTGCTGCCCGTTCGCGCCGTTGCCGCAGGCTGGCGCCGGTGTAGAGCAGCCCGTCGGCGACATTGTCCAGAGCGGGCACCCCTGGGGCGAGGTGGAATTGCTGGAAGACGAACCCGATGCGGCGCGCCCGTAGGGCCGACAGCTCACGGTCGGACAGGCCCGCGACAGCGAACCCGTCGATGACGACCTCCCCGGTGGTCGGCCGGTCCAGGGTGCCCATTACGTTGAGCATCGTCGACTTGCCCGACCCCGACGGCCCGACGATCGCCACCATCTCGCCGCGGTCGATGTCCAGGTCGACGTCGCGGAGCGCGGCGACGCCGCCCGGATAGTCGCGGCCGACCCCGCGCAGCGTCACGATCGCCTCGGCCCGGCCGCTCACTTGGGCACCCCCACGGTGACGCCCTCGGCGATGCCGTCGCCGCCGATCTCGACTCGCCCGGCGGCAAACATGCCGGTCTTTACAGCCACGATGCGGGTCGCACCGCCCTGGACGATCTGGACCCCGTAGCCGCCTTTGGGCAGCGCGAGCAGCGCCGCGACCGGCACCGCCAGGACGTCCTTGCGCTCTTGGCTGACGAAGTCCACATCCACCGGGGCGCCGTCCAGCGAACCGAGCTTCTTCTGATCGGCGATCGTCACCGTCACCTGGATACGCGCGTCGGAGGCGGTCGTGCTGCTCCCGCCAGGCGCGTTGCTCGCTTGGTCCCCAGGCGCGCTGCCGGTTTGTTCCGGCGCCGTGGCGACGGTGCCGACCTGGGCGATCTTTCCCTTCACCGGGCCCTGGCCGGGAACCGTGACCGTGACCGTGCGGCTCTTGGCGGCGAGCGCCTGGTCGGCCACCTCAAGCTCGACGGTGACCAGCCGGGTCGTGCCGGTATAGGACAGCACAGACGCGCCGCCACCGGCGTCGCCGCCGATCCTGTCACCGACGCGGGCGGTGTGCTCGGCGACTCGCACTGCGCCTGGGGTGACCACCAGTTGGCCCGGCTCCACCGCTCCGGTCTTGGGCAGGCCAAGGTCAGCCTGCCAGCTCCGCGCGGCCTGGGCCGTGGCCGCGGTGTAGGTGTCGTCGACGGTGAACCCGGTGTAGCCCAGCTTCGACAGGTTCTCCTCGAACTGTTTGACATCGGTTCCCTCGACACCCACACGCAGCGTCCGATACAGCGGCAGCGATCCATAGACCGCGACGACCGGTCGCTCGTCGAACTTGAATAGCGGCTCGCCCCGCTTGACCGTGGAGCCCTCCGGCGCGATCCAGGTGAGTGTCCCGGTCTGGGCCGTGCTGACCGGCACCGCATCGCCGTAGCCGAGCGTGCCCGACACTTTCTTGGTTTCCACCAGCGTGGTCCTGGTGACCTTCGCGGTGGCGGGAGGCAACGCGGGGTTGGCTGCTGGTTGCTTGGCGGCCGATCCCCAGGCCAACGCCAATCCGGCGACCGTGCCACCGAGGATCACCGCCGCGGCGCCGGTGATCAGGAGCTTGGGCCTCATCGATGGTCGCCTCCCCCCGGCAGCTTTTGGCGGCAGGTCTGCATCGCGGCTCGGAACGTCGGGTTGTCTTGCTGCTCGTGGCTGGCGCCGCGCAACCGCCCGTCGGGATCCGGGTCGGGGAAGTCGGGCAGACCGTTGTCGCGCATGCACTGCGAGAACTTGCGCATCTGCTCCACAGTGGCCGGGTCGGATCGTTGATGTTCGCCGCCTGGGGCCAGGTCGCGGCATTTCTCCTGCGCGGCTCGGAATTTCGGGTCGCTTTCCTTTTCGTGGGCGGGGCCGCGCAGCTCCCCGTTGGCGTCCGGGTCGGGAAAGTCGGGCACACCGTTGTCCCGTATGCACTGCGCGTACGCCCGGCCCGCCGCCGCCTTGTCGACCGGGGCGGCGCTGTTTCGGTTGTTCTGTCCGCACGCGGCCAGCACCAGCAGCGGCACCACCAGCAGCGCCGGCACCAGACGTCGAGCCTGCCGCTTTCCTGTCATGCGCGTCCTTCCTGTGGTGCATGTCTCTGTCATGCACCAGTTCACCCGACGGGCCGTTAGCGCGGCGCGAGGGATTCCCTAACACCGCCCTAACGCCCCACCAAGGCATGATGGGCAGATGCGGGTGCTGGTGGTGGAAGACGAACGGCTCCTTGCCGACACGATCACTGCGGGTCTGCGCAACCACGCGATGGCCGTCGACGTGGCCTACGACGGTGATGCCGCGCTGGAGCGGCTGGCGGTCAACGACTACGACGTCATCGTGCTTGACCGCGACCTGCCGGTCGTGTCCGGGGACGACGTGTGCCGCACGCTGGTCGAATCCGGCACCGAGACCCGGATCCTCATGCTCACTGCCGCCACCGCGGTGAAAGAACGCGTCGCCGGTCTCGGGCTCGGCGCCGACGACTACCTGACCAAACCGTTCGCGTTCGCCGAGCTCACCGCCCGGATCCAGGCGCTGGCGCGCAGGGCGCGGCCCGCCGCGCCCCCTGCGCTGGAACGCGCCGGCATCCGGCTCGACCCCCATCTCCGCACCGTCACCCGCGACGGCGAGCACATTCCGCTGTCCCGCAAAGAGTTCGCCGTGCTCGCCGAGCTGCTGCGCGCCGACGGCGGCGCGGTGTCCGCCGAACAGCTGCTGGAGAAGGCCTGGGACGAACACATCGACCCGTTCACCGGTGTCGTCCGGTTCACCATCATGATGCTGCGCCGCAAACTCGGCCAACCACCGGTCATCGAGACCGTCCCCGGCGCCGGATACCGCATCCCATGAAACGCTGGTGGCGGTCCACGATCCGGGTCCGGCTCACCCTGCTGTATGCCGGGGCGTTCTTCCTCGCCGGCGCGATCCTTGTGGCCTTCATGTACCTCTACCTCGGGCTGTCGCTCGACCACCAGCTGAGCGGACGCGCGGCGTCCACCGAGCAACTGCGGTCGCACCAGGTGCCGCCCGAACTTGCCGATCAGCTCCGAACCCAGTCCGAACAGGCCCGCGACGACACTCTGCGCGCGATGCTCATCGCCTCGCTGGTGGCCCTCGGTGTCATCGGCGTCGCCGCCGGAGGGTTCGGCTGGCTGCTGACCGGGCGGGCACTACGACCGCTGCAGGACATCACCGCCACCGCCCGCCGGGTCGCCGACCGCAGCCTCCACGAACGCATCGCCCTCGACGGGCCCGACGACGAGATCAAAGACCTCGCCGACACCTTCGACGCCATGCTGGAGCGGCTGGACCGGGCCTTCGACAGCCAACGCCGATTCGTCGCCAACGCCTCCCACGAACTGCGCACCCCGCTGACCATCAACCGCACGCTCATCGAGGTCGCCCTCGACAACCCGCAAGCCAGCGAGTCGCTGCGTCAGCTCGGCACTGCCCTGCTCGCGGTCAACCAACGCCACGAACGCCTCATCGACGGCCTGCTCACCCTCGCCAGCAGCGAACAACGCATCACCGACCCCATCCCCGTCGACCTCGCCGACATCATCCGGCGCATCGCCACCGAGTCCCAAGCCGCCGCCCGGCAAGCCGGTGTCGAGATCCGTACCGCGCTCGCCTCGGCACCCGTCGCAGGCGACCCGGCCCTGCTGGAGCGACTCGTCCAGAACCTCATCGACAACGCCATCCGCTACAACCAAGCCGAACACGGATGGGTCGCGGTGACCAGCGGCCTCGATGACGCAACCGCCCAGCTCACCGTGGAAAACCCCGGCCCTCCTGTGCCGACCTACGAGATCCCGAGCCTGTTCGAACCGTTCCGTCGACTCGCCACCACCGAGCGACGCGCAGCCGTGAGCGGCAACCACGGGGCAGGACTGGGCCTGTCCATCGTTCGCGCCGTGGCCCACGCCCACGGCGGCGACGTCCACGCCGTACCCCGCCGCGACGGCGGCCTCACCATCCACGTGCGCATACCAGCCCTCGCCACGGACAACCGGATCAAGTCCCCGGATCGGAATCCCACACGCACGTCGGCGGCATCGGAACCAGTCAGCGCGGAGGGCGCAACCCAGCCGGAATGACCATGTTCCAAAGGTGATCGGCGCGAGTTGGGCATCCGGCCCTGGAGCACGCGATGTGCTGCCGGTGCACGCGGCTCCCCAGTGATTGCCAGTGCCCGGGCATCACCAACCCGCCGAGGGTTGCCTCGCGCTCGACCTCGAGCACGTGCAGGAGCCGCCGGACGAGGATCCCGACTGCGAGTGACCGGTCAGCCCATCGTCAGCTGACCTGCCGTCGTCGCTCGTCTTTGGACAGGCAGTCAAGCGCTCCCCGGACTGGGTCATCGGTGAGGCCGTCAGAGCGGCGCTCCGGCTCGAACCCCCCAAGGGCCCGGAGCTGATCGGCCTCATACAGAAGGTGACCCAAGGGCGAGGAGTCGAGCTTGACCACTGTGGCTCACGTCCACGCGCGCATGAGCAGGTGCATCGCGAACCGGCGCATGGCGGCGGGCGAGCGGCGCGGCATCCTGAGCCGGGAGCGGATCTTGGCCACCGCCCTCGAGATTGCCGACGCCCACGGCCCCGACGCGCTGACGATGCGCCGGGTCGCCACCGAGCTCGGCGTCGACCCGATGGCCCTCTACCGGCACGTCCGTAACAAGGACGCCCTGCTCGACGGTGTCGTGGAACGACTCTGGGACGAAGTGCCCCCACCCCGCCGCGACGGCAACTGGGTCGAGTCGCTCCGCGCCTTCGGCGTTGGGCTCCGGGCGGTCATCGACGCCCATCCGCGCACCTCGACCCTGCTGCTCACCCGGCGCATCCTGCCCCGCCGCCCGCTCGAGGCCTACGACACCCTGCTGGGCAACCTCCGCGACGCCGGCTACGACGACACCCGCGCCACGCAGATCCTGCGCTCGGTCATCTCCACCGCCTACGCCGACGCCTTCGCCACCCTCACCTACCGGTGCCTCGCCGCTGCCCGTTCCGACGCCGACGCGTTGATCACCATGTCGCAGCTGCTGCCGCCCGACACCCCGCCTCACCTCGTCCGTACCGCCCACACCATCTGCGGCACCTGCGAACCCGGCGCGGACTTCACCTTCGTCCTCGATCTCATCCTCGCCGGCGCCCAGGACCTGCCGCGCCACCACCAGACCGCCAACCCGCCCACCCCGAGTCCAAGCAGGCGGTGAGGCCGTCGAGCGGTTTGCCGCCCCACGACGCTGGGCGCATATACCCTCCTCCCGGTTGACAAGCTTCTACAGTTTTGTAGAAGATCGGCCCACCTGGTTTCTACAAGACTGTAGTAGGTGGTGGGTGGGTCATGACGCGGCTGTCCGGCTGGCTGCTGCGCCACAAGCTGGTTGTGCTGGGCGTGTGGCTTGTCGTGCTGTTGCTGGGGGTCGTGCTCGCGCCAGCCGTCAGCCAGCGGCTGTCGACGGACTTCTCGCTGCCCGGCCAGCCGGGGTACCAGGCCAATCTGGCCATCGCGGAGACCTACGGCAGCGGCGGCCATGCGCATCCGATCGTGCCGGTTATCACCCTGCCGCCTGGTGTCACCGTGGACACCCCCGGTGTGCGGGAGGCTCTTGGGCGCGGTTTCGCTTCGGTCGCGGCCGCACTGCCCGCTCGCGTTGTGTCATATGCCAGCAGCGGTGACCGGCGCCTGGTCTCTGCCGACGGCCGGACCACTTACGGCCTGGTGTTCCTCAGCGACGACGGCGCAGTCGACCGTGGCGATCCGGCTGATGCGACCGCGGCCGCGCTGAGCGGGGCGTTGCCGGCGGGCACCGCGCTGGAGGTGACCGGCATCGACCAGCTCAGCGCCCACGACGATGGCGGGTCGGCAGGGGCCGAGTTGGTCAACCTGACGCTGATCGGCGGGCTGGGCGCGCTGGCGGTGCTGCTGTTGGTGTTCGGCTCGGTGCTGGCGCTGGCGCCGCTGCTGGTCGCCGCGGTGTCCATCCTGGCGACGCTGCTGCTGGTGGGCCTGTTGACGGTGCTTACCGAGGTGAATCTGATCGTGGAGTACCTGGTCGCGCTGATCGGCCTGGGTGTGGCGATCGACTACTCGCTGCTGCTGGTGACCCGTTGGCGTGAGGAGCGGGCAGCCGGCCACGCCGGCGACCAGGCGGTCCACCGGGCGATGGCCAGCGCGGGCCGCTCGGTGGTGCTGAGCGCGTCCACGGTCGCGGTCGGCGTGGCGGCCGTGGCGGGGCTGGCGATCCTTGGCGGGTTCACGCTGCGCCTGCAGGTCGGCGACGAGCAGGCCAGTTCCCTGGCAGGCGGCGGTCCGGCTCACCAGGGGCTGGTGGCCCTGCGCGCCGCGGGGGTGCCGGCCGGGGTGCTCACGCCGATCGAGGTGCTGGTCCCCGCCGGCGCCGCGACCGACCCCATGGTGCTGGCGAGTGGCCTGGCGCGGGTGCCTGGTGTGTGGGCGGCGGTCGCGCCCACCGAGCCCGCCTGGCGGCGGGCCGGCACCGCGCTGGTCGAGGTGGCGGCGGTGGCCGGGCCCGGCACCCGTGCCGGCCAGCAGGCCGTCCAACGGGTCCGCGCCACCGTGCAACGCTTGGTGCCCGGCGCGCGGGTCGGCGGCGTCGGCGCCGAGAACCTCGACTTCGCCCGCGCGGTCTACGGCCGCTTCCCGCTGATGGTGGCGGTCATCGCGGCGATCACCTTCGTGCTGCTGGCGCGGGCGTTCCGGTCGCTGCTGCTGGCCGCTAAGGGCGTGGCCGTCGACCTGCTGTCGATCGGCGCGACCTTCGGCGCGATCGTGCTGGTGTGGCCGCTCGGGCATGGCGCCAGGGCGCTGGGCGGGGTGGGCGGCACCGGGGCGCTGGACAGCTTCGTGCCGCTGTTCGTGTTCGCGTTCCTGTACGGGCTGTCGATGGATTACGAGGTGTTCCTGCTGGCCCACATACTGCGAGGCCTACGACGGCACCGGCTCGACCGTCGACGCTGTCCTCCAGGGGGTGGGCCGTACGGGCCGGCTGGTGACCAGCGCCGCGCTCATCCTGTTCCTGGCGTTCGCGTCGCTGGCGGGCGCCCGCGACACCGTGACCAAGATCTTCGCGACCGGGCTCGGCGCGGGCATTCTGCTGGACGCGACCGTGGTGCGCTGCCTGCTGGTCCCCGGCCTGGTGTCGCTGCTGGGCCGCTGGAACTGGTGGCTGCCCGCCTGGGCCGCCAGGCCGCTTGCTGTGGCCCCCTCCGCCGCCGCGGCGGAGCCCACGCCCCGCCAGCAGCTCGCGACGCCGGACCTCACCAGCACCGGAGGGTGACCCAACCATGTCGACCGTGCTCGCTTTCATCCCGGCGCCGCCGACCAATGGGTTCCACCTGGGTCCGCTGGTCGTGCACCTGTACGGACTGCTGCATGCGGTCGGCATCCTGCTGGCCGTGTCGCTGGCCAGGCGCCGCTGGGCCGAGCGAGGCCGCGACCCGGCCGAGCTGGACCGGCCGGTGCTGTGGGCGGTCGCCGCCGGCTACCTCGGCGCCCGCGCCGCCTACGTCTCGACCCACTCCGGCCAGTTCCGCGGCCGCTGGCTGCACGTGGTTGCCATCTGGGAGGGCGGCCTGGCCCTGTACGGCGGCCTCACCGTCGGGATCCTGGTCGGCACCTGGGTCGCCCATCGCCGCGGCCTGCCGGTCCTGGAGGCGCTGGACGCCGCCATCCCGGGGATCCCGCTGGCGCAGGCGCTGGGCCGCTTGGGCAACTACTTCAACCAGGAGCTGTTCGGCACGCCGAGCGGGCTGCCGTGGGCGCTGCGGGTCGACCCCGGCCACCGGCCGGACCGGTACCTCGGGTTCTCCACGTTCCATCCCACCTTCCTGTACGAGTCGCTGTACGACCTGCTGGTGGTGGGTGCGCTGCTGTGGCTGGACCGGCGTCACCGCCTGCGCACCGGCTCGATCGCGCTCGCCTACCTGGGGCTGTACGCGTTCGGACGGTTCTTCCTGGAGCTGCTGCGCACCGACACCACCTACCGCCTGCTCGGCCTGTCCCGCAACGGCTGGGTGTCGCTGGGCGTGATGCTCGGCGCCGGCGGCTGGCTGTGGCTGCGCGAACGCCACCGCCGGCCGAGGCAGCCACCGCCACCGGCGACGAGATCACCGCCAGGGCGGCCGGTGGCGCGATCGACCCCGGCGCCCCGGCCGATCCTCGGCCCGATCGCGGTTGACAGGCGCCGCCCGGACCGACAGCATCACACAGGTACTACTACGCGGATGTAGAAAGCGAACAGGATGGTGACCAGGCGGCAGGTGGCCGGACGGCGGCTCGGCGAACTGGAGGCCGAGGTGATGGAGCTTGCCTGGGCACGCGGCGACTGGGTCGGCGTGCACGACCTCCTCACCGCCCTCCAAGGCCAGCAGCGCGCCTACACCACGGTGATGACGATCGTGACCCGCCTGTGCGACAAGGGGCTGCTGGAGCGCCGACGGCAGGGCCGCGGGTTCGTCTACCGGCCGGCACTGACCAAAGAGGAGCTTGCTGCCCGCGCGCTGCGGGACGTACTGGCCGATGCCGAGGACCCCCGAGCGGTGCTGGCCCACTTCGTCACGGACCTTGAAGCCTCACCCGAGCTGCTCGGCCGCCTGCAAGCACTGGCCGACGGCACTGGCACCGCACACAAAGGCGGCGCGGGGTGAGGCTCACCACGGCCGCGCTGATCGCCGGGCCGATCGCCCTGCTGTTGGTGAGCCCGTGGCTCGCCGCCCGCCTGTTCGACGGTCGCGCCCCCGCCCGCAGAGTCGCGACCTTCCACCTGCTGGCGCTGGTCGGCATGGCGGCGCTGCCACTGGTGGTCCTGCCCTGCCTCTCCGTCGTCCACCGGGCGACCTTGCCGCCCTGGCCAGTCCGAACGTGATCCACCTCGCGCAGACCGCCAGCCGCGCCCTGGCGCTGGCCTACCTGCTACGTCTCGGCTGGCTCGCCGCGGCGGCCGCCAGAGCGAACTCGCGGCTGGCCATCAGCACCGCCGTGGCCGCCGCGGAATTGCTCCCAGGGTCCAGCGGCGGGCCGGTTACCCACGTCCTGGCCTCGCCCAGGCCGTTCGCGTACACCCTGGGTGTCCGCTCCGGCGGCGTGTTCGTGTCGAGGGGACTGCTCGGCCTGCTGGACGGCGACGAACGCGACGCCATGCTGGCCCACGAGCTTGCCCACCTACAGCTTCGCCACCATCGGCTCCTGGGCTCTGCGCAGGTCGTCACCGCCACCCTGGGGCCGGTGGTGCCGGCGGTCCACCAGGCGGCCGCGTCGCTTGCCCGGGAGCTGGAGGTCATCGCCGACCAGGCCGCGGCCAGCGTGGTCGGAGATCGGCAGGTGGTCGCCCGTGCCCTGGCCAAGGCGGCACCGCCGCGTCCCCCACGGGGCCGACCCCAGCCCGGCTTTCGGTGGCCACGGTGACCTGGTCTACCGGCTCGACCGGCTGACCGACGACCGGCCGCGTGAGGACCGCCACCGGGTGGCGACCGGGGCGTACGGCCTGCTCGCCACCGGCCTCCTGGCGATCCTTGGCGGCACCGTCCAGCCGGCGGGCCTGGTCACCGGCGCCACCGTCCTGGCGCCGACCCTGCTGGGGATCGGCTGGCTGTACTGCCGAGGCGTCGCCCCACCCACTCGCGCCACATCATGACGGGACCGGACGCGGTGGCGTCGGCTGTGTGGGAGGGTCAGCCGCGCGCCAGCAGGTGGGCTCGTGCTCGGACCATGGCCGTCTCGAAGCCGACCTCGCCCACATCGACGTAGGGCACGCCAGCGTCGGCGCACTCCTGGCGCAGCTCGCGGCTCCGCCGCCGGATCCACGCGGCGGCGTCGCGGAGCTCCTCGCGTGATGCGCCGTGGTGCTGGGGCTTGGGTCCCCTGTAGGCGACGAGGTCCTCGACGGTGACCCCGTCGTGCCCAAGGAAGCACGCCCGAACCGTAGTCCCCTCCAGCGCCGCTCGCAGCCGCGCAGGGTAGGAGGGCGACAGCTCGAAGCCCTCGATCAGGAACCGCTCGGCCTCCTCGGCGCACACCTCGGCGGCCTGCTCGACATGCGGGTACAGGAACTCGGCGAGCAGGTGGGCGTCGACCGGGTCCTGATCGATGGCATCCAGCTCGGGAAGCACCCGACGCAGCACCGTCCGCAGCACGTCAGTCGGCAGCCAGGGGATCCCATCGGTCTCCAGCAGCCGCTGCGCCAGCGACGACTTGCCAACCCGCGGCGCGCCCCCGACCAGATAGAGGATGTGGCTACCCATCGCGGCATCGCGCCTCCGTCACGCATTCAGCGGGCCCAGCGACGGCTCGCCAGGTCAATCGGCTTGGCCAGAGGATCCTGCGCAGGCCCGGACAGGGTCGCTGGCGGTGCGTAAGCGGGAGGCCAAGCTCGCTTGGCCGCGCGCCGTAAGCTGGAGTGATCCTTCTCCGACCTTCACCCCCGTACAGCCGCTCCAGCTCGTGGCCGCCCCGCCGAAGGCCCATAGAGTCCGGCCCCCTCCGGCGGAAGGGCGAACGTGCGGCTCGAAGCCGAGGCCCCCACAGAAGCCAACCGACTGTGCCACGTCCTACGCGTAGATGACAGGAAAGGCTCGGTGTACCAGAGCGACCTCCTTCTTCGCCGACGCTCAGTGGCGCCGGTGGTCTTCGAGCTGGTCGATGGGTGAGAAGACCACGCAGCCGACCTGGTCGTCGCGGCGGAGCAGCCAGTTGGACAGCGCCAGGACCTCGCAGCCGCCGTACCCGCGCAGGGCGGCCAGCAGCATCGAGGTGCCGTAGAACAGCAGCGCGGCGTCGCTGGTGAACCGCAGCGACGGCGCGTACCAGGGCGTCAGGTACAGCGCCAGGAACACCGCGATGTTGAGCCCGTGACCCAGCGGCCCGGTCGCCCGCAGCCGTGGCCTGCCACGACGGGCCCGCCACCACTGCCAGCCCAGCAGCACGGCCGGGAACCCGACCAGGCCCAGCAGCCAGGCGGCCGGACGGAACGGTCCGGCGAGCTCGCCCTGCAGGACGCTGCCGAGCAGCGCCAGGCCGACCAGCAGCCGCGCGGCGGTCCCAATGGCGCCGATCATCCGGCTGCGTGCCGGGCCGGTCATCTGCTGGTCAGGGGTGTTCGTTGTCGTGTTGGTGGCTGCCACTGCCATCACCTCCCGCGAGCAGGCTAGGGCCTGCCCCCGGGGGGAGGGTCAAGTGCCAGCGGTCGCGGGCGGCGTGCTCGACCTGGACCTTGGGTCGCCGGCGCGGAAATCGGCCTGGGCCTGGCAGCCCAGCTCGGCCTGGTGGCTCGCCTGGAAGGCGTCGATCCGCTGGCGCATCTGCTGGAGCTCGGCGATCCGCGCGTCCAGCCGCGCCCGCACACTCCGGAGCCGCTCGGCCAGGTGGGGGCCGATGGGCTGGTCGGGCCGATTCAGGTACACGCCGGCGAGCTCACGGATCTCGGCCACGGTCAGGCCGAGGCCGCGGAGGTTGCCGATCACCTGCACGCACCACAGGGCGTCCTGGTCGAACAGCCGGTATCCGGCCGAGCTGCGGCCCACCGTGTAGATGAGCCCCATGCCTTCGTAGCGTCGCAGCGCCTTGACGGAGGTGCCGCTGCGGCGGGCCAGCTCCCCGATCGTCATCGTGACGCCCGCGCCGGTCGGCGTCATGGTCGGCTCCGAAGCTGGTCGGCCGGTTCGCTGGGTTGCCGCGGGTCGGCGATCCACCGGCGCCACGCCGTCCTGCCCCGCTCGGTGGCCTCGTCCAGCGGGACCGCGGTGCCGCGCACGCCGTGCTCGGCGGCCCAGACCTGGGCGGCGCCGGCGTGCTCGAAGAAGTTGACCAGCGGGCACCACTCGTCGATCACCGACCCGGAGCCGCAGCAGTCCGGATCGTCGTCGGCGCCATTGGCTGGGGTGCAGCAGTCGGTGTCGGCGAAGAACACCACCAGCCCCGGCTCGGGGTCGCGAGGGTGGCCGTGGTAGAAGTCGAGCTGGATGGGCGCGGCAGAGGAGGGACTGGTCGAGCGGATCCGCCCGCTGGCGTCCAGGGCGGCCAAGATGCCGACCGCATCCCAGGCGCACCACGTCCAAAACTGCCGCTCCCGCCCGTTGTGGTGCTCAAGGAGCAGCGCATGCGGGGTGGGCGTCAGCGACAGGCCGTGGCTGCCGATCACCGCCCCGGCAGGGTCCCGCTGGATGCGGCCCTGGCGGTCCAGCGACGCCAGCGCCTGCTCAACCCGATCAGGGTCACACGCCAGCGCCTGGGCCAGGCGAGCCGCGCTCAAGGGTCGGTGGTCATCGAGGAGCAGTTGGAACGCTCTGGCAAGGAGGGCATGCTCGAACGCCGGGCCGCCACCGAGGTCTGGGAGATTCGGCTCGCGGGTCATAGGTCACTCCCTGTGCGGTCGCTTCTGTCTAAATGCTTCCTGGGAGTCGCGGCGTGTATCGGTGGACAATGAGCATGGTCACCTTTCCTGCCCGCAAGGGGGACGATCATGCCGCCGCCGACCCTGCAGGTGACACTGGACCAGGACGCCCAGGCCGCGCTGGAAC
>WNGG01007003.1_pt1 | contig 12513 bp, 10 predicted proteins | sample 5400661 | NCBI WGS metagenome assembly WNGG01 (sample SAMN13153372, study PRJNA577476) | soil metagenome | isolation source: 100 cm soil or saprolite under Garry oak tree replicate 1 | place: USA:California | collected 2016-06-15 | reverse complement strand
TACTCGACCGACTGTAAATGCTTACTCGAACCAGCTTTTTCAGCCCGTGCATTGAGGCCCGGGTGAGTAAGGTGGCGATCATCGGCAATGCCGGCGAAGGCAAATCCGCTGTGGCTACGCGGTGGCGTTTCGGTAGCCCGCTGAGCCACGCGTCCTCCAACTCGATTCGTCCATGAAACAGGTTCTGATCGTCATCGTCAAAATTTCCTTCGTGGTTCCTCTCCTGTACGCCGCGATTTTTTATCTGCGGCTGGGTTTGGTGCTTCCGATCGTTTGGGCAGCCGGATTAGGGTTAACAATCCTCATCACGAAACCGGAGTGGAACCGATTACGTCACCGTTATCTTGCGCTGGCTGGCGTTTCGGTTTTGTACCTCGCATCGGTTTCGGCTGTGTGGAGAACCTTCGTCGGTCGACAGACCGAGCAGGCCTTTTGGATGACATGGGTGAATAAAGGTGATCAGAACGACTACAGGGCTCCGCATATCGTGTTGGAGTTTGTTGATTTCCCAGAGCATCACGTTGGAATATTCTCAAGCGATCTGGCGAACCATCTGCAACGTCTCGCTCGTGATCGCGTTCAGGTGAAATTTGAGGTGACCTCCAGTTTTGGTTGCTTTGATGGTTTCCGCGAAACTGAGATCGGCGGACTTACTCGCTGGAATTCCGCATTCGAATACACGGGAGCTGGAGGACAATACGACCCTTCGCCGTGGTGGACCAATCCATGGTGGTGTCCGTGAAACATGGTTGAGTGGACTTGAGGAGGCTGTGAGACGAGCTCGGAGCAAGCCATGTCATTGAAGATTTCGTCAGCTATAGCCAACGCTTGCAGTGCTTCGAAGAAGCGAGAATACCGGCCGGCTGATCGCATCGCGTTGGACACTCAATGTTTCTGCTTCTGAAAATCGTATTAGTGCCAGCTCTGGTCGCTGGTGTCACGATAGCAGGCCGGCGATGGGGTCCTCGAATTGGTGGATGGTTAACGGCTCTTCCTGTTGTGGCCGGCCCAACGCTTTGCTTCTACGCCATCGAGCAAGGAAACGGGTTTGCGGCCCGGGCTGCTCAAACGACGCTGGCCGGTCTGGTCGCAGTTGCGGCCCATTCCGTGGCTTATGCGCGGAGTTGCCGTCGCGTGACGTGGCCGGTGAGCATCACTCTCGGCTGGCTGGCGTTTGCGGGAGTAACGTTCGTCCTCTATCAGGTCCAGCCGAACTTGATCGTCAGCCTCGTGCTCGCTTTGGCGAGTTTCGCGATCGCGGAAAGGGCCCTTCCCTCGCGCAAACCCATATCTGGTACAGCCGGAAATGCGTCGAGAGATCTGCTCATGCGCATGCTCGCAGCGGCCTTTCTCGTCTTTGGGCTGACGTCGCTGGCGGATTGGCTGGGACCCAGCCTGACCGGGTTTCTCACTCCATTTCCGATCGCGACTGCGATCATCGCGGCCTTTACCCATGTGGAGAGCGGACCCGACGCGGTCGTCTCTTACTTTCAAGGCTTCCTTTCGGCACTCAACAGCTTCGCGCTCTTCTGTTTTGTGTTTGCGTTGGGTCTCGGACGGCTTGGCCTTCCTTTAGTAGTTGCGGCCGCTCTCTCGCTGCAACTGATCGTTCAAGCCATCCATCTTTGGCGCATGACGCGGCTTCTCGGTTCTTGACAAGTCCACGGCAAAGCCAAAGTCTTTTCTTAGCGTCGGGCCCACCGGCCAGTTATAGTTGGTACACCTTCGGCCTGTCGCTGGAACAACGTTTTCGAAATGGACTACCCGGTCTTTTGACACACAAGCCGTGAGGAGGCTACGTAAAGACGCCGCGGTTCAGGTTCCAGCCAACTTAAATTACGATCAACCTGCCAATCGACGATGAGAGGACCTTCGCCCTCGGCCGCGACAGCGACCGCCAGGCCGGGGACCGCCTCGAACGATTGGCATGTAACGTCGTTGAAGCAGGAAAGGGCCGCATCCAGCCCCCTTCCGGAGACCTTTACTGCGGCCTCGATGCGCGTCCACCAACGAAAAAACACGATTTCCTGCTCCTCAGGCGGTGCGGAAGCGAAGGCGGCGCGGGCGGCCAATGGAAAGAACTCTGCCACCACCTCCGTCATGCCAGGCAGCGTGCGAATCGGCTCGACATCAATGCCCACCGGAGCGTCGGCCGAAAGGGCCACGGCACACCAGCGATCGCGGTGCGACAGGCTGAATTCGGTATTCCCAAATGCCAGCCACGGTTTTCCATGTGGTCCTCGGCAGATAGGAACGGCTGCTGGTGGGCAGCCAAGCTGCGCGGCAAGCAACTTGAGCAGCAACTTTCGCGCGGCCAGGAATGCGTCGCGCTGCGGTACGGATTGGACTTCTGCTGCACGCTGCCGATCAGCGCCGGGTCGCGTGGCATAGGAACACGCGTCGTCGAGGTAGCCGTCGAGCCGGATCAGATGGGCGGCGATCCGAACGGGCTTATGTAAGCTCATGATGTTTCGCGCATGCCAAGCCATCGGCGATCGGCTCGAACGGCGGCCCGGAGTGGGTCACGCCACGGCCTCGGTCGAACACTCTTTGGCCTCCTCTTGGCGCTCGGTGTGTTTCGGCTCGCGCGGTTCCGTTTCGCGCACGGACCCGCCCCGCCACTCTGCCGGGATCCCGGCCCACGCCGTGCCTGCAGGGAGCGTCTCCCCTTTCATGAGGAGCGAGAGGGCGTCAAGCCGCGCGCCATCCTCCACCTTCGAGTCGTAAAGGACGACGGAAGTCGCCCCCACCACCGAGTCCGCGCCAATGCGAAGACAGGAGGCCTTCAACACCCGGTCCTCGAAGAGATGCGTTTGCAGGACGCAGTCGTCGTTCAGGGCCGCCCGGTCGCCGATCTCGACCAGGTCCCACTCAAGCAGGCCGGTCGTGTGTGTATAGACGCTGCGGCCGACCCGCGCCCCAAGCAGCCGGAAGTACCAGGGGAGCAGAGGCGTGCCCTGCAGCGCCGCGAGCGCCAGCGGTGTCGCAAGGAACTCGTAGAGCGCGTTCACGAACTCCAGCCGCCAGATGAACGCGCTCCAGAGCGGGCGCACAAAGGGCCGGTAGCGCCCTATGGCCAGCCACTTCGCGAGCGCGACCGCAGCAATCACCATGCCGCAGCAGGCCCCGTAAACCAGCGGCAGCAGGCCCAGCATGGCGCCGAGACCGATGCTGTGCCAAAGCCCGAGCGCGGCCGTGACCACGGTGGCCGTGACGAGAATGAACCCAGCCGGCGGCAGCGTGACGCGCAGGATTTCAACGGCGGCGCGCGTGAGCACGAGCTTTCGCGGCGGATTATAAGTTCTCTCTTCCTTAAAGCCGGTGCTGGCCTCGCGGCGCGGGAGAAGCAAAGGGGGCGAGCCGAGCCACGTGGCGCCGGGCTTCGCGCTCTCGCTGTTGTGCGCTGGAGCGAGCGAGAGGACACCCACGAGCGATCCGTCGCCGAGCTCTACGCCCCCCGGAACCACGGCGCTGTTGCCAACGAAGGCGCGGCGGCCCAAGCGGGTTCGTGCTACCGTCAGCCAGCCACCCTCGATGCGGCCTGCGCCGAGCGACGCCTCATCGGCGACCGTGCCCCCGTCCTCGATCTCAAGCAGGTCGGGCGTCATCGAAGTGGCCGTCGAAAGCTCAACGAGCCGCCCGAGCTTCGCGCCGAGCGCGCGGTACCACAGCGCGACGTAGAGCGTCGCTCGAAGCGGTGCGACCGTGTGGAGGCTGAGCGAGAGGAGTTGGTCCACCATCCAGTTCCTCACATAAAACCCGCCATGCACCGCGTACGTCCCAGGGCGGACCCGGCCAACGAGGAGCCACTTGAGGACAACCACCTCGGCCGTAATGAGAAGGACAAATGACGCGCCAACGATCGGCGCTGTTGCCAGGTAAAGGAACACGTGCGCGACAGGGTCGATGTGCATCAGGATGCCTATCCCCGGCACGAGAGCGCCCATAAGTAAGACCGGAATGACGAGGACCAGTGCGGCGTACATCATCGCAGTCGCAACGCGGCGGAGCCGCCCGCGCACAGGCCGCGGAGCGGTCACCGGGTTGAGGATCGAGACGGGCCGCGCGGGTGAGCCCGCCCAAGTCTCGCCCGCCGGGATTCGCGCCCCGCTGGGCAAGAGTGAAAGGTCTTCGAGGCGCGCGCCGTCCTCCATCACCGTCCCTTCCCGCAGCACCGACCTCATCCCCACAAAGCATCCGCGACCCACGGTGACCGGGCCGATGACCAGTTGCCCATCCTCGACTGTCTGGCCGAACAACGAGGCATCGTCGTCCACGGACGAGCCGTCGCCGATCGAGATCAGGTCGAAGGCCGCAAGACGCTCCGTCCCAATGCAAACGTCCCTTCCAATCCGCGCGCCGAGGAGCCGGTAAAAGAGCGACATCAACGGCGTCCTGGCGAGATAGTCTATCGGCACCGACGAGACCATCGCTTGTGCGAACCACCAGCGCAGGTAGTACCTGCCCCATAGCGGATAACGCCCGGGCCGCACGCGCCCGAGAACGAGCCATTTGGCCGCGACGGCGGCGATGACGAGCACCGGGAAGACCGCCATGGCACTCGCTATGCCCCATGCGGCCGCCATAGACGCCGGGTACTCGTGCTCAACGAGGAGGAAGAAGACGAGATATGGTGTGATCCACTGGAGGCCTCTGAGACCGAAAACGAAGTAGAGACCGGCCGTCTGGAGAAGGCCGGCGCCGATATGCTGCATGCGGTCGCGAGCGCGGCGATCCTGGCTCGCGGCGGGTGAGGAAGTCTCTGCAGTTGGAGGCGCCGCCGGGCCGTGCGCCCGGGCGTCCAGCGCGCGTGCGAGCGACGCAATCGTCGGTTGCTCGTAGACATCGAGAACCGAAACGCGAGCAAACCGCGCGTCCTTCCGCAGCGCCGAAACCATCCGCGCGGCGAGTAGCGAGTGACCGCCGAGATCGTGGAAGAAGTGATCGTCCGCAAAGACGGGCAAAGGGCTGAAAAGAGTCCTCCATACCTCCGCGATCCGGCGCTCGGTATGGGTCCGTGGACTCCTGGGGCCGTTCTTCGCCGCGTCCCGTGCCCGCGGCGCCGGCAGCGACCCACGGTCGAGTTTGCCACTTGGGAACCGGGGAAGGTCGGTGAGCGTCTCGATCAATCCGGGCGTCATGTAGGCGGGGAGCCGATCCCGCAAGTGGGAACGGAGGCGCTTTTCGTCCACCGGGTTGCCGTCGCCAGGAACCACGTAGCCCACCAGTTGCTGGACGCCGGGAACGTCTTCACGCACGGCGCACGCCGCCGCGAGAATGCCGTCGCTCTGCATCAGCACCGACTCGATCTCCGCCAGTTCGATGCGGAACCCCCGGAGCTTTACCTGCGCGTCCCTACGGCCGAGGAACTCGATGTTGCCGTCCGTGTCGAAGCGTCCCAGATCGCCCGTGCGGTAGATCCGCGCATCCACTTCGCCGTCCGGTGCGAATGGGTCCGGTACGAACCGCTCGCGCGTCCGCTCCGGAAGTCCCACGTACCCGCGCGCAACGCCGGCGCCGCCGATGCAGATCTCGCCCACCTCGCCGCGAGGGACCGGCCGCAATCCGTCGTCGAGGAGGTGCACGGGTAGCCAGGGACGGCGCGGCCAATCGTGACCGGCTTGTCAGGAGACAGGTCCGTGTACGTCGCGATGACGGTGGTCTCCGTCGGGCCGTAAGTGTTCACCACACGCCGTCCTGGCCGCGCCCAGCGCGCGACCACCCGATCGGGGCACGCCTCGCCTCCCAAGATGAGAAGACGCAGCGTCGGCACATCTTCCTTAAGCATCGCAAGCAAGGTTGGCACGGACGAGAGCACGGTCACACCGCACTCGGTGAGGAGCTGCGAGAGATCCGGCCCCGCGTGGGCCATCTCCGGTGTCGCGGCGACCAGCGTCGCCCCCGCGTGGAACGCGAGCCAGACCTCTTCGACCGACAAGTCAAAAGAGAGCGAGGAGCCCTGGTATACGCGGTCTTCGGGACGTACCCCGAAGATGCGTCCCTCGGCGCGCACGAGGTGGCACGCGCTCCGATGCTCGATCATGACGCCCTTGGGCCGGCCCATAGAGCCCGACGTGTAGATCACATAGCAAAGGTCCCGTCCGCCCACGCCGGCTTCCTCCGAGCGGAGGCGCGCCGGGCTCTCGGCGGCGATCGCGTCGCGGTCGGCATCGACGCGGACCACCGCGCCGCCAAACGCTCGGTGGCGGCTGGCCAGGTCCGCGGTCGTCACGAGCGCCTCGGCGTCCGAGTCCTCGAGGATGTATGCCACGCGGTCCGCAGGGTACTCGGGGTCAATCGGCACGTAGGCGGCTCCCGTCTTGAGGATCCCAAGGAGTGTGCTGTACGCCTCTATCGCCCGCGGGAGCATCATTGCGACAACCGACCTGCGTCCAACGCCCCGTCCGCGCAAATGGCGGGCGAGCCGGTTCGCGCGGCTCTCGAGCTCGGCGTACGTCGTCTGTTCTCGGCCAAAGACCACGGCCACGGCCTCCGGCCGCTGGTCCGCCTGCGTTTCGAAGATCACATGGAGGACCTCAATATCTGTAAGTGGCAAAGAAGATTCCATAAGTGACTTCATAGCTCCTCCTGAGTGTTCAGAACTCGACTCCCATGGCTAGTCCAAAACTGTTGATGGTGGGCGACTCCAAATACTCCCGGAGTCGCCGGTCGACGATGTTGCTGAACTCAAAATGCGGCCGGAAATACAGGTAAGGCCTCAAATAGTAACTGACCGATCCTTCGGCTCCGATGAAATTGAGAGTTCTCTTGCTGAGACCGATATAGATATCGTTGAATTTCGACGAAGCCCATCCCGAGCGCAGAGAAATGGACAGCTCGGTATTTTTCGCGACATGCCCCTCATAGCCCAATCCCGCCTCTCCGAAGTACGCACCTCGATAAGCCAAAACGTCAAACGCATGGCTGGTGAATACGCGTAGCGGGCCCGCGGGATAAGACAGTTTCAAGGAGCCTTCCATCGTATTGGGATCGTTGCTGTCCTGCGTCCGCCGGCTGAAATAGCTTTCGACGGAAGGTTCGATTGTGAGCTTCTTCCAATCTCGGCCGTAGGTCAGCGTGAAAGTGCTCGCATTCAGATGCGTCGTCTCGGATGTCTTGCTTAGGGGGTGACTGGTCCAGGCGGCAAATGTAAATCCAGACTTGGAAATCCATGCCGACGGCTGCATGAGGGGCCCGTCGTTGAGCAGAAGGCCGCGCCACACGTAACCCGAAGTGAAATCCGTCTCCCCCCCAAAAGTGAGGCTATGGTCCTCTTCGGGATGCTTTGGTGATTCCTGCGCGAACGCACAGGACAGAAATAAGGCGAAAGCGAAGGGCAACGCGACGGTTCTGGCGGCCGCCACCGTTCCCGGACGTTCCCGCGCGTTGCACGGCTCTTCAGCGGCCCGGGGACCAGGATCGTTTGTGGTTGAGCCTCTCGCTTGACTTTGTTTGATCCCGCTCATCGTTTTGCTTCCGACTCCCCCAGAAGACATCACAACAGCTCCGTGCGAGCGCAACTTCGGATTTCAGAGAAAGGGCCTGTGGGGCCCAGTCGTTGGTCAGATATTGCAAGGAATGTTCCATAAGCCTGTCCTCTTGTTTATCACTAACTTTTCGCATGGCCCCGTGTCGGGTTTCGGGGAAAGTTTCCGTTTCGTGGGAAAGTTTCCCCCGATGCAAGTCGACCGCATCAAGGTGGCATCCGAATACCCAGCCAAAAGGCGGCACCTGAGCGATCGGCGTTGAAGGTGATTCCGCACGATGGGACTTTGGTACTTCTTCGAACCGCTCGCCGCTCAACTAGTCTGGATTTCTTATCGTCTTTGGACCGTCTACAAGAAGCACGTAGTCGCGGGCTTTAGCCCGCGTTCCGATGCTCAAGCAAGAATCATCCTGTCGTGAATAGGACGCGGGCTAAAGCCCGCGACTACGCGCTCACACCAGATGCGGCGAGCATCGGACTCACGCGCGTCGCGCGGGGATGTAGCAGGCGGTGGAATGATGTCACGGGCGGCTGGCTTGCCGAAGCACTGTCAGGGTTTCGGAAAGAGCACTGGTAGCGAGGGGTCGGCCGTGAACATGCAGCGCGCGTTGTGGCCACAGAGTGGGACGACGGTTACTTTGTGCTGAGCGCCGTACTTCTTGTTAACGTAGCTGACAAAGGCCTGGCCGCGAGCCAGACGATTGGGACCCTGCGCCATCGCCGGACATGAAGAATCGAAGCCTGCAATCGGTAAGACGTCGAGTTCACCGAGCAAGTATGTTACGGGGCGTGCGACGAGTTGCTTCTTGAGTTGGTCGTCAGTAAGTGGGGCCGAATAGCCAGAGCGTTTCTTGAGCCCATAGGGCCAGTTATCGTACGTAGTGCAGTTGCGGGCGTCGCCGAAGGGCCGCCACTCGTTGTTAATGTCAGCGACTGGACGTTCCGGATCCAGGTAGGCGTAGCTGGATGGATTTGAGACGACATACGTCACAGGAACTCCGAGCTTGTCGTGAACCCGGTTCGCCATCTCGTAGCGCGTCACGAATTGGCCTCCGGCAGAATGGCCAGCCACAACAATAGCTCTCAGATTCGGAAAAAGGTCTTTGCGGACAAGACTGCCGAGAAGTTCGTCCGCGAAATCGTAGGACGTTAGCCGCTCATCGTTCGAGGCGGTGCCGCCGGACCGCCAGCTATCACCGGTGCAGCTCCAATTCACCTCATTTGTGGCCAGAGTGTCACGGCAGGCGGAGCTGTCATTGGACGCAAAACGAGGAGAGATAACGATCGTGTCATCGAGAGCTCCGGCAAGGAATGTCGCGGCAACCGCGGTTCGAAAATAGTTATCGGCGTCCCGTCCCGCCCCATGAACCACGATGAGCGCGCGGGTGATCTTCTCGTTCTTTGCGTTCAAAGCATACGTGCGGTAGATAAGCGAGCGGGATTGGCCCTTCCCGAGGCTCAACCATTCGGTACAGGACGGCGTTGCGGTGGTGCAAGGCGCAGCATAGACGGGAACGGACAGAGCAACTAATGCAGTCAGTAAATATTTATTCATCATATCTTTATACTATACAAAGTGAAGTCCTGATTTAAGATCCAACCGATCGATCCCCCGCTGAGCGCGCAGATGATGTGAATAACGTCGTTCGAGCCAATGGGCGCGCTCAGGTCTTCGGACGGATCTTCGTTCAAGAAAATCTTGATGTGCTCGCGGATGCCGTTCTGCTCGTCGATGATCCGAAATCGGAAGCCCGGATAGCGGCGGTCGATATCGGCGAGAAGCTCTCCGAGCGTCGATCCTTTGGCTTCGATTACGGCCTCACGCGCAGTATATGAGCGCAGCGGCGTGGGTACATGCACCTTCATTTGTTGACCGTATTCGCCTCGGCTACGCCACTTGGACCGAATAGATTTCCGGCAGGTGGTTCGCCAGACACGTCCACTTTTCACCTTCGTTCCGGCTGGCCCAAAGCTCTCCACTCGTTGTCCCCAAATAGAGGCCTACAGGATCGTGACGATCTGAAGCCATCGCTTGACGTTTCACCGTGAACCAGGCCGGTTTGGGCAATCCGGTATCGAGCCGCTTCCAAGTCTTTCCAGCATTGCGTGTGATGTAGCCCGCCGGCTTGCCTTCCGGACTCGTGCGCGGCCAGACGCCGGTGCCGTCCATCGGAAAGACCCATACGGTATCCGGATCGCGCGGATGCAGAACGATGGGAAAGCCAATGTCGCCGACTTTCTTAGGCATGTTGTTTCCGATGCGGATCCACGCGCCTTCCGGCCGCTCCATCCGATAAATGCCGCAATGGTTCTGTTGATAGAGCCGATCCGGCATCAGCGGGTGCAGGAACACCGAGTGAGGGTCGTGCCCAAACTCCGGATCCGGGACCGGCAAAAAGTCCGCCGCGCAGCCCTTGTTCAGCGGTTTCCAGTCCGAGCCGCCATCCGTAGTTTCGAATACGCCGCCGCTCGACATGCCGATATACATGTGCTTCGGATTGCGCGGGTCGATGTTGATCGAGTGCATTTTGGGGCCATCCGGAGTGCCATCCTTGTCACCGCCGCACCACGTGTTCCGCATGGGATGCTCATTGAAACCCGCAACACCTTCCCAGGTGCGGCCGCCGTCTTCCGTTCGGAACAGGCCCTGCGGGGATGACCCGGCATACCAAACTCGAGGCTGGCTGGCGTGGCCAGGCGTGAGCCAGAACACGTGATTCAGAACCAACCCGGTCTGACCTTCGGGCACTTTCGGAAACGCAGGAGGCCGTTCAGATTCTTTCCACGTTTTGCCGAAGTCTGTAGAGCGGTAGATGGTGGGGCCGAGGTGCCCGGTACGTGCGGCCGCCAGGATGGTCTTGCTGTCTCTGGGATCAACCACGAGATGATGAATGATCTGTCCCAAAAACATGACGTTCGAAAGTTTCCACGTCCGCCGTGATTTATCGCCGCGAAGTATGTATGCGCCTTTGCGTGTTCCGATCAAGACCGATATTGGTCCTTTTGAAATGCCGCCTGCCTTCATGTGTCCTCAGTTGGTAGTTGATGTTGTTGTACTTTCTACTGTAGCGGCGGTTTATGACCGCCCGTTTTTCTTGATTTCAGGAAAAGCGGGCGCTCACAGAGCGCCCCTACAGTTGTATCTCGTCAATTTATTCACACCTTCAAAGAGCCCGCCATCGTTCAAGCCGTTCGATGGCGCCCGCATTTTCCGCCACACTCTTTTTGGGATTGTAGCCGAAGTCCTGCCCGGCTTTTGCTAATCACATCGATTGCCTGCACACGGCAAAACCCGCCGCCTCATTTTTCAAAATATCGATAAGAGCGACTGTGGAATTGTCAGCTTCAGGAACGTCCGTGAGCTCGATCGGCATAATCAAACTGGTGAAGGTCAGCCGGAATTTTCCGCTGCACCAAGGGACGCACGGCAGCCATAATGATCAGCACGAGTCCGAATGTGCAGACGATCGTCGCGCCGGTTGGCAGATCGAGTTTCAATGACAGATAGACCCCCAATGCCGATACCACGGTTCCCATCGTCCAACCAATGGCAAGCCGGCGTCCGATCGTGTCGGCATATAACATGGCGGCCACCGACGGTACAATAAGATAGCAGAAAACCAGAAGCACGCCCGCAATAGCTACCGATGATGTCACGACAAATCCAAAGGATGCGTAGAAAAGGAAATCCCACAGCTTGATGGAAATTCCTTCCGCTTCTGCTTTCCTGGGATCTATGGAGATGGTCAGGAACTTATGACGAAAGATGTAGTGGAACGTCCCAATCGCACCATAAAGAAGGGCCGTCTTACCAACCTCGGGCCAAGACACGGCGAGGATGTTGCCGACGAGCATGTCTTTCAGGTGCTCGCTCTCTGAAGTCGCTTTGCTCATGGCCAGAATCGCCGCTGCCGAAGCGACCGCGTAACAAATACCGATGATGGCCTCTTGAGGGATCCGCGCCCGCCGGCTGCGAATGGTCGAGAATACCAATGCTCCAAGGAAGGTGAAGGCGAGACTGACCCAATAAGTAAAGGGGGCGTGCGGATCGCCGCCGGTCATCGGCATCAGGAGCGCGATCGTTGCGCCAAGCGCCGCGATCTGTGCCAACGAGAGATCCACGAAAATCACGCCACGCTCGACAACGTGGACGCCAAGGTAAGCGTGAATACCTGTGAGTATCAGACTGGCGACGAAAGGGGCCGCCAGAAACGCAAGCACCGATGTGTCCATGCTCCCCCTTATTTCGCGCCAGTCTTCTTAATTGCGGTGATCAGCAGGTTGAGATCGTAGTCAAAGAGCTTGAAATAATCGGTTACTTCCTTGACCCCTCCCACCGATGGCGGCATGACTAGCACCTCCGCGCCAGTATCGCGGCCGATCGCGTTTGGCGTTTTCAGATCAAAATACGGCTCAACGAGTACAAGCTTGACGTTCATTTTCTTCATCTGGTTGATGAGATCGAGTGTGTGCTGGGGCGTGGGCGGAATGCCCGGCTTGGGTTCAACGTAACCGACGATGTCGAGACCAAACCGATCGGCGAAGTTCGGGAACGAGCGGTGATAGGTGACCATCTTCGTACCCTTGTAAGGCGTCATCATTGCGATCCACCGCTTTTCGGCCTCACTTAGGCGATTGAGAAAGTCGTCCAGGCGCTGTTCGAAATAAGTGCTGTCATTCGGTCGAAAGCGGACAAACGCTTCGAAGATCTCGCGTGCGATGATTTTCCCGTTCTCCGGGTCCAGCCAATAATGTGGGTTGCCGAGCGGGTGGACATCACCCTCCGCCCGTGTGATCTGGCCCTGCGGGATTTCGAGAATTCGCGCCTTGAGCGATGCATCCACGTAGCCATCAGCGCCTACCTGGACCTTCGAGTTACGGCTTTGCTGGATCAGAGGCGGCAGCCAACCGATCTCGAGGTCGCGGCCGACCAGGATAAGAATGTTGGCCTTCTGCAGCTTAAGAATGAAGCTGGGCTTCGCTTCAACGAAGTGCGGATCCTGATAACCTCTGGCGATCGACTCCAC